>Ga0137306_103806_pt1 | contig 10878 bp, 11 predicted proteins | sample Inofroosms_March_FD_97187 | JGI IMG/M metagenome (GOLD analysis project Ga0137306, IMG submission 97187) | Mouse cecal microbial communities from Vienna, Austria - N-Acetylneuraminic and N-Acetylglucosamine D2O microcosms_March | ecosystem: Host-associated > Mammals > Digestive system > Large... | reverse complement strand
GGTAAGAAAATCCTGGGGAAGGAGGACTGCGCTGTGGGTGAGCGAACCTATCTCGCTATTGATCTCAAAAGTTTCTACGCATCGGTCGAATGCATCGAGCGCGGCCTCGATCCCCTGACCACTAATCTTGTGGTAGCGGACCTGAGCCGCACCGAGAAGACCATCTGTCTGGCGGTCACCCCCAGCCTGAAAGCCTGGGGCATCTCCGGCAGGGCGCGGCTGTTTGAGGTGGTACAGCGGGTCAGGGAGGTCAACGCCCAGCGGCTCCGCTCCGCGCCGGGGTGGCAGTTCACCGGCTCCTCCTCGGACGATACCGCTTTGAAAGCTGACCCCGGCCTGGCGCTGGACTACATCGTAGCCCCGCCCAGGATGGCCCACTACATGGAATGGAGTACCAGGGTCTACAATGTGTACCTGAAATACATCGCACCGGAGGATATCCACAACTATTCGATTGACGAAGTCCTAATGGACGTGACGAACTATCTGGACGCCTATAAACTCAACGCCAGAGAATTGGCAAGTAAGATCATTTCGGATGTACTGGAGACTACCGGCATCACAGCAACGGCGGGAATCGGCACGAATCTGTACCTCTGCAAAGTCGCTATGGATATTGTTGCGAAGCACATCCATCCCGATGTCAACGGCGTCCGCATCGCCAAGCTGGACGAGCGCACCTACCGCCGCCTGCTGTGGGAGCACAGGCCCCTCACCGATTTCTGGCGGGTTGGCGGCGGGTACGCCAGAAAGCTGGAGGCCCATGGCATCTATACCATGGGCGATGTTGCCCGCTGCTCCCTGGAGAACGAGGATCTGCTCTATAAGCTGTTTGGGGTCAACGCAGAGCTGTTGATTGACCATGCCTGGGGCTGGGAACCAGTCACAATGGCGGACATCAAAGCATACACGCCGGAGTCCAAGAGCATCGGCTCCGGGCAGGTTTTGCAATGTCCTTACGGGTATGACAAGGCCCGGCTGGTGGTGCGGGAGATGGCGGATCAGCTGGCGCTGGATCTGGTGGACAAAAGCCTGGTCACAGACCAGCTGGTACTGACAGTGGGCTATGATATTGAAAATCTGAAAGGCCGCGGGTATAAAGGGGAAGTGATCAGAGACCGCTACGGCAGGGCCGTCCCCAAGCATGCCCACGGCACCGCCAATCTGGAGGAGTACACCGCTTCCACCAGGCGCATCATCACTGCCGCTCTGGAACTGTTCGACCGGATCATTGACCGGAGCTTGCTGGTGCGCCGGCTTTATCTCACGGCCACCCGCGTTTCGGACGAGAAATCTGCGCCGGATAAGAAAGCCTTTGAACAGATGGATTTCTTCACTGACTATCACGCTGTTGAGGAGAAGCGGGCCAAGGAGACAGCGGAGCTTGAGCGGGAGAAGAAGGTGCAGCGGACGGTGCTGGACATTAAGAAGCGGTTTGGGAAAAACGCCATTCTCAAAGGCATGAATCTGGAAGAGGGCGCGACAGCAAAGGAACGCAATCGCACGATTGGAGGGCATCGCAGTGGGGAGGTATGACGATATCATCAACCTGCCGCACCACGTCTCCTCCACCCGCCCTCAGATGCCAATGATCGACCGGGCGGCGCAGTTCCAGCCCTTCCGGGCCCTGACCGGCTATGAGGACGCTGTCCAGGAGACGGCCCGGCTGACCGATGAGCGGCCCGAATTGACGGAGGATGAGAAGTCCATTCTGGATAGGAAGCTGCAAAGCCTGGCAGACAGGATTTCCTCCAAGCCGCAGATCACTGTGACCTGGTTTCGTCCGGACCAAAAGAAAACCGGGGGCGCATACGTCACCACCACCGGCCAATTGAAGAAAGTTGATGATTTTGAGGGTGTACTGATTTTTCTGACAGGAGAGCGGATTGTAATCGAGGATATTCTGGACATCCAGTGACTTACCGCCCGCCTGCCTTTCCGAACAGCTCCGCCTTGTGGGGCGGGGCGTGGACTTCCAGGAGATACCGCTCATTGCCGCACTTGTAGAGGCAGACGCCCCGCTGGGGGTAGCGGATCAGCTCAAACTCGGACTCCTCCAGCTGGAGGTTGTCCATATAGAACCGCTTATCCACACTGCCGGCGTTGAAGAGGAACTGGTGGGTGGGGATGGCGAAGAGAGGCCGGGTCAGCTCCCGGATGCCGTCCACATCGAAGTCCTCCAGATTCTGACTGGCGAGGATGAGGGCGGATTCTTTCTTCCGCACCCGCTTGAGGGTGTTGCGGATATACTCAATGGTGGTCACGTTGGAAAGCCAGATGTACAGCTCGTCCAGCGTGGCCACGGTGTTTCCCTCGGTCAGCAGTTTGTCGCTGAGGTAGGACAGGACATTGAAGAGCATGGCGTCCTTGACGTTCCGGCTGGCCTGGAGGAGACCCTTCACGCCGAAGACCAGGAAGCGGCTGGACGTGATGTTGGTGTGGCCGTTGAAGAACTTGCTTTCAGCGCCCCTGCACATGGAGTGGAGGCCCAGCAGGACTTCCTGCAGCAGTTCCCGCGGGTACAGCGGGTTTTCCTCTCTGTCATAGTGCTGGTAGGCGTCCTCGATCACATCGTAGAGGTCGGAGAGGATGGGGAAATCATCGGGCCGCATGGACTGGAAATCCGTGTGATTGTTGAGTCCCCACTTCCTGTACAGCCGTTCCAGCATCAGCTCGATGGTGTCGATGTGGCGGTCAGAAAAGTCCTTATAGGCCCGGAAAAAGTCCTTGAGGAAGGAGATGTGCTGGCTCAGGCGCGTCCGCTGCCGGAAGGCGGCTGGTGCTTCCGGATCGTCCTCACCATCGGTATCCCACAGCTTGGGTTCCAGGGGGTTGATGATGTACTGCCCGCTCATGAGATCAGCGAAGCAGCCGCCCAGGTTGGCGCACAGGTCGATGAGCTCATGCTCAGGATCGAGGCAGAGAGCGGACTTGCCGCTCTCCAGGATATTGCAGAGAAGGAGCTTCAGCAGGTAGCTCTTGCCCTGGCCGGAGTTGCCCAGGATGAGGACACTGGCGGTAGTCTTATCCTCGGCGCGGCGGTCCAGGTCTACGATGATGTTGGAGCCGTAGCGGTCCCGGCCCACATAGAAGCCGTTGGGATCGTTCTTGCCGGAGTAGTTGAAGGGGAAGAGGTTCGCCACGCTGGAGGCGGGCAATACCCGTTCATAGAGGGAGCCGAAGACGTTGCTGCCGGCGGGGTTGGAGGCGAGGAAGCCCTCCCGCTGGCGAAGGAGGACACGGTCGGCGTTCAGCTTGGAGCGGGTCAGCTCGGCGGTCACATCGTCCCGAAGGGTGCGGAGGCTGTCCGAGTCCCTGGCGGAGAGTTCGATGAACACGGCGCAGTGTACCAGCGGCTCCCGGTTGCGGTGCATGGTGGTGATGAGCGCGGCCACGTCCTGGAGGTTGGCCTCCGCCGTAATACTCTGCTTCATGTCGTTGGTGTTGCCGCGCTCCATCCTGCTCTTATTGGTGGCGTTGTGGAGGATGGCGTTCTCTTCAGCCGGTGTGACCTGGCGGGTATAAATCCGCAGAGTCACGCCGCTTTTCTCGCCCAGATGCCGGAGCAGGGCCAGTTCCTCGGTGCTGGTGGGGTAGCCCCGCAGGGCCAGGGTGCAGTGATACGCGCCGCCCAGGATATAGCTGTCCGTGTTGAACTTCACGGCGGCGGGGGCGATCATGTCCAGGAAGTCCTTGGGCGGTACAGCTTCCGGTTTTAATGTTGCTTTTTTCTTCCTTTTTATCTGCTTTTTAGCCATTGGCGCTCCTTTCCCCGTCAAAGCGGTCAAACTGCTCCGTGGTCACGTCCTGCTGGTAGTACACCGCCAGCAGACGCATCATGTCCTGCTCCTCCGCCATGCGGACGTGAAAGCCGCAGTCCCGGACGCGCTTCTCGATCTGCTTCAGGTGTCCGGCGTCCTCGGTGGACTTTTCCTCCCTGCGGTAGACGAGGGCGAACTCCCGCGCCGAGGCGGTGGTGGACTGGATCTCGTCCAAGTGGCCCATGTCCTGCCGGAGCAGCTCCCGCAGGGCGGGGAGATCCTCCTGCTCCAGCCGGGCCTGATAGTGGTGCTTGTTGCTCTGGAAGGATTCGCGGGAATCCAGGGCCAGCAGCTCCACTGCTTCCATACCCCGCAGCAGCTCCGTCAGGGCGCGGACGCGGCCCCGGACCCCCTCGGCGGACAGGACGGAGAGGTTGTCCGGGCTGACCAGATAAAAAACCAGCTCACCTCTGGCCGTCTTCAGGCCGTGATCGGTGAGCTGGTCAATCCCCATGAGCTGCCGGGTGGACAGATGCCGCCGCAGCTCTTTTTTCTGTTTTCGGTTCAAGTGGATACCTCCTACATCATCTGCATTCCCATACCGGGAGGTGCAGGAATTTCAATAAACTCCTGGGAAGGCTTGCTGGAAAACATATCCTGCAAAAACTGCCGGCCTCCCAGTTGTGCCGCTTTCTGAAACGCCCGGTTGAAGTCACCGCAGTCCATGACCGCTTTCCGGGTAAAGAGTGCTTCTCCGATATGAGGAAACGCCCCCTTATAGGTTCCAACAGAGAGTTCCCCTCCCGGCTGGATTCGGATATAGATTCCGTCCTCTCCGCCGAAATAGTAAAGCGCGCCGCGGCCATTCAGACTTGTGATTTTATCCTCAGTCCATTGAAAGCGGCTGTTTTCTGTGACAGCCAGCCACTGTCTCATTTCTGCGTCTGTCATTTTTGTGGGGCACTCCACTCGTAATATTGCTGGTGCAGGAACAGGAAGCAGACAGCGCAGCGCAGGAAGTCCAGGATGCTGGCTCCCTCCATGCGGATGGAGAGGAAAGCGAACAGCACCGTCAGGATCATCAGCAGCATTCCAGACCCATTCGCCAACGCCAGGACAGAGAATAAAAACCCGATGCCAATGACCGCCACGTCCCGCAGCTCCCACAGCCACAGTTTGGGTTTCGCTCTCAGGTTATCAGGGTAGATATAAATCACAATCACCTCCAATAAGTAAAGGCGGCATTGCCGCCCTTACTGGGTCACATAGCCTGTTCCGTTTCCTGTTCCGCCTCCGGCTCCGATTCCCCATTGGCTGTCTGTTCAGCCTCCTCCAGTGCCTGCCGGATGCAGTCCAGGAAGAAGGCGTTCTGCTTGACGCCCTTCCGCTTGAGGTAGTCCTTGAACTGATCGAACAGCTCGGTGGACACCTGGAAGGCTACGGTTCTCTGGTTCTCTTTCATGGTGGGTTTACCCTCCTGTTCATAATATTTTGTAATGAGATCGGTCATGTACTGACCCAGTGTCTGCCCGGACGCTTCCTGCCGCTCCCGCACCTTGGCGTGGAGGGACTCCGGGATCTGGGCGCATAGGTTTTTTGTTTTCTCTGCCATATAGGACTCTCCTTTCCTGGGTGGTATGGCAAGTATATCGGAAACGCCGGACAATAGCTATTCACACATACCAACAAAGAAGTTTTTGCAAGACGAAGCAAAACTGACAATGCTATTTTACAGGAGTGACCGCCATGGCGATGCCCCGCATAATGTACTCTACACAAGGAATTGCGACCGAATTCCCGAGTGCTTTATAGCGTGAGGAGTCGGAGGCCCCCGGCAGTTCTGTCCAAAAATCGGGAAAACCCTGGAGCCTCTCACATTCCAGCGGTGTCAGTCTCCGGATGAGCAGAGGACCATCCACAATCAGCTTATCCTGTCCCACATACTGGCTGTTGGGGCCTTTTCGGTCGCTGCTGGTCAGTGCGCCCACCGTTTCCTGATACGCTGGCTGACAGACGAGGTCGGTAGCGTCCTTATGTTGGCGGGCGCTCTCGGTAGACGCAACATCGTCGTCTTTGAACACATCCACTCTCTGCCGCGAAAAGACCGCATGGTGATCTGTGGCGGTCAGCGTGTAGGCGATGCCCTCCTGACAGCCAAGGCCGTTGCCGCCGTTCTGGGGCTGGCGGTCAATGGCGTTGCCGGAGATGCAGATTGGTTCTCGCACTTGCAGGGCGAGGGGGAGATTGTTGCCGCCAGTGCCTCCGCGATTCGTCAATGTAGGAGACACTTTGTGCGGTCCTGTATACCTCGCATCAATGCCGTGATTCTCAAACAGTTCAATAACCATGCGCGTTTTTTCTTCCTGCCGCAGCCCCATGACCAGCGGCTGATGCCCATGCTCCTGGGCCCGCAGCGTCCCCGCCACATCTTCAGAGCAGGCCATAACACTGCCGCCCTGGTCATTGAGGCAGAGAATAGAGGGCATCATGTTTCCGCTGGCGGCCGCTTTCAGGGTTGGGGCAATCTCCTCCTGATAGCCGATGTTCCCGGCAGAGGGACTGGCTCCGGCACAAAAGCCGGCTGTAAACAGCAAACCGCCAGGATTCCGTCCGCCGCCTCCGTCCGCGCTGGCCAGGGTGGGGGCCTTGCTCTCCGGGGTGAAGATGCGGGCCTGCTGGGTGTCCCAGGGAGTGAGGCAGTCCTGCGCAATGAAGGTCTGCTGCTTCATTCCCGGCTGGGCGCTCAATGCACCGGCCACATCGTGGAGATCCCGTACCTCGTTCCTCTGGTTGGCGGCGAAGGCGATGGGTTCAGAGGCCGGAGCCGCCAGTGGGATCAGCCCCGCCTGTGCCATCAGCGCCGCTTTCAGCTGAGGCGGCAGCTCCTTCCCGCGTTCCCCCGCCCTGCGCAGGATACCCAGGCAGGCGGTCCTGCTCAAATAGTATTTGCGGGGCGGAGCGTCCTGCAAAATCTGCGATAAGGAAAATACGTCTTCTTCGCTGAGGGGTGCGGGGCCAGTATTGAGCATCGAAGACCCGCCAGGCCAGGGAGAAACCAGTTCCCAGTACGATTCGCCCAGCAGGTTGCCACGCCCAGGGGTGAGGTCCAGGGACATGAGCGGTATCGCTTTTAACTCGGACGATCTCCTCGAGGACGATGCGGAAGTCCTCCCCCTTGGGGGTCCCTGAGCTGAACGCGCCGGGGACGTTTTCCCAGCACATCCATCGTGGGCGAACAGCGAGCCCTGTCCGTCCTCGTTCCAAATCTGCATTTCGCATCTCCTTTACGACTCGAATTTGCTCCATAAAAAGGCCGGAGCGGGCGCCAGACAGACCGGCTCTCGCTCCAGCCACGCTGAGATCCTGGCAAGGGCTGCCGCCGCAGATGATATCCACAGGCGGCAGACTTGCCCCGTTCAGCTTGGTGATATCCCCCACATGGATCATGTCGGGAAAATGGTGCTTCGTAACCTCGATGGGGAAGGCTTCGATCTCGCTGGCCCACACGGGCGTGATCCCGTTCCGGACCGCAGCCAGGGGGAAGCCGCCGATGCCATCGAAGAGGCTCCCCATAGTGAGTGTCATCCCATTGCCATCCCCATCCCTTCTGTGGGAGAAAAAGACACGGAAAGGATCTCCTGTGTACTGATCCTGCAAACAGGGATGCCAAGCTCCTCAGCGAGTTTCCGCTCTCCCTCCATGCCGGGGCTGACCCGATCTCCGCACAGCCACAGCGCATCGCACAGCTCCAGCATCTGATTCCCCATTTCGAGTCCCAGCTGGCGCTCCGCCGGATCGTTGTCATTGAGCATCTGGGGGTACAGCAGATGCGGGGCGAATGGCGTAACGCCCTGGGCGATGGCATAGCGGCACGCCTGGCGTGCGAAATCAAGATTGTGCGCCACATCTCCAGAGAGGGGCGAGGCAATGTATACCAGTTGATTCATATCCGTCTTTTCCTCCTCTGTCCTTATTTGGGCGCCACGGCCTGGGCAACGCTGCGGGTGGTGTTGACGGCAGCCTGGGCGGTGTAGACGGCGCTCATGATGTTGGCTCGGGTGGTGGTGTCCAGGCCGAAGGTCCCGGCGATCCGGGGCACCTCTCCCGCGGAGAGCATGAGACCCAGTCCCAGCAGGGCGTGGTCCTTAAAGACCATCAGGCCGGCCACCAGGATGGTGGATTGAAGGAAGGCGGTCAGGCACAGTCCGATGACCTGCTTCATCCACTGAACAAAGCCGTCTGTATAGCCTCTGGGGACGCTGAACATATAGAGGCTTCCCACAGCAATCTGGATGAGCAGGATGCCGCCCCGTTTGAGGTTGGCGAAAAACACCTTGATCACCGCGTAGGCCATCATAATGATGCAGAATAAAAGCATGATCGGGCTGGTGAGGACGCTCATGCCGAAGCTGGGCGCGCCCGCCATATCCGCAAGGCTCTCTACGCTCATCAGTTCCTCAATGATTCGTTCTCCCACGGTCCCGATGCTGGTTCCCGCCCCGGTCAGGCCAATGGCGAAGGTCCCCTGCAAGGATACCGACAGGGAGTAGAGCCGCACAGGTACCACGGTGAACAGGCTCACCGCCATGAAGCCCTTGATGGCGTTCAGCGCCGTATGTTGGAGGTTGCCTCTGCCGGTGGAGTATTCAATGCCGAACTCAAAACCGGAGACCACCAGGCTGACGCCAAACAGCGCCCAGCCCAGCTGAGAGAAAAACAGGACGATGGCCTCCACCCAGTCCAGCGCGAACAGCTCCACGCCCATGTTCCCCATTTCAGCAAAGAAGTTGCCGAGGAAGCCTACCACCTGCCCATAGAACCAGTCGATCAGATTGTCCATGATGGTGGACGCTACAAAATCAAAGATAAATATTGAGAATCACCTCATTTCCGTATCAGGCTCTTGGAAAAGGCGCAGGTATTCCTCCGCCAATTCCCAGAGCCTGTCTATATCCAGCGTGGGACGGTAGATATCCCAATCCGCTTTTTCCCCGAAGTCAGGAGGCTTTTTCACGCCGTGAGGCACATCCCAGGAACGGATGGTGATGGAATCCACAGGTCCGGTACGCCGGTTCAGGACCGTCACCTGGATTCCGTCGTAATTGCCGCCTCCCGAGGTGAGCGCGGCCTTTGCCAGAGTTTCCCCGCCCAGCCGGATGTAGCAGACGCCGCCCAGACAGACAGCGTCCGGGCGGCGTTTGGCGACGGCGTTCCGCAGTTCCTGTCCGAAGGGCATCCGCTGTCCGATCCCATCAAATCCCGATGATGCCCCAGATATAGGAGGGAGCAGTGAGGGTGAAGACCAGGCAGGCGAAGAGAATTACCGGGCCGGTCCACTCGAACTGGCCATGCTTGCGGTAATCAAAGTAAGCCATGCCCAGTTTGGTGAAGAAGGCGATGGCGAGGACCATGTCCAGCGCGGGGAAGACCACGTTCTCCACCACGGTCTTAATCTGGGTCGCGGCGTCGGTCCAGGTACTCTCCACCGCGGAGGCCACATCCCCGGCGGCGAAGGCGGGGGCGCAGCAGAGGGCCGCCACCACCATGGCGGCGGCGAGGATACGGAGCATTTTTTTGAGTTTCATGTTGATTTTCCTCCCTGTATTCAAATCAGATTTACAGAAGAGGAGCCGCCCTTGACAGGCGGCTCCCCATTCAGCATGGATGGATCGGCTCAATAGCCGGTGCGGGGCAGGGGCTGGGCGGGCTTGTAGACCCTGGTGACCCATCTGCTGGTGGCCATAATCCACTGACCGTTGTACACGCCGCCTACATCCGCCTGGTTGACGAACTGGGTCCCGCCAGTGAGCCAGGACACTACATTGCAGTACACCTTGGGCACCTCCACCTGGCGGAAATTGCCGGGTACGATGCCGAAGGAGACCATAAACTCGGTGACGTACTCGTTGGAGGCCAGTCCCAGCGCGGCGGGGGAGGCGTCCAGCACATGGTTCTGCATGGTGCTCAGGTTGTCGTACATGGTGCGGTACTCGCCGTTGAGATTGGTCTTGAACACAATCTTGTAATTCCCCTGCACGTTGTAGGTACCGGTGACGATCTTGTCCAGCCGCACCGCCTGGACGGGCAGGGTGTCCCGCCAGTAGAAGCTGGTGAGCGCGGTGGTGGAATTGTTGGCGATGTTAGAGAAATCATAGCGGATCTGCTGGCCGGGCATGACCTCGGTGTAGCCGGTCTTCTTGATGGAGACGTTGGTGTATAGGGCTTTGTTGGTCATGGCCGTCTTGACGATCTGGCCGGCGTGCTCGATCTCCACCTCAATGGGCGTCTTATCCAGGCCGTAGAACTCAGCGGCCTTGGACTCCACCACCTTGTACCGGCCCAGGGGCAGGGGCTTGGACACGGCTACACCATTTTTATCGGTACGGATGGTATCCACCAGATTGCCGGTGCGGTAGTGGTAGATCTCGAACTCGGTACCAGGGATAGGCGTACCGGCGGGCCAGCCATTCATGGAGTTGTAGTCCTCTGAGGTCTTGGTAATCTGGATCTGACCTGTGATGGCGGTGTTCTCCCAGGTGATTTCGGTGGTGGTCCCATCGGTGACGTAGACCGTTTTCAATTGGGTATCCACCAGATAACCGTCATTCTCCAGTTCCCGCAGGTAGTAGCGGCCAGAGCCGGGCAGGTCGTCGATATGGACGTAGCCCTTGTCATCGCTGCTGTACTGCCCGATGGGATTCTTGTTGGCGTCATAGAGGAGGAAGGTCACCCCGTAGATGCCCTGCTTGGTAACGCTGTCGACCTTGTGAATCAGGATGCCGCTGACTGCCCGATTGGTGACGGTGACTGTGGTGGCTTTGCCGTCCCGGACGGTGAAGTAGGTGGGGGTGGCGTCCAGCTCGAAGCCCTTGCCGGCCTCAATCTCCACCGCGTAGTAGTCCCCGGCATCCAGATCCAAGTGGGCGCGGCCCTGCTTGTCGGTGGTGATAGTGTCCACCAAGCCGCCGTCCATGCGGCGGATCTCAAAGGTGGTGTTGGGGATTCGCTGGCTCTTGTCAGCCTCGTTGACCTTGATCAGCTCCAGCCCGCCCACAGGCGTGTTGTAGAATTTCAAAGTCTGAGCGTCTCCTACCTTGATCTGGATGGACTTGGGGGT
>Ga0137306_103802_pt1 | contig 10883 bp, 8 predicted proteins | sample Inofroosms_March_FD_97187 | JGI IMG/M metagenome (GOLD analysis project Ga0137306, IMG submission 97187) | Mouse cecal microbial communities from Vienna, Austria - N-Acetylneuraminic and N-Acetylglucosamine D2O microcosms_March | ecosystem: Host-associated > Mammals > Digestive system > Large... | reverse complement strand
GTGACTGTATAGTAGTTACTGTGAACGTGTGAACAGTAACATATAGTATTTTGTAAAACTGCAGGATATCGTTTTGCGTGATTGGAATCGCGTCAAAACTCTCGTGAATAATGTTCAGCACATCACGCTATCCTGCTATTTCCTGCTCATTATAATTCTTCAGCGTGGTCTTCTCTCTGACAAGCTGTCGGTTTCGCGTGCTCGTGGTGACGATACCTTCCATAACGCTCGATGCCTTGGTACTTTATATCCTGGCGATTTCAACATGCTTTTCGAGTTCTTCCAGGCGTTGCTTCAAATACGGTTCCTGCTTTCTGACTTCCTTTCTACATCTCTGTGCAAAAATAGTCATCTTGTCATGATGATTTCTAACGAACACCTGGACCGTAACAGGAATAGTAATCTTCATCCATCTCTCCGTCCGTTGCTGCCTGCTCGAAGTATTCGCTGTTCATCTTCCCGGTCAGTATACCGTCATCTCCGGCTTTTCGTCCATCGGGAACCGTTTGATTTATCGCCATCTTTCCATCCGATGCCATATAATAACTGTCATTTCCCCAACGAATCACTTTGTCTGTTACCATGTAACCGTCCGACCCGAAGAAATACCAGTCCCCATTTAAATTTGTCCAGTCATACTGCAGGTAGGACCCATCCTCATTCTGGTACCACCAGCCAGTATCATCCTGTTTCCACCCGATATTCTTATACACGACTTCCACAGTGCCTGGACCGTCGCCCATGGAATCTTCCAGTTTCCTGGTTTCCGTTTCCACACTGTATATATCCGAATAAGCATGAGCCATTTCCTTAGTGACATCGAATTCCCCGGCTTCTGCATGTTCCGCCCGGTATCCGCTCCTGGAAAGTGGGTATACCTTTAAACCATAAGAACCTTCTCTGACCATAACCGGCTTAAAGTCATAGCTGGTGCCACCAGTGTAATACACTTTACTGCTTCCGTTGTTTCGGGAAAGGCACAGCTTGTACTTGACCGCATTGTACGAGGGGCTCCAGGATACCGTCCCGTCGCCATTCCATCTTACCTGTTCTACCGGACCACAGACATCCTCCAGCCGAGTAAGTTGAAACGTCAGCCGCAGGGTTGTGCCATGATCAAGCCTGGATGCCTTCACGTATTTCGCACCTGCGCCATTCAGTCTTACCTGATCCGCTTTTGTCAAGTAAAAAACATAGCCCTCCTCGGCGGTAAACTCGATCACGTAGTTTTCCTCTGCCGCAGACTTTGCTTTCTTTGTGCCGCCATCATCATCCATCTCATCCGCTTCGAGTTCAACGGCCCCGCAGGAATAATGCGCGGACGCAGATACATCCGCTTCGATTTCCGGGTAGCCGTACTCATCGTATCCTTCAATTTTAAAATTTACAGATATTCGGTTGATCTTTTCTTCCGCAAAAGCGGGGTTTAAATCCATAGCTGCTGTACCTGCCATAACCAGCATGGCTGCCATGAGTGCTGTTGTTTTACATTTCATGCCTTTTCTAAAAGGGGATTTATCTTATCCCCACCCTCCTATTCTTTTTATTCTTAATGAAAGTATGGAGTATGGAAACAAAACGCAGGGCATTTCTATTTGTGTGTGCATTTGCAGAAAATCCCCGTCCTCTGCCTCTATCCTATTCCCATACTGTAAATAGCAGAAACAACATTAAGGAAATCAGAGAAAGGAGAATGCGCATATGACAGCATGTAATGCAAAAGGGGAAACAAAGACAGCGGACACAGCGAAATCTACCCGTTCAAAATACACTGATACGTCCCGAAACATAAAAGAACACGACAGCAATCTTTCGTTTCGTTCAATTATCAGTCAAAACCCGATGCTGTCTTCGGAAGAGAAAAAAGAACTTATCAACAAGAAAGAAACCAAGGAATGGCCAGAGGCCAGGAAAAAACTGGTGCTTGGCAATCTAAGGCTGGTCGCCTCCATTGCAAAAGAATATGTATGGATGGATGATTGCAGTTTTGATGACATCATGTCCCATGGGGTTATCGGTCTAATGAAGGCACTTGACCATTTTGACCTGGAAGCCGACACAAAATTCTCTACCTATGGAACCAAGTGGATTCGACAGGAAATTCGGGATGGACTCCTTTATAAACGGGGGATAATCCGAACCCCGGTTTACATGGAAAAGCTGATCACAAAATTCAAGAAAAGTAAAGACGAGTTCGTCCAAAAGGGAATAGGGAACCCGACGGTTGCGATGCTTTCCGAGCAGATGGGGGTACCAGAGAAAAAGATCCAGCAGATCCTGGAAATCTGCAAAATAAGCACGATATCCCTAGATGAACTGGTTAATAGCGGAAGTGATAGCCTTCTCCTTGGTGACACGCTTTTTGCTAATGCAGAGGATGAGGCCGTCGAAAAGATCACATTAAAAGATGTTGCAAAAGCAATGAAAAAACTAAAACCAGTTGAGCAGAAGGTGATTATGATGCGGTTCGGGTTCATGAACGGAGAGCCGATGACACTGGAACAGTGTGCCAGAGAAACCGGGTACTCAATCGAAGGATGCCGCCACATCCAGGAAACTGCAATACAAAAGCTCCAGGCAGATTATATGGGCAGAGAATAAAAGACAATGCACAAAAGGCCGCATGGAAATCCATGCCGGTCTTTTTTTCCAAAAAACAAAAAAGACAACATGCATAAGCATGCTGCCAATTTTTGTCAGACAAGTTTTCATACTTAATTGAAGGGGAGGTCATCAAAGTCGTCCGGGATGTCCATGAAACCATCACCGATGTCGGATGGTGTACTTGTGCTGCCCATATTTCCCCTGTTTCCGTTCCCGGCATTTTTGCTGTCTGCAAATTCCTGATCCTCTAAAATAATATCCGTGGTGTAAACCTTCTGACCTTCCCGATTGATATAAGAACCGGTCTGGATACGTCCAGATACCAAAACTCTCATGCCCTGTCGAAAATATTTCTCCGCAAATTCGCCACGTTTGTCAAAGGCAATGCAGTTGATAAAGTCAGCCTGCTGCTCATTGTCGTTATTTCGGCTTCCTTTGCGGTCTACCGCCAGTGTGTACTTGGTGATTGCCATCGAACGCTCTCCCTGTGAATAACGTACTTCAGGGTCCCTTGTCAGTCTTCCCATTAAAATTACTTTGTTCATTTTTTCCTCCATTCCGTGCACATTTCACAGCACAAACAGGTATGGGTGAAATGTTTTTCCAGCACCATTCCTCTGTTTTTGATCTATTTTTGTCTGACACAGTATCTTCCATTCCTTTTACTGTATCATCAAAAAAAGTATGGGAACGGGCTGTATCTTAAATTTGCTGATTATGAAAATTTACGCATAACTTTGTAATATCCATAACAATCCAAATCGATTACCAAACAGCTTTTACTGAAACTTCAAAAAATACCCTTATCTTTCTTCTCCTTCGAAAGTGTTGTGTAGTATGGGCAGTTCACACAGTCTTGCTTGTAAGTACATTGGCGAAAGTCGTTATAGAGGCATTTCTTCTTCCTTCTGGACACGATAAAGGTAATCAAGCCTGCAATGGCCATCATCTGTACCGCCGCAAGGACTGGGTGTTCTTTGATTGCCTCGATTATGCTGTGATAAAAGGCAGATATTACACCAAGGATTCGGTCAAACGTGGACTGTTCTATAGAGGACACATAGACCGCCTCTGCTGTATAAGTGTAGACGGCCCTGTGCGAGTCATCCAGTTCTTCTGTGTACTGGCATTTCCACGCTGCTCCATCCTGGTGCGGCAGGGTAACTGTCCCTGAATAAACTGCATCGATGTCCGTGACATATTTTTCACCCCTGCCCATAGCATTCCGGCACAATTCACCATTCTGCTCGTATGGCTCTTTGTCCCACACAATCGAGTCTATCCGATAGTATTCCTGGTTTAATCCCAGCATCTTTAGGAACTCGCTGGAATAGTCAGCCAGCTGCGCATCCGCCGGAATCTCTGTGCCGTTTAAGTCCAGTACATCTGCTCCATATCCAGATATCGTAATTGGAAACTCAAATGGCATCCAGTACCAGGAGCTTTCCGACTGGTCGGTCAGCGGCAGCATCTCATGGATAGACTTACCAGTATTCGCATCGGTGTAAGTGTACTCGATTGTATCAGGGATCGGAAAGTCTTTTTCCACCCCGATATAGCGCTTCGTTGCAACAGCATCTTTGGTGCGATCCCTGATTTCCTTGTCCACCAGTTCCTTATTGGTAAGTTTCCAGGATATTCCATCCTTCTTTATCAACGCATCCGGGAGAAAGTCATTCTCGGTACCCTTGATGAAAGTTTCTGTCATAACTTCCATAGTACGGCGCTTAGGTGTTCGGGAATCTACCATCTTCAACCCATCAATGCTGCTTAAGTTAAATTCTGTATCCCCGACCAGGATAGATTCCGTCAGACTGTTAAACCCGGTATCCGAGTCATCATAGGACTCAAAGGTAATCGTTGTCTTGAACTTACGTTCCTCTCCGCTGACCCCATCCATGTCTGCCGTAAATTTTAGCTTCACTTCATCTGCCGCAGTGCCCTCCTGCATGTCCAGCTCCTGCGTTGCAAATACAAAATATGGCTGGGTCGTGGGCGTAAGAAAAATAACAGCGCTGAGTACTGTGGATACTAACCGGTATTTTTTCTGTTTCCATAGCATCATTTTTTCCTCCATTCTGTGCATGTTTCACAGCACATACAGGTATGGGTGAAATGTTTTTCTTTCACCATTTCCTCCTGTTTGTTTATGGTAAGTATGTCCTATGTCGCCGCATTTTGAGTTAATAACAACAAAAAAAGCAAGGGCTTCTCATCCCCTGCTGCTTTGATCTTTTTTCATCGTATGCGTGCTGCGTCCAATTCCTGCCCTCCGTTTTGTCTGTTTAAAAATTTCCGTTGGTGATGCCTGCAATCATATCTGCCAGCGCCTGGTTTCTTGCTTCCTTATCCTGAGTCGTAATTCCCTTGCCTATGGAAGAAGACACGGCAACGCTTTTTAACGGTTTCATGACTAAAGTCTGCCCTGGCATCGTATAGGAAGTTTCAACTCTCTTTCCATTTACTACGGTACCTGCACTCGTGCCTGTCTGTTTCATATCGCTTTCGTGAATCCCTGTTACTGGGATATTCTTTAAAATATTATTTTTCTGCCTGATATCTGCAGCAACTGCCGCCATCGTCTTTTCATCCAGTAGTGCCGGTGTTGTCACGGGCCTGACGTCCGGGTTTCTGCTCTTCTGCTGTTCCTTCAACTTGTCATTGTACAGCTTTCGGTTTTGTTCCAGCCTTTTCACACTGCTCGCCTTTGCGTTGCAGTAGGTAAAGGTATAGATGTTCTCGCCGGTCTTTATGTTGCCCAGGTACTTGGCGTTCGGATGCTTCTCGGTCGGATAGCGCATCTCATAGATTGGCTGCTGCCCAGACACGAAGCATAAAGTATGCATGTTCTTAAGTCGGCGGACCTCATCGATGGTAATCAAATCGCGAGCTGCATATTTGTAAGATTTACTATCCGAGCCGCTTCCCTTCCCGTTCCGGGATGAGGAGGAGTCTTTGACCCTCATCGTTTCCTTACCCGCCATCTTCACGATTTCTTCATGCGTGGATGTTTCGTTGCCGCCCAGATACAAAATCATGGAACATGCACCCTTGATCGTTTCCCAGTCATCCTTGTACAGATTCTTGATCTGACCGATGGCCTGTATAAAGATCATGCAGGAAAGCCCGTACTTACGCATCGTGGTCAGCTTCTGCTGAAAGTTCGGAATAACACCAATGTTTGCAAACTCATCGAGGATGAACCTTACCTGGTAGGGAAGTGCAATATCGCCTGACTTAGCAGCATGCAAATACAGTGTGGAGAACATCTGGCTGTACATCATATTCACCAGAAACGAGTACGTGTTATCGCCCTGCGGTACAATAATAAACGTGACCGTAGGCATGTCGCCGATGGTCGTTAACTCCATCTGGTCCCGGTTCGTCAGATTTTGAACAGCATCAATGTTAAAGGCTGACAGCCGGACAGCTGCAGAAATCAGGATGGACTGCGCGGTCTTGTCGGATGCCTGCTTAAAGATATCATACTGGCGCACACAAATATCGTCTGGATCGATCCGCCGCACTGCGTCAAATGTCTGATCCAGTTTGGAGTTTCCCTGCTTGTCTGCCTTTGCCGTGGCAAGCATGTGCGATACCATAGAAAAGTTCTGGTCTTCCAGCGGACGGTACCGGATCAGGTAAAAGATGATCGCCTCCAAAAGCGCTGTTTCGGATTTCTCCCAGAACGGATCGGAGGATTTCTGTCCCTCGGAGGTACAGTTAATCAGGCAGTTGATTAAGGTCATAACGTCCTCTTCCCGCTCAATATAGCGGAACGGGTTATAGGTGTTGGAATGCGCCATATCGACTAAATTAAATACTCTTAAACGGTAGTTCCTGTCCTCGAAAAACTTCCCGGTCGTTGCTAAAAGTTCGCCGGAAGGATCGGTAATCACGTATGAACCGTATTCCTGCAAAAGGTTCGGACGCACTACGGCCCACGACTTTCCGGTACCCGGTCCACCGATAATAAGGACGTTATTATTTCCCAGCTTCTTGCAGTTCATGGAAACTCTCGTGTTTTGGGTCAGGATGATGTTTGACTGGGCATTGTTATCTGTGGACCCAAAAGGTTCATTGAACTGCTTGTTAAACTGTGCGAGCATCTTTGTGCTCATGAACTTTGCTGTGCCATACTGGGAGAAGGCTGTTTTATGCTTGTCCCGTATCTGTGTATCATAGGCCCCGAACACGGCGAAAGCCACGATCAGGACGACCGGGACAATTACCTTCCCGAAATAGTTTGGGTTAAAGCTGATGGGAAACGGTTCCGACATCATCATGAACAGAGCCGCCAGAATGTGCTCGATGGTCACATTCTCGCTCTGTTCGATTTCTGCCATGTAGGCGGCTTTCGCACAGATGTAGATAATGATTAGAATGGCTGCAACAGAAACCGCAGTAAAGAGGATATGTTTCTGGTGTTCCCGGTCTTTGTCGATGTAATTTGATGCCATGTGTTTTTACTCCTTCCTTTTTAGGTGTCAGGGGAAAAATTAGAATTAGAGGACATCCCCTCGCCATCGAATTTATAATCTGGCCTTTTAAACACCCCTGCCCTGGAAAATGGCCAATACCTAAAGACCGCTTTTGCCGCGACTTTATCCTTTGCGATAAGCTTATGCTCCCAGTACCTGGCATCCTGGGAATTATTTCGGTTGTCCCCAAGGCAGAAATAAAAACCATCCGGAATCGTAAGTACCAGGCTTTCAAACTCTGGTTCCAGCAGCATTGCTTCCGCAAGGTATGGCTCTTTGAGCGTTTTGCCGTTGATAGACACACTGCAGGTTCCGCCTTCCTCTGGCGTAAACGATACCCGATCCCCAGCTACCCCGACAATCCGCTTGATCAGGTAGCGTCCTTTGCTATCTGGATCATCAAACACAATGATATCACCGCGCTCATAATCTCGTAAAAACCGAAGCCCAATCACCCGATCCCCCGGCTCAATCGTCGGTGCCATGGAGGATGTTGGGATAACAGCATTTGCAATCACAAAACCGTTTAAGAAAAACATTGCCACAGTGACAAAAAGCACGGTCTTGAGGATCGACAGCATGTCCCGGATGTTCTCTTTTATGATCTTATTAACCTTTTCCTTGTCCACGTTCACACACCTCCTTTCCGCAGATTTTGCGTCTGCCCATGTGTGCTGGTATTGCCCATACCACACGGATACAGCCGCCGCACTGCGCATCTGTTAGGAGTATGTCGCATCCCCTGATAAAACAGGAGAAAATGATGACCGTTGGCTTTCTTAAGTTGTTTCCCTGATTAACAGTACTACTACCTGGTAATGGAAAGTTCCGTTTCACGCCCGCATACACGAATCTCCTCGCTGAGATCCACTTCCTGTACTGATATGGGTTTTGTCAGGTAGTGATAATTGATTTCAAAGATCTCATGCACCGTCTTGGAGAACTCTTCCCGGAACGCTTCCTGCACTTCTAGCATTTCCCTGGATAAAGCATTTGTCATTGCTTTGAACTGCCTCAACGTTTCTGCCTTGTAATTTTCCTCATGCACATCCAGACAAAGTTTCTTTATCAGAAAATCATCCCAGCTTGGACCGTCGTACAGATCAGACATATCCTTGGTTGTTTCGTCCGCAAAAGAAGATAGGATCATCCCCTTGATCTGCGCCATGTCACCACGCAGATCTCCTGCGGCTGTGCTGTTTCCAAGTCCCATCGCGTTAAAATCATCAAGGCGGCTGCCCATCTTGATGACGTCATCCTTCAATCGGCTATGGTCTTCCTGCTGCTCTTCCTGTGAGGACGCAAGCTGGTAGGTAGTTCCGACGATCTCGCATGCCCGCATAAAGTCTTTGATGTATTCCTTCTTCAACTCATGTATACGCTCATCGATGGAAATACCTTTAAGCTGCTGGCCTTCCTCCTGCACCTTACGCAGACCTTCCTCCAACTCCTTCTCGTTTCCTGTAATCTCCTTGAGGCTTCCGAAGGAGTGAAGGATATTGTAAAGATCCTGCTCGTAGCTTCGGTCATTTCGGTTGCTTTTAGCGATCAGGTTTGGACCAGCCTTTGTGTCAATAAAATACTTAAAGCCGTCATGGTCAAGGCGGATATAGTGGGACGGGGTCTCTGTGTTGATGATAATACTGCTGTGCATGTCATTCTTCGATTCAGCAAGCAGCTTTTCCATCGTGCCGCTCAATGTTTTCTCCCGTTCCTGCTCGATGCGTCGGAAACCTCCTGTGTACAACGTTTCCGCCATCCTGACCGTTTCGGCTACGCCATTTCCCATAGGCAGAGGAACTCTCAGCCTTACGGTATTATCTACTTCATTCTCGCCCATCTCTGTACAGGGAACATGGATTAATCCGGCGCGGTTGATATAGTCATAAAGATCCTTATCGATCTCCAGTCCTGCAGCCATGGCCCGTCCTCCTTCATTCGCCTTGAGCCATTCGAGCAGTTCCTGCGGTTTTTGCGGTCTTTTCTCTGCTCTGATCTTGGTATAATCTTCAATAACCGCGTTCGCTGCCCGCTCTTCGCTCTTAGGGAATACAAGATAAGACCGCAGTTTCGCAAACGAGTCACCTTCTTTGGCTGGTTCGATGTAATTCTGCCATGCGAATGGTATCTTAGCGGCTGCAAATTCCGACTTCATGTCAGGCAGCAGATGAGGTTTTACTTCGCAAATCATGAGTGAACAGGAAGCTTTTTGTGGGTCAAATCTGTCATCTTCCCCGATAGCCAGGTCAATAATGTCTTCTTTCCCCTCAACTCTTGTGTATGCAAAATAATTGGCGTCGATCCTATCCAGACTGTCAAAGATAGCTGCAACAACCTGAGAACCGATTTTGACTGCATTCCTTCCAGTACTTAATTCTGGCATAATGCCCTCCTTTTCTTTTTTTCATTGCATCCCCCTTACGCATCATTCACGGAATCAGGGAAAAACTTCCTGTACAGGTCAGGATATTCCTCCAACATACGCTTGGCTTCGATGATGTCCAGTGCCCGGATAGAATCCTCATGTCTGTACCTTACTGTGCACCGGAAGAAGTTATCGTTAGGGGTATGGTAATTATAATGCACGCACGGGTTATCCAGACCATACTGCCCTTTCACCCGCAGGAACATCTCACTATTGTCCGTGTCATAGATCAGGTCATTTATGATTACCTGCTTATGCGGAACATGTTCATCCAGAAAATGTTTCTCTTCGCTCAGAAAGAGCGAGTGCTTCTGTTGCATGGAAATCCGGGAAAACATGGGGAACTTATCCGCCAGACCTGCTGGAATCCTCTCCTGAAACTTTTTTGCGGCTGCCTTAGCCTGCTTTAAGATTTCCCTGTTACCTCTCTTGTCTATGTTCATGTGGAGAGAAGCCCGCAATGCCTCCAGGTTGCTAAACGCCGAAGATGGAAAAAGGCTGCCGCTTATATATCCAGATACCTCTCTATCCTTGCTTTCCGCCACAGATTCGCCAGTTTTCTTATCTGCATGTTCCATGGACTTCCCGGCATCCTCTGTATACTCTTCAGGCGCATCAGGTTTTGGATCTGTGCGTCCGCCAACGGGCACTGTGAAGCTTCCTACCTGCTGCATATCTGGTCTGATAACACTAAGCATGGTCTGGGGTTTATTATCTATGCTGGCACACATGCCTTGCAGGCTGCTTTCTGCCATACGTATACGGACTGTCCCGGGCAGAATCACTTCGTATCCACACTCTGGGCAGTGTAGTATCCATGCAGTGATGTCGTAGGAAGCGTTAAAATAGCTGACCTTCAAGTCCCGTTTCCTAAATCTATATGGGATGCCACAGCTTGGGCACACTCTGCTATTTCTTTTTATAAACTGCCTTATCCCAAACATTGTGATGCCTTCCTTTCTTCCCGCCTTTCCTTTTTTATTTTTCGTATATATTTTTCCATATAGATCCTCGATTTATATTTTTCCCTGTAGTATAAGCACTCTTCATGTTCTTCTGCTGTCATACCAAGGTCGCTAAATGATTCGTACACGAAATCGATGTCCGTGCCAAAGTATTTAGATACATATTTTAATCGGCACTCGTTCAGGAACTTGCGTCCATCCACTGTACTGAAAAACCGGAAAGCGTCCTCACGAGTGGTAAAGATCTTGTAGTTATTTACCATGTACCGAAAACAAATCTTTGCCCGGTTCCGACCTTCGTCCGTGTTTGCAAAAAACCCCTTTGGCGGTTTTTCCTGCTTACCATCCACCAGGTTCGCATAGGTTTCTTCTGTCGCCTGTTCCGGGTTGAAATGATAATACTGTGGG
>Ga0137306_103801_pt1 | contig 10886 bp, 10 predicted proteins | sample Inofroosms_March_FD_97187 | JGI IMG/M metagenome (GOLD analysis project Ga0137306, IMG submission 97187) | Mouse cecal microbial communities from Vienna, Austria - N-Acetylneuraminic and N-Acetylglucosamine D2O microcosms_March | ecosystem: Host-associated > Mammals > Digestive system > Large... | reverse complement strand
AAATGCAAATCGGTCTCATACCCACAGAAAATACTCAACTGATAGATGTTCATATCAGTAGTGGACAGATAAAATTTGGCAAGCTCTATCCTGGCAAGAATGATATCATGCTGGCATGAACAGCCAAAAAAGCGGCTGTAAAGGTGCTGGAAATGGGAACAGCTCAGGCATAATGTCCCTGCGAGCTGGCTGACAGACCATTCCGCAGCGGGAGAATTGTAGATCTGTGTGCGGAGTCTTGCAAATTCATAGTAATATTTGGGAGAACCCGAGGATAATCCGGCTGTTTTTTTCAATTCTTCGTCAAGCACAAACAGAAGGATATGCATAAGCTTGTCAATAATGCTTTCGCGATAGATTCCGTCGGAGTGAAACTCGTTAGAGATTATTCTGGCATAATCAGACAGCCTGTGGAAATCACGTGGCTGCAGGACAGTGCCATAGGAAAAGGCGAACGAATCCAGAAGCGCTGTATCGGCATCGGACAAATCAAAGTGGATCCAGTCATCATTGTAGCCGACGGTATCACAGCCGTAATGAATCGGTGTATGTGGAGGAAAAAGTAGTACGGAATTAGGCGTCACAATACATTTTTCGCCATTGATATCAACCCAGGCATATTGTTTTACTAGCAGAAGGAGATAGTCGTCAAGCCCGTTGGCGTGTAAAATGTCACAGGGCTTTTTGTGATGGGAGTCATGTCCGCAGTTAAATACTTTTATCATAATAAAAGAATCCTCCGTATATCCTGGAATTTCATACCTGTAGATAAGAAACCGGCGATCAATTACTTATGCCACTGATTTGCCTGAATCTCCATACATTGCGTCATCTGCACACGTTATTTCAGAAAAGTTCCTATGCAAAAAAGCAGAAAACATCAGTTAATCACATTATAGATCATTGCATGAAATCAGTCAAAGATTTATGCTAAAAAGCAAATTGAACCGTTATGTTAAATTCGGGAAAGGAATGGAGTAAAGTGTATGAATGATCAAAAGTGGATAGCAGAGACAATCGAAAAAATAAGGGAGAAAATCAGCTGGGTGAGCGAGAAGAATAAAAATAAAATTCCCTATACTACCGATGAGGACGGAAGCTATGATGACCGAATCGATGCTGCAAAAAAATGGAGTATTGACGACGGGTTAAACTGGTGGACAAATGGATTCTGGGGAGGGATCATGTGGCTGCTGTATCAGGACACCAAGGATAAGCGTTACATTGATATTGCAAGAAGATGTGAAAAAAAGCTTGAACGGACTTTTGCGGATTTTTACGGACTTCACCATGATGTGGGATTTATGTTTGTACCTACGGCAGTGGCAGATTACAGGATTACAGGGAATACCGAGGCAAGGAAGGCAGCGCTGCATGCGGCGAACCTGCTGGCGGGACGTTTTAACCCACAGGGGAATTACATCCGTGCATGGAATGACTTGCCCGGTCAGGACACCAGGGGATGGGCAATTATTGACTGCATGTTTAATATTTCGCTGTTATACTGGGCTTCAAAGGAAACTGGGGATCCGAGATACCGGCATATTGCCATGCGTCATGCCGACAGCGTCATGGAATACTTTATCAGAAAAGACGGTTCGTCGATTCATATCGGAGAATTTAATCCCGAGACGGGTGTATTTGTCAGGAGCCATGGCGGTCAGGGCTGCGGGGAAGGTTCCGCGTGGACGCGCGGACAGGGCTGGGCGCTGTATGGTTTTGTAAACAGCTATACAAATTCAGGAAAAGAGGAGTATCTCGACACAGCAAAGAAAGTTGCGCATTACTGCATTGCCAGCATTCCGGAGAGTGGGATTATTCCTGTTGATTTCAGGCAGCCTGTGGAACCGGCACTGGAAGATTCCTGCGGTGCCTGTGTAATTGCCGGAGGATTGATTGAACTGGCAAAGTATGTTCCCGATGTCGAAAAACCAATCTATCTGCGTCCGGCAGTAAAGATATTGAAAGCGATCACGGAAACAAGGGCGGACTGGAGCCGTAACTGCGATGCGATCGTACAGAATTGTTCTGCGGCATACCATGACAGCAGACATCATTTTACAATGGTATATGCAGATTACTTTTATATAGAAGCAATATATAAGTTAAATAATACAGGAATACTGATGTGGTAAAAATACTGGGCGGGGGCGTTTCGGCACAAAAGGAATACCTGACGGAGTGATAAATATTTTTTGTTATATTTTTGATGGACATGGAATAGGAGATAGCTATGGATTTATGTTTTAAGGTACTGGATTCTGAAATGAATACGAAAGCAGTCAGTAAAGGAGTAGATGAGGTCAGTCTGGTTTACAGCCAGCCATACGTTCCGGGGGACAGGATTATCATGGAGACATCAGGCGAAGCGGCATATATATGGATTCAGATGGATGATGCGCTTGGGAAGGCGCTGGTCTATATTACAGGAAATGTGGAATATATTATTCCATTTGGGGAGAAGCGCATTAATTTATCGCCAAAAGTTTTTTATGGAACCAGGCATCTGTTATATGCCCGCATTGCCAAAGATTATGATGTTGCAGGATATCGAAACCTTGCCCTCAGATGAAAATAGCGAGTGCTAAGTGTATGAGGGATTAGGAAATGCTGTACTAGCTGCCTGGACTGATCTCTGACAACTGTCTTGGAATGCGTAACCCGTTCACTGGACAGAAAGTGCGAGTCACCTCACAAAACATGATGTGGATTTAAAATGAAAAATCTGTATAATTAATTTTAGAAGCTTCTAAAATAATTAATGAAAGTGAAGGTGAAAAGCATGGATATGGTATTTTCCGATAACTTGAAGAAATTCAGGCAGCAAAAAAATCTCACGCAAGAGCAGGCCGCGGAAATCTTAAATGTAAGTGTACACACCGTTTCAAGGTGGGAGTGCAATACGACTTCGCCTGACATTGCAATACTTCCGCAAATAGCGAAGCTGTATTGCGTGACAATAGATGATCTTTTCAGGAAAACAGCTGTCGTGTATGAAAATTATGCGCAGCGGCTAGCTGTAGTTTATGAGGCTACACACAAGCCGGAAGATTTTATTTCCGCAGACTTTGAGTTCAAAAAAATGATGAGAGCCGGCAGCTGCTCTGCGGAAGATTTAAGGTGCTATGGAATACTGCACCATCAGATGGCGTGTTATTGTATCGATAAAGCTGCAGATTTATTTGACAAAGTGATTGGACAGGGAAAAGCTGTGGATAAGGATGTTTTTTGGCGGACAAAGCATCAAAAAATGATCCTGTATTCACAGACCGGAAAGGCGCAGAAAAATATTGACGAAGCGCTCGCAGTTATCAATGACGGCTCAGAAGATGCGGAGGACTGGATTTGCCTTATTGCCGCATACAGCTATAGCGGGGATGCGGCAAAAGCCTATGAGTGGATTTTGAAAGCTATCCCTCAATTTCCTGATAAAGCAGCTTTATATGTATATGGGGGCGATACTTGCAGGGACTTGAAGAAATATGATGAGGCCTTCAAGTATTGGAGGAAAGCATTGGAGCTGGACGACAAAATGTATGATGCCAGATATTCCATGGGGTTCTGCTATGAGGAATTGGAAGAGTATGGAAAGGCATATGACATATGGATTGATATTGCCCGTGATCTTGAAGAAGATGGATATGAGATAGAGAAGCAGTTCCCGATGGAATTAGCTGAAAAGTGCAAGGCGGTTCTTACAGACCATCCGGCGTAAACCTGGAAAATCAGAGCGCTTTTCTTCCTGACCGTTTTTCCCGGACTGGGGGGCGGTCAGTGTTATTATATATGGAAAAGAGATCATATGATGAGTGGAAGGTTTATCAAACCCTGCCGTCATGTTTACTGCCTGTATTTCCAGACACATACAGTATTCTCTCCGGCGTTCAGTCCCTCAAGCGGCCCCGCCACCGGCTTTTTGCCCCGTTTATTTCCCAACAAATCATGATCGATCGCAATGTCACTTTCATCAGGATTTTCGAAACGAGCCTCTGTCAGACGGGTCATGCCCAAGTACACCGAATCAACTTGACGGGTATTCAATTCCAACATCTGCGCAGGTATCACTATTTTTAGATACACTCCGTCACCTTCCCGGTACATCTGTAAACAGGGATCACCGTTTTGGGTATCCATAAATTTCGTCACCTCTCGGTTAAAAGCTGTTGCTCCATGCAGATATGCATTACCATTAATATATACAGGTTGTCTCACCTGGGCGAACCGTTCCACATCCCCTTCACCCAGCTTCTCCACGCGCTGAATATACTCTTCCAGGGTTATCGGTGCGTCGTCATAGTCTGCCGTTCCGTATTTCCTGTCTGTTTTTTCACCACCGATAAAGATATTCTGATACCATCGGTCATCATTGCCGTAAACGAACGTCGTCCCCAGCACTTCTGTGGAGTGGGGCAGGTGATAAGGTGTGGAACGGTCCAACACATCGTAGTGATTATGGGATCCGCCGCAGAGATTGTGCACAAAGGCCGTTCCCTGGGCGGCATTATCAAAGGTGTATTCGGATGTAAAGATGTTGTTGTCCACCAGACAGGGGCCGTGAGTTACCTCGATCATAAAGTCTCTGGAATTCCGATCATAGATATTACAGCTAACCCTTGTCCCCTGGGCCTGCCAGTCAAGCCAGGTTCCCAACAGACAGTCATGGACATAATTATGATGAATCTGCACATCTATTGCCGCATGTAACTTAATGCCTGCGATTTCATGTCCATAATATTCTCTCTTAATGGCTATACGATATATTTCATTACCATAAATCTCGCTGAAAATGCATCCTAGATGTCCTACAATACCATTCTGACCACAGTTATATATCACATTGTTTCGCACAATGTGTGAACCGATCCGCTCCTTGCTCCAACCGATATTCCGCGCCAAAAAGACTGCTTCCATCTGATTCTGATACCCTGGTTTTCTGCGCCATTTGGTGCAAGCATTGTCACCGGTGGTTTTTTCTTTTCCCAGAGACACGGCGCTGCACTTTGCGTCATGGAAGATGTTATCCTCAATAATCCATCCCTTGCTCCAGTTGGGACCGATGATTCCCACCTGTTCTGCTGTGGGCGGCGCCCATGCTGTTGCCGCCTGCGCCATCTCGAAACCGCGCACGGTAATGTAGTTAACACCTGTTGTCACCGGGAAAAAGCAACACTTACGTACATTGATCTCCACACATTCTTCGTTGGGGTTATTATCCTGGAAGTTTGCATAGAGAATCGTATGCTCCCGCTCTGTACACGCATACCATAAATACACTGTCTTATGTGGTTCCTGATAACATTCCTTCACTCCCCACCAGTTTTCTACAACAGTGCCATGCCTCTCGGTGGGATTGTATAATTCGTCCAGTGTTTTTGCCTCATACATGGCTTCACCATTCAGATAGATTTCACCAAGGTGAACCGGATGTTCTCTGGGTTCTACCAGCCAGTCGCCGCAAACAGCCTGGGCAAAGGGATTGAAATCGCCGAACAAGCTGTTAGGAACGGTTACCTTCCAGATATTGCCTCCGTTCCCATTGGTTACATTTTTCTCAAGCAGCTCCCAGCCCTGAATTATTTCGGAACCCTTGATAACCACTTTCTCCCGTTCTGCTGCCTGATAAACAATTCTTTTATCCGCGGAAAGTCCGCCGTTTACAGGTTTAACCCACTCTCTGTAAGTTCCTTCGTGTACGATTATGTGATCACCGGCCACTGCCGCATTAGCCGCCTGTTGAATGGTCAGGAACGGATTTTCCTTTGAACCGTCATTGAAATCATCGCCATTTTTTGCTACATGATAAATCATATTTTACCTCCTTTACTGTACCGACCATGTGATATTTACGAATAAATTGTATAATTAATTTAATGACTTTTCACGCCAAATATTGTATAATTCTAGACATAATTAGTGATGCGGGGGAATGTGTGGATATGATTTTGTATGAAGCTTATAATCTGGATGCCAGCAATCCTTATACCATGTTTGATGTTCATGACTTAATCTGGGAGCTGCATTTTCACAGGGCCTATGAATGTGTTTTTGTATGCTCTGGAGAAATCTGCTGCAGGATTGAGCATGAAACCTACCATGCCAAACCCGGTATGTTGTTATTCGTCATGCCGAACCAACTGCATTCCTTAACAACATCCGGGACGTCCCACTGTTATATACTGCGCTTTTCCCCAGAACTGATCGGACATTTCCACAACAGTTACCTGGACAGAATTCCCCGTGACAGCTGTTTTGCGTTCCGGTCCTCTGAAGACATAATAAATTTTTATCTAAGCCAGAAGGCGAAGCCCCAGAACATTTATGTCTTAAAGGCGCTGCTTTATAAAATTTGCGGTGAATTAGTTGAACATACTGATTTTCTGTACAGGCGCAACTCTTCTAAGGATTTGTTGATTTATAGTCTGCTGGATTACATTCACAAGCATTATACCGACAAGTGCTCCCTGCGGACTGCCGCAGAGGATTGCTGCTGTGACTATTATTACGCATCCAAAACCTTTATCAAATATACTGGCATTTCCTTTGTGGATTATGTGAACAACCTTCGTGTCCAGAAGGCATGCTACCTGATAAAAAACACAAATGATACCTGCATGGACATATCTCTAAACTGCGGCTTTACATCCCTGCGGAGCTTCAACAGAAATTTTTTGAAATACTGCCGCTGTACTCCCTCGGAATATGCCCACGCGAATCATGCGTAGAGAATGTGGGAAATGTCGCAGATCAGGCAGTTGACGGATTTGCGGTAAACGACCGTGTAGGGACCCGTCCCTTGACCCATTACCTCAGCTCTGCCCAGACCCGTCCCCGCAGGAAGCGGGAAAAGGGTGCACAGGCCCCTTTTCCGGGTAACAGGATAATCCGGCAGATTTCCGGGCGATTTCATCACGGATCAGTTTTTTTATAGCTCCCTGTTTGGAAGGCTGCCCCCAGAGCCAGTGGATGATATCACTGTCCGTGCGGGTATTGAGCTTCATGTAAAAGCCAGCCGTGTGTGCCTTATCGTATTTTGCCTGTGCTTTGTTCCTTGCTTCTATAGAATCCAGCCAGTCTGCCGATGTATTCACCTCCTTTTAATAGGTATATACCTATAAGCTGTTTAAAATGAAAGGCAGGCAATAGGTATATACCTATTGTATCGCATTCGGGTTATGGAAACAAGGAAACGGATCAGGCTGTCAGGCAGCCGGCTGTTTCTGCAGGTTTAAGATTGTCTGCTGGCCAGGGAAAATGAGAAGCTGCCATTTGCCAGGCATTGTGTCTGCATTTTCCAGCATACCGACTTTATTGAGGACATCAAAGCCGGCATGCTTGTGGGGCCGCAGGAAGTTGTAATAAGCCACCCGGAGGGCAAGGTCATAATTAGCACCGTCATAACTGTCAAAGCCGTTTGTTGGACGGTAGGAAGCCTTGTAAGTACGGTTGACACGTTCAATCATCTGTTTATACGGGCGGAATTCCTTTGAGACTTCATCTCCATTAGAAAGGCCGATGACCTGGGTGACCTCAAATTTGAAGTCATCGCCATATTCGTTGTAAAACTGCTGGGCGGCAAGTGGATATGCGCTGTAGCCGTCAGCAATAAAACGGAAGTTTTCCGGAAGTTTTTTCAGGTTCCGGAAAGCCATGCGCATGGCCAGTATGCATGGCCCGGCACCGCGGTTATCAGATGTCTGGCAGCCGATGATGGAGCGTTTTGCGACATCCATGATGAGCCAGACATAGCCTTTAATGCCACGGACTTTGATGTAGGTTTCGTCCGCGGTGAAGGTATTTCCTGTCCCGCAGTCGTAATTATCGACGAATGGCTTTACACACAGTGCGGCGGTCTTACAGTAATTGGCAGCCTGCTGGTGGGAGATCCGGATGCCGTAAAGGTCCCTGAGCGCCTGTGCGGTTTTGTGCAGCGACAGGCCGGGGTTTACGCGCATGGTCAGGCACAGGGACATTACATGGGCGCTGTGTTTTGTGAATTTCAGGGAAGATGCGTTCCCTGGCAGGGAGTTTAAGTCCATGCGGAAAAAATCCACGGTGAACTCACGGTAGATATAGTGCAGCTTGTATTTCTTTTTGCGTAGTCCTGTGCAAGGTCTTCCTTATCGACTTTTTGTAGGTTATGCAGGTAATACGGGCAGTGCGTGTTTACGCATTTATGGACGGCAGACTGTTTACGCTCCTTTTTACGCACAAGGGCATGGGAGCAGTAAGGACACCGGAGTGTAAAAGGTTTTGCAAACCTGTTTTCTTCCGGTGAAAATGCTGTGGAGCATACCTTGCAGAGGACCTGTCCTTTGGAGCCGTTGTTCTTATACAGGTGTGGCCTGGGCGCATTGCAGCGCGGACAGGTGCAGTCATCAGGGATGTCGCATTCTTTGCGGCGGGCGACAGGTTTAACCTTTTTGCCATAACGCCATTCTAGGTATGGGATGTAATCCTTGTAATCCCATTTTTCGTAATAAACGATTCTGGGGAGCCTGTCCACTTTGAATTTCTGGTATTTTGGAGAATGGGAATCGTCATGTGCCCACTGTCTGAGCGGGATGTATCTGCAGATAAACAGGATGAGCCAGCGGTTCATCGGATAAAGGTATTGAATTATATTTAACATGTATTGTATAATGTCCATGAGCAATGTCTTCTTTTGGTGAGGTCGTTTTCGCGAGTGACATTATACCATAAAAAGGGAGGTCATTGCTCATTTTTTTTGCAAACTCCCGAAAATAAGAGCTTTGAATAGAAAAATCAGGTAGTAGACTTGACACTACCAGTACAATTTTGGAGGATTCAGGAATGGAAAAAGAAAAAATGTTGTCCGGGCAGTTGTATGACCCGTCTGACGAGGAACTGTCCGCATTAAGGATTAAGGCAAGGAAGCTTGCCCGCAGGTATAACAGTACGGATGAGGATAACTGGGAGACGCTGAATGAGATTCTGAAAGAACTGGTGCCGAACAGAGGCGAAGGGACCTTCTTTCAGGCGCCCGTCTATTTTGACTATGGCTGCTTTACCACGTTCGGGAAAAACTGTGGGGCGAATTTTAATTTTACGGTACTCGACTGCGCACCTATAACGATAGGGGATAATGTAATGTTTGGTCCGAACTGCACGCTGGCGGCGCCCATGCATCCGCTTTGCCCCAAAGAACGGAATGTGAGGACAAGAGAGAACGGCGAGTTGTATAATTTGGAATATGCCAGGCCGATTACCATCGGCAGCGACTGCTGGCTGGCTTCTAACGTGACGGTCTGCGGTGGGGTGACAATCGGAGAAGGCTGTGTGATTGGCGCCGGAAGTGTGGTGACAAGGGATATTCCGCCTTATTCTTTGGCGGCAGGCAACCCGTGCAGGGTAATACGGCAGATTACGGAGGATGATCTGATGGAGGGCAGATAACTATTTGTCTGAGAGGGGATTAGGTCTTTTTCATTAAGTATGCTTCTTGGCTTAATGGGGCAAAGCAAAGACACTACCATGCTGGAAGTCTACCTTACTGCGTCAATTCTTTTTGTTCTTGTTGCCATGACGGGAACATTTTTTACGGTACTCTTTCGGCAGGACTTCAAAATATGTTTTAAATGCCGCAGTAAATTTGCTTTGGCTGTCATAGCCGACAGCCTGTGCGATTTCAGCTATGCTCTTATTCGTTTCTTTTAACAGTTTTGCAGCCTGCCGCATCCGATGTTCCTTGATATGTGCCGCAATGGAAGTTCCATAGACTGACTTAAAAGCATTTTTCAAAGTTGTCGGATTGATGAGATATTGCCTTGAAAGTTCCTCTATGGTAATTCTCTGCTCCATGTGCTGCAAAAGCTGGTCATGAATTTCCCGAATCGTCTCAGTCAGCTCGAATTGATATTCAGCCAGTTTGTTTTGGGGCGTAAACTCCATCTTGGCAAGGTAAAGCAGCAATTCCAAAATCTTGATTTTTTGGAATGGAAGCATAAGCGTTTCAGGCTGGTCATAAAATCCGGAAAAAATACTTTCCGTCTGTTCATTTCCGGCAAGAAAGACCGGTCTGTCATCTTTGCAGAATTTTTCAGGTAATATGGTTTCAAAAATACCAAAGTTTTTTAACACTTCGGGAGGCGTGTCAGAGGCTTCCCGCAGATCAATATAGATGCCAAGTCCCTGATACGTACCATTTGGAAAGGTAAGCACGGAATCCGTACAGGATTTCATGGTATGCAGGGAGAAATCTCCCGGATTCAAATAAATCCGGTTTCCGTTTTTCATCTCCCACATCATCTGTCCGGCTTTGCAGTAGTGAATCTGAATGATGTGTGATAGAGCCTTATGCTGCACAGAAAAAGAATCGGTTGAAAAGGTAAGATAACATAACGCTATACCGGGATAAAGCGGAATGACAGCATTTGCCGCTTTTTGATGCAACCTTTCCATTTCTTTTTGTATTTTTACCAATTCAGCATTCATAAGACAAACCTCACAATTCAGGGCAGGTGATTTCCATAACCTGCTCAATCATCTGATGCAGCAGACGCCCCTGTGGTGTATCTGCGGCACGATAGTAAACTTCTTTTCCTTCACGCCGGCAAATAATCAGACCGCTGTTTTTCAATGGTCTGAGATGATGTGAAACTGCCGGGCTTGACATATGGAGCATATCTGAAATATTGAGGACACATTCCTCACAATGGCATAGGAGCCAGAAAATTCGGATTCTGGTGGTATCGCCAAGCTGTTTGAAAACTTCAGCTACGGTTTGGAAATAGTCTACATGGTCTAATTGTTTCTGGATTAGTGCGGTCTGCGGTCCTTCTCCATGTTGGTGTGGTAATTTCATATTGTCCATATTATTTTTCCTTTCTTCTCGTTTGCATTTCGCCCAAATGGAAATACTTTTCGCC
>Ga0137306_103799_pt1 | contig 10889 bp, 9 predicted proteins | sample Inofroosms_March_FD_97187 | JGI IMG/M metagenome (GOLD analysis project Ga0137306, IMG submission 97187) | Mouse cecal microbial communities from Vienna, Austria - N-Acetylneuraminic and N-Acetylglucosamine D2O microcosms_March | ecosystem: Host-associated > Mammals > Digestive system > Large... | reverse complement strand
CTCCACATAATAGTCCCCCTGCATACCAACGGTCACCGGAACTTCCGTCCGCTCTCCGTTCTGATCCACCGTCACCGAAGCATTTCCTTCCTCATCGGTCGTCACGCAGTCGTAGGGCACGGTCAGCACGTCATAGACCGCATCCAGCACGATACTGGCCTTTGCCGTCATACCGATCCGAAGATCCGTATTGACCTCATTCAGCGCGATCTCCACCCCGTAGGAAGAGCTCCCCATGCTGGACTCCGTCACCGTCGGCGACACAAAAGAAACCGTCGCCGGAAGCTCCTCATCGCCCAGCGCTTCCACGATGACTGCCGCCGACATATCTTTGGCAATGCTGCTGATGTCATACTCATCCACACTGGCCGACACGATAAAGTGTTCCTGATCCGCCACGCTGAACAGGACATTTCCCTCTCCCTGGTAGGTATCTCCTTCCGCCACGTGCATGGCCGTGATCACGCCGGAGATCGGCGCCGTCACCGTGCAGCTTCGGATCTGTTCCTCATAGTTTTCGATGGTCTTCTGGCTGCTGTCGTTGGAATAGGCGTGCTCCATCTGTGCCTGTTCCAGAGAATCCGCCGCGCTGGTGACATTCCGGTCGTTTTTTCTGGAGGCATCCGCCAGATTTTCCGAAGCCTTCTCGTACGCGTCCGCCGCTTTCTCCTCTGCTTCCGCAGCCGCGTTGTACGCCTGGTGCCTGGACGTATATTCCGCCTGAGCTTCTGATACCGCCCGCTCTGCCGCCGCAACCGCATCCTGATACGCCTGAGACTCCGCCCCGCCTTCATACTGCTCCGGAAGGATGGCCGCCAGCGCCTCCTTCGCCTCTCCCAGCCGCTCTTCCTGTCTCTTGAGGGAGTCAGCGGTCTCATTCACATCCGCTCCGGCCTCCTGCAGCGCTTCTTTGGCATCCGCCTCCTCCCTGACAGCGGTCTCATACTCATCCGTACCGTCCTCCACCGCCTCCGAGTAACTTCTGGAAGCCGTCTCAATGGATTTATTTTCCTTATATTCACTTAGCGCCTGACTGTTCCGGGCCTGTGAAAGACTCCGCTCCAGATCCGACGAGTCCAGGACTACGATCACGTCTCCCGCATTCACGTAGTCTCCCTCCTCATAATTGACCTGAAGCACCTTGACGTCCTTTGCGCTGGCCGATACGTCCCGGGCATCCGCGCTGGCGATTGTCCCGGTCACGCTGATGGACTCGATCAGATTCTGCCGGACCGCCCGGACTGTCTCCACCGTATTCATGGCTTCCCGCACCGCCTGCGCGTTCCTGCGCAGACGGATCATACGATATCCGATAAAAACCGCGGCGGCCGCGATCACCAGCACTGCCGCCAGCAGCCATCTGTTCTTTCCTTTTAATAATGCCGTCTTCATATTCTGGTCTCCTTCTAAAGAAACTTTTTATAAAATCATTTTAAAGAATTACTTTAAAAATGATGATCCTGCAGTCTCTGCTTTCCGCCGTGATCTTCCCTCCATGGGCCTCTGCGATGGCTCTGGCCATGGACAGGCCGATCCCCGTCCCGCCGGCGTCCGCAGAGCGGGCTTCATCCGGGCGGTAGAACCGGTCAAACAGGCGGTTCAGATCCGGAATTTTCTCTACGTCGCACGGATTAGACACCATAAGATGAATCCGGTTATGCCTGCGGAAGACCTCCAGACGGATCTCGCCGCCCTCCGCCCCATAACGGACCGCATTGTCCAGCAGGATCGACAGCAGGCGCTGGATCGCAGCCCGGTCTCCCGTAAATCTCAGATTTTCCTCAATCTGCTGCGTGCAGGTCTTCCCCTTTGCCTGAGCCGCTGCTCCAAAGGCCTCCGCCGTCTCCCAGGCCGCGTCGCTTATGGAGAACTCCGCCTTCTCAGGAAACGGCGTCTCCTCATCCAGCCTTGACAGCGCCACCAGGTCGCTGACCAGCCGCGTCATCCTGGCCGTCTGCTTCTTGATATTTTCAACCCATTCATCCCCCTCCAGTTCCATCTCGAGGATATCCGCGCTGGTGGAGATCGACGTAAGGGGCGTCTTCAGTTCATGCCCGGCGTCGGTGATAAACCGCTTCTGCCGTTCGATATTGCGAAGATAAGGCCGGATCGCCCTGCCGGAAAAGAACACGGTCAGCGCCAGGACAACGCAGAAGCTGAGAAGCGCCGTCACGACGGATACCCAGAGCAGCGACCGGATCAGGCGCTGTTCGCGGAATACATTCAAAAAGATGATCGTAACCCCGGCGTCCTCCTGCCTTACCATATACCGGTAGTCCTTCCAGTAACCCTTTTCCCGATCCCCGGACAGGATCCGCTCCGCCTCCTGCCGGATCTCTTCCTGATCCACCGAAGAGATATGTTCATGGAAAATGTCCATGAGCTGTCCTTCCCCGTTGCAGTGCACGATAAAAAAACGCGTCGTAAAGTCCGCCTCCGGACCATCTGCCCAGGGCATATCGGAAATCATCGGCGGCTCGCCTCCGGGCGGCCTGGATTCCCTGATCTGTTCATATTCCATAATCCCGGCCAGCATGTCATCCTGCCGGTCCACCGTCACTTTATAATTGAGCGCGTTGATCCCGGCCACCAGCATGAGCATCACGATCCCAAAAGCCGCCATCGCCGAGAGAATAAATCGTTCCCTTAGTTTTCTCAGCATGTCTGTTCCTCCAGACAATAGCCCGCTCCCCGGACGGTCCGGATCTCAATATTGCCGTCCAGCTGCTTTAATTTCCTGCGCAGAAAGCCGATGTAGGTCCACACCACATCCACGCCCGCCTCGGAATCTCTCCCCCAGATCCGGTCCATCAGATGTTCTGTGGAAAAGACCAGATGTGGGTGCCGGAAAAACAATTCCATCAGCTGATATTCCTTATTGTTGAGCCGCACGGAAGCAGTATCGGTCAAAAGCTCATAACAGCTGCAGTCCAGCCGTACGTTTCCAAAAGACAGCACGGTATTGACATAACCGGCATTTCTCCGGACCAGCGCCCGGACCCTTGCAACAAACTCCCGGGTGGAAAAGGGCTTGGGAAGATAGTCGTCCGCTCCGGCTTCCAGACCCTCCACCCGGTCCTCGATCTCCCCTTTGGCCGTAAGCATCATGACCGGAACGCCGGAACCCTCTTTCCGGATATTCCTTAATACTTCCAGGCCGCTTAACTTCGGCATCATGATGTCCAGCACCACCGCGTCATACTCCGCCATATGAAAATAATCCAGCGCGTCCCTTCCGTTATGTACCACATCCACCGAAAATTTGTGTTTTTCCAGCAGAAATTTCAGGCCTTTGGCCAGCTCCGCCTCATCTTCCGCGATCAGAATACGCATTCTCTTCTCTCCCTCCGTGAACTGTTTTGTCCATTATAATACATACCGACGGAATCTGTCCGGAAAAATCACTTTCCCCACACGCTCCGGTCCACACGCACGGCTGACGGGTATGTCTGCCCTTTTACGGACCATGCCAGCGCCGGGTCGTCCTCCACCGTCTCATAGACGCCCTTCCCGTGTTTCCGGCGGATCTGTGTAAGCGCCTGATCTCCTCCCTGAAAATCAACCTGATCCAGATCTGCCTCTTTTTCCTCTGTGTTTACTTCCTGTAAAACAGCTTCCTCGCCATCTGGTTCCTCCGGCTGCATTTCCGGACTCCTCTCATACTGCATGCTCCGCATCCAGGCAATCGTGTTCATGATGTTGTCAATCTCCATACTGTCCTCCGCTGCTGACTGTTGTCTTCTGAATTAACATTTCCAAACATAATGCCATTATAGAAGCATCTCCTGAAATGTACTTGAAAGAAACCGTGTAGGATCTGTGAAAAAAAGGAACCATTTCTGCTATGGTTCCTTTTTCTCAGATGCAGCAATCCCGCCTATGGCTCCTGCGCTGCCAGCCGGATGAATTCCTCCATCTCCCTGGTTTTCCACTTATCTTTGTGATAGAAGATCTGGCGGTACATAAAGACGTGAAAGTCCGTCACATTCAACAGCTTTAATTCTCCCTTCTCCACATTCTCCCTGACTGCAAAATACGGCAGAAACGAAACACCGTGGCCGCCCCGGAGCATCTTTATGATAAACTCCGTATTGCTGATCTCCAGGGCCGGAGTCAGCACCAGATTTTTGGAAGCGAGGAACCGGTCCAGAGACCTCCGGTAATTGGCATTTTTTTCTGTGAGAAAGAAAGGTTCTGTCAGAAGGTCTTCCACGCACAGCGCCTTTTCGGAAGCCGGTGAAGCGTCCGGGGACGTGACAAATACCATCTCCTCCCGGCTCTCCATGACCTTGTTCCAGTTGTTATGATAGCGCGGCTCGTCCAGTATGTAGATCAGGTCCAGACGGTTTTTCTCCATCATCTCGATCAGCTCCTCCGGCGACGACGTCGTAATGCGGACCGATACCCCAGGATAATGCTCCTGAAAATAACGAAGGATCAGCGGAAGCCTGGAAAAGCACAGAGACTCGATGGTGCCGATATGAAGCGGATTGACCAGCTCTCCCTCGTCTGTCAGAGAAAGCTTTGCCCGGTTCACCTCCTGAAGAATATTATGGGCATAGCCAAGGAACCTCTTTCCCTGTCCCGTCAGCTCCACCTGCTTTCCGATCCGGTCAAACAGGCGGATATTCAGCTCCTGCTCCAGCAGACGGATCTGCACGGTCACTGCCGACTGGGAATAGCCCAGATCAGCCGCCGCTCTGGAAAAGCTTTTCATCTGAACGATCTTCACAAAGGTAATCAGCTGTCTGATTTCCATAAAATTCCCCCTTTTCCTCCGCTTTATTATGAAAATTTTTCAACGATATTATAAAAACAGTGAATTTGATTTATATATACTGTCATGATACAATAAGAATACAAAAACGTCAATCGTTGAAAGATAATGAAAAAGAGATTGATGTACAGGAGGGATTTTACAAATGAAAGAAAGAACATGGAAACTGGGACTTGTTCCAAAACTGATCATTGCGATCATCATCGGTATCCTCATCGGACAGTTTCTGCCGGAGCCTGTCTGCCGTCTGGTTGTCACTTTGTCCGGCATATTCAGTACGTTTCTGAAATTTATCATACCGCTCATGATCCTCGCGTATGTAACCGTGGGAATTGCAGATCTGTCTCAGGGCGCAGGAAAGCTTCTGATCGTCACCGTCCTTCTGGCCTATCTGTCCACGCTGATCGCAGGATCCGGCTCCTATCTCGTATCCTCTTCGCTGTTTCCGCATTTCATGAGCGCCGAAGCGCTGGAACAGATTGCGGCAACTGCGGGCGTCTCCGTAGAGTCCTATTTCAGCCTGACCATCACGCCGGTCATGGATACCCTGTCCGCTGTTGTGCTGGCTTTTGTCCTGGGGCTCTGTCTGTCCGCTATGAAAGGAAAGGAAATCGGCAATACTCTTTATGACGCGTTCAAAGATTTCTCCGGAATCATCGACAAGGTTCTGCATACAGTCATCATCCCGCTGCTTCCGCTCTACATCTGCGGAACCTTTGCCGATATGACCAGATCCGGCAAGACCTTTGCGATTCTTGGAATCTTATGGAAAGTATTTGTGGTCGTGATCCTCATGCACATGGTCTGCATCGTGATCCAGTTCTGTATCGCCGGCGCGGTCAGCAGGAAGAATCCGCTGGCACTGATCAAAAACCAGATTCCCGGTTATACGACTGCCCTTGGAACCCAGTCTTCCGCCGCTACGATCCCGGTCAATCTTCAGTGCGCAGCCGCCGACGGTGTCTGTGAACAAATCCGCAACTTTGTGGTGCCGCTCTGCGCCAACATCCATATGGCAGGCTCCATGATCACCATCTGTGCCTGTGCGACCGCCGTATGCCTGATGAATCAGCTGCCCATCAGTCTGATGACCGTCGTTCCCTTTATCATGACTCTGGGCGTGGCGATGGTCGCCTCTCCGGGCGCTCCCGGCGGCTCTATCATGACCGCGCTGCCTTTCCTCTACATGATCTTCGGACCGGAGGCAGGCAATCCGGACGGGCCGATCTGTGCCATTATGGTGGCGCTCTACATCACGCAGGACTCCTTCGGCACTGCCTGCAACGTGTCCGGAGACAATGCCATCGGCGTGATCGTCAATACCATTTATCAGAAATTCATTTTGAAGAATGCCTGAAACGGAACTTTTACAGGAGGAGAATCATGTCATTTATCAGCGTATTTGATGTCCTGGGCCCCAACATGATCGGACCGTCCAGCTCCCATACGGCCGGAGCCTGCGCCATCGCCTACCTCGCCCAGAAGATGAAGAGCGGAGTCCTCCGGGAAGTGGAATTCACCCTGTACGGCTCCTTCGCCAAGACCTACAGAGGGCACGGTACCGACCGGGCGCTGCTGGGCGGGATCATGGGATTTGCCACGGACGACGTGCGGATCCGCGACTCCTTTGAAATTGCAGAAGAACGGGGAATTGTGTTCCGTTTTATTCCGGATGAAAAAGAGACCGATATCCATCCCAACACGGTGGATATCCGGATGGTGAATGACTCCGGCGCCGTCATGACGGTCCGGGGAGAATCCCTGGGCGGCGGAAAAGTGAAGATCGTACGGATCAATCAGGTTCAGGTGGATTTCACAGGCGAGTACAACGCCGTCATCATCATCCAGAAGGACCGGCCCGGAGTGGCGGCCCACATCACCCGGATCTTAAGCGACCGGAACGTGAACATCGCTTTCATGCGTCTGTTCCGGGAATCCAGAGGAGAAAAGGCATATACGATCGTGGAATCCGACAACCGCCTTCCGGAAGACATTACGGAAAAGCTGCTGGAAAATCCCAACGTCCAGGACGTGATGCTGATTCAGCCATAATTACAGGAATGAAAGGCCGATAGAAATGATGGAAACAATTGATTTTAAAAATGCAGCGGAGCTGCTGGAGCTTTGCAGCCGGCATCAGTGGATGATCTCCGATGTCATGAAGCAGCGGGAATGTGATCTGTCTGAAGTCCCCATGGACCAGATCTGCCACCAGATGAAACATGTGCTGGACATTATGAAACAGTCTGCGGCAGCTCCTCTGAAAACACCTGTAAAGTCCATGGGCGGACTGATCGGAGGAGAATCCAGAAAGCTGGAACTGCACCGGAACAGAGGGAAAAACATATGCGGCAACATACTTGGACGCGGCATTGCCTGCGCCATGGCCGTACTGGAAGTAAACGCTTCCATGGGAGTGATCGTAGCCGCGCCCACCGCCGGCTCCGCCGGGATCGTCCCGGGACTTCTGCTGGCTCTGCAGCAGGAATATCACATATCCGACGACCGGATGGTGGATGCGCTGTTCAATGCCGGAGCCGTCGGCTATCTCGCCATGCGCAATGCAACGGTGGCGGGAGCCGTAGGAGGCTGTCAGGCAGAGACCGGCGTCGCTGCCGCCATGGCCGCCTCCGCCGCCGTGGAACTCATGGGCGGGGAACCATGCCAGAGTCTTTCCGCCGCCTCAACTGTCCTTATGAACATGCTGGGACTGGTGTGCGACCCGGTAGGGGGACTGGTAGAATATCCATGCCAGAACCGAAATGCCTCGGGCGTCGCCAACGCTCTGATCGCCGCCGAGATCGCCCTGTCGGGAATCCGTCAGCTCATCCCCTTTGACGAGATGCTTGATACCATGTATCAGGTGGGAAAAAGAATCCCCTATGAACTGCGCGAGACTGCCCTGGGCGGATGCGCCGTCTCGCCGTCCGGCTGCCGGTTCTGCCACTGACCTGCGGCAGTCCGGCGGCGGAGACATCTGCTGCCGGACGGTCGGCCTTTTTCTACTTTTTCGCCCTCCAGCTCCGGTAGCAGAACACAAGTGCCCCGGACCGGGTGCCGAACAAAAGGCTGCAGGGACAGCCTTTCATGAACTCCTTCCGGAACTGATCCCGGTCCAGCAGGTTCTCCATGCCGAATTCCGGTTCCGTCTCTACTTTAAACAACCGTCCCATTTTCTGAAAAAGCTGTTTAAACACATGCAGAATATCGTTTTCTGCCATCTCTCTTTTCCGGATGCCTGGAATCCTTTCGATCCCTCTTAGAAACAGAATATCTTCCACTCCCAGGAGAAGCTGAAGCATGACACCGCCCCCCATATCGTAATACTGGCAGCAGTAATACCCATTGCCGATATTCTGACCTTTATAATCGTCGCTGACCAGTTTTGTCTCCGCCTGCAGAACATCCTGCGCCGCCCGATTGACCGTCCTGGAAATGATCTCAATCTGTGAAGAGCGATCCTTCTTCTTCTGACGGACCGCCTTACCAACGATCGCCTGATCTTCCAGCATGATATGTTCCGACAGCCATCGATTCATAATCCCCACAAAACGCTGAATAGCCGTGGGAGAATAACCGGACCGTTCCAGGTCTCTTTTCAGAGAAATCAGCGTCTTATTTCTGAAATTGTCATGAAGCCGTTTGTGCTCCGCATATCCGCTGTAGCGAATCGAGCGCATGTATGCTTCTTCTTCTGAAAAATGTGTCATGGAATAAGCTTCCAGATATTTTATTCCTTCCGTATATGCAGTCTGATTGGTTGACGCATCCCGTGAAAGATCATACAGCCTGTTTACGATCCGAAAAAGCTTTTCATGTGCTTTGTCCACAATCTCCACACCGATTTTAAATCTGTCATCCCACACAACCTTTTCCATAAAGAATACCGCCTCCTGATGTATGTTTTTATCCTGTAATTCATTATAAATTCCCTTTTTGTTTTTGTCTACTTCCGGCCTGCAAAAATACAGAAAAAGACAGTCAAAACGGGGCTGTCGCACTAAATAATTAGTGCGGCAGCACTTTTTTGCAGAGAATAAGAGCCAGGTCTGTGCAAGGCCTGGCTCTTGGTGTAAAATTTATTTATGCCACTAAATAAAATCTTACAGAAAGATTATACTCTATCTTCTCTGTACTATCAAATCAAACTTCCGCTGGATGTGGAAATTTTGATCCCGTCAAATGAGCCGGTCCGCCTTCTGAGTGCATTTGTGGAGGAAATGGAACTCAGCGATCTTTATCAAACTTATGGAAAGATAAAGAAAAATCAGGCGACACCGAGGCAGTTGTTTAAGATCATACTCTACGCCAGCATGAATCGGATCTATTCCAGCCGGGATATCGAAACTGCATGCCGCAGGGACATTAACTTCATGTACCTTTTGGAAGGGAAACCAGTACCTGACCATGCAACCTTTGCACGTTTTATTTCCCTGCATTTCGCGCAATGCTCAAAAAAGACATTAGCCGAGGTGTCGAAACTCTTATATTCCTTTGGAGAAATTTCCGGGAAAAGTATCTTCATTGATGGAACAAAAATAGAAGCCGCTGCGAACAAATATACTTTTGTCTGGAAAAAGGCTGTTACGAAAAATCAGGCAAAACTTTTTGATAAGATTCCTGCCCTTGTGGAAGAATGCGAAAATCTTTACGGTTTCAAAATCACTTATAGTGGGAAAGTTTCCCTTCACACTTTAAAAAGAATGCGAAAAAAGCTGTGTAGGATTAAGCAGGAGGAAGGCATTGTCTTTGTCCATGGAACGGGGCGACGAAAAACACGCCTTCAGAAATCGCTGGAAACTATGGAAACATACATAGCAAAACTGAAGGAGTATAATAAAAAGCTTTGTGTCTGCGGAGAGCGCAACAGTTATTCTAAAACGGATCCGGATGCGACTTTTATGCGGATGAAAGAAGATGCCATGCTTAATGGGCAGCTGAAACCAGCTTATAATCTTCAGCATGGAGTGGATTCGGAATACATCACATGGCTGGATATCAGTTCGCGACCTGCAGATACGAGAACACTGATCCCATTTCTGAAAGACATGGAGTTATATCTTCCGTTTAAATATCAGGAGATTGTAGCAGATGCCGGATATGAAAGTGAAGAAAACTACCTGTTTATGGAAGAAAATGGACAGCTATCCTATATCAAACCGCAAAACTATGAGATTTCCAAAACCCGAAGATACGGTCAGGATATCGGGCGGATGGAAAACATGGAATATGATGAGCAGGCAGACTGTTATTATTGCAAAAACGGACAGGAACTGACCGTTCAGTATGAAAAAAAAGAAAAGACGGCCAGCGGTTATCGGAGGACCGTTACCGTATATCAAAGCAGCGGCTGCGGCGGATGTGCTTTCAAAGCAGAGTGTATCAAAGGGAACAACTGTAAAACACCAATGGAAGACCGGAAGAAAGTACTGTATGTTTCAAAAAAGATGAAAGAAAAACGTCAGGAGACATGGAAACGGATTACCAGTGATTATGGGACACAGCTTCGGATGAATCGGAGTATCCAGGCGGAAGGAAGTTTTGCAACCATCAAAGAGGATATGGAATTCAGACGATATCTGTATCGCGGTAAGAGAAATGTAACCGCTCAGAGTATTCTGGTGGCGATTGGCTATAACATAAATAAACTTCATCATAAAATCCAGGCAGGAAGGACAGGCCAACATTTATTTTCACTCAAAAAAACTGCCTGATTTTGACTGGTCAAAAGGGAATCTTGAAAGTGAGCCTTTTTTTAAAAAAGGTTTATTAAAGTTTGCTTTTTACGGAAATAGAATAAATGAAACGAATAATTTGGCTCAAAAAGAGCAAAAAGATGCTGCCGCATCTATGATTCTTTAATCATTGATGCGACAGCCCCACACGATTTCACAGGGGAACGCAAGCGGTGAAATCGGTGCCAGTTACGCCGGGGCGCAACTGATTAAAAATCCCAAAATAAGGAGGAAACAGAACAATGATGAAGAAAAACGAGAACAGCAACAAGGAAACCCGTAAGCAGCCGATGGGCAGAAAGACAAAGCGGGCGATGGCGGTGTATGCCGCACTGGTGCTTATGATGACAGCCGGGGCAACAACGGTGTATGCGGCG
>Ga0137306_103796_pt1 | contig 10896 bp, 6 predicted proteins | sample Inofroosms_March_FD_97187 | JGI IMG/M metagenome (GOLD analysis project Ga0137306, IMG submission 97187) | Mouse cecal microbial communities from Vienna, Austria - N-Acetylneuraminic and N-Acetylglucosamine D2O microcosms_March | ecosystem: Host-associated > Mammals > Digestive system > Large... | reverse complement strand
TAAAAAATATAAAAATTTTATTGAAAAAGTATTGACAAATATGAGGTTATCTGATATGATAAATACAACAAAACAAGAGAGGACAACACAGAGGATAAAAGTTATCCTCACAAGAGAATTCTCATTGTAAGAGGAGTCTCAAAAAATCTAAGCAAAGGAGGTACGGACCACCGAAGACGTAAATCTCGTTTCTGTTATCAAAGATGATAGACAGAAACAAAGGACAACGAATCTGCAAGGTAGAACATCAAAAGAAAGCGAGATATCCAAAGCAAACATTATCAAAAATTGAAAAGAATCGGTTTTGTTATATGACGAGAAAGTATGGCAAGGACGATATATTTCAGAATCGGATAATCAAGAATACAAAAATAAGATGGAAAAATCGGAAGGGTGTGATTACCAAAGCAGAGGGAAATAATTTCATATAGAGCACATATAAAAATATGTGGAAAAAGCAGTGGAAGGCGTAAAGAAGCTCATTGCGAAAAATGAAAGAAAAGAGAGGTACAATCCAGTGGACAACATGCATTGAAGCCGGATATCAACAAGAAGAAAGAATGTTGGTATCCGGCTTATTTATGATTTTTGCGACAATTAAAGCAATGAGGCGAGAACCAACGCCAAACCGTCTGCGGGATTTTGACTTTGCAGAGATTTAGAAGTCCTTAAATCCCTGAATTTGGCGTTGGTTCTCGCCTCATTTCCTGGCTTATGCTTCTCGTTTCCTTATCTAAATGACATTGCGCTTCACAGACAGCAGATTCAGAGACCTGTAAGGTCAAACAGTGGTGTGTATTCTTCTTTTGCGCTGCTTTTTTGTTGTATAAAACCTTGATTTAATCCGAGTTGAAGCGCAGTTTCAACTACTTTTTGATATTCATAAGTAGTAATGCGTCGATTCAGTTCTGGATATTGATTGCTTTTATAAAAAGGGGTATATTGGCTTAAAAGACTGATAAAATAGTGATCTTTGGGTAAACATTCAGCTATCCAATGAAGCAGACGGATAGAATCCTCTTTTTGTCCTGGTAAAACCAGATGGCGGATGATTACGCCACGGTCCATAAGTAAAAGATTTTCTTCTTTATGAAAAGCCGGAGTACCTGTCTGCGAGATCATTTGTAGAATAGCTTGTGAGGCTACGGAAAAATAATCTGCTGCTTTGGAATATCGCTTTGCGAGTGTGGCATCATAATATTTTAAATCTGGCAGCCAGATATCTACATAATCTTTTAAAGCTTTTACGACTTCTTTTCGCTCATAACCTCCACAGTTATAGACCACAGGAATATGTAGCCGGTAGCGGACGAGATCCAGAGCAGGCAGAATCAGAGGCAGGTACTGTGTTGCTGTGACTAGATTGATATTGTGAGCTCCTTTTTGCTGCAACCGCAGAAAAATATCTGCTAGCTGGCGGGAGGTCAGCTCTTTTCCAGTTTTTTCCTGACTGATTGGGTAATTCTGGCAAAAACAACAACGTAAAGTACAACCACTGAAAAATACAGTTCCACTGCCTTGGATTCCGCTGATACAAGGTTCCTCCCAATGATGAAGTGCTGCTCGCGCCGCCCGCATGGTAGCAGAACATCCACAAAAACCAGTAGTCTGAGTCCGGTCAATCTCACAGCTTTTGGGGCAAAGCATACAATGCTTCATGGCGGATTCTCCAAAGATATCGGTTATATCTTTCATAGTTCCTTCCTTTCGGAAATTTTTGTTTTTCTTACCAATCTCCTAAAACAAAGTGTCTTCTTATCCATTGAGGGTAAGGTAGTATGAATAATACCGTAACATATTTTTTTTACAATGGCAAGAAAAGGAACTTGAAAAACTTTTTCATCTGTTGTATAATCAATGCCATAAGAAAGCGGGAAGTAATTCCTGGGAATGCTCGACAACCTTACCAATTTTGAACCTACATCTGTGACACAGGGATTCCAATATTTGTAAGTGGATGTCAAGCCTCCTGCGAGTGGAAGGCAGAAGCTTACGTGAGGTTGCCCACCTAGCAACGGCTAGGAGTCAATAAGTAAGACCGGCATTTCTGGGATTACAAAAGAAGAAAGCAGCGAGCAATCGCTGCTTTATCTTTTTGTTAATTTGTGGTAATCTATAGACATGTTTAGAAATATGGATACCAAGATGTCCAAAAAACAGGACAAAAAAGGAGAAACCCCCTCCGGGGATACCAAGATGTCCAAAAAACAGGACAAAAAAGGAGAAACTATGAAAAATGATAAATATCAGCGATATATTTATTGGGGAGTGACCGCATTTATTGTATTGGCACTGGTGATTGGGCTTATTTTTTTCATGATTAACATCAAACAGGTGAGGGAAATGCTGCATGTGTTTTTGCGGATTTTGGCACCGATCACTTATGGGGCGGTCATGGCTTATCTGATGGCGCCGATCTACAATCGCGTACGAGATGTGGTGGTTCATTTTGGAGAACGCAATGCGGCCTCTCGGCAAAGAAGGGAGGCTTTGGGCAGCTTTTTTGCAACTTTGGTCAGTGTGGTAGTGTTGGCAGCTGTAGTGATAGGACTGATTTCGATGTTATTGCCCCAGTTGTGGGAAAGTGTTCGGGGAATTATAGAAGCCTTGCCTACCAGTATTTATAATCTGCAACTTTGGCTGGAACAGCTACTAGAGGATAATCAGGATCTGGAGGCAATTGTTCTGGATTATTACAATATGGCGGTATCTCAGTTGCAGGGCTGGCTCAGTACGAATGTGCTCCCGAATATGGATACGAAAATTTATGGTTTTATCAGTGGTCTGTCTACAGGGATTTTCAGTGTGATCAATTCTCTGAAAAATATATTGATTGGTATTATTGTGATGGTATATTTATTAAATATGAAGGAAAAATTGCTGACCCAGGTGAAAATGATCCTTTATGGGGTATTCCCGTTGAAGATTGCGAATAAAGTATTGGAAGAAGGACGATATGTACATCAAGTGTTTGGCGGATTTATCATTGGAAAATTGCTGGATTCGCTGATTATCGGAATTTTGTGTTTTGTATTGTTGAATTTTATGAAGATGCCCTATGTGCTACTGGTGAGCGTGATTGTGGGTGTGACAAATGTGATTCCTTTTTTTGGACCGTTTATCGGAGCGGTTCCCAGTGCATTTTTAATTTTGTTGGTCAGCCCAGTGAAGTGTTTCTGGTTTTTGGGCTTTATTTTACTGCTGCAACAGTTTGATGGCAATATTCTGGGGCCGAAGATTTTGGGAAATTCCACGGGTCTGTCGAGCTTCTGGGTGTTGTTTTCGATTTTGCTGTTTGGAGGTTTGTTTGGTTTTGTGGGCATGATTATCGGTGTACCTACGTTTGCCGTATTTTACAAGTTGGTGCGGGAGCTGGTGACATGGCTGTTGAAGAAAAAACAGCTCTCTGTTGAGATTGAGCAGTATGGAAGGCTGGATTATATCGATGAGGAGAAAAGAACCTACATTGAAAAATAAAAAACATCATGTCAGAAAGAGAGCATTGATTGGTTGGATGGTGATAGTCCCACTGTTGGTGGTTTCTTTGATCGCGATTATTATTCGTCACGAGAAAGAGGGGGAAGGTATTCCAAGAACATTGGCGGTTAAGTCAATTGTATTGGCTTTGCAGTCGCCAGAGGAGTTTGCCGAGTGGCAACAATCCTATAAAGCTTCTCATTTTCCGGCGAAAGCATTAGAAGAATGGTATGTTCCCTATATGGATTATCTATATGAAAATGGTTGTCTATCAGAGGAGGAGACACCGGCGACCATGGAAGCGGCAAAGGAAAAACTGACTTATGGAGAGGCGGCGCGAATCGCAAAAGTTTTGTCTCCAGAGTTAGAGGGGCGGATTGCGGTAAATAAAAAAAATCGTGAGAAACCTTATCCCGAAGAATTATGGTGGCTGTTTTATGATTCTCTGTTGCGATCCTTAGAGCCGGCAAAGCAGGTGGAGCGGAAGAATATCTGTATCTATGGCACTCCGGATAATATACCGGGCACGCCTTCTTGGATGGCGTATACCAGCCTGGGAAAAACAGGATTTGCAGGGTTGGCATTGGATCCGTATATCGATCATGAGCTAGAGGTCTATGTGCGGGGAAATGAGATGATTCATATATTGGCAGATAAAGGTCAGACAGTGACTTATCGTAATGTATGGTTGATTGACGGAAATGAGGAGGAACTTCAGATCTATGTAGGGGATGTTGAGCGCAGAATTCCTTTTGCTAAAAAATCAAAAAAAACAGAGAAGTATTTACATAATTTGGCGGATATTCAATTGGAAAACGGAAAGATAACCAAAGTCTCCGTGAAAAAGGAACGCCTTACAGGAAAACTGCTTTCGGTACAGCCAGATGCCTTGGAAATTGAAGGTTATGGGGTGGTGCCGCTGGATGAGGAGTACAAGATTCTGAAGACATATGGCGGACTGGAACGGTTAACGCTGGAGGATTTGCTGATTGGTTATGATATTCAAGAATTTGTGGCAGCGAATGGTAAGATCAGCGCAGTGCTAACCGTGCGGGAATTCGATGCAGAGACGATTCGGGTGTTGTTGATGACAGAGAATTTTGGTGGAATCTATCATGAACAAGTGACATTGACTGGGGATAAACCTCTCACAATATCTTGGGGAGACCAAAAGATTTCGGTGGAAGCAGGAGAAGAGATAACGGTGGCTTTTGGTGATGAACGGCTTACGGATGGCAGGATGATTGTAACGGCAGCGGATGAAGGGGAGATTCGAGTAGCTTCATTGAAGCGTTCCGGAGAGATGCCTTCTTATGAGGGAAGGCTGGAGTTAGTAAATGGAGAAGAGGGGTTGGTGTTGATCAATGAACTTTATTTGGAGGATTATTTGAAAAAAGTGATTCCTAGTGAGATGCCACCGGCGTATGAAAAGGAAGCCTTGAAGGCACAGGCTGTGTGTGCCAGAACTTATGCATATATGCAAATCCGGAGTAATACATATCAGCAGTATGGCGCTCATGTGGATGACAGCACGAATTTCCAAGTGTACAATAATATGGGAACGGATGCAAGAACAGAAGCAGCAGTGAATGAAACCTATGGGAAAATGCTGCTTTACGAAGGCAAACCGATTACCACTTATTATTTTTCCACTTCTTGTGGAACGACAGCGGACAGCAGCGTTTGGGGGAGCGATCCAGAATTGACTCCTTATCTGAAAGGAGTGACTTTGCAGCCGGGGCGTAGAAGCCTAGATTTGTGTTCGAATGATGACTTTTCTGCATTTATTAAAAGAATGGATTATCCGGCCTATGATTCTTCGTTTCCTTTTTATCGTTGGAATGTGACAATCGGAGCGGATGTACTTACTCGCAATATCCGTGAAGTGGGAACTGTGGAGTCCTTGCAGATCACAGAACGTGGTTCTAGCGGGGTGGCGCAGACACTGTCAGTCAAAGGCAGTGATGGTGAGAAAATAATAACAGGACAAGATAGGATTCGCTCAGCTCTAGGAGATGAAAGTTTGACAATTCATCGCAAAGATGGGGGGACCACGACGGGCTGGAGTTCTCTTCCCAGTGGATTTTTGTCAATAGAGGCAGCGGGAAAGGATAGCAACGGAGTACAGCTTTTCAAAATATATGGCGGCGGTTATGGGCATGGCGTTGGCATGAGTCAGAATGGTGCGCAGGGTATGGCGAAAGAGGGTATGACATATGAGGAGATTCTCAAGTTTTTTTATGAAGGAGTGACAATTGATAAATTGAATCATTAAAAAATACCCCATCCACTGCACAAAGGCAATGGATGGGGCATCAAAAAGGGGAGGATAAGTATTTCTACTCTTCCATTATGAAAAGAGCATCGATACATTTTCATTATCACCAGAATCTTCCCTTTTATACAAAATAATCAGGAAAAATTAATTTTTCGATGCAGATATTCTGGCAGACCATTCTTCATAGGAGGACAGACGCTTCCTTGGATCAGCGGCAAAGCATAATCCATATAGGAGGTTGTCACATCATTCCCTTCTTTGGAGATCCAAGATAAAGGAACGGTCTTTTCCTGGTTACAGACCGCGTTCACATTCACAGAACAAAAAGTCAGTTCATAATGCTTCCCATCAGATTTGCGAAGGAAAGCTACCATAATACCTGTTTCTCCATTTAGTGCGTATTGCACACCCATCTGTCCGGCTTTTTCTGCTTCTTCTATATCTGTCATTGATGCCAAGATACCAGAGCAGCGTTGGCTGACATTCAATTCTACAGAGCGAACCTTCACTCCGAAACGTTCCCTTATAAAACGTTCTAATACTCTGCCGCATCCAGTTAGCATTTTGTGGCCAAAATTGTCAAACAAGTTTTTTTCTGTTGGAGAACTATCCCAGACAGTATTTTTTTTGTTCAGGAAAGCGTTCAACTTTTGTTCACTGTACTCACAGAGGAAAGTTCCTTCTGAATCCATAATTCCTTCGGACACACAGATTACTAGACATTGCCTTTGCTGCCATTCTTTTTCTACATCTTGGGCAAATTGTTCTAGCGAGAAAGGGATCTCTGGCAGATAGATAAGGGCTGGATTGTCTCCTTTTTGTTTGCGTGCCAATGAAGCGGCGGCTGTCAGCCATCCGGTATGACGTCCCATTAGTTCGATGATAGTTACAGATTTCTGCCGATATACAGAGGAATCCAGTACGATTTCCCGTACGGTAGCAGCTACGTATCTGGCAGCACTTCCAAATCCCGGGGTATGATCCGTGAGAATCAGATCATTATCAATGGTCTTTGGTATGCCGATAAAGCGGATATCGATATGATTCTGAGTGGCATAGCGGGAAAGTTTGCTGACTGTGTCCATGGAATCATTGCCGCCAATGTAGAAAAAGTAGCCGATATTTAGTTCAGCAAATTTTGCAAAGAGTAAAGGATAGATGGCATCGTTCCAATCTTCGGGCAGCTTATATCGGCAGGAGCCAAGATAGGCGGCGGGAGTGAGTCGAAGGCGCATCCGATCCTCAGGGGAAAGTTCTGCGCCTAAATCCATATACCAATCGTTTAGAAAGCCTTCGATTCCGTGGATCATGCCATAAATCTTTTCGATCGGGTTGTCAGGAGAGAGACATTTCTGAATCACACCAGACAAACTAGCGTTGATAACAGCGGTGGGGCCGCCTGACTGACCAACGATTGCATTTCTTTTCTTCATTTTCGGACATCCTTTCGTAGTTATGGTAGAATAGTCATGATTTCATGTTGCTTTTTATAGCACAAATCATTTCCGGCTCTTGTGATTATACCTGTCAAATATATATGCGTCAATGGTTTCTCCCAATAGGGGCAGATCTGGCGGACAGAATAAAAATGGAAATAAATGTAAAAAAAGGGTTATCTTTTTTTAAAAGCTGCCGATATAAAAAACGTAAAGTCAGAAAATTAAATATAAAATAAAACACAAAGCTGCGTGAGCGCTTTACGTAACCCTCCAGTGCATGGGCCCGGACCGGGGGGGGGTAGAACAAGGAAGTTTTACCCCCGATGGTTTCAGAACATGACAAGGAGGGTATATTTATGATCATTCAACATAATATAGCAGCGATTAACTCTTACAGAAACTTAGGCGTAAACCAGAGCGGATTGAATAAGAACTTGGAGAAACTGTCTTCTGGTTATAAGATCAATCGTGCTGGTGATGATGCGGCAGGTTTGGCAATTTCCGAAAGCATGAGATCTCAGATTAATGGTCTGAACCAGGCGGCGAAGAATGCTCAGGATGCTATCGGCTTGATTCAGACGGCAGAGGGTGCGCTGACCGAGGTTCATTCTATGTTGCAGCGTCTTACCACGTTGGCTTCTCAATCGGCAAACGGTACGTACAACACCGTGGCAAGAGGAAATCTGCAGAGTGAGGTTGATGAATTATTGAAGGAGATTGATCGTATCGCGAATAATACAGATTTCAATGGTATTAAGCCACTGGCAAATGAGGGTAGCGCAGGAAAGATGACCTTCCAGATTGGCCCGAGCGGAAAAGAGACAATCGTGGTAAACAGTCAGGCAATGACTGTCAGTGGTATCCAGGCGGCGATTTGGGACAGTATGGCTGGGTTTGACAGAGATGCATTTGCAAAGAATAAAGATGTTTATAAAGCAAATGGCACTCCGAATGAAATTAAATACGAATTTGACAAAGCTCAGCTGGCTGATGGAGAAAAGAAAGTAACTATCGAATTTGACGGAAGCAAAACAGGCTTTATTGGTGCGGATGGAAAGGTATCACAAGATTATAAGGATGTGATAAAGGGCACTGCGACCATCACGATTGATGGCGCCAAGAATACAGGAGCAAGTAAACTTCAAGAAGTTAAGTTTACAGCTAAGAGTACGGTTATATCTACGCTGCTTCCCCATCTGAACATTTCTGGTAGCAGTACGGTGGTAGCGAATGCTGCCATTGACACCATTAATTCTGCTATCAATGCAGTTTCCAGTTACCGTGCAAAACTCGGTGCCGCTCAAAACAGATTGGAGCATACTGTTAATAACTTAAAAGTTACGGCAGAGAACATTACTTCCGCAGAGAGCCGGATCCGTGACACAGACATGGCGGATGAGATTACGGCTTTTACGAAAAATAACATTCTTCTGCAAGCATCTCAGTCTATGCTGGCGCAGTCCAATTCTGTGCCTCAGAGCATTTTGAGCTTGTTGCAGTAATTGCTCAGAATCGGAGTGGCAGTAGTTCAGGAGTTTGTTAGAAGCATAAAATAAAATTGTTAATTGTTGATTTTTATGTATAAGCTTCCACAAAAAGGGGATAATGAGATTAGTACCAAAGAAAAGAGAAATACTTATCCTCCCCTTTTTGATACCCTGTTCGTTACGATGGCGTAGCGGACGGGGTATTTTTTGTTTTATAGGAAGTGCATCCTATGAAACAAAAACGCATTACAGGGATTGCACTGCAGCGGTGACGAATCCTGTTGCGAAGATTGTGCGATAGCAGAAGTTGTCCACAGGAGACAAAATTTATATCAGTATCAGCTAGAAGCATGCCTTCATAATATATCAAAAAGATATGTCAGAGGTAGATTGTTTGATTACTATTAGTTTATGTATGATTGTGAAAAATGAAGAGCAGGTGTTAGCACGTTGCCTGGAATCGGTCAAAGACATTGTGGACGAGATTGTTCTTGTAGATACAGGTTCTGAGGACAAAACTAGAGAAATTGCTAGAAAATATACCGAAAAGATATATGAATTTATTTGGCAGGATGATTTTGCGGCGGCTAGAAACGAGGCATTTGCCAAAGCGACAATGGATTATTGCATGTGGCTGGATGCAGATGATGTGCTGACAAAAGAGAATCAGGAGAACCTGGTAGAATTAAAAGAGAATCTGGATAAGGATACAGATATTGTGATGATGAAATATGCGGTTTCCGAAGATGAGGACGGGAAACCGCTGTTTTCTTACTATCGGGAACGTCTGATTCGGAATGGACGGGGGTTTCGATGGGAAGGGCGTGTTCATGAGGCCATTGTACCGTCAGGAAAAATCGTATACTCGAATATTGTGATTTCTCATCGTAAGGTAAAATTGGGAGATGAGAACAGAAATCTGAGAATCTATGAAAAAATGATAAAGGAAGGAGTAATGTTGTCAGGAAGAAACTTATTCTATTATGGCAGAGAGCTGATGAATCACAGGCGATATGCGGACGCAAAAAAAGCTTTGGAGCAATTTTTGGATGGAGTAGGATGGGGGGAAAATAAGATAGAGGCATGTCTGAATTTGGCAGAATGCTGTCGTGTGCTGGGACAGAGAGAAGAAAGAGCAAAGGCACTGCTCAGAAGTTTTTTATATGCCAAGCCACGGGGAGAAGCTTGTTTTGAGCTGGGACATTATTTTCAGGAACAGAGTCAATGGCAGCAGGCGATCTTTTGGTATGAGACGGCATTGAAAATAAAGCCAGAGGCAGAGAATGGGGGATTTATCCGATGGGATTATTATGGTTATTTGCCAGAAGTGAATTTATGTGTATGCTATGATCGGATGGGGGACAGACAGATGGCTTATCAATATCATCAAAAAGCGAGGGAACGAAAGCCAGAGGCAGCTGAAGTTCAGTGGAATGAAAAGTATTTTCGGGATATGGGAATGGACGAACAAAAATTCCAGACAGGACATATGATACAGTAAACCGGCGGACAGTCCTTGTATGATTGTTGCCGGAGAGAAAAAGAAGGAGTGATTTTATGTATCGCAATTCGTTCGATTCCAACTGTGAAAGAAATTCTGGATGCGGGGGAAGACGTTGTTGTCGGCCAAATCCCCCCATGCCGCCATATCCGCCGACACCTCCAAATCCCCCCATACCGCCATATCCGCCAGTACCTCCGAATCCCCCTGGGCCACCATATCCGCCAGGATCTTCCTGTTGTTGTCGGGGGCCACAAGGTCCTGCCGGTCCCATGGGACCACAAGGCCCGATAGGGCCACAGGGACCGACGGGACCGATGGGACCGGGATTAAGTACAGCAGAAAATTTTGATCCAAGTCGACAATATCTGGAGGGAGATCTGGTATATTATAACGGTTATCTCTATCGGGTGAATCGAAACTATCCGACTGGATTGCCAGGGATATCACCGGATTTTGATCTAGTGACAGCAGTGATGCCAGGCGGTCCTACTGGTCCAACCGGTCCTACTGGCCCGACGGGAGCTACGGGTCCGCAAGGTTCTCAAGGTCCGCAAGGTCCTCAGGGTCCTCAAGGAGTTCAGGGGATGCCAGGAGCCACGGGTCCCCAGGGGGCTCAAGGACCGCAAGGGGCTCAAGGGCCTGTGGGAGCCACCGGCCCGACGGGAGCGGTAGGTCCCCAAGGTCCAACTGGAGCAGCAGGTCCCCAAGGTC
>Ga0137306_103079_pt3 | contig 10903 bp, 8 predicted proteins | sample Inofroosms_March_FD_97187 | JGI IMG/M metagenome (GOLD analysis project Ga0137306, IMG submission 97187) | Mouse cecal microbial communities from Vienna, Austria - N-Acetylneuraminic and N-Acetylglucosamine D2O microcosms_March | ecosystem: Host-associated > Mammals > Digestive system > Large... | reverse complement strand
TAAAATCTCAGACTATCGGTTTCCGGGTCAATGAGCGATATTAATTTTTGCTGGACTGACCGACAAAGAGCGGCATCCATATGACATTCAAACACGGAATTTTGGACACGCTGTCCATAGTTTATACACTGTTTGGCTACTTGACGAAGCCGCTTTCGTCCGGCTGATGTCTGGGTGTTGACATCATAGGTTATCAATACCAACAATAGAGATCACCTACTTCCAGAAAAATGGGGGATACCCATCCAAATCTCCGCGGAGATAGCGGGCGAGCAACATCGCCTGAATATACGGGGCAAGTCCCCACGGTATTTTTTCTTCTAAAAATGGATGTGTCAACAGCTCCTGCTTTCTGAGCTGCCATGCGTTGAGGACAGATCGACGGGTATCATCATCCATCAGGATTGCGCCGTTCTCCTTTTCAGTGAATCCGGTTGCCTTGACCTGTTTTTTATTGATAATTGACAGGACAAACCGGTCAGCGATTACCGAGCGGAATTCTTCCATCAAGTCGAGACTGAGGGAGGTACGGCCAGGGCGATCCCTGTGCAGGAACCCGACGTAAGGATCGAGACCCACCGACTCCAGCGCGGAAGAAACATCGTGCGCTAGTAAGGAGTAAGTGAATGAAAGCAGCGCGTTTACCCGGTCGAGAGGTGGACGGCGGCTGCGGGACGAAAACGAAAAGGAATCTTTCTGTTGCAGGATCAGCTCGTCAAAGACGGAGAAATAGCGGGAAGCAGCTTCTCCTTCCACACCGCGCAGCTGTTCCAAATTTTGCGCTTGGGAGAGCTGCCCCAGCGCATTTTTCAAAAATCCGGAAGCACGATCCACCTTGGTGGCATCCAAACGCATCGGATGATCCCTCATCGCCCGTTCAAGTACCCAGCGGGAGTTGTGGAGCTTTCCAAACAGAAATGACCGCGCAATCCCAAGGCTCTGCTGCTCATCATCCGAAATGCGATACTGGGTTTTGCGAAGTACCACATTTCCGTGACCTTCCCCGGTCACCCGGGAGAGAAACCTCCCACTGGGTGTGAAGAAGGACAGCGCGATTCCACGCCGGGCACAGGCACCCATCAGGGCAGGGCTTGCCCCTGTATAGCCAAACACCAGGATGCTTTCCAGATTGTGCAGGGGAATCCGTCTCACTTCCTTACCATCTTGCAGGACAACGATGTTTTCCCCGTCCAGAGACAGGTAGACGTCCGGCAGGGTAACATAAAGGGTATTGCCCAGCTTTCTCATGATGGTTCCTCCTATATGGTCAGCCTGCTTAAAAAATGACTTTATTTTTGAGCGGCAGGTATTGCCTGCAAGTATGCAGCGTGTTTGTTGATCATGTGATGTGAAACAGCGGCCTTTTGCGACTGCGTCCAAAAGGCCGCTGCCGCAAAAAAATGGTTGGATCCTTTTGGGGCATTTCAATCATAAATATCTTTGGAGATAGGGTTGGACCGAGCTTTTCCGATAAAGTTTGGGTAAGCAAAGTTCTTTCAGGGAACACGCGTTGCAGTGTTTTGCAGGCTTGACCTTGGGGGTGTACCGGCGGGAAAACAGCGTATGCATTTCAGCGAGCATCTCCCGCACTCGACAGCGCAGGTCTTCTCCCAAGGGAACACGGGTGCGGCGCCCAGTTTCCCCATAATAGAGAGCTGCTTCTGGAATTTCACATCCAAACATCTCCTCCAGACAGAGCGACTGGCAGCAGACTTGGAGCCGGTCGCAATCGTCCTCTTTCGGGGAACCGCGTTTATACTCTACTGCCATGGGCAGATAGCGTCCGTCCCGTCCGGCGATTGGCACACCATCCGGAGCGGCACGCAATTCGACCACATCACATACACCGTTGACCCCGAGGGAACGTGAGAAAACTGGCATCCCACGGGAGATCAGCAGATCGCCTCGCTTCTCGGTGACGAATGGGCCGTGGGCTTTCTGGTGCAGAAGAGCCCCCTCGACGGTGCGAAGGTTCTCCTGCCACTGCTGTTCAATATGGATCAGCGCCCATTGTCTCCGACAGAAGGAAAAATGCTGTAATCCGGACAGACTGAGAAAGTCTTCTTCCCGATACTCCATGTCAGACCTTGCGGATACAGGTGACGCCGGCCGGCACTGCGGCCTCGTCAATCCGTACCTCATAATCGGTGTAGGAGCGGGGTACCTGTACGCCCTCACGGCGGCGCACCTGCACCAGATCGAACAGTTTGTGGGAAGGAGCATTGCCCAGCTCGCTCTCGTGGCGGAAGACGATCAGCTCCCGCACCGCCATCTTGCCGCGCGCGGCTGAGTGATCGTGCTCGAACATGTTGATGATCGCTTCCCAAAGCAGTTCCAGGTCCTCCTCCGAGAAACCGGTAAATCTGCGGGCAAGGTTGGCCGAGACATATCCTTCCGCGCGGTAGAGCGCATACGGAACAATGTATTTGCGGCCCATCTCGGTCCCTTTTTTCAGTGCATCCTCTTCGGTTGTGATCGCAACACGGGTAATGGTCACCTCTTTGGAGAAGATCGGGTCGATGCTGCGCGCAAAACCGATCTGTACCGGGCCGCGTACCTGACCGCAGTTTAGTTTTGCTTTCACGAAGGTGGTCATTACCGCGCCAAAGGTGCGTATGTCATAAAACTCCCGGCACATATAGTCCCGGATCGCCGCATCAATATTAGGGCGGTCTTTTTTCAGCTCCTTGAGCTGGGATTCCTCCACCCCTTCATGTGCAAACGCTTTCTGGTCACTGGTATTGAGGGGAACGTTCTCTTTGATGTAGATTTGAAAACCAGGTGTACTCTCTTTTACGGTCTCGACATAGTTGCGGATCTTGCGTTTGAGGCAAACGTCGGTTACAAGTCCATGTCCGGTCTCTGCATCGACGCGCGGCAGGTTGCCTGCATCCGGGTCGCCGTTGGGATTGCCGTTTTCTACATCGAACAGGATGATAAATTCGTATCGATTTTTAATGGCTTCACTCATGGCTGCTGTTCCTCCTCTTTCTTCTCAGCTTTGGCATAATTAGCACGATTTTGATGGTAGTACCCAAGGATGAAGATGCCCTGTTCGTCAAGCGAAAGCTGCGCCGGAAACGGATCATCCGTTACCTCCAGTTTGCCGAGCAGGCTGTCAATCCTGTTATAGCTGGTCGTGCCGTACTCTGCCTTGGAAATATGCGCCATTGAGAGCCGTAGGAGGGTTGGAAAGACCGAAGAAGGGTTGGCACAGGCGGAAGCAAAATAGCGGTCCCGAATGGTGGTGCTGATCCCGGGACTGGCGTCCTGTTGGGCCTTTTCCAATACGGAGAACAGCCGCCCGAGCACATAGGCTTTGTTGGTGGATTGTTCGTTGAGTGACACAGTCAATACCTCCCGATCAGATGGTTTGAGACGTTTGCGGAGAAGGCAGGCTTTTAAGATTGCCGCCTTGTAATAACTGACCTCATGTTCCGCGCGGATGCGCAGATGGATTGCCGAAGCGAGTGATTCGGGGTAAGGGGAACCGGTGAGGATCGCACGCATCACCGCGCCGGAGAGCAGCGGGGAAGCGGACTTGTCCCGGGAAGCGGGAGAAACGGTTTCTGCCAGCAGCTTCCATGGGGGGAACACCTCTGGCTCAAACGGTGCATGTGCAAGCTGCAAGTCCCGATAATGGGCGGTGATCCGCTCCAGGAAATTTCCAAAGCTGTCCCGCAGGAAAAAACGCACAGAAAGCCGCGCCGAATTGGGAGAGAGTGCGAGGATGCAGAACTGCACATTGGGATCAAGGTGAAAAGCGGAGGCGACCGGCAGCCCGGAAGCGACCTTTCCGATCGCCCGTCCAATCATAGATTCGGTGGCGGTGTCCTGCACCGCATTGGTTCCCCCCTCATCCATCGGCGGATTCATAAACAGCTGCGAGACCTCCTGATAAGCGGTGCCGGGCGCTTCTGCCCAGTAGACGACGGTTGCGTCCCCGAGCCGCATCCGATAGGCGGAGTCGGCGAGCAGGCGGTTCAGCACCGTCGTGTAGGCGAATGCGGCATACTCGCTGACCGGCGCATTCAATCCCTGTCCATTCTCCCTGCCGTAGGATTCGTAGGCACGTGCATTGAACGAGACGATCGAAGCCCCAACCGCCTGCGCCCCCTGCACTCCTTTGATACTGGGATGCAGGCGCGCGATCGGACGCAGCTCCCCACTGACAAGGCATTGTCCTCGCACAGTGCTGCTGCCAGCCTCCCGGTCGGCTTCCCATGCTGCCTGTATTTCCGGCACCTTGTGGAGCAGTCTGCCATCCTCAAGCTGGAAGGCGATGTTGGCCCCGGCAGACAGATCATCAAGGCTGGACTGCAATAGCGGGTGCTGTGCGGCGGTATCCGGGTTCCAGCGGGAGACAAATCTACAGATCGCCCTGGCTTCCGGGACTTCGAGCGGCCCGAGGAGCCGCAGATGTTTTTCCCGGAATGCTTCGAAACATCTCCGGGTGCGTTCCGGCCTGCCTTTGGTGTCCAAACCAAAGACATATTCTGTATTTTCACAAAGAAAATTGGCATGTACCCCCGCTGTTTTTTTCGCTGGTTCGGGCATCAGCATCAACTGCGGGACCTCGGCCAGCTTTTTCCCGCGCTGCTGCTGGATTTTACAGGGGATCAGGCCGAGCAGCTCCCCTTCGGGGGAGAGGGAGGCGATCAGCGAAACTTTGACATACGCCCAGCCCGGACGCGCGATCCCGCTTTCGGGGTCGTCCGCGAGAATTTCGTAATACCGAAGGAGCGATTGCAGAATCATCGTACCACCTCACAGTCGGTCAGATCGACCACACCGTTCTCCATCCGCGCCCGGAAAAAGATCGGCTGGATATTTTCCGGATCTCTGAAGTCCATGTCGTAGAGCATGTAACCCAGATCGCGGGTTTCGGGGAGCGGGGCCGGCGGATCATCTTCGACCAGCCGGAACTGTGCGGGGAACTCCCGGCAGCCCAGGCAGGGCTGGTGGAAGCATTGCCCTTCCCGCATCCGGCGCAGCGCAATATTATAGTGCTTTTTCTCGTCGTCCCGCTCGCCGGCCTTGTCGGTCATCTCGAAGTGCGCTTCGATCAGATAGCGGACGTTGCGCAGCAGCAGGGAAGCGCGCTGCTGGATGTCCGCTGAGGTGTTGATATAGAGCGGCTTTCGGGAACCGTTCATCACCGACCAGGCGGTACTGTGTGAGAGTTTGGAGCTGACCTCGTTGCGCCGGATATTGGTGAAAACAACCGGACTGCACACCTGGATGCGGTCGATCACCCAGCGGATTGCAGGTTTCCAATAGATTGCGTCCAGAATACCGCGCGCGGCGGAAGGGGTAATTATGTCGTAACTCACCCGCTCGACCTTCATCTCCGGACGGGAGAAAAGCGCATAATCGCCCCAGACTTCCAGCTTGATTCCATAGCCCAAAAGACCACTTCCTTTCAGAAAAAGATGCCCTGTCCGCCGGAACCCTCCGACAGAATCAGACCGGTTTGCGGATGATACCCTTCCAGGTCGGCGAGTATGGACAATCCGTCGCAGGGCTGTTCCAGCTTCCCATCCGCCTGAAGTGCCCGGTATTCCGGTTCATAGACCGAAACTGTATAAGGCTGCATCGCGCGGATGAGGTCGCGCTGTGGGGGACCGCTGCGCAGTTTGGCGATGAGCTGTTCAGCCCGCTGATCGAATGGGATCACAACCGGACGGGTAGCCTGCCCGATCAGCTCGAACGATCGTGCAATCTCAGCAAAGGGAAAACTGTATGCGGTCACACTCGCTTCCAGTTTGCGGCAGATATCTTTTATATCCAGGCTATCGTCCCCGGAGACCTCATAAAGCCGGGTGAAGTAGGTGTGAATCGTCTCGAGGGAAAGGGGATCGGGATGCTTTTGGAGGATATTACGTGCCAGTTCAGCCGGACGCCGCAAGGAGTGTGAACGGGGCTGGTAGGCAGGTTCCGGTTCAAAAACGAATACATCGCCGACCGAGTGCCTGTACTCACGGTTGCAGCGCCCAGCCGACTGCACGAGCGAATCTATCCCAGCCATCGCGCGGTAGACGACGGGGAAGTCCACGTCCACACCCGCTTCGATGAGCTGGGTGGAAAAGACCCGGCAGTCGGTCCCTGCGCGCAGCCTTCGACGGATCTCATCAATGACCGCTTTGCGGTGGATGGGGCACATCAGTGTAGAGAGGTGAAAAGAGTCGCTGCCGCCAACGGCGTGATAGAGCGCCCGCGCATGGGAACGGGTATTGACGATGCAAAGCACCTGTGAAAGCCTTTGCAGCTCCTCGCAGAGGGCGTCATTTGAGAGTTCTCCGCGGAGCGCCATCCGGGTCCGCTGGAAGAACCGGTAAAGGCCGTCGGTATCCTTACAGATTTCCTGTATTGCACTGGGAGGGAAAAAACGGCCAAGCGCAGGCTGGGTCGCGCTGCATAAGACAGCAGTACACCGGTAGTTGCGCACCAGTTCGGAGATCGCCTGTGTGCAGGGACGCAGATATTCGGTGGGAAGCATCTGTGCCTCATCAAACAGGATCACGCTGTCGGCAATGTTGTGCAGCTTGCGGCAGCGGGAGGGGCGGTTGGAGAAGAGGGATTCAAAAAACTGGACATTGGTGGTCACAATCAGCGGCACATCCCAATTTTCAGAAGCAAGCTTCTGCTTTTTCAGGATTCCGTGTTCGTCGTCAGCGGAAAAGTCAAAGTTGGAATGGTGCTGCAATACCGATTCCGCTCCCAATAGTTCGGAAAAAACAGCTCCATTCTGTTCGATGATCGAGGTATAGGGAATCACATAGATGACCCGATCCAAACCGTTTTTCAGGGCATGGCGGAGCGCGAAAGCGAGGGAAGAAAGGGTTTTTCCGCCGCCGGTCGGTACAGTCAGGCTGAACAGCCCGCGTGGATGGACGGAAGCGTCGATGCAGTCCCGCAGGATGTCGCACCGTTTCTGGTCGATCGGCCGGCCACTGTGCCCGAATGTTTCTAATTTTTGGTCGAGCCTATGCGACAGCAGCTCCAGATCAGAGGGGATTTCCCGGTCAATAGTGCCATTCGACTGGAACCGCTCGGTGTCCAGAAAGTCTGCATCCACCAGGCAGGAGTAGAGCATCCGGATGTAGAAGGAAAGGGTAAAGCCGATCGACTTACGGGAGGCGGGTTGGAGCGCAAACGGCCGCGTGGGAATAGCGGGAAGGTCATTTTCGGTAAAAAAAGCGTCGTGAGGCTCCAGTTTCCGCAGCAGCCTCCCTGCCAGGGTGGTGTCAGCTTCGGTATCGGTCTGATCCCCGCCGTCCGGCAGCCCGCCATGGTGCCCTGCCACGCAATAAGCGAGCAGCTTTCCGATCTTCGGATTTTGCCGGAAAAGTGCCTGCGCACCGGCTGTTGAATGGTCCGGACGCAGCTTTCCTCCCCGGATACGTTTTTGAAAGGCTTCGGAATATTTTCCCATATCGTGCATCCGGGCGCAAAGCCCTGCAAGCTCGCTGCTCTGGAAAGGGGCTGCAAATCTTTCAGCGAGCTTTGCGGTTCCGTCCAGATGTTCTTTTACCGTTTGCGCAACCTGGTCCTGTTCGCGATAGTGAGCGATATAGTCCAAAAAATCACCACCAATCTGTCGAGTTTTGTCATTTTATACAATCTATTTTAATAAAATTATTTGTGCAAATTCAATAGGAATATTGGACAAAAATCCCAAGGGATGTTTGGCGGCTCATACAGGAAGCAAGAAGGAACAATCGGTTTGTGCCATCGGTCAGGCAGCTCATGCTTCTGCAAAAATCTTGACAGCTGCCGCTAAAACGGATACAATTTTGAAAGGGCTTTCAACCATTTTGCATAGAAGGAGGGGCGGAAAAAAGATGAATATTTACGATATTGCGAAAGAAGCCGGGGTTTCGATCTCTACGGTCTCACGGGTATTGAACAAGAAAGAGAATGTCAATGAGGAGACCCGCTGTAAGGTGGAGGAGATTCTAAAAAAATATGACTATGTCCCAAGCGGGATTGCGCGGGGGATGGTTTCCAAATCGATGAAAACAGTGGCGATCCTGACAGTCGATGTGCGGGTGCCGCAGTATGCGCGTATTGCCTATACGATTGAGCGGGAATTCAGCAAACGGGGGTATAATGTCCAGCTTTGCAACACTGGCGGAGACCTGGAAGAAGCGGTACAGTATCTGGATGTTGTCACCAGCAAGCAGGTGGATGGTGTGGTCCTGGTAGGCTCGATCTTCAACCGGATCGAGCTGGATGAGCGGGTCGCGTCCCTGTTGAAGCATACACCGGTTGTGGTGGCGAACGGTCAGCTGAATCTGCCCGGCTGTTACTCGGTTCTGGTGGACGATCATTTGGGAATCTCCCTGGCGGTTGACCACCTTTACCAGAAGGGCCATCGGGAGAATTTTTATCCGAAGGACATGGATACAGACAGTGCACAGCGCAAGCAGGCCGGCTTTCTGGAAACGATGAAACGGTTGGGGCTGGACGGGGCGTCGCATATCCGGGAGACCGAATTTGGCCTACAGGGCGGAATGCAGGCGGTGCAGCGGCTTCTGGATTCGGAAGTGGAGGTCAGCGCGATCGTCTGTGGGGAGGACCTGACTGCGGTTGGCGTGCTCAAAGGCTTAAAATGTGCGGGGATCAAGGTGCCGGAAGAGATTGCGGTGACCGGTTTCAACCATTCTGATTATGCAAAGGTCTGTGAACCGGAGCTGACTACGGTTGACAACAAAGCTGAACTGGTGGGAGGGCTGAGTGTGCAGCTTTTGGAGACGCTGATCCGAAAAGGGGAGCATTATGCCTCTATGGTGGTGCAGCCGCAGCTTGTGCTTGGAAGAAGCTCATAAAAGCGCTTTTTTATATTTTTTAAAAATAAAGCTGCAATCCAATCGAAAGATTTGATTGGATTGCAGCTTTTTGCACTATTAAAACGCTTTAAATAACATTAAAATTATAAATTATGACAAATTAGAGAAAGGGCAATAGGAGCATCTTGACTTTTGAAAGAGATTTGCTATACTGATTATAGAAAAGCGCTTTCATAAAAACTGCGAACGATATTTTAGATGATTTTTTAAGAAGGAGTGTTGCAAAATGCGTATCCCGGCACAGGAATTAAAGGCAACCTTTCAGGAAATCCTGCTTGGACGTGGGGTCGATCCGGTGATTGCGGAGGCTGCCGCCCAGAATTTTACGGATACCAGTGTGGATGGCGTCTATAGCCATGGCGTCAACCGGTTCCCCCGGGTCATCAGTTACCTGGACAAAGGGGTGGTAGATGGGAAAGCAAAACCCGAGTGCACCGCAAAAAAGGGCGGTTTCGAGCGCTGGGATGGGCATATGGGCCTCGGGAATGCCAACGCCCGACTCGCGATGGACCGGGCATGCGAGCTGGCGCAGGAACATGGAATCGGCATCGTGGCGATCGGCAACACCAATCACTGGATGCGGGGCGGCGCCTATGGGTGGCAGGCTGCGGACCGGGGCTGTGTGGGAATCTGCTGGACTAACACGATGCCCAATACCCCGGCATGGGGCGGCAAGGAAGCAAAGATCGGAAACAACCCGTTTATCCTCTCGGTTCCGCAGAGCGAGGGAAAACATGTGGTGATCGACTGCGCGATGAGCCAGTTTGCGTATGGGAAGATCGAGATGGCTCGGATGAAAGGGGAACAGCTCCCGGTTCCGGGCGGCTGGGACAGCGAAGGCAACATCACCACCGATCCCGCCGAAATCGAAAAGACCCAGCGTGTTCTGACGATCGGTTACTGGAAGGGCAGCGGGCTTTCGATCGCGCTCGATCTGGTGGCGGCGATCCTGTCAGGGACCAACACCGTCACCGACATCGGCCGGAAATATACCGAAGAAGTTGGGCTGTCACAGGTGATGATTGCGATTGATCCCAGGCATATGAACACTGCAGCGCTCACCGACAACATCATCAAAACGGTTGTGGAGGACATCAAAACGGCTGAACCGACCACGCCGGGCGGAAAAATCTTTTATCCGGGAGAACTCGAGCTGGTGACCCGCAGGGAAAACATCGAAAACGGCGTACCGGTTCTGGAGGAGGTTTGGGAGACGATCCAGAGTTTGAAAGCCTGAAAAGATTTGGAATCCCCATATTTGTTCAAAATGCCTGGAAAGAGAAAATAAATTTGGTCTTTTTGCGGAAATTTTGAAAAGGGGGTTGCCAAAAACGGGTGGAGCCGGTATACTAGCGGTAATCAAACTGAATATTTTTCGGAAGATGGGTCCGGGAGAGACCGCTTCAATGCGGCGCCGAAGGTGAAGTCGCGATAAACTCTCAGGCAAAAGAACCGGATTCGGACGAAACTCTGGAAAGCTGGGCAAGGCTGTCTGGCACCGAAGAAGCAATCCTCATTGTGAGGAGAATCTTTCAGGTATGAATGACGGGGGCGTACTACGGGTAAAACGAGTACGTCTCCGTTTTTTATATGGCGCAGCAAAATCGGAAAGGAAAGAGGGATGCAAGTTGGAACTGAAAACACCACTCTATGACTGCCACGCCGCATGTGGCGGCAAGATTGTCCCGTTTGCGGGATATCTGCTGCCGGTACAGTACGGCACAGGCGTGATCGAGGAGCATATGGCGGTCCGCACCAAAGCAGGGCTGTTCGATGTTTCCCACATGGGTGAGGTGATCTATAAGGGCAGGGATGCGCTGGCGAACCTGAACCACCTGCTGACCAATGATTTTACCAATATGTATGACGGGCAGGTCCGCTACAGTGTGATGTGTTACGAGGATGGCGGCGTGGTGGACGACCTGATTGTTTATCGGATTACCGCGGAAAGCTATCTGATCGTAGTGAATGCGTCCAACCGCCACAAAGATGTCGCGTGGATGCAGGAGCACCTGTTCGGAGAGTGCACGATTGAGGATATTTCGGATCGC
>Ga0137306_103793_pt1 | contig 10906 bp, 8 predicted proteins | sample Inofroosms_March_FD_97187 | JGI IMG/M metagenome (GOLD analysis project Ga0137306, IMG submission 97187) | Mouse cecal microbial communities from Vienna, Austria - N-Acetylneuraminic and N-Acetylglucosamine D2O microcosms_March | ecosystem: Host-associated > Mammals > Digestive system > Large... | reverse complement strand
ATAAGGGGCAGCTAGAAGAGATTCGTCAAGGGGTTGAGAAGGGGCTGGATGTGTCCTGGTATACTTCTGTAAAATACGACTGGTTCCAGATGGAGGAGATTAAGAAAGGGTTGGAGCGCGGGCTGGATGTGTCTGTGTACGCCAGAGAGGAGCTTACTTATGATAGGATGCGCCAAATCCGCAAGGGGCTTCAGGATGGGATAAAGCTGTCAGAATACCAGTCCCTGTCGGCAGGCTACCTGCGTCAGATACGCAAGGCAAAGCAGGGGAATGTGAATATTTTTCCCTATATCCAGAAAGGGTATGAGCCGGATCAGCTGGAAGAAATCCGGCTGGCGCTGGAGCATAAGGCGGATTTGGAGCCCTACCTGATCATGGAATTTTTGGGGGAGTCTATACGGGAAATCCGTCTCGGCCTGGAGGAGGGGCTGGATGTATCCTTGTACGCTAAGATAAATTTTGGCTGGCAGCAGATGCGGGAAATCCGCTTCGGCTTGGAGAAGAGGCTGAATGTGTCCTTGTATGCCAAAGAATTATACCGCTGGAAGCAGATGCGGGAAATCCGCCTCGGCCTGGAAGCGGGCCTGGATGTCTCAGCCTATATGAGCCTGATGTATTCTGCAAAGGACATGGAGCAGATCCGTAAGAAGATGCAGGAACAGCGGGCGGAGGACAGGAGGCAGGAAGAAGAGAGGGTTAGTGAGAATTTCCAGTTTGAGGTGCTGGAAGAACAGGCGAAGCTGGCGGCAGAATGCCTTGTGACCGTCAACCCGAACAAGATGGAGGCATATGTGACGTTGGAAAAGGGCTCATGCAAAACCAAAGAAGAGATTCTGCAGCTTTTGGAGAAAAACAACATCGTATTTGGCATTAAGCATGACAATATCGAGAGATACCTCAAAGAGGCGGATAAGTCCAGCAACCGTTTTCTTGTGGCGGAGGGGATAAGCCCCAAACAGGGCAAGGATGGGTATTATGAGTACTTTTTCAGAACCGGAATTCCCCAGATTCCTGCAATTCGTCAGGACGGTTCCATTGATTACCAGAATACGGTTTACTTTGAGCAGGTGAAAGCTGGACAGATCATAGCCGTATATCATGAAGCCCAGCCGGGCGTAGGGGGCAGGGCCGTAGATGGTACGGAGCTTCCGGCACAGGGCGGGCAGGAAAAGCCAGTCCTTAGGGGAAGGGGGTTTCTGCTCTCGCCGGATAAGAAGACTTATATTGCCAGGGAGTCCGGGAAGATTGAGCTAGAGGGCAATTCTCTGACCATCCAGCCCCTTATGATAGTCGATGAAGTCACGATTTCTACAGGCAACCTGCGGTTTCATGGAAGCATCTGGGTGCGGGGAAATGTCGGGAGCGGCGTGGTTATCCAGGCAACGGATCAGCTTGTGGTAGAAGGCAATGTAGAGGCTGCGCATTTGCAAGGCGGTAAGAAGATTGTCATAAAGAAAGGCGTGTCTGGCGGCGGCTATGCGGTAATAGAGTCCGGGGGAGAAATCCATGGCAAGTTTTTTGAGGGAGCTTCGCTGACCGCCAAGGATGGGATTTATGCCAATTATGTGATGAACAGTAATCTGGCGTCTGGGAAGGAGATTGTCATTTCGGGCAGCAAGGGGGCGCTGATTGGCGGCAATGCTGCGGCGGTATACCAGATCGAGGCTTTTCATATTGGGAACCGTGCGGGGCTCGCTACGAATATTTTCCTTGGGATGAACAAAGAGATGAAGAAGAAAGAAGAAGAGGCGGATATTAAACTGAAGAAGCTGCAGGCTGAGCTGGCTATTTTTGAGGAAGCCTATCGGAAGCTGCAGAAGCAGTATCCGCCGGAAGTGCGCAATGCGATGGAACTCTATCTCAAGGTAGAACAGTCAACCTATATTAAGCGCAAGCAGATGGAGCAGCAGATGGAATATAAAAAGGAGCTGGATGCCATACATGCCAAGGCAGATCAGGCAAGCATGCTTGTGCGTGGGGTTCTGAATGCCGGCACTGTGGTGCAGATGGACGGCAAGCGATGGTCGGCGCTGAGTGCCGTTAAGAATGTCACGGTGCGGCGTTCCTTAAAGGATATAGGCGTATTTCGGAATTAAGGAGGAGGACAGATGGCAGAACGGCATAAGATATTAATTGTGGATGACCTGGAAAGCAACCGAATGATTATGGTGGAGATCTTCCAGGAGTACTATCAGATCTTAGAGGCGAGCGATACGGCCAGGGCTCTTCAGCTGCTGGAAAAGTACCATGAGGAGATCGCGGCCGTGCTTTTAGACTGGTATTTCCTGGGGGAAGATGGGAGTAAGGTGCTGGCGGCCATGAAGGAAAAGAACTGGCTGGATCATATTCCCGTGCTGATTGTCACGGCGGAGCATTCTGCGGAACTGGAGAAGAGGTGTATCCAGATGGGCGCCCATGATTTGATCCGCAAGCCCTTTGACCTGGATGTGATGAAGAACCGTGTGAATAACAGCATATCTCTGTATCAGCATAAGAACCAGATGGAGCAGAAGGTATATGAGCAGGGCAAGATTTTGATGAAACAGCTTTCTGTGATGAAGATGCAGGCCCGCAAACTGAAGAAAGTCAATGAGACAATGATTGACATTGTCTGCAATATTTTGGAGCGCAATTACCCGGAGTTCATAGACAATGTACAGATTATGAGGGAGATTACCAGAATCGTCAGCAAGAAGGTACAGCGGAATTATCCGGAATATAAGCTGACGGACAAAGAAGTGGCAATCATATCAGAGATGTCATCCCTGCGGGATATTGGGAAGCTCCTGATTTCAGACCATGTTCTCTATAAGCCTGCAAAGCTTACGAAAGAGGAATTAGATTATATGAAATCCCATACGGCAAAAGGATGCGAAATCATGCGGATGATGAAGGATCTGCAGACGCCGCTTTACCATAAGATAGGCATGGAAATCTGCCAATACCATCATGAGCGGTATGATGGAAACGGCTATCCAGAAGGCTTGAAAGGGGATGAGATACCAATTTCGGCGCAGATTGTGTCGGTAGTGGACGCTTACCATGCATTGATTAGCGAGCGCGTATATAAGAGGGCTTATTCCAGGGAAAAAGCATATTATATGATCTTGGGCGGGGAATGCGGTGTTTTTTCGCCTAAGATTATGGAATGTTTCCGTATGTCCAGGGAAGAGATGGAACAGATTGATACCGATACGGATATGTATACGGATACGGAGCTTCTTTAGCGATACGGAAGGGCAAAATAGAGAGGAGAGGATAACATGGCGTTTGCGCATCTTCATGTCCATACGGAATACAGCCTTTTGGACGGCTCAAATAAAATTAAGGAATATGTCGCCAGGATAAAGGAATTGGGTATGGAGGCGGCCGCGATTACAGACCATGGCGTGATGTATGGGGTCATTGATTTTTACCGTGAGGCCAGGGCAGCAGGGATCCGCCCTATTTTAGGCTGTGAGGTCTATGTTGCTCCAGGCTCCCGGTTTGACCGGGAGAAGGTGGAGGGAGAGAACCGTTATTTCCATCTAATCCTGCTGGCAGAGAATAATCAAGGATACAGCAACCTGATGAAGATTGTCTCCCGGGGGTTTACGGAAGGCTATTACTACAGGCCGCGGGTAGACCGTGAGGTGCTGGAAACATACCATGAAGGGCTGATTGTGCTAAGCGCCTGCCTGGCCGGGGAGGTGCAAAAGCTGCTTGCACGCGGTTTCTATGAGGAAGCAAAGAAGGCCGCACAGTGGTATGAGGGGGTTTTTGGCCAGGGAAATTACTTCCTGGAGCTGCAGGATCACGGCCTGCCGGAGCAGAAGCATGTAAACCAGCAGCTGCTGCGTTTAAGCAAGGATACTGGGATTCCTTTGGTGGCAACTAACGATGTGCATTATACATACGATACGGATGTGGACTCCCATGATATCCTGCTGTGCATCCAGACCGGGAAAAAGCTGGCGGATGAGAACCGTATGCGCTATGAGGGCGGGCAGTATTATGTAAAGTCAGAAGAAGAAATGAAGGAGCTGTTTCCTTATGCGCTGGAGGCCTTGGAGAATACGCACAAAATTGCCAGCCGATGCCAGGTGGAGATTGAGTTTGGCGTGACGAAGCTGCCGAAATTCGATGTGCCAAAGGGCTATGATTCCTGGGGCTATCTGAATCAGCTGTGCCATGAGGGCTTAGGGCGCAGGTACCCGTCCCAGGAGGGGATGGTGGAGGTTCCAGGGAGAGAAGGCCTGCTTCCCTATGGGCAGATTAAGGAGCAGCTTCAGTATGAGCTGGGGATTATCCAGCAGATGGGGTACGTAGACTATTTTCTGATTGTATGGGATTTTATCCATTTTGCCAGGGAGCATGGGATTGCCGTGGGGCCGGGAAGGGGGAGCGCCGCCGGGTCGCTCGTGTCATATACGCTGGAAATCACCAATATCGACCCCCTGCGGTACAGCCTGATTTTTGAGCGTTTCCTTAACCCAGAACGCGTGACCATGCCGGATATCGACATAGATTTCTGCGTGGAGCGCAGGCAGGAAGTTATTGATTATGTGAGTGAAAAATACGGCAAAGACCGGGTGGTGCAGATTGTCACCTTCGGTACCATGGCGGCCAGAGGCGTCATCCGGGATGTGGGAAGGGTGATGGACCAGCCATATGCTTATGTGGACAATATTGCCAAGCAGATACCCACAGACCTGGGAATCACCATTGACAAGGCCATGGAGAAGAACCGGGAGCTGCGCACCCTCTACGAAAATGATGAAAATGTCAGACGGATTATCGACATGTCAAAGCGGCTGGAAGGTCTGCCCCGGCATACCTCCATGCACGCGGCGGGCGTGGTAATCAGTTCCAGAGAGATTGACGAATTTGTCCCCCTTTCAAGGGGAAGCGACGGCGCCATTACCACTCAGTTTACCATGACCACCCTGGAAGAACTGGGTCTTCTGAAAATGGATTTTCTGGGCCTGCGCAACCTGACTGTCCTGCAGGATGCGGTAAATCTCATTCAGGAAAACAGGAAGATTGCGCTGGATATTGACAATATTGATTTTGCGGACAAGGCGGTGCTGGATACGCTGGGAACCGGGAAAAATGAAGGGGTGTTCCAGTTAGAAAGCGCCGGTATGAAGAACTTCATGAAGGAATTAAAGCCTCAGAGCCTGGAGGATATTATTGCAGGTATTTCCCTGTACCGTCCGGGCCCCATGGACTTTATTCCCGCCTATATCCGGGGGAAGAACAATCCGGGTTCCGTCACTTACGACTGTCCTCAGCTTGAGCCCATTCTGGCCCCCACTTACGGCTGTATCGTATATCAGGAACAGGTAATGCAGATTGTCCGGGATCTGGCAGGCTATACCCTGGGCCGCAGCGATCTGGTGCGCCGGGCCATGTCCAAGAAAAAAGTCTCCGTCATGGAAAAAGAGCGGAAGAATTTCGTATACGGCAATCCCGAAGAGGGGGTTCCGGGCTGTATCAGCAACGGGATTGACGAAAAAACAGCCAACAAAATATACGACGATATGATTGATTTTGCCAAATACGCCTTTAACAAATCCCATGCGGCAGCCTATGCGGTGGTGGCCTATCAGACCGCTTATCTGAAATATTACTATCCGCTGGAATATATGGCCGCCCTGATGAGTTCTGTCATGGGGCATATCGGCAAAATTTCCGAGTATATTTTTACCTGCCGCCAGATGGGGATTCAGGTGCTTCCCCCCAGTGTCAATGAAGGAGAAAGTAATTTCTCCGTATCCGGCAATCGGGCCATCCGTTACGGCCTTTCCGCCATCAAGAGCGTCAACCATGCATTTATCAAAAATCTCTGTCAGGAGCGGAAAGAGCGGGGAAAATTCACCAGCCTGAAGGATTTTCTTACCCGTATGGCAGACCAGGAAATCAACAAACGGGTGGTGGAAAATCTGATTAAAGCCGGTGCGCTGGACAATCTGGGAGGTACCAGGAAACAGAACATGATGGCCTACGCGGGGATGATGGACGCCATTGCCCAGGATAAGAAAAATACCATGGCCGGACAGATGACCCTGTTTGACCTGGCAGGAGAAGAGGAAAAAGCGGAATTTGAAGTGAAGCTGCCGGATGTGGGAGAGTACGCCAGAGAGACATATCTGGGATTTGAGAAAGAAGTGCTGGGTATTTACATCAGCGGTCATCCCCTGGAAGAATACGAAGAAAAATGGAGAAAAAATATCACCAGAGTGACCACGGATTTTGTGCTGGAAGAAGACAGCGGCCAGACGAAAGTACGGGACGGAGAATCCGCCATGGTGGGCGGAATGATTGTGGACAAAACGGTGAAATACACCAGGAAGAACCAGACCATGGCTTTTATCACACTGGAGGATCTGGTGGGCAACCTGGAAATCATTGTGTTTCCCAAAGTGTATGAAAAAAGCAGCCATCTTCTGAATCTGGATGAAAAAGTATTTGTAAAGGGCCGGGTGGCCACAGAAGAAGAGAAAAACGGGAAACTCATCTGCGATAAAATCTATTCCTTTGACGACACCAGAAAAGAACTGTGGCTGCAGTTTTCTTCCAGGGAATCCTACAGCCGGAAGGAGGAGGAACTGTTTCGCCTGCTGGAGTCCGGTGACGGGAATGACACAGTAGTGATTTATATCGCAGATGAAAAGCTGATGAAACGTCTGCCGCCAAACCGAAATATCGGCATTTTACCGGAAATTGTCAACAGATTAACTAACTTTTTGGGAGAAAATAATGTAAAAGTTGTAGAAAAGAGCATTGAAAATCATGGAAAAAGAGATTAGAATGTAAGAGATTAGAGAATCAGGACAGGAAAACAGGAGGGACGGTTATGGCAAAAGAAGTTCAGACAATTGGTGTGCTGACCAGCGGCGGCGACGCGCCGGGCATGAATGCTGCAATCCGTGCGGTAGTACGTCAGGGCCTTGCACGGGGCAAAAAAGTAAAGGGAATTAAACGAGGATATGCCGGACTGCTTCAGGGAGAGATTATAGATATGGAAGCAAAAGGCGTTTCAGATACGATTCAGCGGGGCGGTACTATTTTACAGACTGCAAGGTGCAGCGAATTCCGGACCCCGGAAGGACAGGCACTGGGGGCGGAAATGTGTCGTAAGCATGGGATTGACGGAGTGATTGTAATCGGCGGCGACGGTTCCTTTAAAGGGGCGCAGAAGCTGGCGGCTCTTGGAATCAACACGGTGGCAATTCCCGGAACCATTGATTTGGACATTGCGTGTACGGAATATACCATTGGATTCGACACAGCCGTGAATACAGCCATGGACGCCATTGACAAAGTGCGCGATACTTCCACTTCCCATGAGCGCTGCTCTATCATAGAGGTTATGGGCCGGGGTGCAGGTTATATTGCGCTGTGGTGTGGTATTGCCAATGGTGCGGAGGACATTCTGTTGCCGGAAAAATACGATTATGACGAGCAGAAGCTGGTAAATAATATTATTGCCAACCGGAAACGGGGAAAGAAACATCATATTATCATAAATGCAGAGGGAATCGGACATTCCGCAAGTATGGCTAAGAGAATTGAGGCAGCTACAGGTCTTGAGACAAGAGCAACCATCTTGGGGCACATGCAGCGCGGCGGAAGCCCCACCTGTAAGGACCGTGTCTATGCGTCCACCATGGGAGCCTATGCGGTGGATTTGCTCTGCGAAGGAAAGTCCAACCGGGTGGTGGGATACCGCCACGGAGATTTTGTGGACTTTGACATTGACGAGGCTCTGGCCATGGAGAAACAGCTTCCGGAATACCAGTTTGAAGTCTGCAGAAATCTGAGCGTTTAGGAAATGGAGTGCTTATGATTACGAGTTCTGCCAACAGACAGATGAAACAGATTTTACAGTTGAATAAAAAGTCAAAAACCCGCTATGAACAGCGGGTTTTTGTGGCGGAAGGAATGAAAATGTGCCTGGAGGCACCCAGGGAATCCATTGAGGCCATGTACGTCTCGGAATCCTTTCTGGAAGATGAGGAAAAATGCCGGAAGATTCAGGGGTATGCTTATGAAGTGGTTTCTGACCGGGTATTTCAGGCAGTCAGTGATACCCAAACCCCCCAGGGAATCCTGTGTATCATAAAAATGCCGGAATACCATCCGGAAGATTTACTGGGAGAGGACAGGAATGCACATCTTTTAATCCTCGATACCATTCAGGATCCAGGAAATCTGGGCACCATGATACGCACCGGGGAGGCCGCCGGAATTACCGGAATTATCATGAATCAGACCACCGTGGACCTGTTTCATCCCAAAACCATCCGGGCTACCATGGGAGCTCTGTACCGGGTGCCCTTTTATATTATGCCGGATTTGCCGGGATTCCTCCGGGAACTGAAACAGCGGGGAGTCACCCTGTACGGGGCACATCTGGAAGGAACAATGTGCTACGATGAACCGGACTACGGAGGCCATACCGGTTTTCTGATTGGAAATGAAGGAAATGGACTGAGTCCTGAGATTGCGGAACTGGCAGATATCCGGATTCGGATTCCCATGGAGGGCCGGACGGAATCGCTGAATGCTGCTGTGGCAGCAGCCCTTCTGATGTACGAAGCAAACCGGCAGAGAAGGGAACGGTGAATTCTTCTGCGGGTGTACAAAATAAAAGGAAAGAGAAGATAAAAGGCCGCGGGATTCTGAATCCTGCGGCCCCTTATTCCTCAATCATATGTATTTCCAGAAAATCAAATGAAATTTCTTCCAGAAAATTATCCTGATAAAAGCGGGCTTTGCCATGGCGTTTGAATTCGGACACGGTGGCGTCCAGCCAGATTGGCCGGCCCAGATCAAATTCATAACAGACCTGTTCCAGTGCATGGAAGATTTTATGAGTGCGGGTATCGCTGCTGTCGTCCGTAATCACGGTATCCCGGAGCAGACGGTTATCTTTGCATAATTTAAACCAGATACGCATGGTGTTTTCCTTTCTTTTATGAATCTCTGAATCCTCGTTATATACCTGGATATATCCGGATAATCTGAGAGGCTTTCAGGCCTGCAGGAAATCCCGGATATATGGAAAAGACCAGAAGTTCCGCCGAGACAGAACCCTGGTCTAAAAGAGAGTGGGCAAATTCATATAACGTGTAACGACTGTCTTTTAGTTATCCCCGTTGCAGTTCATATCTGTAATACTGCAGGTAGTATCATCTTTGTCGCTGTTGCAGTTCATGTCTGTGATACTGCAGGTGCTGTCGTCATTATCGCCGTTACAGTTCATATCTGTAATACTGCAGGTAGTATCTTCATCTGAAGTTACTCCGTTCATGTTCGAAATATTTAAGTTTTTCTTCTCCATAGTTTCCCTCCTGAACCAATATAAAAAATGTAATTGCGTCTTATCTGTGTCTGTATTATAACGTTAATTGGCAGGGATTGCAAGGCAAAAAAACTGGAAATGGCAGAATTGACAGGGTTTTTTGACACTTAAAATGAACTGTATGAGGCCAGATAGAAATATTGCAGACAAATTATATTCGGTTCCGGGAAAATATTTATTGATTTTATGGATTTTCAAAGATATAATAAATTTCAGGAGCCTTACTGCTCCGGATATAACTGTAAGCGAAACAGTTACAGAATGAACAGAGGAAAGGAGTTTTTAGAATGGAAAATATGATTAATAAACAGGTGGAAGCATTTCAGGTATCAGCATTCTGCAAAGGAGAGTTTCTGGACGTAACGCAGGAGGATTTGAAAGGACACTGGTCCGTGCTGTTTTTTTATCCGGCAGATTTTACCTTTGTATGCCCTACGGAGCTGGGAGATCTGGCAGATTATTATGAGGAATTCAAAGAAGAAGGGTGTGAGATTTATTCCGTATCGGAAGATACTCATTTTGTACACAAGGCATGGGCGGATGCGTCAGACACTATTAAAAAGATTCAGTATGTAATGCTGGGAGATCCGGCAGGTGTTCTTGCAAAACAGTTTGGTGTTCTGGTGGAAGAACTGGGACAGGCTCAGCGCGGAACTTTTATTCTGAATCCAAAAGGAGAAGTAAAAGCATATGAGATTCATGACATGGGAATCGGAAGAAATGCGGAGGAACTGCTCCGGAAGCTGCGGGCGGCAAAATTCGTGGAAGAACATGGAGATCAGGTGTGTCCGGCAAAATGGCAGCCGGGAGAGGAGACCTTAAGTCCGAGCCTGGACCTGGTTGGGATGCTGTAGGAGAAGCGAAATGATTAATATCGAAAAAATATCTCTCAGAAGTGAACTTATTACGGAGGAACTGGAAAGTCAGCTGAATACGGTACTTGGGAAGCTCACAGGGGAAGTATGCATGGTGTGTGTAATCAATCCGGAAGAAAAGGCTTCCATGGAAATGGCGGAACTGGTGCGCCATATGGCCGGGCTGTCCGATAAACTTTCCTGCCGTTTTTATGATCAGGCAGAGGCCGAAAAAGAACTGCCGGAGCTGGACGCTTCACTGTTGCCCGTGACAGCACTCTATAAAAATGACAGGTATACAGGGGTGGCATATCATGGAGTTACCGGCGGCAAGGAGATGAATTCTCTGGTATTCGGTATTTACAATACGGCAGGCCCTGGTCAGGAAATCAGCGGAAGAATACAGAAGAAGCTGCAGAAACTGGAAGACAAGGTGGATATCAGAGTATTTGTATCTCTGTCCTGCCATCATTGTGCACAGCAGGTAATAACCTGTCAGAAAATGGCTTCCGAGTCAGAAATGATTGAAGCCAGAATGATAGACGCCAGATTATATCCGGAGCTTGCGGAACAATACCATATTGAACGGATTCCCATGACTATTGTGAACGAGAAGGAAGTGCTGATGGGGACAAAAACCATCGAAGAAATGTATCAGGTGATTAAAAAGTGTAAAAAGTAAAAAACCATTGGACAAAATAAC
>Ga0137306_103790_pt1 | contig 10910 bp, 9 predicted proteins | sample Inofroosms_March_FD_97187 | JGI IMG/M metagenome (GOLD analysis project Ga0137306, IMG submission 97187) | Mouse cecal microbial communities from Vienna, Austria - N-Acetylneuraminic and N-Acetylglucosamine D2O microcosms_March | ecosystem: Host-associated > Mammals > Digestive system > Large... | reverse complement strand
TCGTAAAATGTGGGTTAATGGGTTATAATTCCTGTGAACTATGGCGAGACGCCAGAATTGCCGGACAGCCAGAAAGGCATTCTCCGAATTGTATTCACTTGTCTAGTATATCAGACAATATGGAAAATGTAAACTTATTTTTGCCGCATTTAGAAGCGATTGAGAATAGACAAAATGTTATATTATATCATCTTTACATTTGCTGAAGGACAGCAGTAATGGATATTCCTCGTTTGCTTTTATTAAATAAATTTGAGGTATCGCTATTTACTGCTGTCCATAAATACCGGCAGGTAAATCTATATATCCGCCTTATCAAACCGCTGTCCACCCGCCGTCAATGTAGATGGTCTGACCTGTTGTGTAAGAACAATTCTCTGAAGCAAACAGAAGCAATTGTCCACATAATTCATCTATTTTTCCGGGTCTTCCCAACGGACAGCGTTTTTTGAGTTCCTCCAATGCTGTTTCATCAAATTGCATCATCTCCGATGGAAATTCCCCCGGACCGATCGCATTGACTGTGATATTATACTTTGCCCACTCCTGTGCCAGTGATCTTGTGAAATTAGGAACCGCTCCTTTTGTCGCGTTATATGCAAGAATCGGATGGTGAAAAGCTGCAATGTGTCCATACATGGAAGCGGTATTGATAATACGTCCATATTGATTCTGAATCATATTCTTCGCACATTCCCGCGCCATCAAAAAGTACCCTGTCAGACTGACATCCACTACTTTCTGCCATTGCTCCAATGATAACTCAACCGTTGGACAATAAGCCATCATGCCTGCGTTATTTACCAGAATATCAACCTTTCCAAAATTGTCAATTACCTGCTGTACTCCTGCGGTAACCTGTTCTTCTTTGCCGACATCACACTGAACCGGCAGACATGTCCCGCCCATTGACTCAATTTCCTCTTTTAGCTTTTCCAATCTTTCTTTACGTCTCGCAAATGCGGCAACCTTAGCCCCATTTTCTGCAAAAGCTTTGCAGTATTCATAACCCAGACCAGATGAAGCGCCAGTAACGATTGCAATTCTTCCTGTTAAGTCCATATAATTTTTCATAATATCTTTCTCCTTATTTCATTGTCATCGTTTTCACCTTATGTTAATATTATGTCAATCAGGCAGCAAAGACAACCCGCAATTATTTTTGTATTGTTGCTTAAACAACATTTTTTTTCGAAATGTCGATTAACTTACGAGGATACCTGAAATGAACAAATCAGACCGCAGAGCAAGAAAAACACAAAGTTCCATTAAACAGATACTCATTCATTTATTAAAGCAAAAGGAACTTGAGAAAATCACGGTAACAGAATTATGTGAATTGGCGGATATTAACCGCTCCACTTTTTATTCCCATTATTGTGATATTTACGAACTATTGGATGATATAGAAAAAAGCTGTCTCCAGGAAATGGATGAACATATAGAGTATATTGCCAACCATACGCTTGAGCCTGAACAAGTAACAGAAATGATTCTTTCATATATTTATAATACAAAAGAGCTGCTGACTCTCTTTATCTTTAAAATGAATGAACATACAATTTGGGAAGAGATTAATCAAAAAATAATCCGGCTTTTTAAAATGAAAACTCTGCAGATTTATCAATTGCCAAAATACATGGACGAAGAAGAATTTAATGATTTGATATTGTTTCTCGTTTCAGGATATTACGCAATTTATAAAAAATGGTTATCTCACAATTGTGAGGAAGATATAAAAATAATTGCCAAACGAACCACCCGGCTCTCTCACATATGTTTTGAAAAATTATTAATTCGCAAAATCACATAAAAGAAAGTAGATGTTCAAGACAATCGGAAAGAAGAGCCTGCCGTTTCGCAGACTCTTTTCTTGCCCCGTCATTTTGAATTTTATACTTCCTTCTGCTTTCTATATAACCTTACAGAGAAAATGGTAAGGCCGGCGAGCGTTGCCACATATGGGATCGTTTTTACCAAATCAGACGGAAGCCCCTGCGCCGCGGCCGCATTTGACACCGCGTCTGCCACTCCGAACAGGAAGGAAGCCGCTGCTGAACCAAGCGCTGTCTGCCGCCCCATTGCTTCTGCCGCCAGGGCAATCCATCCCCGGCTGCTCAGCATGTCCCTGGAAAACCAGGACACATATCCCATGGACATGAATGCTCCGCCAAATCCGCACATTACCCCGCTTAACAGCAGCGCGACCGCCTGTATCTTCGTTGTACTGATTCCCACAGACTCCGCAGCCGCTTTCTTTTCTCCCACAGCCCGGATATGAAATCCCAGATCTGTGGATTTTAACAAGTAATATGTAAAAGCAACAGCCAAAACAGATACATAGGTTAATATATTATGCCCTGATACAATGCCTCCAAGCACCGGTATATTTTCAATAATCGGGATGTGGATATTGGGCAGCGTCTTACTTGCGAGGGAAACGCTGGTTCCTTTATCCTTTGCAGCCAGATACAGCAAAAACACAGTTCCGCCGCTTGCCAGGCTATTTAAAGCGATACCGCCGAGAATGATATTTGTCTTATAATACAATGTAAAAAAAGCAAGTACTCCTGCAAACAGGACTGCGGTCAGCAATGCCATCACCAGTCCGATCAGCGCGCTTTGAGTCAAATAGCTGAAATACATGCCTGAAAATGCAGCCATAAGCATCAGACCTTCCAGAGCAATATTGGGAGTGCCCGCAATGTCAGAGATAACAGCACCCATAGAGGCAAATAAAAGCGGTGTCATTACGCGAAAAATCGAGTATACGAAATCCGTCGAAAATATAAGATTAATGAACTCCTTCATTTTGTACCTCCCCAATGTAAATGTCTTTTTCAATCCATTTCTGCTTATATTTATGCAAAAACTTTTCAGCAGAAATCAGCAGAATGATCAATGTCTGCAAAATGGAAATCATTTCTGTCGGAACATCTGCAAAGCGGTTTACCAAATCAGCGCCTACCCGGAGGTATGCCACAAAAGCCGCCGCTCCGATCACCCCCAGAGGATTATTATTTGCCAGCATTGCAATCATCGCTCCGTCAAAACCATATCCCGGGAGGGCTGTCCACTCAAATCTCTTATGTAATCCCAGGCATTCCACAATACCGCCGCATCCCGCTATTGCTCCGGCGATCACGTGAACCAGAATAATCACCTTCGTAACACTCATTCCAGAATATTTTGCAAATTTTGAATTTGCGCCGGTTGCCCTTACCTGCAGTCCCCATTTTGTCTTATACAGGAAGATATACACCAGAACCGCACAGAGAATGGCCGCCAAAATGCCCGCATGTACCCTTGTCCCTTTGATGATGGTCGGAAGCAGTGCCGCAGAACGGTATTTATATGAAACCAGTGTAGAAACCGTTGGATCACGCATCATATTATTGAGAATATAGCATCCGACCCCATAACATATATTATTCATCATCAGTGACGTAACCATTTCATTTGCATTGAATTTGGCTCTTAAAACCCCCGGTACCAGCATAACCAGAATCCCGGTTCCTGCTCCGACAGCCAGACACAGCAGCGGAAAAATAAATATGGGAAGCTTCAGCCAGATTGCCGCAATAGAGCCTGCGATCCCTGCCATAAAATACACGCCTTCCCCGCCCAGGTTAAACAGCCCTGCCTGAAAAAGTACTGCCATGGAAAGCCCCGAAAAAATCAGCGGAATTGCCGTCTCCGCAATATTTCCTATATATCGTCCTGATGAAAACGGCTGCAGCAGAAAAATTAAGATGGACTGCACCGGCTGGTCACTGATCAGGATAATTATAATAAACGCAACTAAAATTGCTGCCAGCATCGCTGTCGCCGTCCGAAGGATATTAAATGATCTTTCTCTATTCACACCAGTTCACCGCCTTTCTGATCTGTTCCGGCGTATGCCGCTCAATTCCAAGCATATAGAGCCCCAGTTTTTCTTCGTTGAGCCCTTCCGTGCTTTCAAAAAATGCCACGATCTCACCTTCATACATCACGGCAAGCACATCGGAGAGCTTCAGTATCTCAGCCAAATCTGCCGATACAAGGAGCACAGAGCTTCCCTGCTCACAAAGCTGTACGAGCTTCTTGTGGATGATATAGGCAGCGCCCACATCCACCCCTCTGGTCGGCTGTTCCGCAATTAAAATACCGGGATGATGCTCGCACTCCCTTGCCACGACAACCTTCTGCATATTTCCGCCTGACAGCATACCTGTTGGCTGGGAACCGCCCGCACACCGTATTTCATAGCCCTTGATATTTTTGTCTACAAATTCATCTATTTTCTTGAAATCCAGCATCCCGCATTTCTGAAAATCTTGATTTTCCAGGTTATTGGAAATCATGTTTTCGCTGATGGAGACCGATGCCGCAACCCCTTGCTCCAAGCGGTCCTCCGGAATATATCCGAAAGAAATTCCCCGAATCCCCTTCTGATCTGTTCCGGAAATATCCTGTCCATAAAACCGGACTTCTCCGTTTTGCACGGCCCTGCGCCTTGTTAAAATGTCGATCAGCTCTACCTGCCCGTTTCCCTGTACTCCCGCTATTCCGAAAATCATCCCTTTTCTTACGCAAAAAGAAATATTTTTCAAAACCTGAACACCGCTTTTATCCGTATAGGAAAGATTTGCCACCTGAATATTTGCCTCCCCATACTCCTTTTTTCTGCGTTCAATTGATGTATTCAGTTCACATCCCATAATGGCATTGGATATCTGCTGTTCTGTGACTTCATCGCACAGGTAGGTATCTATTGTCCTGCCGCTTCTCATAACTGTGATCCGGTCGCAGATCTGCTTTATCTCCGGTATTTTATGAGAAATAAATACGATGGTATGTCCCTGAGCTTTTAGCTGTTCTAACTCTTCAAATAACTGGTCGATCTCCTGGGGTGTCAATACAGCCGTAGGTTCATCTAAAATCAAAATCTCCGCCCCCCGTGCCAGGGCTTTCAAAATTTCCACTTTTTGTTTCAGTCCCACAGGCAGGTTTTTCGTAATCTCTTCCGGCTCAACCGGAAGATTGTACTTTTCCCCCATTTCCCTCGTAAAACGGACAGCCTCTTCATGGTTTATAAACAGCCCTTTTTTCGGTTCCATCCCAAGCACGATATTCTGTGCGACTGAAAATGATTCAACCAGCATAAAGTGCTGATGCACCATTCCGATCCCGCTTGCAATGGCTTCTTTTGATCCTGAAAAAACGGTCTTCTTTCCCCTCAGTACGATTTCACCTCTGGATGGCTGTTCCATTCCAAAAAGGATTTTCATCAGCGTGGATTTGCCGGCCCCGTTCTCGCCCACCAACGCATGAATCTCTCCCTTTTTCAGATTAAAATTTACATCTGAATTGGCAACTACGCCATTTCCGTAAATTTTAGCAATATGATTCATCTCCAATATATAATCACTCATAAGAATCCGGCCCCTTTATCTCTGTATAAACCTATGGACGAACCTTGTCTCTGATTTCTGACAATTCTTCTGTCGAAAGCCCCATGGTTTCCGTAAGTTCCACCTCTCCGTTCATAACCTTCTCTTTTAAGTCCGAAATGGTCTGACGATCCTCTTCAGACATCAGTTTTTGATAAAATTCATTCTCTGCAAGTCCGACAGCCCCTTCCTTCAGCCCATAATACTCTTTCTTTCCATAGTTCACTTCGCCATCCATTGCTTTCTGAACGATATACAGCGCATTTTCAGGGATATTCTTGATTGCGGAGGTAATCACTACATTTGCCATTTCCGGCTGGGAATCTTTTAATGCCTCTGCCTGGTCTGAATCCACCCCGATCACATAATTTCCTGTCTGTACTGCTGCATCCAAAACTCCGATTCCTGACTGTCCCGCGGCGGTAAATACAACTGAGATTCCTGAATTGTACAGAAGAAGGCCGTTTTCCTTACCCTTTGCAGTATCCGTAAAGCTCCCCACATACGAGCTCTGTACTTGAATGTCCGGCATGATCTGCTGGGCTCCTTCAATATATCCAACCAGAAATTCATTGATACCGGGAATATCCATGCCACCGACAAATCCAATTGTTTTGTCTCCAAGCTCCTGTGCTTTCAAAGCTGCGACAGCGCCTGCCAGATAACTCATTTCATTGTTCTTCGGCGCAATAATATAGACATTGGAAGGGATGTCGTCCAGTTCTCCATCCAGGCTGATAAACTTCTGATCCGGATATTCTTCTGCAATCTGAATCAAAGCATCATCCCCGTTGCTGGAAACCGTCAGGATCAAATCATATCCTCCCTGGCAAAGATCCACATAAGCCGGATAATATTTGGATGCGTCTGTCCCGCATTCTACATAATCTACGTCCATGCCGTATTCCTCTTCCAGAAGTCCGACTGCCTGATATGAAGCGTCGAAAAATGATTTATCTCCAAGACTTCCCGGAATCAAAAGCGCAGCCTTATAATCCTCTGCATTGCCCTCATACCGCTCCGTCTCAGCAGTTTCCTCCGACGCAGCCCCTGTATCCGTACTCTCCTCCGGTTCCGGTGCGGAACAGCCGTAAAATACAGTACCCATAGCCAGACACATTACCCATAAAGCGATTCTTTTTTTCATTTTGTACCTCCTCTTCAAAATATACGTTCTTCTATAAGTTTTCTAAATCTCTGTTCATCCATTGATTTCGCATAATAAAAATCTTTTTCCACATCTGCATTCAGATCATATGCGTTTGTTTTTAAAACGATGGCACCTCTGGTATGATATCCGCACAGCTCTACCGTGAAGTCGCTTTGTTCCATTTCCGCAACTGTCGGATCAAGCAGATATGCGATCAGCAGTACATCGTGAAATGTGTATACATATCCCATCTTTTTCCGAAAAATCTGAAGGCCGGTTTTGTAATACTGCATCCTTTCATTATTTTCCGGACACAGTATTTCTGCCAAAGCATCCTGTATCAGGCAGTGCTTCGTTACTTCCAGTCCAAACATTTTCAGATGCTCTGCATAATTCATGACCATTCGTGCTGCCTCCGGGTCACATTTCAGATTCCATTCAGGAAAGCTTCCTGAAAAAACACCTCCCATAGCAACCACCGGAATGTCTTTCATCAAATCCGGTTCCCTGTAAAAAGCAATTCCCAGATTTGTCATGCAGCCCATCTCAACGATTGTCAGATCCGGATATTCTTTTACCTTTTGAATGATAAAATCTGCCCCGTCAGTTTCTGTAATGACCTTGTCCTTCCTGTCTTCTTCCAGAATTTCATACTGCAGCGGAAAAGCCCCGGAATCCGGGCGTTCGATGATCGGCCGCCCAAAGCCTGCACAGACAGGAATATCATTTCTTCCATATTTACTGCACAGTTCCAACACCATTTCTGCCCTTTTTACTGTATCCAGATAGACAGTTGTAATTCCTACAATTTCCAGTTCCGGTGAGTTCAGAGCCATGATAAGAGCCGCGGAATCATCTATATCATCGCCCAGATCTGTATCGATCAAAATTTTTTTTGGTGATACCTTCGTCATTTTGCCTCCTTTTCCTTTGCTCACAAAAATATTTTTGTTTGATTTGTATATTGATTATATTCTTTCCACACGAAACAGAAAAGGTCATTTGGCCTTTCCTCCAAAGAATGCCCCAAAAAAAGAAGCCGTTTCCGGCCTCTGTTATAAAGTCATTGATGACAGCAGCAATTTATAATTATTCTCATCAATGACTACCTTTTTATCCTTTGATTGTATTTCACCGTTATCCTTTAATTGCCGGATACTTCTTCCCACTGTCCGGACGCTGATCCCCACGCTTGCAGCAATATCCCGGTATTCCGCATAAACCGTAATCTTCTTTCTGTTTTCTTTCAAATGCTCATTGTAATAATCGACAAAATAATGCCGGACGCGGTTTATTCCGTCGAGATAATAGAATCTCCCGTCATTTGCCGAACGTTTATAGAGATCCTGTGCAATCAGCGTAATACAGCGGCGCAGCATTTCCTGATTCCCCATTACATAATCATAGATGATCTCCGCGTCTATCCGAATTGTCCTGACCTCCGTTATACACAAAATGGAGGCAATATATTCCGCCTCACGCGCAAACAGTTCCAGTAAACCGATACTTCCATTCTTACTGTCAATCATAAAATAGTTATATTCATTTCCATCCGCATAATTTCTGGTTCCCAATGCAGAACCGCTTTTGATAAAATAGACATACTGAAGCGGATCTCCTCTGAACACAATAAACTGTTTCTGCTGGAAAGTCATTTCTTTTCCCTTCTGCTGTATATACTCCGGAAGGATAAAAAAATTAAACATGGTCTCCTGTGCATACTTTTTCCATTTTTGCTCAATTGCCATGATTTTTCTCCTTTAAAGGACTTGAAATATAATTCTTAAATGCTAACATCCATCTCTTTTTATAAGTATATCCCAAAAAACTTTGCTTCTCAACAATCTTTTATAAATATTATTTTTTCCACTGTGCAATGCATCAATATCCCGCAATGTTGTGTTTTTATTCTATTTGTGTGGATGATTTGCGGAAAATATGATCAGGTTGATTTTATTTATGGAAGCAGATATACTGTAAACATAATATTTCGCAGGAGGAACAGCTATGGGAATATATTTGAATCCGGATAATGAAGGTTTTTCTACTTCTGTAAGGTCTAAAATTTATATAGATAAAACAGGTCTGATTGATTATATGAATCAGATTCTTGATACGGAGGATAAATTTATCAGTGTCAGCCGTCCCAGGCGCTTTGGAAAATCAATGGCAGCAAAGATGTTGATCGCGTATTATAGCCGTGGCTGCAATTCTCATGAGCTGTTTCAAAATTATGAAATTGCAGAAAAGGATTCCTTTCTGCAGAATTTGAATAAATATGATGTAATTCGGCTGGACATGCAGTTGATCCGCAGTACGGCAATGAACGAAGGATGCCGGGATAAACTGCTTTTTTATCTGCAGGAAAAAGTGATAGAAGAACTGACGCAGGTATATGGAGAATTTTTGACAGGAAAAGAAAAATCCTTAGCAGGCGCTTTTCAGCAGCTCCATGCATCAGGCGGCAAAAAATTTATTGTTATCATTGATGAATGGGACTGCATCTTCCGGGAGGAAAAAGAAAATCGGGAATTACAGGAAGAATATATTACTTTTCTTCGAAGTCTCTTTAAAGGGGCCGCTGCAGAGGAATGTATTCATCTGGCATATATTACAGGAATTTTGCCTATCAAAAAGTATGGGACGGAATCGGCATTAAACAATTTTGATGAATATACCATGATTCATCCAAAAGGGCTGACAGATTATTTTGGTTTTACAGAAGCTGAGGTAGAAGGACTTTGTAGGAAGTATGAGATGGATTTTTCTGAAGCAAAACATTGGTATGACGGATATTTTTTCAAGAGAAAAATTCATATTTATAATCCCAAATCAATTGTACAGGCGATGGTTAATGGCGAATTTGAAAATTATTGGACGCAGACTGAGACCTACGAGGGTTTGAAGTCTTATATAGATTTGAATTTTGATGGTTTAAAGGATACAATCATATATATGATAGGGGGAGGACGATGCGAAATTGACACAGGAGCATTTCAAAATGATATGACTTCTTTTCGGAGTAAAGACGATATACTTACGCTTCTGGTGCATTTAGGTTATCTGGCATATGATAAATACTGTAAGGAAGTGTATATTCCGAATGAAGAGATTCGGGAAGAATTTATCCGGGCCGTAAGAAACAGCGGATGGGAGAAAATCGTGAATATATTTTCCGATTCCAGAGAATTGTTGGAAGCAACATGGGCTTTGGATTCCGATAAAGTGGCAGAGAAAATTGTATTATAGAAAAAGTTTGAAACAACTTCTGATTTGGTTGAAACAGCAGGCGACGGGCATGCCTGCTGTTTCGACCGCCTGCCCATAAGCCGATTACAGCAAATTCCGAATCCACCCCCGCCTTCTACCTCAGATTTTCCAGATATTCCTCCAGGCAGACCCCGCTCGAAGCAATTTCCCGGGCGGCTTCTTTTCCCACATATCTGTAATGCCACGGCTCATAGATCGTCCCTGTAATCTCCGTCTTGTCCGGCGGATAGCGTCTGATAAATCCGTACTGCCAACTGTTCTCGGCCAGCCATGTATAGACCTCATCATCGGAGCTTCCCGCGTTGTCCGCATTAATATCCACCGCGATCCCCAGCTGATGCTCGCTTGTCCCGGGAACAGCCACCCATTGCCTGGCAAGCTCTTCCGCCTCTGCCCCCGGGTATCCCTCGTTTTTATATTCCTCGATTTTTTCGTCCAGCAATTGCTGCTGTTCCTTCTGGGTTCGGTACCCCTCCGCCACAAACAGGTGGAGCCCGTTCGCCCTCGCCGCGTCAAACATTTCCTGCAGTTCAGGATAGATCCGCTCATCAACCTGCTTTCCGTTTGACAGCCGTATCAGCTCCACCTCATAGCTCTTCGGAATACGGTGTTTGGAATTTACCAGGATCAGGTTCCATCCGCGTTCCAAATCAGCCGTTTCCGCCTCCGACAGCAAGGACGGCAGCTCAAACCTTTCCAACCTGGAAAAGCCCCCCATTGAAATGGTAACTGAAAACATTTTCGCGGCCAATACGATCACCGCCACAATCAAAAAAATAAGGGCCGCCATAAGTAAGTTCCCGTAATATGACCTTCTGTGTCCTCTCACTCTCCGCCTGGCATACTGATTCATCTGCATTTCCTCCGTTTCCTGTAACTAATTTGCACGGCAAATTGATCGCCTGCCCGTCAGCGCTTTCAAACCGCAGACCTCAAATCCGTCTGCCGTTTCAAACCGCTGCATACTTTCTATAATTTATAACGAATGGGAATGATAAAAAGATAGTCGAAAGAATGAGATTTTTTCAGAAACCGAATCCGGCGTATTTTTTCTG
>Ga0137306_103789_pt1 | contig 10910 bp, 9 predicted proteins | sample Inofroosms_March_FD_97187 | JGI IMG/M metagenome (GOLD analysis project Ga0137306, IMG submission 97187) | Mouse cecal microbial communities from Vienna, Austria - N-Acetylneuraminic and N-Acetylglucosamine D2O microcosms_March | ecosystem: Host-associated > Mammals > Digestive system > Large... | reverse complement strand
ATTGCCTGCTGATCCCAAATTGCTCGCCTCCGGAAGCCACGCTGTTGGCGGCGATTCTGGTGGTGCTGCTTTCCAGGCTGTTTGCCGTCAAGGAGCGGTGTCCGGTGACCATTTTTCTCATCAGCGGCATGTTTCCTCTTGTCCCGGGAGGCGGGATATACTGGACCGCCTACTATATTGTGACCGGGGAGATGGAACTGGCGGCAGAGAAAGGGTTTACGGCGGTCAAAGTGGCTGTGGCCATTGTTTTGGCTATTGTGTTTGTATTTCAGCTTCCCCAGAAGCTGTTTCAGGTCAGATGGGGGCAGAAAAAGAAAAATGACAGGAGGGAGTGAATGGTATGCTTTTGATTCGGGGCGGCAGGGTTATTGACACGGAAAAAAGAGAAGAGAAGCAGGCAGATGTGGTGATCAAAGACGGCAGGATTCTGGGGATCGGCGATTTTACCGATGACGGTTCTTATGAGCAGGTGATCGAGGCCAGGGGATGGGTGGTGGCTCCCGGGCTGGTGGATGTCCATGTCCATTTCAGGGACCCGGGGCTGACGTACAAGGAGGATATCCACACCGGGGCGGCAGCGGCAGCGGCAGGGGGATTTACCACGGTAGTGTGTATGGCCAACACAAAGCCTGTGGTGGATAACAGGGAGACTCTGGAATACGTCATGGAAGAGGGAAAAAAGACAGGCATCCATGTGCTTGCGGCGGCAGCGGTGTCCCTGGGCATGAAAGGCCGGGAACTTACGGATATGGAAGGGCTGAAAGCTGCGGGGGCCTGCGGTTTCACGGATGACGGCATCCCCCTTATGGACGGAGAATTGTTAAGGCAGGCTTTTGAGCAGGCGGCGGTTCTTGAGGTGCCGGTCAGCCTTCATGAGGAGGACCCGGGCTTTATCAGGCAGAATGGGATCCATCACGGGAAGGCGGCAGAGCAGATGGGGCTTTACGGCTCCCCGGCTGTGGCGGAGGACAGCCTGGTGGCCCGGGACTGCATGATCTCCCTTCATACCGGGGCAAAAGTAAATATCCAGCATATCAGTTCCAGAGGCGGCCTGGAGGCAGTGAGACTGGCCAAAAAGATGGGGGCAAAAGTGACGGCGGAGGTGACGCCTCATCATTTTACCTTGACAGAGGACGCGGTGTTACAATACGGCACACTGGCCAAGATGAACCCGCCTCTTCGGACAGAGGAGGACCGCCAGGCTTTGATCCGGGGGCTTCAGGACGGAACCATTGATATGATAGCCACAGACCACGCTCCCCACAGCAGGGAGGAGAAGAGCAGGGGCTTTACAGAGGCGCCCAGCGGCATCATAGGTTTGGAGACTTCTCTGGCTTTGGGGGTTACACAGCTGGTGGATAAAGGCTATCTGACCATGGCGGAGCTGATGGCCAAGATGAGCCTGAACCCGGCGCGGCTTTACGGGCTGGAATGCGGGCGCATGGCAGAGGGAGCCGTGGCGGATCTGGTGATCTTTGACCCGGAGGAAAGTTTTACGGTGGAAACGTTTCATTCCAAAGCAGACAATTCACCGTTTCGGGGATGGAACCTGAAAGGGAAAGTCCACTATACCATCTGCGGGGGAAATGTGGTGTACAGATCTTCTTGCGGATGAGGGAAAAATAGACTATAATCAAAGTAATCTTAAAAAAGGAGACGGGAAAATCATGAAAGATCAGAACTGCGCATACTGTATGCAGGGAGAGTTGGTGGCTAAGTTTGGGTATCCGGTCTGCGCTATGGATACGGGTTATGTTTACATTTTTAAGGAGCAGAGCAAGCCGGGGCGGGTGATTCTTGCGTATAAGGATCACGTAAGTGAGATGATTGATATCAGCGACGAGGAGCGGGACGCGTTTTTTGCCGATGTGGCAAAGGTGGCCGGGGCTGTCCACAAGCTGTTCCATCCTGACAAGGTGAACTACGGGGCCTACGGAGATACGGGATGCCATCTCCACATGCATATCGTTCCAAAGTACAATGGAGGCGACGAGTGGGGCGGCACCTTCCAGATGAATCCGGACAAGACCTATCTGACGGATGAGGAATATGAAGCTATGGCGGAAAAACTGCGCAAAGAACTGTTATAATCGGAAAAAGCGCTAAAACTACTTGCAAATCAGGAAAAATCATGTAAAATAGGAGTGATATATAAAATGGGGGCCGCAAAGGACCCCATTTTTATGAGAGTGTTGTATTGATCGAAATGAGCGATTTGAAATCGGAAAGGTGAAAGAGATGATTAGTGCAAACAATGTAACATTGCGGGTAGGCAAGAAAGCATTATTTGAGGATGTAAATATCAAATTTACAGAGGGCAACTGTTATGGTCTGATCGGCGCCAACGGAGCCGGAAAGTCTACATTTTTAAAGATCTTGTCAGGGCAGCTGGAGTCCACCACCGGGGACGTGGTCATCACGCCGGGGCAGCGTCTTTCGTTCCTGCAGCAGGATCATTTTAAATACGACCAGTATCCTGTGCTGGACACGGTGATTATGGGCAATCCCCGCCTATATGAGGTGATGAAAGAGAAAGACGCCATCTACATGAAAGAGGATTTCAGTGATGAGGACGGCATCCGCGCGGCGGATCTGGAGGCGGAGTTTGCGGAGATGAACGGCTGGGAGGCCGAGTCTGACGCAGCCAATCTGCTTAACGGCCTTGGGGTGGAGACGGAGCACCACTATACGCTGATGAAGGATCTGGTAGGTTCTTTGAAGGTTAAAGTGCTTTTAGCCCAGGCCCTTTTTGGCAATCCGGATATCCTGCTCCTGGACGAGCCGACCAACCATCTGGATCTGGACGCCATCGCGTGGCTGGAGGAGTTTTTAATCGGTTTTGAGAATACGGTTATCGTGGTTTCCCATGACCGTTATTTCCTTAATAAAGTATGTACCCACACGGCGGATATTGATTATGGCAAGATCCAGCTGTATGCCGGAAACTATGATTTCTGGTATGAGTCCAGCCAGCTGATGGTCCGTCAGATGAAGGAGGCCAACCGGAAGAAAGAGGAGAAGATCAAAGAACTTCAGGAGTTTATTCAGAGATTCTCTGCCAATGCCTCCAAGTCCAAGCAGGCTACCTCCAGAAAGAGGGCTTTGGAGAAGATCGAGCTGGATGATATCAAGCCTTCCAGCAGAAAGTATCCGTATATTGATTTCCGTCCGTTCCGGGAGATCGGCAATGAGGTGCTGACTGTGGAGAATCTGTCTAAGACCATTGACGGTGTAAAGGTTCTGGACAATATCTCCTTTATCCTTAACCGGGAGGATAAGGTTGCCCTGGTGGGACCTAATGAGCAGGCAAAGACCGTGCTGTTTAAGATCCTTGCCGGGGAGATGGAGCCGGATGAGGGAACCTACAAGTGGGGCCTTACGACTACCCAGTCCTATTTCCCCAAGGACAATTCCGCAGAGTTTAACAATGACGATACCATCGTGGACTGGCTGACCCAGTATTCCCCGGAGAAGGACGCCACCTATGTGCGGGGCTTTTTAGGGCGTATGCTGTTTGCGGGGGAGGACGGAGTGAAGAAGGTGCGGGTCCTTTCCGGAGGCGAGAAGGTGCGGTGTATGTTGTCCAAGCTGATGATCTCCGGGGCAAATGTGCTGATGCTGGATGAGCCTACGGACCATCTGGACATGGAGGCGATCACGGCTCTGAATAATGGCCTGATGAAGTTTCCGGGCGTGCTTATCTTCTCATCCCGCGACCATCAGATCGTGCAGACCACGGCAAACCGCATTATGGAGATCGTGGGCGGCCAGCTGATCGACAAGATTACCACATACGACGAGTATCTGGAAAATGACGAGATGGCCCGCAAGAGACAGGTGTTTACGATTGTGGAGGAGTGAGTAAAGGGAGCGAGGGGTGTCGTGAGCCAGGGAGGGACATCTCTTCTTCTCTGACTGGCATCACGACAACCTCCGTCCTTGGTCACTCAATATTCCCCTGCTCCTCCAGATATGCCCGGGCGTCTTTAAAGAAGCTGGCTACGATCAGGAGGATGATGAGCCCGATAGGGAACGCCGCGATGATGGATACGGACTGTAGGCTGGCCATGGAACTGTCGGAGAAGATCAGGGCAATGGGAAGCAGCATCAGGAGCACTGCCCAGAACAGTCTCATCCGTTTGTCAGGCTCAGCTCCTCCGGGAAGCTCTTTGTAGGAATAGGTGGAGGCCACCATGGTCAGGGCGTCGAAGGACGTGGCGTAAAAGGCGATCATGGATACCGCCAGCAGAGCCAGGCCCCCTTTGGCCAGAGGGAGGGTTTCCATAAGGGACAGGATTACCTGGTAAAGGTCCCCGGTTCTTTCGTAAAGTCCCATAAGATCCAGCTTGCCTGTTACCTGCAGGCCAAGGCCGTGGTTGCCAAGTATGATAAAAGAGGTAAAGGTTCCGGACAGTCCATAGAAATAGCCGCCCAGTATGGTCTGGCGGATGGTCCGTCCCTTGCTGATTGTGCCTATGAAAAACGGCGTTGCCACGCACCACACCATCCAGTAAGCCCAGTAAAAGATGGTCCAGTTCTGGGGAAAGGAGGAGGTACGCAGAGAATCGGTCCAGGTAGATAGGGCGATAAAGTTCTGCGCCAGGTTGCCAAGGGCTGTAATGCCGGTTTCTATGATGTATCGTGGCTGCCCGCCTCCTATAAGCACATAGGCCAGGAGGGCAAAAAACAGGTAGGAGCAGGAAGATGCCAGTTTTGCGACGCCTTTCATGCCAAAGTATACGGTGATGGTGTAGATTGCGCAGATGATGACCAAAATGGAGATGGTCAGCAGGTGGTTCTGGGGCAGGCCAAACAGGCGGCTGATGGCGGTTGACAGAAGGGGAGTGGCCAGGGAAAAGGTGGTAGCTGTCCCTGCAAGAAGGGCAAATACTGCAGTCAGGTCAATAAGTTTTCCCGCAAAACCGTCCACCCGAAAGCCAAGGAGAGGACGGCAGGCCTCGGAGTATTTCTGCTTCTCCCTTTGCCGTACATGGAGCATAAAGCCGAATGCCACGGCCAGCACCATGTAGAAACTCCAGGGGATAGGCCCCCAGTGAAACAGGGGGTAGGTGGAAGCCCAGTCCTGCATTTCTCCCATCTGGGAGATGCGGGGTTCTCCCGCGTAGAGGATCCACTCGCACAGGGAGTAGAACAGGATGTCCGCCGCCAGCCCGGCGGTAAACATCATGGAACCCCACTGGAAGGAGGAATACTGAGGTTTTTTATCTGCGCCCAGGCAAATAGCCCCATAGGGGGAAAACGCGATGTACAGGGAGCACAGGAAGATCCCAAGTCCCATGAGAAGGTAGCAGCTTCCAAACTCATCCCCCAGGAAATAGCGGATGGATGCCACCACCCGTCCCGACGCTTCGGGGACTGCGAAAAACAGGATGCACAAAAGCAGGATAGTGATAAACGGGACCACTGTGGTGATCCAGTCTAACTGCGGGGATGTTCTGGAAACAGGATTTAGAGGGTTGCGTTTCATGATAGGTCCTCCTTTATGTTCAAAAATTTAAAGAAAATAAATATATTGAACATAATACCACTGATACTAGGAAATGGCAAGGGCAAAATATGAAGTTTTTCTGACTTTTTATAAAAACCCCTGTAAAAATAATTCGTTTTCCTATATAATACAAGCGATTGAGAGAAGGAGGAGCGCAAATTATGAAACGCTGGATCATATTAATGGCAGGCATCTGCCTGTTATTAAGCGGTTGTACCAAAAGTAACATTGTTTATGGAAATAATAATAAGTATGACGATCAGTATCAGCCGGTGAACGGCATTGTGTGGGAGCAGCTTTGGGAGGATTTCAGTGAGATCTACGCGGACCCGGACATCTATCCATTTGCGGCGTCTGTAAACGCGGGAGTGTATCCTGAGGAGAATGTAGTAAAATTTTATCTCCTTGTAAAGGAGGAGATCTCCGGCAAGGAGGCGTCTGATTACGCCACAAAGGCGGTGAAGGGCTTTAATGACCTGATCGCCGCGCAGAACAGCGCCTACGCCCCGTCTGATGTGGAATCCTACGGCGGTTATCTGGCGCAGTACGGAATCTACGTCATGGTGGGACCGGACGCGACCAAGGACGATCCGGACACCTGGATCATAGAGGATCTGATCCCCCAGGGAGAGTATCGCCCGGTAGGGGGAAATGCCTGGTCTGTAGAGTAGAGAAAACGGATTATCACCTTTCTTTTCCTAACCGGCTGTGATGCCGGTATGGGAAAGGATAGGTGATCTTTTTATTAAAGGTTAGCCAGTTTCAAAGTGGGTCCAGGAAGGGAGATCCCTTCACTGCGGACAATGGGAAGTTTTCTGTTTCCGGACAGTTCCACTGTATCTCCATCCTGGAAGACAGCGCAGTCTTCTAAGATATAAGAAGCCAGATCTACAAGGATCTTTCGCAGCCGGTCAGGCTCCATATCTGTATCGGATATTTCTATCTCATCTTTTCCAAACGACTCCAATCCATAGGTATAACCGCTGAGCCCGCGGGGGGTCCGGTAAAGCCCGAACCAGATCCAGTTAAAGACAGGAAGTCGGCCATCCCTTATGACAGCCGCCAGATTCCGGTAAAGTCCCAGCTGATACACCGTTCCTCCGGTAAAAACGCCGGTGGCGGAAAGCTGCAGACAGCAGGTGGAGGCGATCTTCACAAGCAGGATCCCCCGTTCTGTAAGGGATGCCCTGGTATCCAGGATGGTGATCAGAAGATGGGCTTTGTGTCTCTCTGTTACCTTTACCCCATTGGGCCACAGATAATTGCAGGCCGCGGCTTTATCAGCCTCCTTATCAGGAATAGGGGATGGGATCAGGGTGATGGCAGCCGTGATGTGTTCCACCGAAAATACCATACAGGGGCTTTGATGTGTCAGGGCATCTCTGTCATCATCGGACGGAGCGATGGGAAGAGCCCAGTCCGTATAAAAATCCCGGATAAATTTTTCCCTGTCAAACCAGGGACCGGACAGCAGTATGGAACAGCCAAAAGCCCCTTCTCGCTCTCTGTGAGGAGAGGGGGAGGAAAAATCGATACTGCGCAGATCCTCTGTGATCCATGCCAGAAACTCTCTGCATTCTGATTCCAGTTCCTGTTCCGGATTTAGCTTTAAAGCGCGGGAAAAGGCATCAAAGGCCCCCTCCAGAAGCGCCTTTTGTTTCTCATAGGTGGGAGAATCCATGGCAGCATAGTAAAGGGCGTACCCCATACAGTAATGCCAGTGAGGCAGGCTGCGGTTTTGGACGTCCATAGCTTTCAGTGATTCGATGGCCTTTTGATATTGTCCCAGGTTATTGTAAGCCACAGCCAGATCTTCTGTCAGCGCGTCCGTCACATCTGTCTCCGCCAGTTCCAGGATGGCCTTAACTGTCTCTTGGTGTTCTCCGGCCCGATACCACCTGTCAATTTGTTTTGCCAGAGTCATACGATATCTCCTCTCATTTTCAATCTATACACATGTATTTTCGGGAGTATATGGATAGAATACAGAATTTATCTTAGAGTGGATGATCGCTTTTTATTGTACCAGATAAGTGGGACAGAGCGCAACAGATAAAAAAGAAAAATTACCGTAACAATATGCCTAAACAAATTTACCATATCCCGGGTCCATATGGTAAATTTTACTTAAATAAAAAGAGAGGAGGCTGCACATGAAAATTTTAGCCATCACAGCATGTACAGCGGGCATTGCCCACACTTACATTGCAAAGGAGAAATTGGAAAACGCGGCTAAGGAGCTGGGAGATACCATCAAGGTAGAGACCCAGGGCTCCATTGGTGTGGAGAACGAATTCACGCCAGAAGAGATCAAGGAGGCAGACGTAATTCTTATCTCAGCCGACATCAGGGTAAACAAAGACCGTTTTAAAGGAAAACCAGTGGTGGATATCCCCATCAGTATGGTGATGAAGTCGCCGAAAGGGGTTATCAACAAGATTCACGAGAAGCTGGGCAAGTAGCAGGAAACCGTGGGGAAATTTTTAGAAAAGAGGGGAAACAGGTATGGCAAAACAACAGAAAACGTTTATGAAACACATTATGACCGGTATTTCCTATATGATACCCATTGTGGTAGCAGGAGGTATCCTGGGGGCTCTGGCAAAAGCCTTCGGCGGCTGGAATATCGGCAGCGCCATCGAGGCGGGGGCAACGCCGTTCTCCAATCTGAACCCGTTTACATGGGTTGGATTCTGGTGGGGCGTTAACAAATTAAGTTCCTATGCCATGGACTTTGCGGTGGCAGTGATGACCGCGGGAGCCGCTTACTCCATCGCCGGCAGGCCGGGTATTGTTCCTGGTATGGTGATCGGTTACTGTTCCGCCCAGTCAAAGGCCGGCTTCTTAGGAGGCCTTCTGATGGCGTTTATTATCGGCGCGGTGGTGAACTGGATGAAGGGATGGAAATTGCCCAAATGGTGCGAGGGGTTAAAACCGGTTATGATCATTCCGGTGTGCTCTACGTTTTTGTGCGGCATGATCTTTTTGTGCGTATTCTCTATCCCGCTGGCCTGGATCATGGATGTGTTCCAGCAGTGGATCATCTCCTTAAACGGCGGCGCGAAAGCGGTGATCGGCGGCGTGATCGGAGCCTGCATGGGATTTGATATGGGTGGTCCTGTGAACAAGACAGCGTCTATGGCAGCCAACGCCCTGGGCGCGGACGGCATTAACGGGCCTATGTGCGCTAAGATCATCGGAGGTATGACCCCTCCCATCGGTCTTTTTATCGCGACCATGCTGAAAAAAGAGAAGTTTACAAAGACAGAGCGGGAGACGGCTAAGACTGCTCTTCCTATGGGACTTTGCTTCATCACAGAGGGCGTGCTTCCTTTTGCGGCGGCAGACCCGGCAAGATTTATCCCATGCAGTATGCTGGGCTCCGCAGTGGCAGGCGCCATCGCGGTGGGCGCGGGATGCGAGTCTGTGGCAGGACATGGCGGCATCTTTGTTGTGCCTATGATGGTTAATCCCATGATGTTTATGGTTGCCCTTGTTATTGGGTCTGTGGTAACCGGAGTAGCCTATGCTGTGGTCAAGAAAACTTCTGTAGATGAAACGGCCACTGAGGAAGAAAATATTGACATTGATCTGGATATTAACATAGTGTAATAGATTTTGTGGAGAAAGGACAGACTTATGCTTGTATCAATGAAAGCGATTCTTGATGACGCCAACCAGAATTATTACGGCGTAATGGCAATGAACAGCATCAACATGGAGATGGCAAGGGCCGGCATCATGGCGGCCGAAGAGGAGCACTCCCCCATTATCATCCAGTTTGGAAACGGACAGATGAACAATCACGCCCATTTGGAGGAGATGGTGCCTTTAATTAAGGAACTGGCGGCAAGGGTTTCTGTTCCTGTTGCCTTAAACTTTGACCATGGCGCGGACTTTTATGCCATCACAGACTGCATCAATGCCGGATTTACCAATGTAATGTTTGACGGCTCCGCCCTTCCCTATGAGGAGAACGTAAAAAGGACCGCCATTATCAGCGCCCTGGCTCACGGCATGGGGTGCTCTGTGGAAGGCGAGCTGGGCCATGTGGGACAGGCGGCGGATGATGACGACTCGGATGTGGATCTGTATACCAACCCGGACCAGGCCGCGGATTTTGTCGCCAGGACTCAGGTAGATGCCCTGGCTGTGGCCATCGGCACTGCCCACGGAGCCTATCCCAAGGGAAAAATACCTAAGCTTGACTTTGACAGGCTCCATCTGTTAAAAGAGACTCTGAACATGCCGCTGGTGCTTCACGGAGGTTCCGGTTCCGGGGAAGAGAATCTGAAAAAGGCTGTGGCCGGCGGGATCAATAAGATCAATGTGTGTACCGACGCGTTTGAGGCGGGAAAACAGGCTACCTTAAAGGCCCTGGAGGAAAATCCGGGTATTGACTATATGCATATGTGTATGGCCGCGGAGGCGGGGATTAAGCGGTTTGTAAAAGATTATATGAAGGTTATCGGTTCCAGCGGGCGGTACATATACGGGGAAGCGGCAGTAAAGGGCAGCGAGTAGACCTGCGCGCGTTTGGCATACCTGAATGTATGCCGCCTGATCAGCGGAAGTTTGTAACAGTTCAGATAATCCTTGAACGGTTACGGAAGTTTCAAGGTAAGAACAGGAAATATGAGGTGCTTGGTTGAAAGAGGATAAGAACGCATTATATTTTAATCGAATACTGAATTGCCTTCTGAGTGGGGAGACCTATACCATATTGCAGATCGCAGCAAATGTGGGATTATCTGAAAAAACAGTCCGTACCAAGATCGACCAGATGAACCGCTGGCTGACGCAGCATGACATGGGCAGGATTGAAAAAAAGCAGGGAACAGGAATCTGGCTGGAGATGGATGAGAGGCAGTGGAAGAATCTGCAGGCTTATCTGGACCGCGGCCAGAGCCTGGACTCTGCGGTTCAACCGGATGACCGCAGAAAACAGGTCATAGGGAAACTTCTGAAATTAAAATCCGGGCAGACGACCACGCTGGCACAGCTGGCAGACAGCCTGTATTTAAGCGCCCCTACCATAGGCGGGCTCCTTAGAGAAGTTTCCCCCTGGTTTGAGGAACGCTCCTTAAAGATCGCGTCTATACGCAGCAAGGGAGTGTGTCTTGTGGGGGATGAATACAATTTTCGAATTGCAATAAAGGATTACATCATAGAACTGATGCCGGAGGTGATGGAGGCCCTTCTGGCCTCCTACGCTCCGGGGATAGATATATCCAGGATCCGGCGTATTGTCCTGGAAGCGGAGAATGCCTGGCGTGTCGAGCTGGCTGATACTTCGTTTAAGATGGTGTGGATCATGGCCTGCCTGTCCATGGCCCGCAGACGTCTTGGGGATAAGGCCGTATTCTCCACCAGAGAAGAGAATATTGAGCATTACAATGAA
>Ga0137306_103786_pt1 | contig 10913 bp, 6 predicted proteins | sample Inofroosms_March_FD_97187 | JGI IMG/M metagenome (GOLD analysis project Ga0137306, IMG submission 97187) | Mouse cecal microbial communities from Vienna, Austria - N-Acetylneuraminic and N-Acetylglucosamine D2O microcosms_March | ecosystem: Host-associated > Mammals > Digestive system > Large... | reverse complement strand
AACCTTCTGCATCTGCCTCCCAGGAACTATACAGTGTCTCTACCATGCCCAGATGCCTGGTCTGCTGGACAGGGTCATAGGTTCCCGCACGGTATGTATTCTTATTGAGGTTTACAAAAAAGCGGCGGATGCTATCCTTCTCCACCTTCCTGCCCAAACACAGGTTAACCCCTTTGCTGCACCAGTACTCACGGATCATGTCATGTTTAAATTCCAGCTTTTCGTTGACAATATCCAGCATACGGATGGCCCGTAAGGCCTCCCTTGGATGCAGCGGCATGTCGTCAAATAAATCTAATACTTCGCCTACCGCATGCCCCAGCCCCTTTGTAAAAATGTTCTCTTTCAGGGCCTCATCATTGTTAATGGCGTCCAATAACGCATTTTCCACCCCCAAGGCAATCAGGGGGAGCACATAGGACAATACCATCTTCTTCGTGGCATCCCAATGGTCAATCTGGCTGGTGTTTTGGTTCTGATACACATCCAAATCATAGAAGACGTCCAGCAGCTTATATTTTGACTCAAACACAAACGCATTGCTGCCGCCATCCCTCTCTTTAATCTCTTTATACATTTTTGCCAGCATAGGGGTCGACACAAGCTCATCCACCTCAGCATCCAGGGCGCCATCGGAAGGGATATCCAGATATGCCTTCTTCCTTTCACTTGTAAGCCCGATCAGCTTTACCAGGCAAAACCCTCTCCTTCCCTCTGTTTCCAAAACCTTTTCATACAATTGGCGCTGGATGACTGCCTCATTGCGTGTCGTTATCACAATATCCAGATTGGGGTAATCCATCAGGCGCATTCCGTCTGCATCCTGCCTGGTAAATTCATTTGTGATATAATTATATACGTTTCCGCCGCTTTCGGAAAACATGCGGTTATGCACTTCATTCATTCCATCCAGCAAAAACAGGAAACGGTACTGGCCGCCGCACTTGCGGATCATCTCCCGCAGCGCCAGATAGCCATTGGCAGCCAGCGCATTCCTGTAATAATGTTCATTCAGGTATCCCAGCATTAGACCCTGGCGGATTTCTTCCTCTGATTTCAGGTTTACGTCCGCCATCCGGATATAAATAGGGAGTACCGTTTCCCCGCCAATTTTTCGCTCCAGCAAAGAACAATACATATATTTTAAGATGGTAGACTTTCCATATCCTTCTGGCGCAACAATGACATAGTTCCTTGGAGCCTGCAAATAATTTTCCACAAAATTCATGCTCTTTTCCCTCCTGTCTTCCCGCGTTTCTTACCATTATATGGCAATACGCCTAACTTTACAAGGATTTGTTTTTTATCATCTCTTCCAGGCTCTTATCGCAGAAATTAATCACAATCCCTTCTGGCAGCCTTTTTTGATAACGCCTGTGGTAATGGCCGCACCACCAGTCAATAATCTGGGCTTTGTACCGCTCGAAAAACTTCTGCAGATAGTACTCTGTACGCGGGATCCTGCCGCTTTCATAGCAGGCTGGGCTATACGCTTCACACACCATATGGCTTAAAACATGCACTTTTCTGCCTTCCATCCCTTTGCTTTCTATAATTTTCCCAAATTCCAATTCTGACAATTCCTCATCTACAAAAAACGACCAACGGTGCATCAGCCTCTTAAAATAATCAACGGAATATCCGCCCCCCAGCACCATAAAATTCTCTCCCTCAATCTGATAGAGCTCTCCGTCTTTCAGGAAAATCAAATCGGGGTACTTATCCTCCACCAAGACCCTGCCCCCAAACATCTTTTTTTGATCATAAGAACAAATATTTTGCGGCCTTGCCTCATGGTTTCCACGAACGAATAATAGCTTCATCGCATCTTCCCTCTGGTTCAAATAAATTTGCAATGTCTCTTTTTGCCTGTCATCCCTTTTGTCCAGATAGAAATTTAACCCTGCGTCCCCCAATAGAATAACATAAACGGGTAATAGCGCCTCCCTGGGTATCGTTTCCAGCTTTTGAATCATAAAATCCACATTCCCATGAATGTCCCCAATTGCATAGAGCATTTCACACCATCCTTTCTCCGTACGTTGCTGTTTTCTGTTGCTGCACTGCCATAATTTCTATTCCTCCAACGGTTAAATATCATTACTGCAAAGCCTTTGTATGGTTTAATATACCAAAGCACCTCCCCTATCTATGTTCTTTTCCTTCCAAAAAATTAATTTTCAGGGATAAAACGCCCCTCATTGTCCGTCCCAGAAGATTGGGCAAAACACTGAATATGAGCATGTTATAGCATTGCTTTTCCCTGAAACATACACGATAGGCAAAACCTAAAAGAACATCCGTACTTAGCCAAGTGTTTCCGTGGCTAATACAGATGTTCCTTTCCTCTACTATCTTTTGATAGCCTTCCGCCCTTAATTCCCTGCTGTATTTTTTTCATAAATCTGCAGCAGCGTCTTCTTCGCATCCTTTTCTAAGTCCTGGATGAAATCTGAGACCTTTAACTCTAGGATAAATGACCGCCCCCGCAGGGAAGGGCTTTTCACCATAAGGTCTGACCTGCCATTTCCAGATTCACGGTTGGATTTGACCTGATATTCCCCATTAATTGATTAATTAACTATTACCCACATATATCATACTCGTACACCAGACAATTAATATCCTGGTTGTATCTTCTCATCTCATTACTATACACAGTACATTACTGCACGCTGTTTCATAACTATCATATTGCGGCATCGTTTTTAGTGCCGCCTTTAATTTCCTTCTCCTGCTATTTAAACTTCCGCTGTTTGGGAGTAAATACTTTCCGATTGAGTCTGAATTACAGTAAGAGTCCCACGCAGAAATTAACGCCTTTGTTTTAGACACAACTTCAAAATGCATATCATTAGATAAATCATATGATGGGATTATTTTGTACGGTATTGTATGAATATGACGCGCCCCAAACCCTCCCTGCGGTTGAAAATCAGATATTGCCACAGCTAGGGCTTCACTATTCAGCATCCCGACAATAAATAACGCCTCTTCCTCCGTTTCAGCCAAATGCCAATACAAAGTTTGGTCAATAAGCAGCCTGCCCTTTTCCAATAGATTCAAATCCACATAAGCCGCACACGGATTTTTCCCACCAGCATTAGATAAAACCAACCACCGTCCTAAAGTAAAGTCCTGCTTCTCTAATTTGTTCCGCATATTAATTTTCTGAAATAGCTTTGATAACGACATCCCACTCTTCTCCTGGATTTCATGAAACACATAAGAAGTCCCAGGGTTCATCAAGGCAAAATCATTATCCGCCAATCCTTTCCATCTTCCATCAACCTTTGTTCCAGGAAGCATCACTTTTACGGGATCCGAAACAATAAATGGGGATAAATGCTTTGAAATCAGACAGTCATACATATAGACATCGCTAAAGCCATCTGCTTCCAGTGTCCCACATACATCTTTGTGGGTATTACTGAGCAGATAAGACAAATCTGATAAATCCTTAATCTTTCTGATTGACCAGGAACCATTTGGCAACTGCACAAAATCGTGGAACAAGGCTGTCCTTGGCATAATATCCGCACCTTGATGAAATGCCCACGGATTTGAATTAATAATATCCAAAAACTCGGCACTTTCGCCTTTATTTGTCCAGGCCGATCTGTTCCCCTGCCTATTCAACGTATAGCTGCATCCCCCATATACACCTGGCTCGGCGTATACTCTTCCCAAAAGCGGATACTCAGACTCCCTATCTGTCTTTCTTCCGCCAAGAACTACTGCTTTATTCTTAAACGTAGAAATCGGAAGTTCCCAGATAGTATCTATACTGGCAGCAACAGGATGCTGTGAATCCCGATACTTTCCCAGCCTAAACGGCTCATGATGATATCCGTTCAGAATACTTCCTGGCATTACACACATCCACCGTGCCTCATCCTTTAAGTATTTCTCTATGGATGCCAGCAAAAACGCAGTTGCCAATTCCATGTGTAAATGAGATGCTCCCGGCGGCTTTATTCCAAAAGCACCTGTTTTATATTGAAGCGTTCTTTTATATGGATTATCAGCCAGCTTACTCATTGCAAGCCATGGAGGGTTGGAAACAATACAGTTAAACTGATTTGTGACTAATCCAGGCTTATAGCTGTTATTCAAGATAAAATACCAAATTCCATTTTTGCCCTGCCTCTGAAGACGTTCAAGTTGGAGAACAAGGCTATACGCAGCCATCCTCTATGCCTGGCTCTCAGCATGAGAAGGCGCTATGCCGCTTTCCATTTCCACTGCCGCAAGCAATGAATCCAACTGATTCTCCGTAAGGCTACTCTCTTTCTGTTCTGCTCTCTTCATGGCATATTTATAACATATAGACATGAAGGCATCAAAAATAGGCTGTTTATCCGAAGTTAACATATATCCTGGCAGCTCAACCTCATTGCCTTCAAAACGCATAACATATGATTCTTGGCTATCGGAAGGCATACGATGCGTAATAGGAGTCGCGACAAATAGTGAATCCGCATGATAAATTGGAACCGTAATCTGCCCTCTATGATAGGGAAATAAATCCCTCATCGCCATAACCCAGTTTACTTTTGCCAGCATAACGGCAAGAGGATCAATATCAAATCCCATAACACAAGAAAATGCTATCTTATCTTTATCAGCATGGAATGTATTCACACCAATCCCATATTTACTCCTAACACTTCGGATAGCCTCAATATATTGTACAATTTCCTTATGATAAAAATCACTTTCCACTCCAAAATCAAGCACCAATGCTTTTGCAGTAAGAATCCTGGATTGTTCTCTGCTTAAATACTTATTGACAAACAGCTCAAACTTCCGTGATTCTTCATCCGTTCCTAACGACAGATCTACGAAATCTGCCGGTTTCAGCTGGATATCTTCCGCCCCTAACAATCTGCCTCTATCCTGGTTTCCAATCATAGAAATTGTATATCCATACCACCTCACAGTATCTGATAAGACCCCAAGAATCTCAATCTCATCAATACCAACATTACACAATGCCGCACAATATTGCTCTACTTGATGATAACCTTCCTTAAAAATTCCTGGTATCTTAAGATTCTTCTCATACTCAATAACGGTTTTCCCAACAACAGCATCGGCAAACCCATTCCTGTCATTCCCTTTTGGATTCGCAAAATGAAGATATGTCTCCGTACCCATCACATGCTCTTGAATCCACCATGGCGAATCTGGGAATATTTTACTCAGGCTGGCCGACAGCAAATGTCTGAGCCTGTCTTCTGCCGAACCATTATCTATTTCATTCTGAGCAGTAATAGCAAAAGATTTTAATTCTTCTTTATTCATGTTTTTTTCGACCAGTCCTTTCTTGCATTTTTTTTGCACATAACCCATCCAACTGCTTTTTTATCAATAAGCTATCTGCCCCAAACGGAGATAACACAACTTCATCTATCTGATTTTGAAGATCTTCTGTTATATTCCCGTCTTTCAAGATCCTTCTCCCAAGCCCTTCCAGCATTTTTTCGCTTTCATGCCCTAGCTTGGGAAACATTATTTTTCGCATATGGCTTGCTTCGATTTTCAGCGCACCGCCCCCCATGGCGGTTCCAGAAACCTCAAGGAAAGTTTTGGCCCAGGTGGAATTTAAAAATGCAAACGCTCTCATCCTAGCAAATGGATCCTGATTCCACAGTGTTATAAAATTTGCATCTACCACAATCTCTTTGCCAATGCTTTGATTTACAAATATAACTTCTGGGCTGCCGCCACAGACACGGGGCATACACAAGTTAGGCATGTGTCTCTCTTTGAGTACCGGAAGCATATACCAGAATCTCTCAAACCCACTATCTGTTTTTTTCTCATTTGTTATCACTGCTGATAATTCCTTAAAAGGCCTTTTGTGTAATGGCGATATGTATTTTTCTCCTTCTGAAATGTAGTCATCCAAATCGGAATCCATGACAGAGAATTTCATTGCAGCCTTATGGGATATCCTTTGATAATCTTTATTTCGGACTTGATCCTGTACATAAATTATACATTTTTTCAACTCATCATAGGCTACGACAAGCCCCTCTATATCATTTCTCTTTTTATAGGCTTTCTTAAAATTATCTACTCCGATCCGAATATTCTTTCCATACCAGTCTTCTGTTTGTGCCAATAATGCAGAGCCTTCCTCAGAAATCACTTGCACATAAAAAAAATCATTTGCCCCGGTTCTTAAGCCTTGGCCTATTGACCAGCCTAAAACAGATAAAGATTCATATTTCACATCCGTAAACCGTGCCACCAATACCCCAATTTCATTCGGCAGGCACTGCGTTTCTCTAATATGCAGCCTATCCTCTTCGCGAACCCATTTCTGGCCTGAAAGTTCACTCATCAGCCTTGAAAATAACTCCAACGATGGGACGGTTCTTGCCTGAAATCCCTCACCTACAAATGATGTTCCCAAAAATAAAATCTTGCTTAGCGCATCATACCCAACATTATCATGATATTTCATCTTACCAACAAGCGAATCTGAATTAATAATCCCTGCACCCATTTCCAAAAATATTGTCTTGGCACAGCACTTGGCTAACGGCTTATTCTTTTTCCTCCTGGATATAACAAGACATGTTTTGATTTCCGTATTATCAAACCATGAAGATTCTGTATCCTTCGCAATAACGATAATATCAAAGCAGCGTAAGAGAAGATACTGTATCGGCAATGCATAGTCTCTATTCAGCCATGTTTCAGGTACGACCATCGCCATATACCCACCTTGCTTTACAATGGATGCGCATAAAAAAAACGACGGTACCGACATATCAGAAAGACCCGAATACCTTTTCGCAATATCAAGGTAGAGCTGTTTCTCGCTATCACTTAGGACAACTGACTGCTGGGTATGTTTTATTAAATTTTTCCTCAGTTCTTTGCCATCTGGAAGTCCAACTTCCGAATTGCTTTTTAGCGTTTGATACCTGACATACGGTGGATTCGTAATTACCAAATCCCATCCTTGCGTAATATTGATATCCTCACTTTTAAAAGCATCGCCTCTAATTACATGAGCATCTGGAATATTCCCTTTGCAGCTTTTTATCACATCTGCATCAATGTCTATCCCTGTAATCTTTTCTGCCTGAGGGAATTTCATATAGGCCGCCCTCAATAAGTCTTCCTGGCCAACCATTGGATCAATGATAGTCTTAATGCTTAGATTAGCTGGCAGCAATGACACCAACAATTCCCCCACCCGTTTTCCTGAGAATACTTGCCCATATCTTTTTACTTTTAGACTATCATCCCCGTAGTGCGGCATCTATAACACCCTTTCTCAATTGGCGGATAAGAACATATGCATCTTTGGCATCATATGTCACCCGTATCTTATGGCGAAGACATTCATTTACATACAACGAGTATACTCGCCGTTCATCAAAACAATCCCCATCCTCCAGCGAAATGATTACCCTCTTGATAATATCTTCTTCCTGCTCATATAGTTTGGCATTTTCCACGTTTTTATTAAGCAGCAACAATGGATCCCCCTGTACAGAAGCCTCTGAAACAACCTGCTTAAAGCTAGACTGTTTTTTGTCCAAGATACTAGTTAAGCCAATATTCAAGCCCGCATCTGCAATAGCGTCCTCAAATGCAGACCAAACTCGTGCTTTGGCTGCATGAAAGACGACCGCAGCATAAGAAGCATTTTTTAATACCCTCCCTATTTCTGAAAAAACATCTGTGAGCATCTTCTGATATTCTTGAATTCCTTTATTCTGAGATGGACTGATAATGATTTCCTTGTCTCTCTCCGTAGGTTGCCCCAACCACAATTCATTAATCTGATTCACTTCCGCATAAGGGATAAAATCCCCAAATGGCGGATCCGTAAACACAAAATCGATAGAATCGTTTTGTTCACTAAGCATCTGGCTCGTATTGTTCTTGACAACAAATCTCCCTGTACAATTTTCCAGCAGCTTATATGCCTCATAAAACGGCGTTACCTTTCTTTCAATACCCATAAGAATATTCTTCTCAACTGGAAGTTTGCTTATATAGAGAACGCCACTTTGTGCGCCGGTCAAGACAAAGTCTTTTGCTTTTTTCTTAGCTACTACACGTGTCATAAGTGTACAGTGTGAAGCGTTATAGCTAAGTAAGACCAGCCTTATCGCATCCCTGATTTCTGTTTTATAGCTATCGGCCGCATCCCACAGTTTACGCATAATCAGATAATTACGCGCTGTGTAAAACTGATGCAGAAAAATAATCCCGAAATGATAGCCCTTTCGGTAAAGCTCTCCCCATTGAATTTCCTTGGGACTATCCTTTAAATTCTGTAATTCGTTTTCAATTTCAATGGCTTTGTCTAAATCATTAGCAGTTGCCGGCCGATCCCAGCTGCACCCATCTGTTGTACCATAAACCCAAGCTGGAATACGTTTCTTGCGCATACTTACCTTGCCTGTTATTCCATCGTAATATTCCTCTGTTTGATACGGCATCTCATCCACACCAGATCTTTCCGCACAATAAGGACACACGATTTCTTTTTCAAACTGAACCGGGTTTCTTTTCGTTCCACAATCAAAAAAGGATATCTCTTTTCCGCAATGTGGGCAAAGCAATATTTCTGACCAGATAATATACCTTACAATGCCGGCTTTTCCGTCTGGATCTTCTGCAAAATAGTAATCATTAAGCAATTTTTTCCCTTTATCAATAAATCCACGGATTGCGTTTTTAAAATCATCTGCCTTCAATCTATTGGTAAGGGTTTTTGCCGCAAAGGCACCATAGCTTCCTATCTCATAACCTATCGCATTTCTGGCTCCCCATGCAGGCTCTGCGCCTAACTCTTCTGCCAACCTCTTCATTTTATCTGTGGGATGCTCGCATAAAAGCGCTGCAATCCCTGTACTTCCACTTCCGCCAAAGGTGTCCAAAATCGTATCACCTGGCTTAGTGATTGACGCAATATATACCGCTATCGACTCGGGTGATATTTTAGTCGGATATGAAAATGTATTAAAGAACGCACCATTTTGTGCTGAGGGAAGAGGCCTTTCAAACAATTTTTTAATATCTCCCACCTTATAACCTCCTTTATTCCCATAATCTTTTCTGCTCTCCATAACATATTTCACAAAGAAATGTATCGGTTAAAAGGCAGAAAATTCAAAATATATTTTACTATATCCCGTTCTATAAATCAACAAATTTGACTATTCATCCTCAAAATTTCTCTAGCAAAGCCCCGTATACTATAGTATAATAAAAGTCATATACTTGCCATGTATTTTTTCCATAACACCTAAGAAAGCCTGAAAAATCAACGATTTAAGGCCTGAAATGATAGAAAGGAGCAAGCCCTTGAAATTTTTACATTTAGCGGATTTGCATCTGGGAAAGTCCCTCTATGGGGTTTCGCTGATTGACAATAAAGATCAGGAATTCTGGATGGAACGTTTCCTGGAGAAAGCGGCAGCGCTGATGCCTGACGCCATTGTGCTTTCTGGCGATATTTATGACAGAAGTTCCCCTTCTGGCGATGCCGTTGCATTGTTTGACGACATGCTGACCCGGCTGGCCAAACTGGGGATTCCCGTGCTGATGGTCGCTGGCAACCATGATTCCGGGCAGCGGCTGGCCTTTGCTGGGGAAATTTTAGCCAAACAGAACGTCTATATCGGCGGCATGCCAACGGAGGAAATCTGCCATGTGGCCCTGCCAGAAAAGGACGGTTCCGGGAATGGTGCGGATGAGGTGACTTTCTGGCTGCTGCCCTATGTATTCCCTGCTGCAATCGCCCAGAAACTGGGGGATGACTCCATCAAGGATTATGAAACCGCCATAAAAACGCTGCTGGAACGGCAGGACATTGATTTCTCCAAACGGAACGTGCTGGTCTGCCACCAGAATGTCACGGCTGGCGGCAAGGAAGCGGAGCGGGGCGGCTCAGAATCCATGGTGGGCGGCGTGGGGCAGATTGACTATCAGGTATTTAACGGCTTTGACTATGTGGCGCTGGGGCATATCCATTCTTCCTATCCTGTAGGGCGGCCAGAGGTACGGTATGCAGGGACGCCCCTGTGCTACCATTTCGATGAGCTGAAGCAGCCCCGCAAAGGCCCGCTGCTGGTGGAGCTGGGAGCCAAAGGCACAGAAGCCAGGATAACCCCTCTGTTCCTTGCCCCCCTCCATCCCATGCGGGAAATCCGCGGGGCTTATGAGGAAATTAAGAAGGCGGAGGAAGCGGGAACTTCCAAGGGAGAATACCTGCGGATTGTCCTCACCGACCGGCGGGTTACGCCGGAAATTTCCGCATATCTGCGGGAACTGTTCCGCCAGCGGGACAGCATCGTGATGGAGCTAGCGTCTGATTACCGGGAACTGTCTGCCATGACAGCGGATGCCTATGTGCCGGGCGGGGAGCAAAAATCCATCGAAGAATATTTCACAGAACTCTACCGGGAACGCAAGAGGCAGGCAGAGCCAGAGCCAAAGGATCTGCAGCTATTCCGCTTCGCGGCGGACAAGGTGCGGGACAGGATGCAGGAAGCAGATACTACAGAGAAACGGGAAGACGCCCTCCAGAAGGACGCAGAGAAACTCTTGAATTATATTTTGGCACAGGAGGCATGATTTGTTATGAAGCCACTCATACTTGAAATGACGGCCTTTGGCCCTTATGCGGCAACAACCACCGTTGATTTCCAGAAACTTACCCACAGCCTCTATCTGATCACCGGGGATACGGGAGCCGGGAAGACAACGATTTTTGACGGGATTATGATTGCCCTCTACGGAGAAGCCAGCGGGGAAGGCGACAGGAAATCCCGCACTTTTGAAATGCTGCACTGCGATTATGTGGAGAAGTCGGTGGATACCAAGGTTCGGCTGAGCTTTGCACATGGGGGGAAGACGCACCAGATTGAGAGGAT
>Ga0137306_103780_pt1 | contig 10924 bp, 7 predicted proteins | sample Inofroosms_March_FD_97187 | JGI IMG/M metagenome (GOLD analysis project Ga0137306, IMG submission 97187) | Mouse cecal microbial communities from Vienna, Austria - N-Acetylneuraminic and N-Acetylglucosamine D2O microcosms_March | ecosystem: Host-associated > Mammals > Digestive system > Large... | reverse complement strand
CGGTGGTGGAAAAGGGCGCGAAGGAGATGGTGCTGAAAAATTTTACGTCCTGCAGGCAGCTCTTTGAATCCTACAAAAAGGACAGCTCCATGAGGTTCTTCTATTATGATATGGCGAATCCTGCCCAGACGCGCCAGTATTTTGACAAGATGGCGGAATATCAGATTAATTATAAGGAATGGGAGTCCATTATCAAAAAAGTGAACCTGAAGGAATCCGGTCTGTCGGAGCTGTTTGCCGACTGCAGGGATGAAAAGGGGCTGGTGGAGAAGTGGTTTCTGGATGCGGTGGAGAGCAAGCTGAACCGGGAAAAGAGCAGGATGAAGGAATTTCAGAAGCTGCTGGAAAAGTATGTGGCTCTTTATCAGAACAATCAGTCTATCATCCGGCGCAGGGATATCATCCGTATGTTCCGGGAGGAAGCGGCCGGAATCGAACAAAAGGGAGAGCGCTATTTTCAGGAGGAACAGCGGGAGCAGGAGCAGATGGGCCGGCTGGCCGGGTTTATCCGTGAACTGCACCATTTGCAGGAGACCGCAAAAGGAGAACAGGAGCAGCTTCAGGCGCAGGTGGAACAGGTTTTGCAGGATATCGCAAGAATTACCTATGAGAAGCTGTCCGCCGAGATTTACCGGCTGGAGGAAGAGCTGTATTTTCATGTCAGCAACCGGGATATGATCGGGGCCGAGCAAGAGGATCTGAGCCGTGAGCAGGAGCAGATTGTGAAGCGGCTGCATCTGCTGGCCTGCGCAAAGCAGCAGGAATTTGTCCGTGAGGCTATGCAGGATTTGGAGACAATTCGCCAGAAAATATCGCTCTCCCATAAAAGAGAAGAGGAATTGAAGCCGGAACGGGAGCGGCTGGGTAGGCGCCTCTGGGGATATTATCGTCAGGTCTGCAGGGAAAATGGGGAGAACCTGCAAAAGAACGGCGAACGGCGCAGTCAGGTGTCCGAAGAGATTGAGAAGGAAAAGAAAAAGCTGGAAGAGCTGGAACAGTCTCTCAGGCAGGAGGCGGCAAGACAAGGCGGTCTGGAAAGCCGGGTGGACGTTTATTCCACGCAGGAGGAACGGTATAACAGGGAGTACGGCACACAGCTTGCCCGAAACATTCTTGGAGAGTATGAGCCGGGAACACTGGAAATTCTCCAAAAAGACAGCGAGAAGGAACTGGATGGATGCGCGAGGAGCCGCATGCAGAAGAAAAAGCAGCAGGAACAGGACCAGGAACGGCAGAAAAGCTTAGAGCGTGGACTGGAAACACTGCATGATACCCGGCTTCGGAAGGAGATGGAACGGGAGCAGCAAAGCAAACAGAAAGAGACCTTCGACCGGGAATTGGACGACCGGAAAGTGGCACTGCAATATCTGAACATGGAGGAGACACAGTTATTCCGGACGGAGGAGATTCTGCAGGCTTCCGAGCGGAAGTTAAAGGAACTGGCCGGTATCCGCAGAAACCTGGAGAAGGAGGAGGATGCCCTGCAAAAGGAGTACCGTCAGCTGACTCAGGGGAAGACCCTGGAGCTGCCGGAGGCTTTGGAAGAGGAGCTGCGGGGGATGGGCCTGCCTATCGTTTACGGCATGGAGTGGCTTAAGAAAAACGGATTTACGGAAAAACAGAACCGGAAGCTGGTGCACAGCCATCCCTTTCTTCCCTATGCGCTGATTTTGTCGGAAAAGGAACTGAACCGGCTGGCGGAAAATGCGGGGGAGGTTTATACCTCGTTTCCGATTCCGATTGTGATTCGGGAACAGCTAGAGGAAACGTCCGGGAAGGACGAAAAGGGAATTTTAAAGCTGTCGGGGATCAGCTTTTACCTGTTATTTAATGAAAACCTGTTGAATGAGGAAAAGCTGGGGCTTCTCGTGGAGGAAAAAGAGCGGCAGATCAGGAAAAAGCAGGAAGCCATCGGCGTGCGGGAGAAGGAATACGAAGAATATTCCCGGCGGCAGGAGCTGGTGCGGAATCAGTCGGTCAGCCAGGAAAAATATGAGGCGGTGGTTCGAAGCCTGGAAGAGCTGGCCGGGGAGCTGCAGATGCTGGACGGGCAGATCGGCGCCGGTCAGGAGGAACTGGAACGGCTTAGACAGGAATTGAAAACGCTGGAACGAGAGCTTACGGAATTGAACCGGGAGCTGGAACGGCTGCAGAGAAGAAAAAAGGATTTGGAGCAGCTCTGCCGGGATTATGAGCAGTATGAACAGAACAGGGAGGCGCTGGAACGATGCAGGCGCGCCATCAGGCGTTTGGAGGAGCAGAAGATATTGGCGCTGGCAAGCCAGGATAAGCTGCAGGAGCAAAAGAAAACGCTGGATATGGAGATGAACCGGCTGGAGCTGGAAGGAGAAAGGCTGGCACAGAAGCTGCAGAGGTATCAGAAGTACGGGGAGGATCAGGAGCCTGACGCAGGGTCCGCGGAAAGAAAAGCGGAGGTAAAGGAAAAAGCGGCGGAAAAAGAAACGGCAGCAGAGATACATCTGACTGTAGAAGAACTGAGCAGCCTGGAAGCCCGCTACACGGCGATTACCGGCAGCCTGTCTCTGGAATTGCAGGAGCTGGAACGCCAGGAGGCCAGGGAGGCAAAGCGTCATGAGGAGGCAGCCGGAGAGCTGGAGCATCTGCGGGATAAATATGGGTTGAAACCGGATGCCTGGCAAGGGGTGCACTATGACCGGAAGGAGGAAAGCCATCAGGAGGTTCTTAAGGAGGATGTAGAGCGGAAGCTGGAACGTAAGAGGGGGTTAAAGGAAGAAGAAAACAAACAGATCGCCGTGCTGGAGGAAAAGAAAAGGATCTGCGGCCAGCGGATGCTGGAGGAATGTGGGACCGAGAAGCCTTTGGAGAAAAGCGAGATACAGAGCCAGGATTTTGATGCCAGGAAAAGCAGCCTGGAATACCGGAAACGGGAGCTTTTGAACCAGGGAAAGGCGGTGGAAGAACGGCTGCAGGCTTACGAAGAAAATTTGACGGCTTTAGCCCAGTATGCGGAGTTCCCGGAAGGGGAGCCGATGCAGTGGGAGGAGGATTTTTCCGCGATGGGGCGGAAGGAGCTGCGCGGCTTTCAGGGGATTTTGCTCCGGGACTACCGGCAGATCATCGAGGAGAAGCAGCGGGCCAGAGAGGGACTGACCCAGGTGTTGAATCAGGTGGCTCGCATGGAAGCCTTCCAGGATGATTTTTATCGCAAGCCGCTGGAAACCATGCTTCTTTTAACAGACAATGCCGGACAGGTTTTAAGGCAGCTTTCCACTACCCTGCAGTCCTTCGACAGCCTGATGGAAAAGCTGGAGGTGGATATTTCTCTGGTGGAAAAGGAGAAGCAGAGGCTGGTGGAGCTTTTGGAGGACTATGTGCGGGACGTCCATGAAAATCTCGACCGGATCGACGCAAATTCCACAATTACTATTCGGGAAAAGCCGGTGAAGATGCTGAAAATCCAGCTTCCCCAATGGGAGGAAAATGAGAATCTGTACCGGATCAGGCTGCAGGATATGGTGGACGAGGTAACGCAGAAAGGGCTGGCAATCCTTGGGCGGAATGAGAACGTCCAGGAGTATCTGGGGACGAAAGTTACCACGAAAAATCTGTATGACACGGTAATCGGAATCGGCAATGTGCAGATTCGCCTCTATAAAATCGAGGAACAGCGGGAATATCCGATCACCTGGGCGGAGGTGGCCAGAAACTCCGGCGGGGAAGGATTTTTGTCTGCCTTTGTGATATTGTCCAGTTTGCTGTATTATATGAGACGGGATGAGACGGACCTGTTTGCGGACCGTAACGAGGGAAAGGTGCTGCTGATGGACAACCCCTTTGCCCAGACCAACGCCTCCCATCTGCTGCGGCCGCTGATGGACGTGGCGAAAAAGGCCAATACACAGCTGATCTGTCTGACCGGTCTTGGGGGAGAGTCGATTTATAACCGGTTTGACAATATTTATGTGCTGAACCTGATTGCGGCAAGCCTTAGAAACGGTATGCAGTATCTGAAAGCGGACCATCTGCGGGGAAATGAGCCGGAGACGATGCTGGTGTCACAGATCGAGGTGTTTGAGCAGCAGGAGCTGATTTTTTAAATTCTATTCAGTTTCATATATAAATTTAATCCGCTCGTGTATTTTCCGGAAATCGATCTGGTATTCGCCATTATAAAGAACCATGGGAATCCTACTGTCAAAGTCATAGATGACAGGAGGTTCCTCATGGGCCAGGTCGTATATAAGGCTCTTTTTCCGGTCGGGGTCGATGAGCCGGTACTCGGATACGCCGGCGTTGGCATATTTTTGCAGCTTTAAATAGGAATCCTTTTTTGCGGGTGGCGGGGGAGAGAACCTCCGCGATCAAGTCCGGCGCGCCGTAGATGCAGCGGCGGATAATTTTATTCCGGTCACAGACGATCAGCACGTCAGGCTGTAAAATGGTTCGGTCGTCCCGGTCAAGCCGGACATCGACAGGGGAAGCGAATGGAAGGCAACCGCCTTTCTTTTCCTCAATATAGTCCCACAGGTCTTTCCATATTAAAGAAATGATCAGCTGATGAATGGTGGTTGGCGAAGACATTTTATAAAATACGCCGTCGATCAGTTCCACTCTCAGATCGTCAGGCAGGGCGTAATAGTCGTCCGGCGTGTACTCTCCCTGCTGTTTGCTTCCGTAGGTTCCCGAAGCCTCCCGGACGAGATCCGGCTGTGTATCGGAGCTGTCGAAAGCTCTGTGCAAAGCATCCGGCGTGTCATATCTGGGGGAGTCCGTCACGCCGGAAAATGGAAAACAAAGGATGCTTTGACAGAGCTTAATGGAATTGTTGGATAAAAGTAAAGAAACTGTAAAAAATGTCATGGTATTTTAATGGCATTGTCAGCTATGGGGGATTATAATGAGTGGCAGAAAAAGGTAGTGTCAAGTGATTTATGAAAACAGCAACGGAACTGGATTTCGGGAGGAGGGACAGATGATTAAAACAGTGTTTTTTGTAATGGCAGCGATGTTTGTGATGACGGGAAAGGAGGCGGTCTTTTTTCCGGCGTCCGGTTCTGCTGAGACGGGAATACTGTCAGGCAGTTCAAAGGCAGAGGAAGAATCAGGAAAGGAAAAAGAGACGGACGCTGAGGCAGAGACGAAAACAAAAGCAGAGGCAGAAACAGAAACGGAGACAAAGACAGAAACAGAAACAGAGCCGGAAACCGCTTCCGTTATTTCAAAGATTTCTCAGCAGGAAGCCATAGCGATCGCGGAAAAAGAGGCGGAGAAGGAATGTTATGATTATCAGGGGTGGGATTCGTTGTTCAAATGTGGTACCCCTAGGCTTTGCATGACAGAAGATGAATTTTTGAAAGAAGGGGGCGTGAGGTATGAACATTTAAAAGGAGAAGATCCGTCTTACTATGAAGGGCGTCCAATATGGAGTATGAGGTTAATTGATGAAACTGATCCGCTGACTTCACTTTTCCTTTATGTGGATGCTGAAACAGGTGAAATTTTAGGTTATAGCACGTTAAGTGATTGATCAGGATTAAAAGCTTTTACTAAACACGTTTTTATCGTATATTTTATGCGTAATCAAGAGCCTTTCGGAAACTGCCAAATTTTTCTGAAAGGCTTTTTTGCATAATCTCTTTTTTCACGGAAATACTCTGATATTAGATTTGAGCGAAAAGGGTAGTGGAAAAACTGTAACAGGAGGAATCAGGATGAAGCAGGGACAGGCAAGTATTGCGTTTCAGAACCCGGTGCATGTGGTGGGCATGGCCTCGGTGGCCGGGAAGAAGGAGGGCGAGGGTCCTCTGGGCCATACTTTCACGGAAGTGGATGAGGACCCCATGCTGGGGAAGGATAACTGGGAGGCGGCGGAGAGTGAGCTGCAAAGGCGGGCCGGAGAATTGGCCATGAAGGATGCGGGAGTGGAAAAAGAGCGAATCCGTTATCTGTTCGCCGGGGATTTGCTGGGACAGCTGATTGCCACATCCTTTGGCGTGATGAGCTTTAATATTCCCACATATGGCCTGTATGGCGCCTGCTCCACCATGGGAGAGGCCATGAGCCTGGCGGCCATGATGGTGGATGCCGGGAATGCGGATCATGTGATGGCCATGGCTTCCAGCCATTTTGCCAGCGCGGAAAAGCAGTTCCGGTTTCCGTTAGCTTATGGGAACCAGCGCCCTTATTCCGCCACCTGGACTGTGACCGGATGCGGCTGTACCGTGCTGGGAACGGCAGGCGGTTATGCCCGGATCACCGGCGTTACCCCGGGAAAAATCGTGGATCTGGGCGTGAAGGACTCCATGAATATGGGCGCGGCCATGGCGCCGGCGGCGGCAGATACGATTTACAGGAATCTGGAGGATTTTCACAGAAAGCCGGGGGATTATGACAGAATCGTTACGGGAGACCTGGGAACCGTGGGGCAGACCCTTTTGATGGAGCTGCTGGCGGAAAAGGGTGTGGATATCGGCGGACAGCATATGGACTGCGGTATCGAGATTTTTGACGCCCAGAAGCAGGATACCCACGCCGGCGGCAGCGGCTGCGGGTGCAGCGCCGTTACGCTGTGCGGACTGATTCTGAACAAGCTGAGAAACAGGGAGTGGAAGCGGGTGCTGTTTGTCCCTACCGGGGCATTGCTGTCTTCTACAAGCTTTAACGAAGGGCAGAGCGTGCCGGGGATCGCCCATGGGGTGGTGCTGGAGGCTGTGTAATATGGAATAAAGGGTAGTGTCAAGTGGTTTATGAAAAAACAGCAACGGACCGTACAAGCCCCGGGAGGGGAGTTGCGGAACTAAATTCGGAGGAATTTCTATGGACTACGTAAAAGCATTTTTAATCGGCGGTCTGATCTGTGCCATCGTGCAGATTTTCATGGATAAAACAAAGCTGATGCCCGGTCGGATTATGGTGGGTCTGGTGGTGCTGGGCTGTATTCTTGGTTTTTTGGGGTGGTACCAGCCATTGATCGAGTGGGCCGGCAGCGGTGCCAGCGTCCCGCTTTTAGGGTTTGGGAACACATTGTTTAAAGGCGTGAAGGAAGGCATCGGGGAGAAAGGGTTCTTAGGAATCTTTACCGGCGGCCTGACCGCTTCCTCGGCGGGAATCTGCGGCGCGCTGGTGTTTGGGTATCTGGCGTCGCTGGTGTTTAAGCCGAAAATGAAAAGCTAAAAGAGATGAAAGCGGACTGCTTTCACAAACGATATATTTCAAGCAGAATGCCCAAGCTTGCATTTTGCTTTTAATATAGATCAGGAGCCTCTTGGATGAGGCTCCTTTTGTATCATAGGAAAGTCCTCCGTACTTCCCTATGATACAAAAACGCTCCGCGAGGATGCGCAGGGTCTAACCAGCGAAGCGAGGGTACGCAAACGCAGAGGAAATTGTCGCTTGAAAGCGACGCGTTTGCGGCGCAGAATCCTGCTTTGCAGTATTCTTATTCAATGTTATGAGGATTTTGTTATCAAAGTTTCCTATAATAGAATCCGACAGGCGGCCCCAAACTGCAAAGGAAGTCTTATGATGAGGTGCCGCCCCGGGTGGAGTATTCACTGTCTGCAAAAGGGGAGTCGGTGGTTCCCGTCCTGCAAAGTATCTGCCGGTGGGCCGGAATCTTTTATAAAGAAGACAGTGAACATACGATGGTGCAGTGCCAGAAGTACGATTATCGTTAGAATGGGGGAAAATTGATGACTTGCCTTTGATTTTGCTTGCGGATATTTTCGCGGACCAAACAGTTCAGCTGTCTGGCAGGGAATCAGGCGGTAACAAATATTTCAGGAGGATGAACAAAGATGGATGAGATGAACAAAAGCAGAGTAATTTCAGCTGCCCAGATGGCGGCACTGAAACTTTAAGGGCAGGAAATGGCTTGTGAATGCATACTCCGTTTTTTGCCATTACCGGATTGAGAATCAGGAAAAAATACGATTGCGCTTTAGAATGACGTGGTATATACTAAGTATATACCAAAAAGGGAGGCGGTTTTTATCCAGGCACAGGTAAAAGGGTGGGGAAACAGTCAGGGGATCAGAATACTTAAGGAAGTCCTTCAGGACGCCGGAAGAGAGAGCTTCCGAATACGGTGTGCAGCTGAATCTGGGCGGGGAATGTGACTGGGGAGAGCCGGCCGGGAGAGAGGAATGGTAATGTTTGAGAAGGTGAGCCAAGACTTTTTTAACTGTTCGGGAGAAGTGACAGGGTGTCCCGTGTATTTCGATTCTGCGAAAAGCCAGCTTCATATCTTTGTTCCCGCAGGCAGCGAGCCAAGTGACCATGTTCACATGGGCATTTGGCGACTGCCGCGAGGGTGGAATACCCCGCAGCTTGCTGCGCCTTCAAGTTGTGATGCCCCGTAGCTTGCTGCGGGGTATTTCACTGATGTAAATGAGATCAGGGGCTATGTCCAGTGCGAAAAGCTGGCGCTGCTCGACTTAAAGGCTCATGGATATCAGAAGGTTGGTCGGCTTGCGCTAAGGGATATGATGAATATCGTGGATGCGGTGCGGGGATTTTTGATTATATTTAACGGAATATGACAGCAACGAGGTGAAGTTATGAATTCCAAAGTATATGAGTATGAATCCCAGATTTTCGAGGCGGACAAAAAAGGCGGCGCTTATGTGGTTTTTCCCTATGATATTCGGGAAGAATTCGGCAGAGGGCGTGTAAAGGTACATGCCACCTTTGACGGGGAACCCTACGACGGAAGCGTTGTCAACATGGGAGTCAGAAATGAGGACGGAAGCGTCTGCTATATCATCGGGATACGAAAGGATATCCGTGCCAGAATAGGGAAACAGCCGGGTGACAGGGTTTTTGTGACCGTGAGGGAGCGGATGTAACAAATAAGGATTGAAACGAAATTACAATCAGGAGGAAGGGACTATGTGGACATGCCCCAAATGTGGAAGAGCCTTTAAAAATCAGAACCAGAGCCATTACTGCGGAAAAGCGCCGGAGACCATCGACGAATATATTGCCGCCCAGCCGGAAAAGGCGCAGCGGTATCTGAGGGAGGTCAGAGATACTGTCCGGGCGGCGCTGCCGGAAGCGGAAGAACGCATTTCGTGGAGTATGCCGACGTTTTGGAAGGGACATAATATTATCCAGTTTGCCGCCCATAAAAATCATATCGGCCTGTATGCGGGGCCGGAGGCGGTGATCGAATTTGCCGAAGGGCTGAAAGACTGTAAGACCAGCAAGGGGACGATTCAGCTTTCCTATGACTGTCCCCTTCCGTCAGAGCTGATCGGGGAGATCGCGAGATGGTGTTATGAGACAGGGAACCATCCGTGATAAAGAGACGGATTTCAGCTGATCGGAATCAAAAGGAACCAGACAGAACACTGGCTGTTATGAAAAATATGATTGATTGTAAACAGAAACTGTATAAAAGATGAATTTATTCCGATTATTTTATGAAAAACAGCAACGAACCGGATATCCCCTGGGAAGGTAGTTGCGGGACTATAAAAAGGCGGGAAATAAAATGACAAAAAAAGAACTGGAGCAGATGCTAAAAGAGGTGCAGTCCGGCAGCCGGAGCGTGGAGCAGGCGTTAGAGCAGATGCAGGAAATGCCTTATAAGGATCTGGAGTATGCCAAGGTGGATTACCACAGAGAGCTTAGAAACGGCTTTCCCGAGGTCATCTACAGCCCGGGGAAAAGCCTGGAACAGATCAGAGGCATCGTGACGGACATGCTGAAAAGGACGAAGGGCAATATCCTGGCTTCCCGGGCGGACGAAAAGGTTTATGAGACAATCCGGGAGCTGACGGAGGATGCGGTTTATTATAAAGAAGCCAGGGCCGTCGTGGTGAAGCGGCAGGATTACCGGGAGACGGACAGCTATATCGCCGTGGTGACGGCAGGCACCTCCGATATCCCGGTGGCCGAGGAGGCGGCCGTCACGGCCATGGTTATGGGAAATTCCGTAAAGCGGCTGTATGACGTGGGCGTGGCCGGCATCCACAGGCTGCTGGATAATGTGGAGGTGATTAACCAGGCGAAGGTAATTATTGTGGTGGCCGGCATGGAAGGGGCGCTGGCCTCCGTGGTCGGCGGTCTGACCGATAAGCCGGTGATTGCCGTGCCCACCAGTATCGGATACGGCGCGAATTTCGGCGGGCTTTCCGCATTGCTTGGCATGCTGACCTCCTGTGCCAGCGGGATCGGTGTGGTGAATATTGACAATGGGTTCGGGGCGGCTTGTATGGCGTCGAAGATTAATCAGTTGTAGGGAGGAAATAACAGAGGATGAAAATTTTATATTTTGACTGCTTTGCGGGAATCAGCGGGGATATGACTTTGGGCGCTTTTCTGGACTGCGGCGTCAGTGCGGATTATCTGCAGACGACGCTTGAAAAGCTTAAAGTGCCGGGATTTCATCTGGAAGTTGAAAAGACGAAAAAGAACGGCATTACGGGAACCCAGTGCAAAGTAATCTGCGAACGGGAGGAACATGCGCACCGTCATTTTTCCGACATCCGGAAAATCATTGAGGACAGCGCCCTGGAGGATGAGATCAAAAGGACGGCGGTAAGGATTTTTAAAAGAGTGGCGGAAGCGGAAGGAAAGGTGCATGGGGTTACGCCGGATCACGTGCATTTTCACGAGGTGGGCGCGGTGGATTCCATCGTGGACATTGTGGGCGCGGCTATCTGCTACCACAGCGTTGCTCCGGATGCGGTTTATGCTTCGGCGGTCAATGTGGGCAGCGGTTTTGTAAAATGCGCCCACGGCATTCTCCCCGTACCCGCCCCGGCCACCGCCGAGATTCTGGCCGGAACAAAGCTTCCCGTGTATGCGGAGGCGGCGGAGGGCGAGTGTACCACGCCGACAGGCGCAGCGATCCTGGCCGAGCTGGCAGGCCACAGCGGCCGGCTGCCGGTTATGAATATTGAGACGGTAGGGTATGGGTTCGGCGAAAGGGAGTTTC
>Ga0137306_103778_pt1 | contig 10938 bp, 8 predicted proteins | sample Inofroosms_March_FD_97187 | JGI IMG/M metagenome (GOLD analysis project Ga0137306, IMG submission 97187) | Mouse cecal microbial communities from Vienna, Austria - N-Acetylneuraminic and N-Acetylglucosamine D2O microcosms_March | ecosystem: Host-associated > Mammals > Digestive system > Large... | reverse complement strand
GACGTGGATACCTTTTTCCATGCTGTGGATTATATCATGCTTTTCCATATCAGCGGCGGGGAACCCTTTCTGTATCCATATCTGAAAGAGCTTGTTGTATATATAGGGGAAACTTACAGGGATAAGATCCATTTTCTACAAACCGTAACCAATGGAACCGTAGAGCCCAAAGATGAGATACTGGAAGTGCTGTCCAAATATCAGGCCGGGGTAACCGTAGACGACTACAGGCTGGCCGTTCCGGAAAAGGCGGAGACTTTTTCCGCTGTGATTGCAAAGCTGGAGCAATACCATATACGGTATGACGTAAATAAAGTGGATCAGTGGATTGACCTTGCGCCGACGACTACGGACCACAGCACATGGGACGAATGGCGTCTCAGAAAGCATTTTGAAGCATGCCATGAGCCATGGCAGGAATTGCGGGACGGGCGTCTGTACAGTTGTAACTATGCAAGCTATGCGGCGGTTGCAGGGCTGGCTGAAGAGGTGGAAGATGAAACCTTTGATCTGAGGACGTTTGACAAAAGCCAGATGAAAGAATTGATGGAGTTCCGCATGGGGTATAACAAAAAGGGGTATGTGGATTTTTGTAAGAAATGTGCGGGATTCGTAGATATCAATGAAAATATAGTGGAGCCGGCAAAGCAGAAAAGGAGATAGTTATGCAATGGTCAGAACCAGGGCATGAATTTGATATGGCCTATGAGGAAAGAGCCTGTGCCTATCAGGACAAAAATATAGTTATATACGGGGCAGGTATGATCGGAGGACGGATATATGATGCAGTCTCTAAACTATCCTCATTGACAGTAACGGCTTTTTTCGACAGCGATAAATCCAAAACGGAATACAAACATTTGCCTGTATATGATAAAGAAGAGCTAAGGAAATATGCAGATTCCCAAAATACAATCATGATTATCGGCCTGCCTGATGAAACAGGACGTAAAATAAGAAATGAATTGGTTTCAGTATATGGATTTGACCAGGCATTATGTAAATTATACAGCGAATTTATTATGTATGATTTTCCAATTATTACGCTATATCAGCGCAGTAAAGTGTTTTTGGATACAGTCTCAATGATTGTAACAGAAGAATGTACCTTAAGGTGTGAAAAGTGTGCGATTATGCTTCCGTATTTCGGGAAAGTTCGGTCTTATCCCCTCAATAAGCTGAAACAAGAAGCAGATATTTTATTTGATAAAGTGGATTTTATCGGTAATTTTACATTAACCGGCGGAGAGCCTTTATTGAACAGAGAGCTGGTTTCGCTTATCAGGTACATAGGTGAAAAGTATAGATTAAAAATCGGAAGCTTTAAAATCATAACAAATGGAACCATGATTCCATCTAATGATTTACTTCATGCTATGCAGCGGTATGATATGGCAGTAGAAATCAGCGATTATACGTCAGGAGTTCCGGAGATAAAAGGCAGAGTAGAGCAAACAAAGGAACTGTTTGAAAAATCCGGAATAAAGACTTATCTCCTTTCGGCTATGCAATGGGTTGACTTTGGATTTGAAACTGTAAATCATAATTATTCGGTTGCACAGCTCCAAAGATTTTTTGATAGCTGTCATACAAGGTGCAGAGGATATGTGGACGGAAAAATCCGTTACTGCATCAACGCATATTTTTCTGAAAGAACATTGTACGGTACGGAGGATGATAATAATTCGTTTGATATTCGTGCCATGAATCATTCTCAGGAAGATCGAAAAAGACTTGTTGAGTTTGACTTGGGATTTAATGAAACTGGTTTTTTAAAAATGTGCCGGCATTGCAACGGTACAATAGAAATCAATCAACATTTTATAGAGGTAGGAAAACAGTGTGTGAACCATTAGTATCGGTTGTTATTCCTGTTTATAATGGGGCTGATTACCTAAGAGAAGCAATTGACAGTGTTTTAAACCAAACGTATTCCAATATCGAGATTATTGTAGTGAATGATGGCTCTATAGATCATGGACAGACAGAAGCGATTGCCCGATCCTATGGCAATCGGATTCATTATATTTATAAAGAAAATGGAGGCGTAGCTACGGCATTAAATGCAGGGATAAAGGAAATGAACGGAGAATATTTTTCATGGCTGTCCCATGACGATATATTTTACCCTGACAAAGTACAAAAGCAGATGCAGCTTTTAAAAGAAACAAATAAGCGGATTGCGGCTTGTGCCTATCATATCTTTTTTGATTCAGGAAGGAAAGTTCCTGTTCCGTTTATTCGTTTTTATGGAAATGAGTCAATACAAAGCAGTGTATTCAGCGTACTGCATGCCTTGATTCAATTTGGCGGTATATTGTTCAAAAAAGATCTCTTTGATGAGTACGGTGATTTTCGGGAAGATTTAAAAACGACCCAGGATTATGAATTTCTATTTCGCATTTTAAGAAAAGAGAAATGTGTGTTCAGCGATGAACTTCTGTACGGAATACGCTATCACAGCAATCAAGGAAGCAATACGATTGACTGTGTCAATACCGAACGGGATGAAATGTATCAGATGTTCATGCAAAGCTTATCACGCACCGAAAAGGAATACATCTACGGCAGTGCATACAATTTTTATTATCAAATGCTGCTTAGAATATGGCCGGTTCCAGAGATGTATAAGTCTTTACAGCTCTGTAAGGAGCGTCTGTGCCATGAAAAAAACAGAACATGTCTAGCTGACACAGGGCTGATACAGCCGGTTTTGATCTATGGGGCGGGGATGTATGGGCGAAGACTTTTATTTGACCTCCGCTGCCGCGGAATAAAAGTGGAAGGCTTCCTTGACAGCAGTCAAAGCCTGACAGGAAAAAAGGTTGACAGCGTAACCTGCTACTCATTGCGGGACGTTGAAAACGGAGTGGTAAAAGGAACTATTATGATTGCTTCTATCTTTCGTGAAGAAATAGCAGCGACTTTGAGAGAAAAGGGAATTGGGCCATTTTGTTTTAAAGAAACCTATGAGCAAAAGGTTCTTCAGACAGCTCCGGAATGGGCGAACATAAAGGAGGCTATGTCAGATTATGATGTATGAATCCGGCAAGAACGATGGTAAGAGATGTATCTGCATATATTGTATGGGTGAATATGGCCTTGAGACATATTTTAAACTAAGGGAAAATGGAATAAAAATAGATTTTTTTGCAGACGGAAATCCGCAAAAAAAAGGCTATGCGTTAGATGGGATTTATTGTAAAAGCTATGAAGAACTGTTATGTGAAAGCAAAGAGCTCGTACTGATTGTTGCGAAAAAAAATCCTGAAGCTTTGATATCATGTTTTAAGCAGCAGGGATTTAAAAACGTTTATGATAAAGAATCTGCTGTTAAAAAATTGACAGCAAATACTAGGCCGGCAATAAAAAAAGAGCCTTTGACGGATATAGAATTAGTCAAAAGAATGAAGAAGAGTATCCAGGAGGCGCTATATCATGCATCGGACAATATCGCTTCGGATCTGCCAAATAAAAATATGATTTCTGATTATTTGTTAAGGCATTCAAGGGGAAAATTAAAAAATGATTACAGAAAAAATAGAAACATTCAATAAAAAATGGAGAGGAAAAAAGGTATACTTTTGCGAGCATATAGGGAATACATTAAATTTTAATCCAAATGAGTTTACATTTTGCTGCAGTTCAACCACAGGCAAATACCCTAAAGTTTATGATGTTTTAGACTCAAATTTTCTACAATTCACTAAGGAAGACTATATTGATGCGATGATCCGTGTCTTTGAAGAAAATCAGTCTGAAAACGGGATGTGCCGGGGATGTGAGAAATTAGTAAAACTCCCGTTTCAAGAATGGGACGAGAATCAGATTAAAGTAAAAAATATTATATGGAATCATTTCCGCGGCTGCAACTCACATTGTGTTTATTGTGATGAAACGCATTATTTTAAAAAGTTTTATGAACCAATAGATATTGTAGATAGATTGGATCAGGAACGGGTCATTGCAGATCAGGTTTCAATATCTTTTGGCGGCGGAGAGCCCACTCTTCTGGATAATTTGAAAGATTATATTGAATTGGGAATCAGGAAAAAATGGCCGCAGATTTTGAATACCAGTGGTTTGCTGAATCGAGAGTATATCAAAACCGCGTTAGCCGAAAGAGACGACTTTTCCGTACAGATCAGTGTAGATTCAGGCACTCCCGAAACCTATCGAAAAGTGAAGGGGCAGTCGGGATTTGAAGTCGTTTGGAATACAATTAAGGACTATTGTACAACAGGTGGAAGAGTATTTGCAAAATATATCATTTTCTCTTATAACTCAGAAAAGAAAGAGATAGACGCATTTATTGAACAATGCGTCAAAGCCGGCGTAAACAATATCAGTATCTCAGCAGAAGCTGCAGCCACGTTCCAATTTCAAGAGGATTTGCCATGGACTTACGGAGAACCTGAAATGAAGGCCACGGCATATCTGCTTGCAAAAGCACTTCAAACAAACCGTGCGGTATTTTTATATAGAGGAAATTTATCCTCTGAAAATTTCCATTATATTTTTAAACGCTTTGTAAACGATTACCTGAAGAAATGGATTGAAGAAAGAAAATTATGCATATGGGGAATGGGCGAATATGGGAAGAAATTATATGACCTGTTAGACCAATTCAATATGAAAGTACACTGGTTTGGTGATGGTAATGTAGAAAAGCAAAATACAAAATATGGAGATAGCCAGTGTTTATCTTTGAAAGAATTGCAGAAGAAGTCTTTGAGTGAAAAAATATGTATTTTGTTGGCAATAAGCTACTATGAAAAAGTATATGTACATTTGTCAAAAGAACTGCCGGATGCCGATATTAGAGTGCTTAATATTTTATAGCAGAAAGATTCAGGGCACATCATTATGAAAATACTTGGAATAAATTTTTCTGATTTGGTAGGTCATGTGTTTAATGGCTATGACCTTCATTTAGATTTACTTGAAAAAGGGATTGAGGCCAGCCAGATTGTATTAGACAAACGAAGCAGCAGCGACAGCGTAAAAAGTCTTTCAAAGGATTTGATCCTGCATTCTCAGATCCGGGAATTTGAAAAACAGTATTCAATCAGCAATCTGATGTTTCCATATGGGGAGGAAATTATAAATTCTTTTGAATTTCAAACGGCTGACCTGGTTCATTACCATATACTACATAATGGGGTAGTTTCCTTATTGGATTATCCTCGTCTGATGAATAGCAGAAAATCGGTATGGACAATACATGACCCCTGGATTATTACCGGTAACTGTGTGCATCCGCTTACATGCGAACGCTGGAAAAAGGGATGCGGAAACTGCCGGAGAACAAACGAAATAAAGCAAGGGACTAAGTATAGGGAACATATATGTTTATCATTAGAACAAATAAAATCCAAAGCCAAACACAACCGATTTTGTATCATCGTAGCAATAAGCCATTATGAAGAAGTATTTTCACAACTAAAGCAAGAGCTGCCAAATACAGATGTAAAAGTTCTAGTTTTACTATAAAGCCAAAAATGAAAAACAGAGGATGTTATATGTATTATATTAATAAAAATATGAAAGACCTATACCGCGTAAAATTCCATGACGCACGGGGCGGCGTGCTCCGCCTGGATATGAATGAAAATCCGGAGGGGCTTCCACGTGAAATCTTTGATGCCGCAATGTCGAAGATCACTCCGGAATACATCGCCACATATCCTGAGAAGGATCAATTGATGTCGCTGCTGGCAGAGCATAATGGGATCGCCTACGAGAACATATCTGTGACTGCAGGTTCGGATGAGGCCATGCGGCTCATCTTCCACTGCTTCGGGCAGCCTGGAAAGACACTTTTAACGGTAACGCCAACATTTGAAATGTACGGAGTCTATGCCGGAATGTTCGGGATGAAGCATGAAATGGTAGGGTATAAAGATGATTTTTCGATTGATCCGGAAGAGTTTCTACGGGCTATAGATGCAGATACTGGAATTGTTATTTTGCTGAACCCAAACAGCCCTATCGGATATACCTATGACGAGAAGGATGTCAGAAAAATCATAGAATCTGCAAAAGAGGCAGGGGCAATCGTGGTCATTGATGAAGCGTATCACTATTTTTACGCATCTACCTTCATGCCATTGATTAAGGAATATGACAACCTGCTGGTTCTGCGTACGTTTTCAAAATTATTTTCCATGGCAGGGCTCCGAATCGGATATGTATCCGGAGATGCAGAATTGATTGGTTACATAGAAAAAGCAGAGTCTACATTTAATGTGAATAATATCGCAGTTTTGTTCGCGCAGGAAGTGATCCGGGATCAGGGGTTGATTGAGCGGCTGAGGGAGACAGAGCGTGAGGGGCATGTGTGGATCGTAGAAAAGTTGAAAAGTGCAGGGTATCAGACCATGCTGATGGAGGGAAATTTTGTTCTGTTTTTGCCTAAAAAGGATTCACGGCTTGTTGTAGAAGAGTTGAAAAAGAAAAATGTCTGGGTACGGGATTACAGTAAAGGGATTCTGAAGGGATGGATACGGGTATCAACAGGCTCCTTGTCCTGTATGGAAAAATTTTGGAAGGCATTCAACGAAAAGTAAATGTGTCAGTACACTAGTGTTTTATTTTGTTTTGAAAATAATTGTTGACGGGAACAGGACTATGGATAGGCTCTCAGGAGGAAGGGAATGACTAAAAAAAAAATAGAGACAAAGAATGCGATTATACTAGCGGCTGGAAAATCCTCAAGATTTGCTCCGTTTACATACGAAAAGCCCAAGGGACTGTTTAGAGTAAAAGGGGAAATACTTATAGAACGCCAAATAGAACAGCTACATCAGGCAGGCGTTAGAGAAATATATATAGTAATTGGATATATGAAAGAAAAGTTTTTCTATCTGGAGCAGAAATATAATATAAAATTAATTGTAAATAATGAATTTGGAAGAAAAGGAAATTTATACAGTCTTTATCAGGCAAGAGAGCATTTATCTAATACGTATATATGCTGTGCAGATCATTATTTTCAGTCAAATCCTTTTGTTGGAGATTTAAATCCAAATAACTTTTCATATAGAGCATGCGTTTATTATACCGGGAAATTCCGTGAATTTGCCGTGCAATGCTCAGATGCCGATGTTATAACGTCTCTGACTATTGGAGGAAATGATTCACTTGCAATGGTTGGACACGCTTATTTGAATAAGAAATTCTGTGAGCTTTTTAGATTCTATATGGAACAAGAAATTCATGATTTTGGAATAGCGAATATGTTTTGGGAGGAGTTTTATGGAAAGCATATACATCAGCTTACCTTTTATAAAAAAGAGTATCCAGAAGGAATGATATTAGAATTTGAAAATATAGACGATTTACGTTCTTTTGATTCAGAATTCCTACTGAATGTAGACTCAGAGATTGTTGGAAATATTGCCGATACTTTAAAATGTGAAGCGAATAGTATTACAAATATAGCTATAATTAATGCAGGGCTGACGAATGTGTCTTTTAGTTTTGATGTAGATGAAGTGAAATATGTTTACCGTCATCCGGGAGGAACAGCAGGAAATTTAACAAACCGTCATGCAGAAATTTTTGTGCAAATGCTGGCTAAAGAAATTGGCATTGACAACTCCATAATTCGCATAGAGTTAGAAGGGTGGAAATTAAGCTATTACGTAAACGATGCAAAGAATTGTGACTTCGAGAATGGAATTGAAGGACTTCCTGATGCTGATAAACAACTGGAGTGTGCAATGGAATATCTCCGAAAACTACATCAAGTAGAGGTAAGTGAATATGAGAACATAAAAATATTTGACAATATTGCCGAGGGAAAAAAGCTGATGCGGATTGCTTCCGGCACGAAAGGACATCTTGAAAAAGAGTTTTCAGAAATTATTAGTAAAATAGAACGTTTGTATAAAGCTATAAAAATGGACGCAAAGAAATTAGGCTATGGTTTGGTCCTTTGCCATAATGATACATATGAGCCAAATTATCTGATTGATAATAAAGGGACAATGTATCTGATAGACTGGGAATACGCAGGACTAAATTATGCGGCAAATGATATTGGCTGTATTTTATGTCGATACGATTGGAACGACAAACAGATTGAACGGTATTTAATTGCATATGTTGGACATGAGTTGAGTGAAGACGAAAAACGTTTTTATTATGGATTCATACCAATTAGCGCCTTTTATTGGTTCTGCTGGGGACTATATAAAGGTTCTGTAGGAGACGATGATAGTTTCTTTTTCTTACCAAGTTATAGGAATCTTGTAAGATTTTTAGATGCAGCTTTGAAAAGCTATGGCATTTTGTTTGAAGAAAGTGGTGAATCGTGAATATTGTAATTATTTTAGCTGGTGGAGTAGGCTCACGTGTTGGCGGAAGCAGGCCAAAACAGTTTGTAGAGGTATTAGGAAAACCAATATTAGCATATACAGTTGAAATCTATCAAAATCATCAAAATATTGATGTGATTGGTATAGTATGCCATGAAGAATGGATGGAATTTACGCATTCATTAGTTCAGAAGCATAGTTTTTCAAAGGTAAAATGGATCATTAAAGGCGGTAATACATTCCAAAGCTCTGTTATGAATGGCGTCAATTATCTTAGAAAAAAACTAAATTTCGGTGACGGAACAGGTGAGATATCAGAGGCAGATTTAGTATTGATTCATTATGGAGCAGCACCTTTTACATCAGATAGAATTATTGAAGATTGTATAAAAGTTACATATAAGAATGGAAATGCTTTTACTGCGACACCGTCCTATCAGTTATTAGGAAGTAATGATGAAAACGGGACAAGCCATTCCTGGATTGACAGGGACCAGATTGTGCAGATTGCGTGCCCATATGGCTTTAGGCTTTCTTATTTACTTTCCATATATGACCGTGCAGAAAAACAAGGATTGATTGAAACGATTGAACCGCATACTACTTCACTTGCATATGCTTTAGGTGATACACTCTATCAATCATATGGAAATCAAACCAATATTAAAATTACTACAAAAGAAGATTTGGATTTGTTTGAAGGATTTGTTATGATGAAAGAAAAGAGGAGATTATAAATAAAGGTGGGTAAAAAATAGTGCAATAAGTAAAACTAACTTGAACAAGGTAAAAATATCACAAAATCAAGATCCACTCTTTGCAGTTTTAAATTATAGAAATTTTAAAGTAATTCCCTCTTATTTGATCATTCCCATGATGGGGTGAACGGTCTGAATGGACATTGTTTTGCCGAATCGTATCAAAAAACACCAAAAAATGATTTCTCCCAAAAAAATATGTGATAAGGGGTTGTTACTAAATATAGATTAAATACGATATTTAAGTCAGTTGTATATAAGCCATACACTACCGATTTTTAGCTCCTCTCCTTCGCAGACAGCATCTAATTTCATGTACTGGCAAATTTATATCTGAGTATAAATTTGCCAGTACATTGCTTTCTTTCAAAGCTTCTCTATCTTACATTGATGTTCTTTCGTCTCTTTATCATAATTCAACCCTACTAAAAGAATATCTCCTGTATACCCCTTCGTCCATTCTGCATAGCCCTTATCTTTGATTTGGGCAATTGCACCTTCAGCAGAATAATCCCATTTCAGTTCCACAATCAGAGCAGGCACACTGCTCTCCCGCTTCGGCAGATAGACCACGTCTGCAAACCCCTTTCCGGATGGCAGTTCCATCATTGGATTCATATAGTATGCTTTCGCGCTGTAATACGCCAGAAGGATCACGCATGTAAGGGAATTTTCATTGTTGTATTTAAGAATGGATACGGTTTCATAGTGGATGGCAGCGATGTGATCTGCCACTGCTCTTTCATTCATCATCCATGTATTTTTCAGCAGTTCTTCCGAACGATCAAGGGCGTGAATGAGTCCATCCCATCCCCCGACTTTTACCGCCCGCATAAATTCCTGTGTTATCTCTCTGTTTGGGATCAACACTTCCCCGGACTGTTTGTCATAGGTCAGATATCCAAGGTGTACAAGCAGGGTGAGCACATCATCCTTTATTTGAAATGTGGTCATGTCGTTCTGAAATGTTGAGGGATCTATTTTGCAGCGTCCGTTTCCCAGCATTTTGATGACCGCCTCTTTGAGGCCGTCAAAGTTCATATCAATATAAATTTTTAGAGCTTCATAGGTCTCAGTTCCCGTCCAGTAACTCTGAAATTCTTTCCACATCAGTACATCTACAACGGATTTTGGATTGTAAATATGGAGGTTTCCAAGACAATATCCATCATACCACTTTTCTACTTCGGAAAAATCCACATTATATCGGCTGCATTGCTCCTCCACCTCTGCTTCTGTAAAACCAAAATATTTTCCTAGATTTTTCGGAGAAATCATGGAATATTCATCAAAAATATTGATTGCAGAATGTTCGCCATATTTTTTAATCGGCAGGATACCCGTCATATAAGCCAGATCCACGTATTCGGCTCCTTTAAAAAGTCCCCGCAGAAAATCCAGATATTCTTTCTGCTTTTCCCTCCGGTTCTTTGCCATCCGAAAGACACAGTCCCATTCGTCTATAATGAAAATAAAGCCTGTGCCTTTTTCTGCAAATATCCGTTCAAGCAGAGTCTTTAACCTGTTATCAGGCAAAATGCCAATGCTCGAATACTCCGGAAACTCCTTTATCAGATCCGAGATCACCCTACGCTCAATCTCTGAAATAAAAGTATCAAGGTCGGATTCCTTCTCCAAGAATCTCTGAATATCAAGCCGAATTACATTATGCTGGTTTAAATGGGAATAAAAGTGTTCATCTGTTTCGGCTTTCCTTCCAGAAAATAACTTTGCAGAGTCACAACCCTTACTGTAATAGGCCACCAACATATCTGCTGCCATAGATTTTCCGAAACGACGCGGGCGGCTGACACACATGTTCTTCTGCTTTGTATTCATAACGCTGTTTGTATATAAGA
>Ga0137306_103777_pt1 | contig 10941 bp, 8 predicted proteins | sample Inofroosms_March_FD_97187 | JGI IMG/M metagenome (GOLD analysis project Ga0137306, IMG submission 97187) | Mouse cecal microbial communities from Vienna, Austria - N-Acetylneuraminic and N-Acetylglucosamine D2O microcosms_March | ecosystem: Host-associated > Mammals > Digestive system > Large... | reverse complement strand
CCCGATTTTCCGCCCGTTCCCTCTATTTCTCCTGTTTTTCCGGTGGCCCGCACACCGGCAATGGATACTGTGGACTGGTTGAAATGGAAGGCGGGGCAGAGTCTGCCAGCCTATCGCTTTATCCTGAAGCGGTTGGAAACCGGCTGCTCTATGGGCCGGAAGAGCCTGGCAGCTCTGGCAGCTTTGGAGGGGATTCCGGCCACGGAACAGACGATCCGTACCGCCTTGGCCCATCTGGAAGAGCGGGGGATGATAGAGGTGCGACGGGGCCGGGCTGGCAGCCGTCTCACCCCTTTGGGATTTGAGGTTCTGAGCCTGCTGCAATAACAGGGTGATTGGGCGCCCCTTTTTATATCCGAACCACTTCGGTCATCTTTAATGGTGCTGGCGATCTGAAAATGGTGAAAAAACAGGTTGATACGGGTGTCTGAAAAACAAAAACAGGTGAATTGGTTGAGAAAAAAGGATGTTGGAAGTGCAGTTCCAGCATCCCAAAAGCGCACTCTTTTTTTCTTTTCGTCAGGTTCTCTTGTAAGATTGATAAAAAATTATCGTTAATTTTTAGTCAAATACACAAAGTTTTTTGATCCCTTGTAAATTGGCACAGTTTATGCAGTATTATAGAGCGTATCCCGGAAGGATGCGAAAGGAGACATGCAGAGATGCAGTATGATTTTAACAAACCCATTGACCGGTGGGACAACAACGCCGTCAAGTATGACGAGATGGAGCAGAAGTACGGTCGCCGGGACCTGATCCCCATGTGGATCGCCGATATGGACCTCTGTACCGCCCAGCCGATCATGGACGCCATGGACGCCCGGAACAGGCAGGGGATGTTTGGCTATACCAGCCGTCCAGATTCCTATTTTGAGTCGGTATGCCAATGGCAGGAGAAGCACAACGGCTGGAGGCCCGACCCCGCCCGGTGTATTTTCAGCCTGGGAGTGGTCCCCGCCATCTGTACCTGCGTTCGGGAGCTTTCCCAGCCAGGGGATGAGATCCTTTTCCTCACCCCGGTTTATGGAGAATTTTTTGACTCGGTGGAAAACTGGGACAGAAAGCCGCTTACCGTTTCGCTCATCGAGCAGGATAACCACTACACGCTCGACTTCGACGCTTTTGAGGAAGCGCTCAAGCGCCGTCCGCCCCTCTTTATCCTCTGCCATCCTCACAACCCGGTAGGGAAGGTGTGGAGCGAGGAGGAGCTGCGCCGGATGGGCGAACTTTGCGTGAAGTATGGCACCCTGATTATCAGCGACGAGATCCACAGCGACCTGATGCTCTTCGGGAACAAACATATCCCGATTGCCTCACTGGGAGGGAAGATCGCGGAAAACACGATCACCTGCACTTCTGCAACCAAGACCTTCAATCTGGCGGGACTCCAGGCGGCGACCATCATCTTCCCCAACCAAGAGCTGATCGCCAAGTATCAGAAGTTCTGGAAATCGCTGGACGTTCATCGGAACAACTGCTTCAGCCTGGTGGCTGTGGAAGCCGCTTTCCGGCATGGAGAGGAATGGCTCACCCAGCTTCTGGCCCATCTGGAATCGAACGTCCTCTATGTGGAGGAGTTCCTTCGGGAAAACATCCCGGAAATCACGATGGCAAGGCCCGAGTGTACTTACCTGCTCTGGCTCAACTGCAAGGGCCTGAACCTCCCCGGTGACGCGCTTCCAAATTTCATGGTGGAGAAGGCGCACCTCGCCTTGAACGACGGCCGGGCATTCGGTAAGGAGGATGGGGAAGGGTATATGCGGATGAATATTGCCTGTCCCCGCTCCACTGTGGAAAAGGCCCTGTCCCAGCTGAAACAGGCTGTGGACCAGCATATGGGCCGCTAATGTCAGTTTCCCTCCCCGCCCGGCGGGGATGTGAAAGAGCAGCCCCGTCTGCCCCACCTCTTGTGGAGGCGGGCGGCACTGTAAAAAAATGAGGAGGACTTACTTATGGCAAAAAACAAAAACGGCAGTTCCCTGGAAAAGAAGGGTGCCATTGTCCGGGCCATGGATGCCGTGGAACGGGTGGGCAATGCGCTCCCCAACCCCGCAACCATTTTCCTGATCCTTACCCTGGCAGTCATCATTATCTCTGCGATCTGCGGCTCGCTGGGGGTATCGGTGACCTACGAGACGATTGACACCGCCAACGGCAACGCCATCGTCGAAAAGACGGTAAACGCAGTCAACCTGCTCACCCCTGATTCGATCCGCCATCTGGTCACCACTGTGGTCAGCAGCTTCACCGGCTTCTTCGCGCTTGGCACCGTCTTCACCATTATGATCGGTGTCGGCGTGGCGGACGGCAGCGGCATGATCTCTGCCATGCTGAGAAGAGCCGCAAACTCCGCCCCAAAAACACTGGTTACCGCCATGGTCGTATTCCTTGGCATTATGTCCAACATCGCTTCCTCCACCGGTTACGTGGTGCTGGTCCCGCTGGGCGCGATCCTCTTTATGGCCTTCGGGCGGCATCCGATCGCTGGCCTGGCAGCGGCTTTTGCCGGTGTTTCCGGCGGTTGGAGCGCCAACCTTCTGATCGGTACCAATGACCCGATGTTCGCGGGAATGTCCACCCAGGCGGCCCAGACACTGGACCCCAACTACATGGTTACTCCGGTCTGCAACTGGTTCTTTATGTTTGTCTCCACCTTCCTGATCACCGCTGTCGGTACCTTCGTCACCGATAAGCTGGTTGAACCCCATCTGGGCAAATACGAGGGCGCTGTGGATGGCGCTACCGAGGAACTCACCCCTGCTGAGAAAAGAGGCCTGAAATTTGCCGGGATCGCCAGCCTGATCTATGTCGCTCTGATCGTCATTGCAGTGGCTCCCTCCAACGGCCTCCTGCGCAATCCCGAGACCGGCGGTTTCCTCTCCAGCCCGTTCATGAGCGGTATCATCTTCTTCATCATGCTGCTGTTCCTCATCTCCGGTATTGCCTACGGTATCGGAGCGGGCACCATCAAAAACGATGAAGACGTTATCCAGCTGATGAACAAATGTATCTCCGGCCTGGCGAGCTTCATGGTTCTGATCTTCTTTGCTGCTCAGTTCACCACCTGCTTCAACTACTCCAATCTGGGCACCATCATCTCGGTATCGGGCGCAAACTTCCTAAAGGACATCGGCTTTGTGGGACTGCCGCTGGTTATCTGCTTCATCATCCTCACCGCTTTCATCAACATCTTTATCGCGGTGGACAGCGCAAAATGGGCGATCATGGCGCCGATCTTCGTGCCCATGTTTATGCGGCTTGGCCTCTCTCCCGAGCTGACCCAGGTTGCATACCGCATCGGGGACTCCAGCACCAACATCATTGCCCCGCTCATGCCGTTCTTTGTCCTGACAGTGGCATTCTTCCAGAAGTATGACAAAAAAGCCGGTATCGGCAGCGTTATCTCCACCATGCTGCCCTATTCGATCTGCTTCCTGCTGGGCTGGATCGTTCTCTTCTCGATCTGGTATCTCCTTGGCCTGCCTCTTGGCCCGGGTGCATCCCTGTTCTATCCTGCCTGATCATTTTCATTCTTTCCGGGAAGCGGCTGTGTGTATTGGAACTGCGCGCAACCGCTTCCCCAAGCCATTACAGAAAACGAAAGGAGCGCAACCATTATGCTGCCAAAGGAAGGCCGAATCAAAGAATTGCTCCGCCAGAAGGGTCTGGACGGGGCGATCGTCTCTTCCCCGGAAAATTTTCATTATGTCACCGGTTTTGGGGGCCATCAGCATACCGTTTCCCGCCAGCCCGGATTTTCTGTGGCGGTGGTCTCTGCCCGGGAGGATGTCCCCACCCAGCTTACCACCATGGATTTTGAGGTCCCGACCTTTGAGAAGAAGAGCGCCGGGCGGTTCATCATCAAAAAGTATGACACTTGGGTGGGGCTCAAGACATGGGACGAGATCGCCAACGGTGCCATGATCCCCCCGCCGGCAGTGATGGAAAGTTCTCTGGACGTGGTAAAAAAGATGGTTCGGGAGATGGACCTGGCGGACAAAAAGTTGGGGCTGGAGATGGAGTATCTTCCGGTTCTGTGTTATAATGATATTGCCGCCGCTTTCCCCGAGGCGAAACTTGAGAATATCTCCGATCTTTTTGTCTTTGCGCGGAGTGTCAAAACCCCGGAAGAAATCGAGATGTTCCGCACCCTCTGCCGGGTTGCCGACGAGGGGTTCACCGCTGTGAGCAAGATTGCGAAGCCCGGCGTCAGTGAGCGGGAGCTGGTGGAAACCTTCCGCAGGACGGTAAATGCCGCCGGCCTTGCTGTACCGAGCGCCTGGTCGATGTTCTCTACAGGGGAGTCCGGTTCCCGACTCACCCTTCCGGGGGATGGCGTCATCCAAAAGGGGGATGTGGTAAAATTCGATGCAGGCGTCAACGCCGAGTTCGATTTCTATACCACCGATACCTCCCGTTCCTGGGTGATGGAAGGCGCGGACCCCGTCCTCTACAAGCTGAAAGACCGCCTCTATGAGGGCCTGCAAAGGATGATAGCCGCTGCCAAACCGGGGCTTCCGATCTGTGATCTGTATCATGTGGCATACGATTATGTGAAGGAGATGTTCCCCGCCTATGTCCGGGGGCATCAGGGACACAGCATCAGCATGGGCCCTGCCACCTGCGAGGCCCCCGTCATCAATGCAGGCACCACTCGCCCGCTGGAAGCCGGAATGATTCTGGCCATGGAGGTCCCCTGCTATATCCCCGGCGTGCAAGGCTTTAACATCGAAGATATGGTACTCATCACCGAGGACGGCTGCGAGGTACTCACCCCCAATACCCCCCACTACCTCTAATCCCCAGAGCCTGTTCCGGACTGTCTCCCCGCTTCTCACCGGCGGAATGCTTTGGCGGCCTTTGCGTGGCGGTACCGCTTCCCGGAGGAGAGCGGGGAGAGGCTTTTTGCAGAGGAAACAGCATTCTGAAAAGGTGTGGTACAGGTTCTAATCCTCTGTCATTTCAAGAAAGAAAGGAAGATGCAGTGATGAAGGTACTGATTGTAGGAGGCGTCGCCGGCGGGGCCGGAGCGGCTGCCCGTCTGCGCCGCAACGACGAAAAAGCAGAGATTATCCTCTTTGAGAAAGGGGAGTATATCTCCTTCGCCAACTGTGGCCTGCCTTATTATATCGGCGGCACCATCACCGAAAGGGCAAAGCTTCAGGTGCAGACTCCGCAGGCATTCCGGGCCCGCTTTAACGTAGATGTCCGGGTACAGCATGAGGTCACCGGCGTCGATTCCGCCGCAAAAACTGTCACAGTAAAGAACCACGCCACCGGCGAGACCTATACCGAGAGTTATGACAGCCTGGTTCTTTCCCCCGGGGCTTCCCCTATCCGGCCCAAGATGCCTGGGATGGAAGAAAATCACATCTTCACCCTCCGGAACATCCCCGATACATATGCTATTTATGACCATATCCAGCAAGCCGCTCCCAAGACTGCCGCGGTGATCGGAGCCGGGTTCATCGGTTTGGAGATGGCGGAAAATCTGGCAGACCGGGGGCTCGCAGTCTCGGTGGTGGAGGCCGCTCCCCACGTCATGGCTCCCCTTGATATGGATATGGCACATACCGTCCATAACTATATCCGCGGGAAGGGCCTCGGACTTTATGTCGGGAAAAAATGCTCCGGCTTTACCAAAGACAGCGTCCTTCTGGATGACGGTACTGCTGTCCCCGCCGATATGGTAATCCTCAGTATCGGCGTTGCCCCTGAGACCCGGTTTCTGGAAGGGAGCGGGGTCGAGCTGGGCAGACGGGGAGAGATTCTGGTGGATGAGGAGCTGCGCACCAGCGTCCCGGATATCTATGCGCTGGGAGATGCCGCCACGGTAAAAAACATCGTTACCGGCAAGGTGCAGGTGATCCCGCTGGCCGGCCCCGCCAACAAGCAGGCCCGGATTGTGGCAGACGTGATCTGCGGCAAAAAGGCGCGTTACAAAGGGAGCCAGGGCACCTCTGTCATGAAGTTCTTTGACCAGGTGGTAGCCTGCACAGGTGAAAAGGAGGAGTCTCTCAAAGCCGCCGGAATTCCGTTCCACAAGACCTTTACCATCTCTGCCAGCCATGCAGGATACTATCCCGGGAGCAGCCAGATGATCGTGAAGCTGCTCTACACCCCTGATGAAGGGAAGGTACTGGGCGCTCAGATCGTGGGAGGGGACGGTGTTGACAAGCGGATCGACCATCTGGCCAACGCCGTACGGTTTGGGCTCACCGTTTATGACCTTCAGGAGATGGAGCTGGCCTATGCGCCGCCCTTCTCGAGCGCGAAGGACCCGGTGAACATGGCCGGTTTTGTGGCACAGAACGTCCTGGAAGGGACCATGAACCCCTTCTACGCCGAGGACGTGGAGAATCTCCCGGAAAATGCGGTCTGCATCGACGTCAGAGCACCCAGGGAGCTGGAAGCACTGGGTACGGTTCCCGGCTTTGTGAACATACCGGTGGATCAGCTTCGCCAGCGCCTTGATGAGATCGACCTTTCCAAACCGCTCTATATCACCTGTCAGGTGGGTCTGCGGGGGTACGTCGCCCAGCGGATCCTTGCCCAGAGCGGAGCCAATGAGGTCCACAACCTTTCTGGTGGCTATACCCTGTATTCCGCTTATCGGAAAGACCTCGCCGGTATGGCTGACGCTGAAAAGAAGAGCTGTGCCTCCTGCGGGAAACAGGAATAGGATCATATAAAGTACGCAAGCTGTGCTGCTGGTTATGCAGTGCGCCGCAGAGCTATTAGAAGCGGTTCTCAGCGGCCAAAGTGCCGCAGGCTTCACGAGGAATCCAAACATTCTTTCAAAATCAGGAGTGTAAAAAATGCTGGAAAAAAGCACTTACGAAACCTATATCCGCATCCTTGAGGAGGAGCTGGTTCCCGCCCTGGGATGCACCGAGCCGATCGCCATTGCGCTGGCCTCCGCCAAAGCCCGGGAGGCGCTCGGAGTCATGCCCGAGAAAATCCGGGCCGCATGCAGCGGGAATATCATCAAGAATGCCAAGGGCGTTATCGTCCCGACCACCGGCAACATGAAGGGCATCAATACCAGCGCCATTCTGGGTGCTGTGGCCGGAGACCCCAGCCTTGGCCTTGAAGTTCTCAGCAAGGTGGGGCCCGATGACCTTCAGAAGACCCGGGAACTGTTGGAAGCCGGGATTTGTACCGAGGAGCTGCTGGACACCCCCTCCCGCCTTCACATTGTCATCTGGATGGAAGGGGGCGGCCATACCGCTCTGGCAGAAATCCGGGACGAGCATACCAATATCATCCGCATCGAGCGGGATGACGAGAAGCTCTTCTATCAGGAGCCGGTAGAGGCCGCCGAGGAGGAGGAAACCTCCGATCTGGATGCGCTGAATCTGGCTGATATTCTGGAATTTGCCAATACAGTGAATCTGGAAGAGGTCCTGCCCATGCTGTCCCGGCAGGTGGAATACAATACCCGCATTGCCCAGGAAGGGATGACCCATATCTATGGCGGCAGGGTGGGGGCGACGCTCCTGCGCCACTATGGGGATAACGTACGCATCCGCGCCCGGGCCATGGCTGCCGCTGGCAGTGACGCCCGAATGGGTGGATGTGTCCTGCCGGTAGTCATCAACTCGGGCAGCGGAAACCAGGGGATCACCTGCTCGGTACCGATCGTGGTCTATGCAAAATACCTGGGCGCCGCGGACGAAACCATGTACCGCGCTCTGGTGGTGAGCAATCTCGTGGCCCTGCTCCAGAAGAGGGGGATTGGACGTCTTTCCGCGTTTTGCGGGGCGGTCTGCGCCGCCTGCGGCAGCGGGGCGGGGATCACCTATCTCCACGGTGGTGACTATGATACCATAGGCCGCACCATCACCAACACACTGGCCAACGTTTCGGGTATTGTCTGCGACGGTGCCAAGGGCAGCTGCGCCGCCAAGATTGCTGCATCGGTGGATGCGGCCATTCTGGCGCATGAGATGTCTATGGACGGAAACACCTTCGGGGCCGGGGAAGGCCTGGTAAAAGAGAGCGTGGAACAGACCATCGCCAGCATTGGCCGGATGGCGGCGGAGGGTATGCGGGAAACCGACACCGAGATCCTCAAAATTATGATCGGACAGGGTTCCACCTGTTGATGCAATAGATAGATTTCCATAGAGGAGCGCCTCCGTACCATCAAAGGCCGTACCTACACGGCCTTTGATGGGGTGGGGGCGTTTTTTGCTTGCATTGATTGGTGATTTTTTCCATCCAACTTTCGCGCGTAGCAGGGAAATTCAGGCGTGCCGCATATTTCAATACCCCCGCTCCATACTTTCAGTATGCGGTTGACCGCAAGGAAAAAGAAAAGGCTGAAAGTTATGAAAAAGATTACCTTTGCAAACAAATTGGGCTATATGCTGGGTGACGTGGCAAACAACATGTCGTTTGCGATGTCCTCTTCCTTCCTGCTCGCATTTTATACCGATGTAGCAGGAATTTCTGCGGCGGCAGCGGGTGTGCTGTTCCTGGTGGCGCGGTTTTGGGACGCGTTTAATGACCCGTTCATGGGTGTCCTTACCGACAGGATGTTTGCGCGCCGTCTGCGGCGTCAGCGGGGAGCACCAGCGGACAAATTCCGTCCGTTTCTGTTGCAAGGCTCCTGGATCGTGATTGCCTGCGCCATTCTGATGTTCTTTATGCCGTCCGGGCTGACGCCGATCCAGAAACTGGTCTGGGCCTATGCGACCTATATTCTCTGGGGGATGGCGTACACATTTGTCAATATTCCGTACGGCTCTCTGGCTGCGGTAATGACGCAGGACACCGCCGAACGCGCTTCGCTTTCGGTGGCGCGCGGAATCGGCGGTACGGTGGGAAACCTCATCCCGCGGATGCTGGTGCCGCTGATCCTCAGCTATTTTGCGGAGGATCAGGCGAAAGGCTATCTGATGGCTATGGTGGCAATGGGTGCAATCGGCATCGTTTCCTATGTGATCGCCTATTTTACCGTACAGGAGAATATCAGATCGACCGAACCTCCCAAGGCGCGGGAGGAGGTGCGGCCGGTCGAATACCTGCGGGTGATCGGGCAGAACCGCCCGTTTATCTCGGTCTCGGTTGCGTCTCTCGCGATGATCTTCGGCACCATGATCAACGGTGCCATGCTGATCTATTATTTCAAAAACAACCTGAATGCATTCACGCTGATGGGTGTCACGACGATCATCAGTATGGTGCCGTCCCTGCTGATCGCCCCGTTTCTTTCGCGGCTGGTCAGGCGGTTCGGCATACAGGCGGTCACAGCGGTTGGGAGCCTCCTTTCAGCAGTCTTTTTCGGGCTGACCTTCCTGCTGCCCGATAACATCTGGCTGTATATCGTCCTGTCCTTCCTCTCCACACTGACTATGAATATCCCCAATTCCCTGGTATGGGGGATGGTTTCCGACTGCATCGACTATAACCAGTATCTCACCGGAAACCGTCAGGAGGGGATTATCTATGGAACCTACAGCTTTGTCCGAAAAACCGGTCAGGCATTCGCCGGGTTTTTAGCGGGGCTGGGGCTGGACCTGGTTGGCTATAACGCCGATCTGGCGGTGCAGAGTGCAGGGACGCTGCTCGGCATCAAATTTTTGACCTTGGGCCTGCCCGCAATCGGGATGCTGATTGCGTGGTTCGCCTACCAGTTCATCTGGAATCTGAGTGCGGAGAAAAAGCAGGAGGTCTACCGTCGAATCAACGGGGACAATGAGGGCAGGGGGGCGGCAGCATGAGACCGGCGAAGGAATATCTGACCGTCTGCGCTATTGGTTCGCTCGGTTACGAGACGCTCGAACTGCTCTGGCGGGGATTTACCCATTGGTCGATGGGGATAGCAGGCGGTGCAGGATTCCTGCTGCTCTACCTGGCGGATCTGCGGATGCAGGGGCGTTCACTTTTACGGCGCGCGCTGACCGGCTGTGCCATCCTCACCTCGGTCGAATTTGCGGCGGGCTGCGTGGTCAACAAGCTGCTGGGGCTGGATGTCTGGGATTACTCGGACGAGCAGGGCAACCTGTTTGGGCAGATCTGTCCGCTTTACGCGATCCTCTGGTTTCTGCTCTGTATCCCAGTGATGCCGCTGGGCCGGATGCTGCGCAACCGTCTTTCTCCTCCGCCGTTTGTCCGGCAAATCGCAGGCTGAAAAGCCTGCTTTTTCTATATGGGGAAGCTGGAAATGCTTCTCCTGTAAAAAACCGGGCTGTCGGGTGTGTCCCGTCAGTCCGGTTTTCGTATCTCCATTTATTTGGAAGTGTTTTGACGGTCAGCTTTGCCGCCCAATCTGGTCAGCAGGGTGACAATCCCGATGATCAGGAGGATCACCGCAAAGATGCCAACCATCCCTAAGCCCATGATTTCCAGGGAAATCATAAAGTTGGCCATTGCCTGTGCACCAAACATCCGTTTTCCCTCCTTCCTTATTTCACAAACTGCGGAACCAGATAGAGAACGATCCCGCCCGCGATGACCGATCCAATCTGTCCGGAGACGTTTGCGCCGATCGCGTGCATCAGCAGGTGGTTCTGGTTATCCTCTTTCAACGCCATCTTCTGAATTACGCGCGCGGACATCGGGAAAGCCGAGATACCGGCTGCGCCGATCATCGGGTTGATCTTCTCTTTGAGGAAGAGGTTGAGCAGCTTTGCAAACAGGCAGCCGCCGATGCTGTCGAAGATAAACGCGATCAGCCCCAGCCCCATGATGAGGAAGGTCTCCCAAGTAACGAACTGTTCCGCCTGCATCGAAAACGAGATCGTGATACCGAGCAGCAGGGTGATGATGTTTGCAAACTCGTTTTGGGCGGTCTGGGCGAGTGAGTTAAGCACCCCGCATTCCCGCAGCAGGTTGCCGAACATCAGGAAACCGACCAGCGAAACCGACATCGGTGCAACCAGCCCCGCAATGATTGTCACAAGGATTGGGAAAAGGATGCGGGTGGTTTTGGTG
>Ga0137306_103775_pt1 | contig 10943 bp, 10 predicted proteins | sample Inofroosms_March_FD_97187 | JGI IMG/M metagenome (GOLD analysis project Ga0137306, IMG submission 97187) | Mouse cecal microbial communities from Vienna, Austria - N-Acetylneuraminic and N-Acetylglucosamine D2O microcosms_March | ecosystem: Host-associated > Mammals > Digestive system > Large... | reverse complement strand
CGACGTCCGGTCCATCATTGCGATACGCTTTGCCACATCCGCCTGCTTCTCCGGAAGCAGGGCGCTCATAATCATAGAAGCCTGGTTCGCTGACAGATAAGATAAAATCATCGCGATCGTCTGTGGGTGTTCATCCTGTATAAAGTTCAAAAGCTGGGCAGGATCTGTCTTACGCACAAATTCGAACGGGCGTACCTGCAGAGACGCCGTCAGCTTGGAGATTACGCCCTGAGCCTTCTCTTCGCCCAACGCCTTCTCCAGCAATTCCTTGGCATATCCGATACCGCCTTCTGCTATGTACTGCTGCGCCAGGCAGACCTGATAAAACTCATTCAGGACATCTTCTTTAATCTGAGGCGATATGCTTCTGGTATTGGCAATCTCCAATGTCAGCTCCTCAATCTCTTCTTCCTTAAGATGTTTAAAAATTGAGGCAGATTTTTCAGGCCCTAAGGCAATCAGCAATATCGCCGCTTTTTGAACGCCATTATAATCTTCGCTTGCCATAACTCTATTTCCACTCCTCGTTCAGCCAATTCCGAAGCAATGAAGCCACCGCCTCAGGGTTTTCATCTACAAACTTCTCTATCATCACACGGGTCTCAGACTTCTCTGAGAATCCGATATCCTCCAAAGATTCCTTTTCTGTCGCTTCTTTTGTCGTAGCCAGCAAGGATTCCACCGAAAGCTCCGGCTCCGGCTCCACCACCTGTTCTTCCTTCCTCGTGCTGCGGAACACCACATAGCCCAACATAAGCATAATCAGCAACGCAATCGCCAGCGGCAGATAATCGAAGAACTCCTGTCCGCTGCTGCTGGAATATTCGAAAAATGGGATTTCATAGACCACTACTTTAATGTTTTCCTCTGGGAACCCAGTTGCCCTGGCCACCATCTGCACAAGATCCTGATCCACATCCATCTTGACCCGCTCGCGGTTCTGTGCCACAAACTCATCAAAACTCATATCTCCCAGTTCGCCGCTCTCCCGCAGGGTATCTTCATAATAATACCGATGCTGGTTGGCAACTACCGCAACGGACGAAGTCTCATAATCCACTCCGCCTACGCCCCCGCTGCTCTCAGTAATCTCTTCGCTGGTCTGGTACTTCTCGCTAGTCTCAGAAACTGTCCGGTTGGAAGCCGCGTTGTTCTCCATCACATATGTAGTGTCGTTCTCCCCGTTGGTATCTGTCCCAGGTATATCGCCTGCGCCGCCCGAGCTTTCCTCATCGTACTGCCTGCGTTCCGCGACCGGCCCGTGGCCCTCATCCCCATCCACATACCATCTGTGGTTCGTCGACTTCGTCTCGCTGAAATTAACATTCAGGTTCAGGCCGACCGAAACGGTATCATATACGTTAGTGCCTAGCACTACGTCCTTCACCTGGCTCTTGACCATATTCTCTGCCTTCGTCTTATAGGAAAGCTGGGAGCTTGCGCCACTGATTGCGGTGGCAGAATCGCCGCCGGTGAACAACACGTTTCCGGCTGTATCCATAATTGAGATATCATCCGTACTGTCATTGCCAATGGCTGTGGCAACCCATTTTGCCAGGCCGCCGGCCATGTCTTCATCCATTTCGCCGGACAGAGTCAAGGTAATGGCCGCATAAGAATCCTCATTCAGCGCCAGCACCGTGCCATCGTCCACCGGCAGGTTCAGGTTCACCGTGGCGCCCTTGACCATATCCAATCCTGTCAGCTGCTCTTCCAGCTGCTTCTCCAGGTACAGCTGGTAACGCTTGCCCTTATCTGCCTCTGTCGTGCTGGGTCCTCCGTCGAACACATTATTCAAGTCATACGAAGAAGCCGGGATCCCATTCTTACCCAGCAAAATCGCCGCCTTCGCCTCATCCTCTGCACGGACCTGGAAATTCAGCCCATTGTTGGAAACCTCAAACTTAATGCCTTCCCCATCCAGCAGCTCCTGTACCTCTGCCGCTTCTTTTGTATCTTCACAGTTCCTGATCGGCACCATCGTAGGCGTGGTCAGTATCTTAACAACAATCGCCATTGCTACAGCAAAAAAAACGGCAACGCTCGCAATCAGCGTCTTCTGTTTGACAGAAAACTTCCCCCACCATTCCAGCACCCTTTTGGGAATACCTTGTATTCTTTCCTGCATGTGTCTCTCCACCCATTCTATACAAAATCTTGAATTATCCGTCCTATACGATGTAACATGCCATACTTACAGCAAATGAAATACTTTAAATCTGCATATTCATAAGTTCTTTATACGCGTCCAAAACCTTGTCCTTAACCGTCATTGTGTAGTTCAAGGCAATATCCGCTTTCTCCTGAACCGCCATCAGCGCATGGGGGTTCGTAGAATAACCTAACATAAATTCCATTTCGACCTCTTCTGACTTGTTCTGCAGGTAATTCGCCTCATTAATCATATCCATTGCTGACTGAAGCACATTGTCAAAGCTCTCATCCTCCACATGGACCTGTTGGCTGGCATCGACCACATTCTTGAGATATTCCGATGTCACATTATGCAACGCTGTTATATCCATTCTTGTTAACCTCCTCTTATCCTATCCTATTTCCCCAGCTCCAAGCCCTTCAGCGCCATCGCCTTGCTAGTCTCAAAGGCCGTGATGTTCGCTTCATAAGAGCGGCTGGCATCAATCATATTGGTCATCTCCGTAATGATATTCACATTCGGATAGGATACATACCCATTCTCATCTGCATCCGGATGGGAGGGATCATATTTCATAACGAAATCCGTACTGGTATCCTCACTCACTTCTGACACTTTCACCCCGTTGCCCATATAGGCCTGGCGCGCATTAGCCAGGTAGCTGCTAAACGGGGTAAGCTGCTTCTCCGTGAACGTCACGACCTTGCGCCTGTATGGCGTACCATCTGTGGTTCTTGTGGTCGTCACATTTGCCACATTCTGCGAAATCACATCCATACGGAACCATTGTGCCGTCATGCCGGATGTGTTAATGTTAAACGACTGAAATAATGACATGCTCTTGCCTCCTAAATTTCTATGTATTGCCCCAGCGGCCATCTCACGCCTTCCCGGCTGCCGGTTCCCTACTTAATCACACTCTTAGTCCTCTGAAATTCCCTTGTCATGCTGTCAATCAGGGCATTGTACCTGATACGGTTAGAAATCAGTTCTCCATACTCCTGTTCTGGATCTACATTATTCCCATCCAGCCGATAGGAATATCCCTCTGCATCTGTATAGGCTGTCGTAGTCAGATGATCCAAGTGCAGGTCGCTGACTTTCTCGTCTAGCGAAACATACTCGAACTTGGACAATTCCCGGCGAAGAGTTCCCTCAAAATCAACTTCCTGACGCTTATAGCCCGGCGTACTCTGGTTGGCAATATTATTGCTGATGGCTGTATTCCTCTGCCAGGCCGCATCTGCCGCCTTATCCATCACGTCAATGTAATCATAAATCCCACTGGTTAACATTCTGCTGCTCCTTCCGTCTGTCGTTCCACCTTCTACTCTATTTCCATCCTCATATGTCTATTTTCATGCATTCTGGCAAATTATGCCTTGGGGGATGATAACACGCAAAACCCCTTCTATTATATTATAATTATTCCCTAAATATTGCAAGTCTTTTTTCTGTTTTTCTTGTTTTTTCTCTGCCAGATTTTCCCCTTATACGTACAAAAAGAGAACCCATAGATCCTGATCATTCTATAAATTCCCTTTTTTGTAAGATAACTAAGTCCCTTTAGTTATTTATATATGTAACTTTCACTGGCTTTACGGATATTGTGTAAAACTGCATATGGCCTGTATGGAACAGCGCCTGGCCAGTAACGCCGCACTTCATCGTTACTATTCTTACCTCATATTCTGCTTTTTTACTTTCTCCAGCTCACCAAAGACTACATCATTCAATACCTTAATATAGGTACCCTTCATCCCCGAAGACCTGGATTCAATCACGCCTGCGCTCTCAAATTTGCGCAGGGCGTTCACTATCACGCTTCGGGTAATCCCCACCCGATCCGCGATCTTGCTTGCTACCAGGATGCCTTCCTTCCCATCCATCTCGTCAAAAATATGGGTAATTGCTTCTAATTCTGAAAAAGAGAGGGTGCTTATGGCCGACTTCACAATCTGCTGCTTGCGGCTCTCTTCTGCATTCTCTTCGTTGACGGAACGCATCATCTCCAGCCCCACTACGGTTGTGCCGTATTCACTGAGGATAATATCGTCTATGTTATATTCCCGCTCAATGCGGTAAGCAAACAAAGTCCCCAGCCGCTCCCCTGCAATATCAATGGGTGCGATAATCGCCTGATAGTCCTCCACATCCTCCGGCACAAATCCCAAAGTCTCCAGGTTCACGTTCTCCTTCGTGGACAGAATCCCCAGAAGGCGTTCATTCAGAAGATGGTCAATAAAGCCTCCTACCTCATCGGCAATCAGTTCCCGGATTTCCTCTATTCCCTGCCCTCTGCTGGTCCCCAGAACCTTTCCTTTCTTGCTGATGACCAAAATGTTAGAATCCAGAATCTCCGTCAAAACCCCGCATATATCATTAAAGACTACCTTTGAGGAGTTGTTATTATGCAGCAACTTATTGATTTTCCTGGTCTTGTCTAACAGTTGGACACTCATAATATACCTCCTCTCCAGACGTGCCGCTTACAGCTCTGCTGCCTGCAGTGGCAACGAATGCCAGCTATGAATTGTACTTTCTGACTCCACGCTTTGGTAACTGTCTTGCATTTTATCACATTTTCCCGAATAATTCAACAACTTTCTAACCTTTTTGTGTTTTTTCCATAACAAATACAATTTATTTTTCCTTATCCTTAACAAATCCGCACTGAGCGTCTGCGCACACCAGGCGCTGCCCTTTTTCCACCATATATCCGCCGCACTTTGGGCATATCTCCTTCGAGGGCTTCTGCCAGGACATAAAATCGCAGTCTGGATTGTCCTCACATCCATAGTATTTCCTGCCCTTTTTGGTCTTCTTCATGACGACTTCTTTGCCGCATTTGGGACAGGCCACGCCGATTTTCTCCAGATAAGGCTTGGTATTGCGGCAGTCTGGGAAACCAGGGCAGGCCAGGAACCTGCCGTGAGGCCCGTATTTAATTACCATATTCCTTCCACATAAGTCACAAATAACATCTGTCACTTCGTCTTCGATATCTACCTTCTCCAGCTCTTTCTCAGCAGTCTGCACGGCCTCTTCCAAGTCTGGGTAAAAGTTGCTGACTACTGCTTTCCATCCAACCGTACCTTCTGCCACCTTGTCCAGCAGAGACTCCATATTGGCAGTGAAGCGGTCGTCCACGATGGTGGGGAAGGCCTCGCGCATAATCGAATTGACCACCTCCCCAAGCTCTGTGATATAAAGGTTTCGGTTCTCCTTCACCACATACCGGCGCCCCAAAAGGGTGACAATCGTAGGCGCATAGGTGCTGGGACGCCCAATTCCCAGTTCTTCCAAGGCCTTTACCAGGGAAGCTTCCGTAAAGTGCGCCGGCGGCTGGGTAAAGTGCTGTTTTTCCTCCAGCCCCATCAAGCCCAGCTTTGTATCCGTGTCTAAGGATTTCAAAAGCACATTGTTGGCCTGCTTTTCCTCTTCCTCCCCAGCATAGACCGAGAGGAAGCCCTCAAATGCAATTTTGGAGGCGGAGACATGGAAACGGTAGCTCCCAGCTCCAATCTGCACAGCCGTCGTCTCATAACGCGCGCTGCTCATGCGGCTGGCTACAAAACGGTTCCAGATCAAGCGGTAGAGGCGGAACTGATCCCGGCTTAGGGATTCCTTGACCATCACTGGCGTCCGGGTGATATCCGAAGGGCGGATGGCTTCGTGGGCGTCCTGGATTTTGCCGCCGCTTTTCTTTGCCTGGCCTTCCTGGGCAACATACTCCTTGCCATAGGCATTCCCAATATATTCTCTGGCCACCGCGTCCGCCTCTTCGGAAATCCGCACGGAATCCGTCCTTAAATATGTGATCAGGCCCACCGTGCCCTGCCCCTTGATGTCTACGCCCTCATAGAGCTGCTGTGCCAGGCGCATGGTCTTTTGAGTAGAAAAATTCAGGGATTTTGACGCCTCCTGCTGCAGGGTGCTGGTCGTGAAGGGAAGGGGCGCTTTCTTGATGCGTTCTCCTTTTTTGACATCCAAAACCTGAAACGTCTCATTTTCTAAATCTTTTAAAATCTGCTCCATCTCCTGCTGGGAAGCGATCGTACGCTTCCCATGCGCATCTCCGTAGAACTTGGCCGCCAATGGCTTCTTTTCTCCGGCAACAGAAAGGCTTGCCTCCAAGGTCCAGTATTCTTCCGGAATGAAAGCATTGATCTCCTCCTCCCGGTCACAGATAATGCGCAGGGCTACGGATTGGACACGGCCAGCGCTTAGGCCGCGCTTTACCTTTGCCCAGAGCAGCGGGCTGATGCGGTAGCCCACCATGCGATCCAGCATACGGCGCGCCTGCTGTGCGTCCACCAAGTTCATGTCAATGCCGCGCGCCTGTTTTAAGGACGCCTTGACCGCATTCTTGGTAATCTCATTGAAGCTGATGCGGTGTATCTGCCCTTCTTCCAGCTTCAGGGCTTTCGAGAGATGCCAAGAAATCGCCTCTCCCTCACGGTCAGGGTCAGTCGCCAGGTATACCTTGTCGGCTTTCTTTACTTCCTTGCGGAGATTTGCCAGGATTTCCCCCTTTCCGCGGATGGTAATGTATTTGGGTTCGTAGCCGTGTTCGAAATCTATGCCCAGCTGGCTTTTGGGAAGGTCGCGTACATGGCCATTTGATGCCGCTACCTCGTAATTTTTCCCCAGAAATTTTTTGATCGTCTTAACTTTTGCCGGTGACTCTACGATCACTAAATATTTCGCCATTTGACTGTTCCTCCTGAATGATGTTCTTGCGGCCTTGGCAGCAGTCGCTTCGGCCTCTTTTGAACTGTTACTGTAATTCTACAATTTCTGCCCTTACAAAATAGTTTTTATATATCTCAGAGACGCAGCCCTTTTCCTGCAGGGACGACAGGTTTGCCAAAACTGCCTCCAGCGGGAGAGCCGTCTCTTCCATAAGGTCATCCAAATTTTTGGGATTGAAACCCAGACAACTATACAACAACATTTCCAATTTTTCAAGAGTAATTTTGGGTTTCATGGAAGATGGCCTCTGTTTCCCTGCAAAAAAACCCAGTTCTCCCAGGAAATCCTCGGCGGAAAGGAAAATCCCCGCGCCCTGCCGGATCAGGCGGTTCGTCCCGCCGCTTGCAGCGTCGCTGACCCTTCCGGGGACGGCGTAGACTTCCTTGCCCTGTTCCAAGGCAAAATCTGCTGTAATTAAGGATCCGCTCTTCTCCCTGGCCTCTACCACCAGGACAGCGTCTGACAGGCCGCTGATGAGGCGGTTTCTCTGTGGGAAGTTCATCGGGAGGGGTTTGGCGCCAGGCGGATATTCGGAAATTACCCCGCCCTGCATAGCCAATGCTTCATAGAGCTGCCTGTGGCCTGCCGGATAACAGACGTCCGCGCCGCAGCCAAGGACAGCGTAGGTCTGCCCTCCCCCACGCAGCGCACCCTGATGGGCAGCTCCGTCAATCCCAGCCGCCAGGCCGCTGATGACAGACAGCCCGGCCATGGCCAGATGGCAGGCAACGCTCTTTGCCACAGCTTTCCCATAGGGGGAGCAATTCCTGGCGCCTACCAGCGCAACTGCCGGCCGGACATCCTCTGGGAGGCTGCCGCGGCAATAGAGGGCATAGGGGGGATTATAGATATCGCGCAGGCGGCTGGGATAGGACGCATCCTCCCGCAGCACCAGGGAAATGCCCGTTTCCTGGCATGTCTCTATCTGCCTGGCAATTTCCGCTTCCGGCTGCCGCTGGCTTTCCTGCAGCCGTTCTTTCTCTAAATCTGTCAAGAAGGGGATGCGGGATACCTGGGCTGGCTTTAGCCGATACAGCTCCTTCGGTTCTGGGAACAATGATTTGAGGCGGATTTTCTTCCTGCCTGGGATGCCCTGGATGCCTGCCAGCCAAAATTCATAAAACTCCTGCCTGTTTTCTTCTGTCCTCATCGCAGCCCCCACATCTTCCTGTCCAGCCCTCGGTACGCCAAGGCTTCCATCACATGGGAAGGCTCAATCTGCACGGCCGCGGCCAGATCGGCAATCGTGCGGGCAACGCGGACAATCCGGTAATATCCGCGCGCCGTCAGCTCCAGCCGTTCAAAAGAATCCTGCAGCAGGCGTTCCGCCTGTCCATCCATCCTACAGTAGCCGCCAATGGCCGGCGCTGGGATCTGGCTATTGTAGCGTATGCCATCTTGGGCAAAGCGCTTCCTCTGGATTTCCTGCGCAAGTTCTACGCGGGCGCGGATCTGGGCGGAGCTTTCCTCCGGCTCTTTCTGTACAAGATCCCACAAAGGCGGGCGGCGCACTTCCACGCACAGGTCAATCCGGTCTAAAAGAGGGCGGCTTATTTTATTTAGATGGCGCCCAATCATCGACAGGCTGCAGGTACATTTCTTGCGGTCGGGAAAATAGCCGCAGTTACAGGGGTTCATGGCTGCAATCAGCATGACGTCAGCCGGATAAGTAAACGCCCCGCCGCTGCGCACCAGGCGGATGCTGCGTTCCTCCAGGGGCTGGCGCAGGATTTCCAGCACAGGCTTCTGGAACTCTGTCAGCTCATCCAAAAAGAGGACGCCCTTATGCGCAAGGCTGATTTCCCCAGGCTTGGGGACGGCTCCGCCCCCGGCCAGCCCGGCAGCGCTGATGGTATGGTGGGGGCTGCGGAAAGGCCTTGTCCAGAACTGCCCGCCCTCCCGCTGCCCGAACATACCGCAGACACTATAGATTTTTGCAAGTTCCAGCGCCTCTTCCTCCGCCAGGGGCGGCAGGATGCCGGACACTGCCTTAGCCGCCATCGTCTTGCCGGAACCCGGCATGCCCAGCATCAGCATATTGTGCCTGCCTGCAGCCGCCACCTCGCAGGCACGTTTTAAGACCCTCTGCCCATGGACATGCGCAAAGTCACAGTCCAGCAAGGCTTCGGCGGCGCTGGCTGGCTCTGCCGGCTCTGCTGGCAGCACGCCCGGATGGCCACTGTAAAATTCCTCTGCCTGCTCCACTACCTGCCTGAGGTCATCCGCGGGCAGGATCTTCATGCCTTTGACCACCTGAGCCTCCCTTACATTGGCACGGGGGATGCAGACCGCCTCCTGGCCGGCTTCCTTGGCGGCCAGCACCATAGGCAGGATGCCTGCCGTGGGCAGGATCTCCCCATTGAGGCTGATTTCTCCCGCAAAGAGGATTCCCTCCAGGCAAGCCTGCGGAATGCGGCCATAAGCAGCCAGCACGGCAAGGGCGATGGGCAGGTCAAAGCCCGTCCCTGTTTTGCGTACATTGGCTGGATAGAGGTTGACGGTTACTCTCTTGGGCGCAAGGCGGATGCCGCTGTTGCGTATGGCGGCTCTGACCCGCTCCTTGGCCTCCTTTACCTCAGAGGAGAGCGCCCCTACCATTTCAAAGCACGGCATCCCATCGCATACATCAGCCTCTACCTGGATTAAGAGGCTCTGGATGCCGCAGATGATGCCAGTTGATACTATACTATACAAGTTTACCTCCCTTTATGCTGGTTTGGGAAAGATTGGCTGATACGCCTGGAAAAAGATAAGGGAATTATAACACAGCCTGCCCGAAATGGGAAGGGGAAAACAAAATATTGTTTTGGATGGGTGGAAAGGCACTCTGGGGCTTGATTTTTCATAGAATATAGTAAATCCGCTTAGAGGTGCGCAGAGTGAAGACTTTTTTAATGCCGCTAAACGCAGAGGAAGAAAAGCATTACCTGAAAAAAATGAAAGACGGAGACCTTGAGGCCAGGCATACCTTGATTGAGCGGAACTTGCGGCTGGTAGCACATATCTCCAAGAAATACCAGGGCGGGGATGAAGATATGGAAGATTTGATTTCAATTGGGACGATCGGGCTGATCAAAGCCATCTCCACCTTCAATTACGAGCGCGGGAACCGGCTGGCAACCTATGCGGCCCGCTGCATTGACAATGAATTGCTGATGTATTTCCGGGGGAAGAAAAAAACTTCCCGGGAGGTATCGCTGTATGAACCGATTGGGACGGACAAGGAAGGCAACCAGATCAATCTGATGGACGTGGTGGAGAGCACGGAAAAAGACGTATTTGAAATTATAGAGCTAAAAGGGAATACCCGCAAAGTCTACGAGATGATCCCCAAGGTGCTGAACGAACGGGAACAGGAGATTATCCAGTGGCGGTATGGGCTATTTAACAAGCCGCCGGGGAACCCACGGGAAATTGCAGATAAGCTGGGGATCTCCCGGTCTTATGTAAGCCGGATAGAGAAGCGGGCGCTGGAGAAGCTGAAGTCATGTTTTGCATAAAAGGGTACAGCTATTGACAGTCCAAAAGAGGCGCGCTATAATGGCTATGCCAGAAACCTTGAAACGCATATCCCCTATGGGACTGCCCTGCTTACAAGGCGGGCTTGCCAGGGTATATTGCGGCGAAACACAACACCAGACACATGGAGGTATCTTACGATGAATCTGCCCAAAGACCCTGTCATACTCTTAAGCTACGTGAATACAATGTTACGGGACCGGCACGTTTCCTTAGAGGATTTCTGTAAAACCCACAATATCCCGCAGGAAACGCTGACGGCCACACTGGAGGCGATTGACTATCATTACGATGCGCAGCAGAACCGTTTTCTGTAACTACTGGCATCAGCGGCAAGGCGCAGCCATTAAGGCGTGCCATAGCCTTTTTGCCTTAGGAGGACATTTTTCATATAGCGGAGGGTGGCCTCCTCCCCCTCTTCTGCCAGCATGTGCAGGAGCTGTTCCAGCAATGCCCGCGTCTGTGCATGCAGGATACAATGATCCTTTCCCCGTTCATAGTATTCCAGGGGGCT
>Ga0137306_103774_pt1 | contig 10948 bp, 11 predicted proteins | sample Inofroosms_March_FD_97187 | JGI IMG/M metagenome (GOLD analysis project Ga0137306, IMG submission 97187) | Mouse cecal microbial communities from Vienna, Austria - N-Acetylneuraminic and N-Acetylglucosamine D2O microcosms_March | ecosystem: Host-associated > Mammals > Digestive system > Large... | reverse complement strand
GACGGCAGTACCCTCAGTATACAATAATGAAAAAGACACAGAGCCTTGTGCAAATCACAGCACAAAGGCCTGCGTCTTTTTTATCGGTTTTTCTTTTTGACTCTGTGTGTAAGGCTTACAGCGCCGCAATGGTGTCCTGGCAAACCGGGCGGATACCGCTCTTACTTAATACTTCAATGGCCTTCTCATTGTCTTCCACCCGAAGCACCATATAGGCGGTAGCTGCTTTCTGGCCTAAGAAGGCGTATGTATAGTCCAGATTTACGCCGCCGTCACCCAGCACCTTTAAAATTTTATAAAGGCTGCCTGGCTCATCGCTCATCTCCACAGCCAGAACCGGGGTAATGGAAACCACATAACCGGATTCCTTTAATACCTGGGAAGCCTTGTAAGCATCGTCTACAATCATGCGAACAATACCAAAATCCTGGGTCTCTGCAATGGACAAGGCCCTCATGTCAATGTCATGCTGGTGCAGGTAATCCGTAAGCTCTGCCAGCTTTCCAGGCTTATTTTCCACAAATACGGAAATCTGTTTTACTGTCATAATCCCCCTCCTTGATTAACCTTTATATAAGTTTCTCTTGTCAATGACGCGGACTGCTTTCCCCTCGCTTCTTGTAATGCTCTTGGGGTTCACCAGGCGTACCTTGACGTAGATTCCAAGCATAGATTTTAATGCGTCAACCAGCTCTTTCTCTCTTACTGCCACAATACCGACATTATCGGAGAACATTTCCGGAGTCATCTCAACCTGTACCTCCAGGGTATCGCTGTGATCTACGCGATCCACAAGAATCTGGTAATTAGCCGGATAGCCCTGATTTAGCAGGACAGTCTCAATCTGAGACGGGAATACGTTAACGCCCTTTACAATCAGCATGTCATCGCTGCGTCCCAACGGCTTGGTCATCTTCACATGGGTACGGCCGCAGGGGCATTTTTCATGGCTTAAGATGCAGATGTCTCTGGTGCGATAGCGAATCAAGGGGAATGCTTCTTTGGTAATACTGGTAAATACCAGCTCGCCCTTTTCACCGTCAGGAAGCACTTCGCCGGTTTTGGGATTAATTACTTCGGCAATGAAATGATCCTCGTTAACATGCATACCGGTCTGGGCGCTACATTCAAAGGAAACGCCGGGGCCGGAAATCTCAGTAAGGCCGTAAATGTCGTAAGCTTTGATTCCCAGCTTGTCTTCAATGTCCCGGCGCATTTCCTCTGTCCATGCTTCCGCACCGAAGATTCCGGCTTTCAGTTTAATTTTATCCCGAAGGCCTTTCTCACAGATGGTCTCTGCCAGGTATGCGGCATAGGAGGGAGTACAGCACAGGATAGTGGAGCCTAAGTCTGTCATAAACTGAATCTGGCGATCTGTGTTGCCGGAGGACATAGGCAGGGTAAGGGAACCAAGTTTATGAGAACCGCCGTTTAAGCCCGGGCCTCCGGTAAACAGGCCATAGCCATAGGATACGTGAACTACGTCTTCCTTGGTGCCGCCTGCTGCAGCGATGGCTCTTGCACAGCAGTCTTCCCACAGATCGATATCGTGCTGGGTGTAAAATGCCACTACCCGGCGTCCGGTGGTGCCGCTGGTGGACTGGATACGCACACAGTCGGTTAATGGTTTTGCCAGAAGGCCATAGGGATATGCGTCTCTCAGATCGTCTTTGGTAATAAAGGGCAGTTTGTAAAGGTCGTCTACAGACTTAATGTCTTCTGGCTTGATCCCTTGCTCGTCCATTCTCTTTCGGTAGTATTCTACGTTTTCGTAAACGTGTTTCACTGTTTTGGCCAGGCGCTCGCTCTGCCATTCCCGAATCTGTTCCCGGGATGCACATTCGATTTCTGGCTGGTAGTAATGTTCCATAGTTGTGTTGTCCTTTCTTGGCTATGGCCTTTTTTGTGTGGGGGGGACGCGCAGTGCGCTTGATTCCGCTTTGCTCCATCTCGCTCACGGGCTTTCTCTACGCTCCGTGCTCATTGCTCTCATGAACAGTATACCACAATTTCCCAGTATCGTAAATGGAACTTCGGGGATTTTATGTATTTTTAGTGATAAATCTGCATAATTAGTCTATCAGCCTTCCATAATGTGAAGGTTGCGGATCTGGCTGTTTTGGATGTGTTGTGTGATTTCCAGGGCATGAGGTTCTAAGTAGTCCCAGTTTCCGGCTGATAGTTTCTGACGCTTTAATTCTTCTATTAGTCCCTGGCAGATGGTTTCAATAAGGGCGGATCTGCTAGTTTCTCCTTCTTGGGCCAGGGGGCTGGATGCCAGTTTGTTTAAAGGTTCCTCCAGATAACTTAGACGGGGTAAATTTTTTATTCCCCGAAGTATCCACTTGTAGTAAGGGGGATAGCGGCGGTTTAAAAGGTAAATCATTGATGCTGCATTTTTCACAAACTCCCCGGCAGCCAGACCGGCGGCTCCATATTCTCCCCGGTTCACGCACCGGTTATAATTATACTGTCCTGCCTGAGCTGAAAGAGCGGCACGGGCAGCCATCTTTTTCAGGCGCACATCCTCCGGATATCCCTTTTTCAACTCTTCCCGGATTCTGGTAAATTCCCCCAGGTCGTCCCGAAACACCTGACCGTTTACCGCCTCTGCCAGGGAGGACTCAGGAATCGTCAGCCACTGCTGCCAGCTTTTTGGCTCCCCGGGGCTTCCGGTAAAGCGGCTGTAAAATTCTCCGATTTCCAGCACTCCTCTCCGGTTACCGCCAAAGAAGCTTTGAGCCTGCTTTTTTATTCCCATAAATTCAGAGGGAAGCTTTTTATAAGCCCGGGACAGAGGAAAACCCACGGCTTCCTCATCTTCACTGGTAACCCACAGGCAGAACCCGGCTTCAAAATCATGATCCCTGGAAATTTCATCATCAAACCCAAAGCACTCAGAGCCAGGCCCCACAAGACCTACGGCAATGCGTTCCTCATATTGGGGAAACTGTTCCGCTATCATAGGCCGGCCGTAAGTCTCGTAATATTGCTTTGCCAGCTCAAGCCCTGTACTCATCTGCCATAGATCTCCTTTGCCCGGGTTTCCAGGTCTTTCTTTCTGCGGAACTGGCCAAAATAGCCAAAGGTCCCGGCGCATTTAGAACAGGTAAAGGCATAATATCCGTCCCTCACTGCTTCCGGATCATCCAGGTATTCCATAGCAGTGTCCAGACATCTCCAGATCCGGCTGTCCCAGTCCTTTGGCGCCGCCTCGTCCCCCTCCAGGTCGGATCGGTGTCCCCAGGCATCATACATACAGGCAAGGTTTACATATGTAACCGCCATCTCCATAGAGCCCCTGGGCAGTTTTTTCATAATATCCATAGCAGCCTGATAATATTTTCCGGCACGGATGTAATCCCCCATATCCACATAAGCTAAAGCCATGTTGTTGGACAGGCCGGCAAACCGGTAGTCCTCCGGATCCAGATTCCCCCTGTAGGCCCGCCATGCTTTTTCATAAAATGGCATGGCCTCCCCGGCCCGGCCAAAAGCCTTTAATGTAGTGGCGGCATTGATCCAGGTGGTTCCGGCAGTGACGCTTTCCTTCAAATCCATGGACTCTAAAAGCTCAAGCCCCTTCTTCACCGAGTTCAAGCCCTCCTCTTCCTTGCCGATGCTGCGGAAAAATCCCATCATCTCATTGAGAACCGTCAGCTCCCCGGCTTTATCCTTCCCTTCCCTGGCTTTTTTCAGCCATTCTGTTAAATGGGCCTCCGCTCCTTCTACATCGTTGGTCTCCAAAAATTGATCCAGCTCCTCAACCACCTGTCTGGCCGGGATCTGTACGCAGTCCTCATCTATATGCAGAACAGGCTGAGGCTTTCTTAAGCTGCAGCACTGCTCTTCCCAGTCTTCTCTCTCTAACATGTTTATGCTCCTATCTACTGATTTTTCTGATTCTCTGCCAGTTCTTCCAGGTTGCCCTTTAAAGCCGAATCCAGGATTTTCATAACCCGCAGACTACTTTCCAAAGCTTTTTCTGCCGCTTCCCTGTCCTGCTCCTTTAAAATGCGGGCAAACTCATGGAACTCATTTTCCAGAGGATTCTCTTTTTGCTTTTGAGCTTCCCATATAATCTCCCCCTTTTCCACTCCCTGGCGATGCAGGAAAACCCGGGTGGTTCTGGGGAAATTTTCAAGCTGTATACATCCCTTTTCTCCCTGGATCACAGCCTCTTTTCCTCCGTCTGAGTCCTTCCCGCAGGTACAGACAGCAATAGCCCCAGGGTACCGGACAGTCAGGACTCCGGAGGTATCTACCCCGTTAAAGCCCTGGTTCGCCATATAAAAGACCTTTTCCGGTTCCTGTGTTCCCATTACTTCATTTATAAAGTGGATCCCATATACCCCCAGATCCATCAGCGCGCCTCCTCCAAGTCCCGGCGCAAAGGCAGGCAGCACGTTTCCCTTAAGATATTGCTCATAACGGCCGGAAACCTTGGAATAGCAGGCCTGAACCACCTTAATCTTCCCGATTTCTCCTAAGCTGCGTCTTACTGCTTCCATCCAGGGATGGTAGCGCAGGTGAATCGCTTCCAACAGATATTTTCCGGTATGGCGGGAAATCCGAGCCAGCTCCTCTGCCTGTTGAAAAGTAATGGTAAAGGGGTTTTCCAAAATCACATGCTTTCCCGCCAGTAACGCCTGCCTGGCATAAGGGTAATGTTCACTGTTAACAATCCCAATATAAACCGCTTCTATTGTGTTATCCTGTAAGAACTCCTGATAATTCGTACATATATGAGGAATGCAAAATTTCTCAGCGTATGCGGCCGCCTTATCCCGGCTCCCCGGACGGCACACAATAGCGGCGCAGTTAAAGTCCGGCTGGCTTATAATAGCTGCCCCTGCATTTTCAATGATCATGCCGTTTCCTACAATTCCAATGTTCATAGAAGGTTTCCTCCCTTTTTGCCTGCTGAGGGTATTATAGTCCATTCCCCGGCTTCCGGCAAGCAGATTTACCACGCAAAACAGGCGCTGACCCCATTCTCACTCTCTGGGGTCAGCGCCTGTTTATACATTTATCGGTTAGACAGTCTTTACAGGCTCCTGAAGCATACGCTGAACCTCCCGTCTCAACTGCCGCTCCAAATTCCACTCTGCTAAACGATAGCTGCCTATGGTATACAAAAATTTACGACATCCTTTCCTAATCTGATTCATCATATGCTTTCACCTCTAATCAATTAGTCTTGTTTTTGTTTACACACATAGTGTAACACATTTTTTCCTTTTATATATTAAAAAAATCTGACGGTTCCCTTGCAATTTTCCTCTAATTCTTAACAAAAACAATAGAAAAAAGAAAAATTGACCGGAAAATATCCTTATGGTAAGATGGGAATATAATAAAATGAAATACTGCAGATAGAAAGGGATTTTATGGATCGAATAGAATTGGTACAAGAATATGTAGATGCTGCGCTGGAGCGGGCTCCTCACCCTGTGCTCAGGCAGCATGGATATTGTCATTTATATGCAGTCTCCCAAAACTGCGCTCTTCTTGCCTTAAAACGCGGAGAAGATCCGGAGCTTTCTGCCATTGCAGGACTGCTCCACGATATTTCCACCTGCACCACAGGGGATTCCAAACACCATGCAGAAAAAGGCGCTCTTATGGCAAAAGGCGTTTTAAAAACCCTTACGGTTTTTACAGAGGAAGAAATGGATCTGATCTCTTCTGCCATTGCCCATCACAGTGACAAAGGCAGGATTGACGCTCCTCTGGATGAGATTTTAAAGGATGCCGATGTGCTGCATCACTGCCTTTACAGCCCTTTGGAGCCGCCTGCTCCCCATGAGTCCGCCCGGTTTGCCTTGCTGAAAAAGGAATTGGGCCTGGAGCGTGTTTAAAAATTCCTTTATGAAAATACCCGTTTTCGCCCTTTTCCGGTCATCGCCGGCAGAGCCAAAAGAATCGCCTTACACACATTGTCTCCAATCATACAGTACCATACTGCCCGCAGATCCAGTCCCCAAATCTTAACACACAAAAAGGTAAAAAAGATTCGGATTCCCCACATGCTGAAAGTTTCCACTGCAAAGGCATACCGGGTCCGTCCCAGGCCGTAGAATATTCCTTCCATTACGATCATCAGGCCAAAAAACGGCTCGGAAAAAGCCACCAGTTTCAACATTTCCGCTCCCAGACCGGCCACCTGTCCACTGCTGGTAAACAGACACATAAGAGGATAGGAAATCAGGTACAGAACCACCCCGCTGACGCACATCATCCCCATGGTCAGGGCTACGCTTAAAAGTCCTACCTCCTCTATTTTCTTCTGGTTTCTCTCCCCCAGGGCTGCTCCCACCATAGCAGAGATAGCCGTCCGAAGACCGTATCCCGGTATATAAAAGATGGTCTCTGCCGTCACGGCAATGGAATGAGCAGCAAAAATAGTGGTTCCCATATCCGAAACCAGCCCGGCAAATACCACATATCCCAGGCAGGAAGTAAGGCTGGTGCCCAAAACCGGTATGCCGATCTTGGCAAAATCCCTGATCAGGGGCACTTTTACCTGAAAGCTGGACCAGGGCCAGTAAAGGAGCCGATTTCTTCGATAAGCCCAAAGCATCATCAGGCCGGAAAAGGTGTACGCCAGCGCCGAGGCCATGGCCGCTCCTGTAACCCCCAGATTCAGCCCATAAATAAGCACATAATTCAGCACGCCATTTATACCGTTGGCTGTCATGTTAATCAGCATGGGAGTCCGGGTGTCCTGAGTGGCCCGGATCGACGCCCCCAGGATACTGGTAAAGGCCCGAAACACCATAGGCAGGCTGACAATAGTAAAATAAAGGGAAGCCTGATCCCGAATGGCTTCCTCTGCTCCCATCCATACCGGAATATACGGGCTTAGCAGAATTGAAATGCTTCCGGTTATAAGGCCGCAGACTACAGCCAGCCAGATAACCTGTCTGGAGTAATCCTGGATTTTTTCTTTCTCTCCCCCTCCTACTGATTTGGAGATCAGGGCCAGGGCGGCAATTCCCACGGCTCCCACAATGCTGTTTACCAGCCAGGTAATGGTGGTGGTAATGCTTACCGATGCCGTAGCCCTCTCTCCCAACTGCCCCACCATGGCAGTGTCCACGTATTGAAGCAGCGTTGCCAGAATCTCTTCAATAATAGTGGGAATGGCCAGGGTCAGCATGGTGGAAAGGAGGGCCTTTTTTCTGTCTTTATTCATAATCAGTTCCAGTCCTCTCCTCTGATGGTCTTAAGAAAGGCTTTGGTGCGTTCTTCCTTTGGATGATTAAAAAACTCCCGGGATTCGGCTTCCTCTGCCACAATTCCATGCTCCATAAAAATTACTTTGGAGGACACATTTTCTGCAAAATTCATCTCATGAGTCACCACCAGCATGGTCATTCCTTCTCTGGCAAGCTGGCGCATAACTGCCAGCACTTCGCCGGTAAGCTCCGGATCCAGGGCCGAAGTTGGCTCGTCAAAGTAAATAATCTCCGGTTCTGCCGCCAATGCTCTGGCAATGGCCACCCGCTGCTGTTGGCCGCCGGAAAGCTGGCTGGGATAATAATCGTACCGGTCCCCCATTCCTACCTTGTCCAAAGCCCTTCTGCCAATCTCTTCCGCCTGGATTTTCGGTATTTTCCTTGCCACAATCAGCCCTTCCGTTACATTCTGCAGGGCTGTTTTGTTGCGAAACAGATTGTAGCTCTGAAATACGAAGGCTGTCTTTCTGCGGATCTTCCCTATATCCTTTTTGGAAATCTGTCCAAGATCATAGGTTTCCCCGTCAAAAGTCATGGTTCCGTCATCAGCAGATTCCAAAAAATTCATACACCGCAGCAAAGTGGTTTTCCCCGATCCGCTGGGGCCTAAAATTGCCACCACATCCCCTTTATTTACCGTTAAATCCACTCCCTTTAAAACTTCCTGGGAGCCAAATTTCTTTTTAATGTTCTTTATCTCCAGCATAATCGTCCCCCCGCCTAAAATTTATAGGAGTTAAGCTTTTTCTCTCCCAGACTCTGCAGCCTGGTCAGAACTGTGCAGAAAAACAGGTAAATTAAGCCTACCTCGCAGTACAGTGCCAGCGGCTCATAGGTTCGGGCCACAATCCGCTGAGTTGCCATAAACATTTCCGTAACCGTAATGTTGGCTGCCAGGGAGGTTTCCTTTACCAGCCCGATAAGGGAATTGGAAAGAGGAGGAAAAGCAGTCCGCATAGCCTGAGGAAGGACGATTCTTCTCATAATCTGCAGATAATTCATTCCTACACAGTATCCGGCCTCTATCTGCCCTGCCGGAACTGCCTCCAGAGCCGCCCGGATAGTCTCGGCCGCATAGGCGCCCTCGTTGATGGAAAATACAATCACCGCAGAAGGAAAAGGATCCAGAACAATCCCTAATCCCGGCAAGCCAAAAAATATAATATACAGCTGCACCAGAACAGGAGTTCCCCGAATTACCCAGACATAAAATCTGGCTATGTGTTTTAATATCTTCACATTGCCGAATTGAACCAGCGCCGTGACCACTGCAATAATCAGGGCCAGGCTAAAGGAAATAATGGTTAGCGGGATAGTCATAGTAAGACCCGGCACCAGAATTTTCCAGAAGGAATCAGCTAAAATCCCGGTTAGTCGTTGAGAAAACATGTTTTAAAGCGCCTCCTTTCAAACTCTTAATATACCATTGGAAGAAGGGCTTGGCAAACACTTTTCACGTTCCTCCCTCCGGCGCCCCGCCGCTCTTAAGATAAATTGCCATAAAAATCCCTGTCAGAATAAAGCATAACCCTTCTGCCGCCGGGCCTGCATACCAAATTTCATCAGCTCCAAGCCAGACCGGAAGGAGCACCACTGACAGCGCCGGAAATATGAGCCCTCTGCCAAGAGAAACCGGAAACGCCCAGGCGGCTTTGGCTATAGAAGTAAAAAAGGCGGCAGAAACCACGTTAAAGCCCATAAATAAAAAGCCCCAGGAATATTTCCCAAGCGCTTTTACACTGGGTGCAAAAAGACTGCTTTCCGGATGGATAAACAAGCTGACAATCATTTTTCCTGTTAATGTACCGGAAAGCCAGCCTCCAACGCCCAATATCAGCGCCATACCCAATCCCATTTTCAGCAAAAATTCATAGCTGCCCCGCTCATTTCTCCCATAATAAAAGCTGCAGACAGGCTGTATCCCCTGAGCAGTTCCGGACATCATCATCAGGACAAAGGTATTCACATAGCCTACTACCGTATAACTGACTACCCCGTCCTCCCCCAAAAGCCGCAGAATGGTCTGATTAAATAAAAACAGGACAATTCCATTGGAAAACTCCGTAATACCGTCTGCCAGCCCCAGAGGCAGGCTGTACCGGTAAATCCCCAAATCCCACTTGAATTTTCGAAAACGCAAGCATTTGGAATACCGGAAAAAGTATAGGAGATACATACAAGTGGACACGGCCTGGGACAGGCCTGTGGCAAAGGCGGCTCCCTTTACTCCCCAGCCAAGCTTCATGACAAACAGCCAGTCCAGAACAACATTGGTTACCCCGGCTGCAGTTACGCCAATAGCCGCAAGCTGAGGCGTTCCGTCGGTTTTCACCAATACTTCCATATTGTAGGCGCAGATAAAAAAGATGGCAAAGGGAGCGATGATCCCCACATATTCTTTCACGTAAAGAAAGGTATCCTGTGTGGCTCCAAGAAACACTGCCACGGATTCCAGGTTAAAAAGCGTTAAGATGCTTATCGCCAGGGCTGCCCCCGAGGAAACCAGCAAATTCTGGGTAAAAAGCTGCCCTGCCGTATCTTCCTCTCCCTTCCCCAGACGGATTGCAATAATCGTAGCCATTCCCACAGCAATCAGCAGGCCGCAGGCAAACATGGCCGCATTATAAGGAGACGACAGGTTTACGGCTGCCAGGGCTTTTTCTCCTACTCCTTTCGCCACAAACATGCCGTCTACCATTGTATAAAGTGAAAATGCCAGCATGGAAAGGATAGACGGAATTGTGAAGTGAAAAAACTGCTTCAGCAATTCCCGTTTATTTTTTCCAGTGTTCATGATTCTTAAAAATTCCTTTCTGGTCATGACTTTTTGACCCTGGTATCATTTCATATATTTATCTATATTGCTTCTGCATATGATGATGGATGTCAGCTCCTCGTCCTTAATAAGCGGTTCCTTTCTTTGAACCAGATATGCCAGCAGGCGGTTCATCCCTACCTGAACCTGATGGCGCGGCTGCTTATCGATGATAAAGTGGATAATTCCTTCTTTTAAATAAAAAGCGCTCTCCGGATTGATATCGCTTCCAATAATCCGGATTTCTCCTTTTAAGCCCAGCTCTTCTGCCGCCTTGGCCAAAAACAGGCTTCCCCGGGCGCTTACGGAATACATTCCCTTTACATCTGGATTATTTTTAAGCACATCCAGAATCCGATCCTGAACTCCGTCCAGGGCTTCATGTCCATATATCTTGATAATAGGATGATTTCCTCCTGCTTCTTTCATATAGCTTTCAAAACCAGAGAGATTTTTCCGATTGGAAGGAAGGAGAATATCCCCGGCAATTACAAGTATCTGGCTGTTCTTCGGGATTTGAGCCTCCAAAAGTTCTGCTGCCATCCTTCCGTCCCTTTCGTGATCCGACTGGATAGAGCATAAATACTCTAATTTTTCTGCATTCTCGCTGACCAGTACCAGTGGAATCCCACTCCGGGCCAGACTGTCTGCCGCAAGTATGTCCTCCTCCAGCAGCTTTCCCCCGCAGATTACCCCATCCAGCTTTCCTTCACATTGCCGGAAAATACTCCGCATATTGACTGCAAAGCTGTTGATCCCGTCATAATCATACGGCGCCTCGATTACCTGGCAATTATAAAACTGCATTTCTTTTTTTAAATCCCGGTAGCCCTTCCACAGCTCGCCAAAGAAAAAACGATTGTCGCTGACAGGGGCCGGGAATGCCACCACA
>Ga0137306_103773_pt1 | contig 10948 bp, 6 predicted proteins | sample Inofroosms_March_FD_97187 | JGI IMG/M metagenome (GOLD analysis project Ga0137306, IMG submission 97187) | Mouse cecal microbial communities from Vienna, Austria - N-Acetylneuraminic and N-Acetylglucosamine D2O microcosms_March | ecosystem: Host-associated > Mammals > Digestive system > Large... | reverse complement strand
ATTTAAGCAAACCGGCAAAAATTAAGCAAGGACTTTTGATGATGGTGGAAACATCCATTAATTCTATGGAACAGTATATTATGTATGAAGCAATGTTTCGTGAACCGACTACTTTTGTAGGTTATCCTACGACAAAAGATAACGGCTCTTTTGTCACGAATGACGGAGCCTTATTGGCAATAAATGCGAAATCAAAGAACAAAGACGGAGCATGGCAGTTTATACGGCAGCAGTGGACAAAAGAAAAACAGGAAGACAGTTCCGAAAGGGGAGGCGGTTTTCCGGTTATGAAGTCGGCTTTGGAGAAACAGTTTGAAGCGGCGATGAAAGAGGAATACTATGAAGATGTGGATGGAAGCAAAAAGAGGTCGGAAAAGACCACTTGGGGGTACGATGACTTTTCGGTAAAAATCTATGCTGCGAAAGATTATGAAGTAGAAACAATCCGAAATTTGATAGAAAGCACGGATACTTTGTATCAGTACGACCAAAAGATGATGGAAATTATTGCTGAAGAAGCGGAGGCATATTTTGCAGGCCAGAAAAATGCAAAAGAGGTGGCGGATATTATCCAGAACCGTATACAGGTTTATGTAAATGAGAATCGGTAAGAAAGGAGAAGCGGATGAAAATTAGGAAATGGTTTATGCTGGGAATTGTATCCTTATTGGTTTTTGCTTTGTCAGGCTGCGGGGAAAAAGAGCAGGAAGCGCCTGAAGCGGCGGAAGATAAAAACGAAAACAGGGAGGATTATCTTTATGTGGCAGAATATGAGGAATTGAAGAAAGATGGCTATTCGACGAATAACATAACGATTGGCAAGGATGGACAAGCCTTCTTTTCGGGGGTAAAGGATGGGGAAGTAAAATTATTTTCCCAAAAAATGGGCGGAGAAGTGGAGGAAGTTCCGGTAGAGCTGGAGGAAAATACTGCTATTGGAGCAATCGGAACGGATTTGGAAGGGAATCTGTTGTTAGGGCTTATCACATATAGTGAAGTTTTGGACTCGTTAACTACGGCGCCGGAAAATGTTATCGTACGGAAAATTACGGCAGATGGAACTGTTTTAAAGGATATCGATATAGGGAAGTCGTTGATAAACGACCCGGAGTTTTATATACAGGCATTGCTTGAGGATAAAGACGAGAACTATTATATTAGTACAGGGCAGAAAGTTTTTGTATTAAAGCCAAACGGAGAAGTGTACTTTGAAGTAGACGCTGGAGGCTATATCAGCAATGTATTTAGCATGAAAGGGGAAAAGACAGTAGTTGCCAATTATGGGGACATGGGCTGGGAAATGCGGGAAGTGGATTTGGCAGGAAAAGCATTGAAAGCCTTGGATACACCTATTACCTTTGAATATGGCATTTACCAGAGCGGCGGGACAGATGCGGATATTCTTTACACGATGGGAACAAAGCTTTATTCCTATAATTTGGGGGAAAATGAGCCTACAGAAATCTTAAATTGGGTGGACAGCGATATCGACAGCGGTAATTTAAGGGGATTTTCGATTCTGGAAGATGGGAAAGTAGCTGCGGTTTCTATGGATTTGAGTTCGGAAGAAGGAAAGGCAGAACTGGCAATCCTTACTAAAAAGAACCGGTCTGAAATTCCGGAAAAAATTGTCCTTACTTATGGAACCACTCATATTCCATACTTTGTGAAGACAGATGTAGTGGCTTTTAATAAACAAAGTGATAAATACAGGATTGAAATTAAGGAATATGGGGAAGGGGATAAAGATTACGAAACGATGCTGAATCTGTGGACAGCGGATATGTCCAGCGGCAATGGACCGGATATTATTGATATGTATTATTGTCCGGTAGGTTTGCAGGAGTTAGTATCTATGGGTGTTGTGGAAGATTTAAACCCTTACTTTGATGCAGACGCGGAAGTGGACAGGGAAGATTTTGTTGACAGTGCAATGAAGGCTTATGAGCTGGATGGAAAATTGTATGCCATTATGAGGTGTTTCGGTTTAGCTACCGTTGCAGGGAAAGTATCCGATGTAGGAGAAGGCGACACATGGACATTGGATGATGTATTTGCCTTGATGGAATCCAAAGACAGCGATGTGGAACTTTTTCAATATACGACAAAGTACAATGCATTGCAGATGATGATGCAGGTAAATGGGGACATGTTTGTAAGTGAGGACGGAACATGTAATTTTGAGAGCGAAGAATTTAGAAAAATTCTGGAATTTGCTAACCGTTTCCCAAAAGAATTTCAATATGATCCTACTGGGGCCAGTGATATAGAAAAAATAAGAGAAGGCAAGCTGCTTCTTGTGGAAGAGACAGTGACCTCGGTACAGTATTATCAGCTTTGTGAAGCAAAATTTGGAGAACCTGTCAATTTGATTGGGTATCCTACCTCGGGGGAAAGCGGGATTCTTATAAGCCCTAACGGAACGACGGCAGCTATGAATGTAAATTCAAAAAATAAAGAAGGCGTATGGGAATTTTTCAAATTTTTAATGGCAGAAGAACAACAAGAGAACTTGCAGTCTGCCAATTCCGGTTTCCCGATTATGCGCAGCGCGTTGGAAAAGCAGTTTGAAAAAGATATGCAGCCGGAATATTATGAAGATACGGACGGAACACAGAAAGAGAAACCAAAGGGTGTCTGGTCAACCGGAAGTTCCGGTGAAGTGACGATAGATGTTTACGCAGCTACTCAGGAACAAGTAGATAGCATAAAGCAGATGATTGAAATAGCACAAAATACGCAGATAGATTCTAAAATGCTGGATATTATCATGGAAGAAGCCCAAAGCTATTTTGATGGGCAAAAGAGTGTGGAAGAAGTGTCGGCGTTAATACAGAACCGGATACAAATTTATATCAGTGAAAAGAGATAGAAGGCAGCTTAGGCAGTGATGAAAATAATAAAATCGGCTGGAAAACCGGAGAAAACAGGAAATGCAAGAAGTGGGAGAAAAAAACGTGCATCCCAAAGGGATGCACGCGGCAGGAAGATTTCATCAGTATTTTTATCCCCCAGCGTGCTGGGGGTACTGGTGTTCTTTGTACTCCCCTTTTTTGTGGTTATTTTTTATTCGGTGGTAGATAACCCTATCAGTCATCAGTTTGTTTTTTTTGATAATTTCAAAATGGTATTCAATAATGCGGCATTCCGACAGGCGGCTTCCAATACAATGAAGTTTTCATTGATTGCGGTACCTCTGGCTGTTGTGTTATCATTGATGCTTGCCATGCTTTTGGATAGTAAAATGCCGTTTAAGAGTCAGTTCCGTACCTTTTTCTTAACGCCTATGATGGTGCCTATTGCATCCATTGTGTTGATATGGCAGGTATTGTTCCATTATAATGGGATGGTGAATGATATGACTGCCCTGTTTGGAGCGGGGAAAATCGACTGGCTGAAATCGGATCATGCACAGGTAGTAATTATTGTATTGTTTTTATGGAAGAATCTGGGCTATAATATGATTTTGTTTATGGCTGCTTTAAGCAGTATACCGAAGGATATCCTGGAGGTGGCTGTGCTGGAGAGCGCAAAACCGTGGCAGATTTTCGTACATATTAAAATCCGTTATTTATCGTCCACTTTATTGTTTGTAACGATTATGTCATTGATTAATTCCTTCAAGGTGTTCAGGGAAATTTACCTTCTGACAGATGATTACCCTTATCCTACGGTATATATGATGCAGCATTTTATGAATAATACTTTCAGTAATCTGGATTATCAAAGGCTGTCCGCAGCAGCGATTATGATGTCTATCGTGATGGTAGTGATTATAGGGATATTGTTTTTGGCAGAGAATCATTTCGGGAGAGATGTGGAAGGCTGAATTGTCTGCGCGTTGCTTGCAGCAAACGCATCATGTGAAAATGGCAACGCGGAAATGAGGTGAAGAATGAAAAAAAGCAGGATAGATTTGCAAATGCCTGCCAAAGTAGGGGAGGAACGGGCATACCGGTGGATGGTAAGGAAAAAGAAAGGGAAGCTTTTTATAAAAAAATGGACAGCGACATTCATTGCGGCTTTTTTTGCTATCCTTTTCCTGATGCCAATTGTCCTTACTGTCAGCAATTCTTTTATGTCCTCGTCGGAAATATCCTCCAATTACGGACAGGTTTTTTCTACCAGCGATAAAGGTGGAAAAACTTATATTTCGGAAAAAGTAAATTTAAAATTTATTCCGGATATGGTATCTTTCAGCCAATATATTACCGTATTGTTGAAAAGCCCGGACTATTTGTTTAAATTTTGGAATTCCGTAATTTTAGTGGTTCCGATTGTATTTTTCCAGCTTCTGGTGGCCGTGCTTGCCTCGTATGGTTTCACCAGATACCGGGGCAGAATAAAAGAAATGATATTTTTTATTTATATTATATTAATGTTGATGCCTTATCAGGTAACGCTTGTTCCCAATTATCTGGTATCGAACTGGCTCCATTTATTGGATACCAGATGGGCAATATGGCTGCCGGGGATATTTTCCCCTTTTGCCGTTTACTTATTGACAAAGTTTATGCGGAGGATTCCCATTTCGGTTATCGAGGCGGCCCAAATCGACGGGGCCGGAGAGTGGCAGATATTCCGGCGCATATGTTTGCCACTTTGTAAAGGCTGCTTATGTTCCGTAGCCATTTTGATTTTTATCGATTATTGGAATATGGTGGAACAGCCTTTGATATTGCTTTCGGAAGATACGATGCACCCCCTTTCCGTGTTCCTTTCTAAAATAAAGAACGGGGAAATAGGGCTTGCATTTGCAGTAGCAACGATATATATGGTGCCTACCCTGCTGGTCTTCCTCTATGGGGAAGATTATCTGGTAGAAGGGATTACTTACCAGGGCGGAATTAAGGGATAGGAAGGAGGAAAAGTAATGAACGAAAATACGAATCCATCGAAGAGAAGGGAATGGGTAAAAAATGCGGCAATTATCTTTTTGTCCATTATGCTTGTTTTAACATTTTTTTCCAATACAATTATGAACTATTCCTTACCGGAGGTGGCGACGGAGTATGTGCAAAGAGGAACGATTACGGAGAAGGTTAGGGGAACTGGGAATATAACCGCAACAGACCCATATAATGTTTCAATAGAAGAAAGCCGGATAATATCTAGTGTAGCAGTGAAATCTGGCGATGAAGTAAAAAAAGGCGATGTCCTTTTTTACCTTGAAGATGAGGAGAGTACAGAATTATTGGATGCAGAGAAGGAATTAAATTCTTTAATTCTGGCATATCAACTTGCAGTAATTACAGAAAGCATGGAAGTTGGTACTGTAAGTAATATTGAAAATGACAATACACTTTCCCTGACTCAGAAACAAAGGACATTGCAAAATGCAATGGCGGCAGTGGACGCTGCACAGGCAGAATATGATAGTGCAACGTTGCAAGTAGCATCGGCGAATAAAGAATTGGGATATATAGGAAATCAAGTAGTTGATACAACAAATGAGAGGAATGCTGTATCAAATGCTCAAAAAGAGTCAAATAAAGCGTCACAGGAGGTGGCAAATGCACAGGCAAATGCAACCAAGGCAACTGAAAATGTTACAATTGCAGAAAATAATGTGCTAGTTAAAGAGAGTGAACTGGAAGCAGCAAAAGCAGAAGTGGAAAGTATGCAGTCGTTAAAAAATGAAGTTAATAACTATGAAACGACATTGCAAAGTAAAAGAGAGAGCGTAGATACAGCTCAAAATAATTTTAATAATGCTGAATCTGATTTAAATACTGCTGAGGGAGATTTACAACGTCTAAAAGATGCTTTACAACAATGGAAAGATGAAAATCCATCGCCCTCAGACCCAGAAGAAGAAGGGAGAAAAATTGAAGCAATTCGGACGCAGGATGAATGGGTTGGGCAGAAAAGGGCGGAATATGAAGAAGCTAAATCAATATTAGAGGCAGCAAAACAAGATTATGAATCATTTGAAAATTCATATCCATCATTACAAGATCAATATATAAGTATGGGTGGTGATGAGAAACTGAACCAGTTGTTAGCGAATGCGGCAGCAAAAGAAAATGAATTAGCCCAGGCAAATCAAGATGTGGTCAGTGCAAAAAATCAGGTTTCGGAAGCTAATAAGGAAGTTGCCGATAAACAAAGCGAACAAAGCAGTAAAGCATCAGCAGTTACTGATGCCCAACAGGCTTTGACAGAAAAGGAAAATAGCAACGATAATTCGGTAGCAAAAGCAAATGCTTCTAATCAACTTTTGGATGCACAGGACAGACAAGCAAAAGCGCAAACTGCTTTAGACAAAGCAAAAGAAGAATTAACAAATATTCAAAAAGAATTACTTGCAGAAATTAATTTAGAGTCGCAGAATGATGCTATAGAGCTTCAAATGGAAAAAATAGAAAAATTGAAAGAGAAATCAGTTGGTGCAACAGTAGAAGCACCAGTAGATGGAATGGTTATGTCGTTGGATAAAGTGGCGGGAGATAAAACGGAGCCGGCGGAAACAATTGCAGTGATACAAGTAGCCGGAAAAGGCTTTACCCTCGCTTTCTCCGCAACTACGGAGCAGGCAAGGAAGCTTTCGGTGGGGGATATTGCGGAATTGCAGAATGCATGGTACTACGATAATGTAAAAGCAACACTGGCTTCTATCAAACCGGATCCGGATGATCCGGCGCAGAAGAAACTTTTGACTTTTAACGTGGAGGGTGATGTACAGGCAGGGCAATCGTTAAACAGTGCAGTACGGGAGGACAATAACGGTAAATTTATTTTAATTGTAGAATCAAAGAGCAGCCCTTTGGGCAACCGATATATTGCAACGAGGGTAGATGTGGAGGTGCTGGCATCGGACGATACACATACCGCAATTTCTGCCGGGCTTTATGGGCATGAATATGTCATTACGACAGCGACGAAACCGGTAGAGGCGGGGAAACAGGTCCGTCTGACAGACTAATGCCGTTTCATTGCAAGGCTGCAAAACGGCATAGGGAAGGATGGCATAAAGACAGATTATGGATAAAATCAAAGATTTTATAAGAGGACTTTCATGGAAGCAGATTATTCTGACTGTAATTGTCCTGTTTTGCCTGATTATTTGGGGCGTGCTGACATTTTTTTCTACTGTGGCAAAAAATGGGCTGCCGGATCAAAACGCAGCGAAACGCTGGTCAGAGGAAAATGATACGGCACAGGTGAGTTGTTTTTTTACGGAAAGTACGGAAATCGACAAAAATAAAATAATGTCTTTTGAACATGAACTGGATACGCTTTTAAAAGAAGCTTCCATTACAGCCCCTAACGAAAATGCAAGGCTTTGGGCGGATGCTTATAGCGCATCCGGGAAAATTACGTTATCTTCGGGGAAAACATCATTACAGGATGCATCCGCAGTGGGGATTGGGGGGGATTTTTTCCTTTTTCATCCGGTGCGGCTGCTAAAAGGTTCCTATTTTTCTGGAAATGATTTGATGGATGATAAAGTAATTGTGGATGAAGATGCCGCCTGGCAGCTTTTCGGATCCAATGATGTGGTCGGTATGCAGATAATTATCGGAGGTATCCCCCATTACATTGCCGGGGTCATTGAACGGGAAGAAGGGCGTTTCCAGGAGGCTGCAGGGCTGGATAAGACGGTAGTTTATGTCTCTTTCGAGACTTTGGAGCAATTTGGTACGACAGAAGGGATTAATACGTATGAAGTAGTAATGCCAAATCCGGTAAAAAATTTTGCTTATAAGAGCGTGAAAGAAAAATTTAATCTGGATGAGAACCGTATGTGGGTAGTGGAAAATTCAACGCGTTTTGGTATAGAGGGCCTGCTGACGGTAATTGCCGAATTTGGCACGCGTTCGATGAATGCCAGAGCGATACAATACCCTTATTGGGAAAATGTGGCAAGAGGCTGGGAAGATGTGCTTGCTATCGTTCTTATCCTCCAAATTATATTTTTGATGATTCCATTAGTAATTATAGTTACGGTTTTAACCATTGCGTGGAAAAGAAAGCAATGGACATGGAAGGATGTGGGGCATTTCTTTGTAAAATGCTGGGAAAAGGTTTCGGATAAATTTCATAGCGAAAAAAACAAATGGAAATATTTTTAACAGCAGACAGCCGCAATGGCTGTCATGTAAATTTTGAGGGAAAGCAGCCATTGATGATAATAGGGGAATAGAAATGAGGATGTATATGAAAAAATTATGGGTTTATATTTTAGCCGGACTGGCCGTTTTGGTTTTGGCCGGATGCGGAAAAAAGGGAAGCGAAGGCAATGCGGGAAGCTCCAAGGCGTATGTTTATAAAGCGGAAGAAATAAAGATAGAAGGTTTGGAAAAGAACACAAATTACAGCGATTTTACAATCAAGGACGGACGGATATATCTATGGGATACGAAGTGGTTGGAAGAAGGCTGCAAAATAACCATCATAAGCGCAGGGCTGGATGGATCCGATGTAAAATCCTTTGATATAGATTTAAAAGAGAGCAGTTATCTTTCATGGATGAACCCGGACGGTCAGGGAAATTTTTATTTCATTTATGATGAATATTCCCAAGTGGAAACGGATACGGAAGACGGGGAATGGAGGGATGACTATTATCTTTTGAAATTGGACGATTCAGGGCGTGAAGTTTGGAAGCAGTCGTTAAATCAAGCTGGGCAGGAGTATTGGGTGGAATGGATGCACCTGCTGGCAGACGGCAGGATTGCAATTTCAGAGCAGGACGGTATTACTTTTTATGACGCGGATGGAAATATTTCCGGGAATGTATCATGTCCGGATAAGAAAGACGGCGGCGTTTATTTTCTGCGAGACGGAACAGCGGTTGTCAATTCCTATAATGATAAAACAAATAAGTCCACGTTACGTAAATTAAATGTGGATACAGGAGAACTTTCCGAAGAATATGCGATTCCCGGCAATTCTGGCAGCTACAGTTTATATCCGGGTGCGGAAAGCGACTTTTTGCTGGTAGGGAACGGGGGAATCTTTGCGTATAACCTGGGGGATACGGAACTGAAGAAATTGATGGATTTTATTGATTCGGATTTGACTTCCAGCTACGCATACAATGTGTGTTCGGTCAGCGAAAAGGAATTATACGGCATGATGAACGATGAATTAACCGGTTTTGATGTGTTGATGAAGTTCACCAAGGTAGATCCAAAAGATGTGGTGGATAAAAAGGTACTTACGCTTGCCTGCAACGATATAAACTGGGAAATAAGGAAACATGTGGTAGAGTTCAACAAAACTAACCCGGAATACAGGATACAGATTACTGATTATTTCCAGTACAATACGGAAGATGATTATACGATAGGGACTACCCGTCTGAATACGGATATTGTTTCCGGTAAGGTGCCGGATATCCTTGTGCTGAATGAGAATCTTCCGCTGGAAAGTTATATGGCAAAAGGGCTGTTTGAAGATTTATATCCCTATATTGATAAAGACGATGCATTCCGCAGGGAGGATTTTTTCCCAAACGTGTTGAAAGCCTATGAAAATAATGGGAAACTTTACCGTCTTGTTCCCAGGTTTACTGTCTATACGGTAACGGGGAAAACTGCAGATGTAGGCGACCGCACGGGATGGACGCTTCAGGATTTGCGCGATGTGATGGCGTCAAAGCCGGAAGGAATGGAAGCCTTTGCCGAAATGACAAGGGATAGTATGTTAAGCTACAGTATCCAGATGACAGGGAACCAGTATATCGATTGGGAAAGCGGTAAATGCAGTTTTAATTCGGAAAGCTTTATTTCCTTGTTGGAGTTTGTGAAGGAATTTCCGGAACAGCTTCCGGATGATTATTATGATAATGTCTTACGGGGCGAATTGAATAGCTGGTTCAGAGAAGAAAAAGTGCTGCTGGACAGAACTTCCCTTTACAGTTTTTCGGCATATAACTATACAAAAAAAGGCACTTTTGGAGAAGATATTACGATGATTGGCTTTCCTTCCGAGGAGGGAAAAGGTTCTTCCATAAGAGGGGAATTAGAACTTGCCATGTCCTCCAAATCGAAAAATAAGGATGGGGTATGGCAGTTTATGAGATATTTCTTAACCGATGAGTTTCAAGGGGCGACACAATATGAATGGCCGATTAGCATGAAGCATGTGGATGCTTTGGCAGAAAAGGCGAAAAAGAGGCCGTCTTACGAGGACGAAAACGGCAATATCGTAGAATACGATGAAGTTTTTTATCTAAATGGGAAAGAATTGCCAATCAGCCCTATGACACAAGAGGAAGTTGATGAGGTCATTGCCTTTATAAAATCGGTAGACCAGTTAAATTCCAACCATCAGGATTTGTTAAACATTATTTTGGAAGAGGCAGCCCCTTATTTTGCCGGGCAGAAGAATGTGAGGGAAGTGGCGGATATCATTCAGAACAGGGTGCAGATTTATGTTAATGAGAACAGATGATGCGAAGGAGAGGAACCAAAGGACGGAAATGTTGCTTGGCAGGGAAGGCCTTGCGCGTTTGCAGAAGGCAAAAGTTGCAATATTCGGCATAGGGGGCGTAGGAGGCTATATAGCAGAAGCGCTGGCAAGAAGCGGCGTCGGCTCCATAGATTTAATAGATAGCGATAAGGTAGCCTCAAGCAATATCAACCGGCAAATTATCGCCTTGTCCGCCACAATCGGAAGGGATAAGGCGGATGTGATGAAAGAACGAATACTGGAAATCAACCCATATGCCAAGGTCAATGTAATCCATTGCTTTTATCTGCCGGAAAACAGCGGGTTTTTTGATTTTGCAAGTTATTCCTATATTGCAGATGCCGTGGATACTGTGACGGCAAAAATAGATCTTGTCTTACAGGCCAAGAGGCATGGGGTTCCGATTATCAGCAGTATGGGAACCGGAAATAAACTAAATCCTGCCGGCTTTGAGGTGGCGGACATTTATGAAACCAGTATTTGCCCGTTAGCAAGGGTCATGCGTAGGGAATTGAAAAAAAGAGGGGTT
>Ga0137306_103771_pt1 | contig 10956 bp, 9 predicted proteins | sample Inofroosms_March_FD_97187 | JGI IMG/M metagenome (GOLD analysis project Ga0137306, IMG submission 97187) | Mouse cecal microbial communities from Vienna, Austria - N-Acetylneuraminic and N-Acetylglucosamine D2O microcosms_March | ecosystem: Host-associated > Mammals > Digestive system > Large... | reverse complement strand
CATATTGCCGTGGCTGACGGCCAGTGTATGATCATCGTGGAGGGCGGCAGGGTAATTGATGCATGTGCAGAGCCGGGGGCGTATACTTATGACAGCAAAACCAGTCCGTCTATATTCGGTGGTTCCTTTTTGGACGGACTTAGGGGAATTGCAAGAGATGCATGGGAGCGTTTCCAATTCGGAGGGGGAGCTGGAAGGGATCAGCGCATTTACTATGTGAACATTAAGGAAATCCCGGGAAATAAGTACGGTACCCCGAATCCGGTTCCATTTCGGATTGTGGACAGGAATATCGGTCTGGACGTTGACATTTCCATTCGCTGCAATGGCGAGTATTCCTACCGGATTGTCAATCCTATGGCGTTTTATGCCAATGTCTGCGGAAATGTCAGCAATGTATATACAAGGGATCAGATTGACTCTATGCTGAAATCCGAGCTTCTGACCGCACTCCAGCCGGCATTTGCAAAGCTCTCTGAGCAGGGGATCCGCTACAGTGCCCTTCCGGGACACACCATGGAGATCTCTGACGCGCTGAATGAGGTCCTTTCAAAAAAGTGGACCGAACTTCGGGGGATTCTTGTATATTCCTTTGGAATGAACAGCGTATCAGCCTCAAAGGAGGACGAGGATATGATCAAACAGCTCCAGAAGTCCGCAGTAATGCGTGACCCGAATATGGCTGCTGCCACACTGGTGGGAGCCCAGGCCGATGCAATGCGCCAGGCGGCAGGCAACCAGCACGGAGCCATGAGCGGATTCATGGGCATGGGAATGGCCCAGCAGGCAGGCGGAGTCAGTATCCAGAATCTCTACGCAATGGGGCAGAATACCCAGAAGCAGGGCATGCAAGGGCAGGATGCCCGGGCGGTGGGCTCTGAAAAACCTGCAGGATGGACCTGTACCTGCGGCGCGGCAGGAAATACCGGGAAGTTCTGCGCCCAGTGCGGTGCACGAAGACCTGCGGATCCAGAGGGCTGGGTCTGCTCCTGTGGAACTGTAAACAAAGGAAAATTCTGTACGGAATGCGGAAAGGCAAAGCCAAAAGGTGCATTACAGTACAGATGTGATAAATGCGGATGGACGCCGGAGGATCCGTCGAATCCTCCGAAATTCTGCCCGGAGTGCGGAGATCCGTTTGATGACAGGGATATGCAATAAAAAATGAAAGAGGAAAAGATAAAGCGAAAAAAGACAGAATATAAAACGACAGCTGCAGAGCGTATCAGCTATTCCCTGTATTTTATAGGACAGAATCTGATCTATGCACTAATTTATATGTATATCAATGTCTATTTTACAGATGTGGGGATACCAGCGTTTGCAGTTGCCGGCATCGCACTGACTGTAAAGGTGTGGGATGCAGTAAATGACCCCTTTTTCGGCGGTCTTGTTGATAAGGTTCATTTTAAGAAGGGAAAGTTTGTCCCATGGATTAAGATTTCAATTCCGATTGTCCTGGCAGCAACCATGCTGTTGTTTGCGATTCCTGAAAATATGGGAAGAGCAGCAAAGACTGCCTGGGCGGTGGCAGCCTATCTGCTCTGGTCTGTGGGCTATACTATGAATGATGTTCCGATCTTCGGACTGGTCATGACTATGACGGACAATCAGAATGAGAGGACTTCTCTGAATGTAATCGGCCGGGTATCGGCCACGCTGGCGTCCACAATCGTCATGGTCATTATCCCCTCCTTCCGTGAATCTATCGGCGGATGGACAGCAACAGTTTTTATCCTGGCTGCAGCAGCTGCTGTTACCATGATCCCAATCTGTCTTACCGCAAAGGAACGAATGACTCCGGCAAAGGAGGAGCAGGAAGTAAGTCTGGGGGAAGTGCTTCAATATCTGATGCATAACCGTTTTCTGTTCATCTATTATACAGCGCTGCTGATCAGCGGCTCGCTGAATATCGCCTCTCCCTGGAGGCTTTATATTGCAAGATTCTGCCTGCAGGATGAATCCATTATGTCCATTACAGGAATCATGGGGGTTATCCCCACTGTTGCTGCCGGACTGTTCATTCCTGCGCTCAGCCGCCGGATTGATAAATTCAGGCTGTACTATACGACAGCATCTGCCGCCCTTATTCTGAATATGATCCGGTGGGCGGCAGGATTTGAAAATCTGACCGTTTATCTGATCCTGACCTTTGCTGCGTCAGTGCCTTCCGGTTTTACAAGTGTGCTGATGTTCATGTTTACTCCGGATTGTGCTGAATATGGATGCTATATGACTGGGAAAAGCTGCCCCGGAATCACCTTTGCCGCGCAGACATTTTTTGCAAAGCTTCAGTCAGCGCTCATGACCGCACTGGGAGCCTTTATTTTGGGAATGACTGGATTTATCGAAGGAGAGGATGCGGTACAGGCAGAGGGCTTTGCAGATGTACTCTGGAATACAGGCTGTATTGTCCCCGCGGCGGGAGCGGCAGCCTCGCTGGTGATTCTGCGTTTTTATAAACTGAACGACCATGATGTGCAGCTCATGGCAAGGTGCAATTATGGCGAGCTTACAAGAGAAGAGGCAGAAAGCAGGATGATTTACAGATATTGACGGAACCGTTTTTTTGGTAAGACATTATGATTTACACAAAAGCATCCGATAATCATTTAAAGGACAAAAGGGCAGGTGAAGACAGGATATGAAAATATACGGAAATGATTCATTTTTTACAGAAAAGACTAATATTCGAAATGCGGTACAGATGAAAGCAGTACAGGATAATAGAAAGATTACAGAATTTGCCGACCAGTTTATAGAGGAGCATCGCGCTGATGTAAAGGACCGGATCACCGTGTCCCAGGAAGGCGTGGATTATATCAGGGAGCAGCTTTCGGAGATGGAGAACAGAACAGACTCTGATACAGGGACAGAAAAAAGTCTGACTCAGATTACCCACGGAGTGCTTACGCCGTCGGATCAGTTATATGCTGATTATATCAGGCTGAATATTGATACAGTGGATGAGAACGGGGTGAGCCAGAATCTCTGTCTTGATTTAAACGCCCAGTTTCTGCATGAGATGGAGGGTAAGGACAGCCGGGACTGGAATCAGTATATGGAAGCGCTTGCAAAAGCGTATACCTCTGTACGGCAGCACATTACAAGAGGGTACGAGGAAGGCACCAGGGAGGTCTGGATACAGGATGACCGTGCCGGGGAGGATTTTGATGGGACCACGCTTGAGATAGACGGGCAGACGGTGCATTACCGCAGGCTTACAAAGGAAGAAGAGATCCGTTATCTGGACAAATCTCTTGACCAGTTTACACAGGATGTGGCAAAGTGGTACGTAAAAGAGGAAGCAGCGGTCAAAAGAGAGGAAGCAGAAAAAGAGGCGTACGAAGCTTATAAAGAGGAGAATAAAGGGTGGATCGCTTTTGAGAGGCTTGTAAACCGCCTTGTGGACGAAGCAAGGAACCTTTTTGACAAAGTCCGTGAGGAGATCGCGAAGCTGGAGGCAATGAACAAGAATGAGATAGACTTTGAAGGGAGAATGGAGGCAGAGGCTTATAACTACAGGGCAGAGACTGTGGAAAGAGGCCGGAAGCAGTCACAGCTGGAAAATTACAGGAAGATCAGCCAGATGACGTCAGATGTGGCGGCACTCTGGGGAAATATCCGGGCTTAAAGTAAGTGCAGAGGATTGTACAGTCCTTAAAAAGCTGCAAAGTTATGGAATCTGGACGGATAGTGAAATGAGAGTATGTGTGGACAATACAGAATAAAGGAAGAAGTGTGCATTTATGAAGGAAGAATGTTTGATATGTAAAGCTCCGCTTGAATATCTGAAAGCGAATGAGGTTATGGAGTGTGCCATATGTCATAAAAAGGAAAACAGCAAAACCAGATGTGTAAAAGGGCATTATGTGTGTAATGAGTGCCATACTGCAGGCATGGATGTCATTACCAGGATCTGCCTGCAAGAGGATTCAAAGAATCCGGTCCGGATCTTAGAGAAGATGATGGAACAGCCATTCTGCCATATGCATGGGCCAGAACATCATGTAATGGTTGGTTCGGCTTTGCTGACAGCATATAAAAATGCCGGCGGGAATATTGAACTGCAGCCATCGCTGGCTGAAATGATGGACAGGGGAAAAAGTGTACCCGGAGGAACATGTGGCTTTTGGGGCGCCTGTGGAGCCGGCATCAGCGCAGGTATGTTTGTGTCGATTATTACGAAATCTACCCCACTGGCTATAGAACCTTTCAGGCTTTCCCATTTGATGACTTCAAAGGCTTTGGGAGAGATCGGGGCAGTTGGAGGCCCCCGCTGCTGTAAAAGGGATTCGTACTTGTCTATTCTTTCGGCTATTGATTTTGTAAAGGAATATTTTTGCGTTGAGATGGAAAAGCCGGTGATTGTGTGCAGCCATTCTGCGCAAAATAATCAATGCATTGGAAAACGCTGTCCGTTTGCAAGGGTAAACCATAAGGGAGAAGAAGTCTATGAGCTTTCTGGAGATCTTCGGATATGATATTTTTACAGGTCTTTTCGGGCTTGCTTCGGATGTCTGTGTCGGCATAGTAATTTTAAAGAATATGCCCCGCGGCAGCAGGAGGAAGTATGCATTTTGTAAAGTGTTTTTGCCGTTGGTCTATGTTGTAACGTTAGCATTTCTCATGGCATTCCTTTATAAAGGCCATCTTCTCAGGCTTACTGCCGTCAATATAGCGGCATCTTATATGGTGCTTTTAGGGAATGCGGCCTGTATCAGTATGCTCTTTGGGGAAGCTTTCCAGACATGCTGGGGGATTGTTATATTCAGCGGAATCGCAAAAGAGTTTTCGGGTGCCGTATGCTTTTCACTTCTTTCAGACAGACCTTTGGATTTAAGTATTCCAAATGAACGTATGCTGTATTTATTTGGAAATACGCTGATGTCTCCTGCTTTATTTCTCCTGTTTTTATTTTTTCTATATAAGATGAAAATCGGAAAGGTGTACTGTCAATGGATGGAACACAAGAGCTCCTGGGGCTTTGGCCTGATCTGCTTAAGTACTTATCCGCTTCTATATATCGGAGGGGCTGAGTTTCTTATGGGCTGGGGAATGAGCCGCAATGGCAGCTTAATCTTTGTGTTTCTCATAATGTTCGTTATGCTGGCTCTTTTTAATTATATGGGTCTTGAAGAACAGCAGCGAAAGGAGTTCGATGCACAGCAGCTGATTCTTAAACAGCAGAATGCTTATATCCATACTCTGGAAGGAATGCAGGAGGAGATGAGGCGTTTCCGGCATGATTACAAAAATATGATGTCAGGGATGTATCTGAAAGCAAAGGAAGGAGATCTTACAGAAGCGTTGGAGTTTATCCGGGAAATGACAGAAGACTTTGACAGCCAGATTGGCGGACAGCTCCGGCAGATGTCACAGCTTGGCAATGTCTATATGTCCGAGATAAAAGGACTTCTCCTTACAAAGCTTTCGGAAATGCAAAAGGACCAGACAGCCTGTGAACTGGAGGTCATGCATCCGTTTTACGGGGCAGAATTTAAGACGACCGATCTGTGCAGATGTTTAGGCATCCTGATTGATAACGCGATGGATGAGGTGCGGGGAAGAGAGGATGCACGGGTATATATTATGATCAGCAGCCAGGAGGACTGTACGACATTCCGGGTGAAGAATCTGCTGTATCATAAGGTGGATGTGCCTGAGATCTGGAAGCAGGGCTATTCCACGAGGGGAACGGACCGCGGAACCGGGCTTGCAAGCTACAAGAAGACCGTGGATCTTTATGAAAATGTTCTCCCGGTTACAGCGGTGAAGGATGGATACTTCATTCAGGAGCTTAAGATCAGAAAACGGAATGCAGAGTAAGGGGGAATAACATATGCTTCCAGTGTACATTTGTGAAGATGAGGAGGAAATCCGCAGGATTCAGATGGAATATCTGGAAAAGCAGATTCTGATTGAAGGATATGATATGAAGATTGCCGTATGCAGCGGATGCCCGGAGAAGATCCTTGATGCAGTGAAGGATGCTTCCGGAAGGGGGATTTATTTTCTGGATGTGGAGCTTAAAGGAGAATCTATGGACGGGTTTTCACTCGGACAGCAAATCAGGAAATATGACCCCAGAGGGTTTATTATCTATGTGACTGCATATAAAAATCTGGCCTTCGAGACCTTCCGGTATCATCTGGAGGCCCTGGATTATATTGTGAAGGAAAGTATGGAGACAATGAAAGAGGGGCTCAGACACAGCCTTTCTGTAATTACGGAGCGGATGCAGGCGGAACAGGGGGAACACAGGGAATTCTTTTCTGTGAAGGTGATGGATGTGGTAAAGCATGTCCCGGTAGATGAGATCATGTTTTTCGAGGCCGCCCCAGGCACCCACAGGATTGCGCTCCATGGAACAAATGACTGGTTTGATTTTATCGGGAGCCTAAGAGAACTGGAGGGACAGCTTGGAAGCAGGTTTCTCAGAACCCACAGGGCATATCTGGTGAATGTGGAACAGATTGCAGAACTGGACCTTAAGGGACGCGAGATAAGAATGAAAAATGGAGAGAGATGTCTGTTTTCAAAGAATATGAAGGGACAGCTTCTGGAGAGAATCTGAGATGAGACGCCGCTTGTATTTCGACAGGGATTACAGGTTAGAAGTACAATAGCAGATAGGGAAAGGATACCCCGCTGCCTGACTGGTTCAGGCAGCGGGGTATCCTTTTCAGGCATATTTTTGTGTATAGATGAAGGGATGTGTTAGGATTTCAGTAATGTGCTAATGCTAATGCACAAGAAAAATAGAAAGAGGGTTATTGTATGGAACAGAATGTATTACTTTCTCTGTCGCACATCTCCAAACGATTTAAGACAGAACTTGCACTAAGGGACATCAGTATGACACTTTCCAAGGGCGAAATACTGGGCTTCTTAGGGCCGTCGGGCTCTGGAAAGACGACGACAATCAAGATTATTACGGGACAGCTCAGGCAGACCACAGGTGAGGCAAAGCTTCTGGGAACGGATTCGGCAAATATTGACGCTTCCATCTATGAAAAAATAGGGGTGGTTTCAGACAACAGCGGAATTTATGAAAAAATGACGGTATGGCAGAATCTTTATCTGTTTGCCAGGATATGGAAGGTGCCACGCGGGAGAGTGGAGCAGGTAATCAGCCAGGTGGGTCTTGCAGAGCATATAAAAAAACCGGCGGGGAAGCTTTCAAAAGGGCAGACCCAGAGGCTTGTTCTTGCAAGGGCAGTTCTTCATAAGCCGAGAGTTCTGTTTCTGGATGAGCCTACCAGCGGGCTTGATCCGTCTACAGCCGTAGCGATCCACAGGATGCTTCTGGATCTTAAGGAAGAAGGAATGGCGATTTTTCTTACAACTCACAACATGGAAGAGGCTGCAAAGCTTTGCGACAAAGTTGCGCTTCTGCATGAGGGGGAGATTGTGGAATTTGGCCCGCCCCAGGAAATCTGCCTGAAATATAACCAGATTAAAAAATATCATGTACTGCTTAACAGCAATAAGGATCTTGTGCTTGAGCAGAACTCGGAAAATATCGGCAGGATTGCCAGATGGATGGAGAAGGATCAGATTGCATGCATCCATTCTTGTGAGCCGACGCTTGAAACGGTATTTCTTGAGGTGACGGGAAAGGACTTAAATATTTAATAACTCAGAAGGGAGCTTTTTGTTATGAAAAATATGCACAAATTAGCAGCAGTAGCCCAGATTAAATGGCTCTGCATCAGCAGGAATACAATGATTATGATGGGACCGGTTATGGTGATTGCCATGGTGGAGGGATGTAAGATTCTTTATGGGAGTAAGTCAGGCGGCGGGCTTGCGCCTTACCTTACCGGGTTCCTTCTGAATCTGGGGCTCTCCATGAATATCTGCTGCGAAGGCTTTGTTATGGTAGGAACCACCATTGCAGAGGAGAAGGAAAAGCATACACTGCGGGTTCTCATGACATCCTCTGTTACCGGGGTGCAGTACTTTATTGGGACTATTATATTTCCATTTCTCATGCTGATGGCGGTAAATTATATTGTACTTCTTATCATCGGGATTCCTTTTGAAATGATACCTGCACTTCCCTTTTTCCTTGTGAGTGTTACAGCTTCTCTTACAAGCTGCGTGCTTGGGATGATTGTAGGAATCTGTGCGAAGGATCAGATGAATGCAAGTCTGATTGTCACTCCTTTTATGATGATTTTTATGCTGGTTCCTGTGTTTGGAAATCTGTCAGAGGGGCTTCATAAGATTTCGGGATTTCTTTTTACCGGAGTTATGACAGGGATGACGGAGTGCCTTGCGAACGGGGAAAAATATGTGATGACGTCCGTGGATGCAGCAGTGCTTTTTGGTGAGCTGATCATCAGTATTCTTGTATTTCTTGTACTTTATAAAAGGAATGGCTATGAGAAGGATTAAGTGAAAAATAATAGACTACGGATCATGGGATAAAAGCTATCATTTTTCCTTTGTCTTTCTTTAAATACTTATCAAGTATTTAAGAAATGCCGATATTATTATGTTAGGGTTAAAAGGTATTTTGACCCTGACATTATAAATATCGTATTTGAATAAAAGGAGATCAGGGATATGATAAACTTCATACGGAATTTAAGAATCAGATTAAAACTCTACATTCTTATAGGTGTTGCGCTGGCTGGCATGCTCATGATCGGGGGAATGTCATTTCTTTTAATGGGAAGGTTAAATGAAAAGACAGACGATATATCAACAAGCTGGCTTCCCAGTGTAGATACTGGCAGAGACATGTCCGCTACGCTGTCCAATGTCCGCCTCAATGAGCTTGGATATCTCACAGCTGTTTCTGACGAGGTTGCCAAGTCCAGTCTTCAGTATATTGAGAAAGAGAAAAGTGAGATGGACAGGCTTCTGACGAAATATGAGAGCCTGATTGATGCGGAGGAAAAGGGTTTTTATGATGATGCCATGGAGATCTGGGCAAAGTACCGGCAGGCAGATGAGAAGCTGGTTTCCCTGGCAAAGCAGGGAAAGGCAGAGGAAGCCCGCGGGATTCTGGAGGGTGAGTGTGTAGAACTCTATAACTCCTTAAATCGTGCATTTGATGAGATCATTACATATAACACGGAGGGCAGCACCAGGGAGACTGCTGAAAGCGCTTCTCTTTACCAGAAGGCAACGATTATTCTGGGAGCAATTATTCTTGGAATTATTCTGATCGGCGTTTTTTTCTCTTTCGTGATCATACGTCTGATTAAGATGCCTATATCCGAGATTGAGAATGCAGCCATAAAGATGGCAGAGGGAGATCTGGATATTGAGATTTCCTATACCTCAAAGGATGAGCTGGGCGTTCTTTCCGACCAGATGCGCAGGCTGGTCAGAAAGCTTCAGGTTATTATTGATGATGAAAATAAATTCCTTGCCAGAATGGCTTCCGGGGATTTTACGGTAGATTCTGTCTGCGAGGATGAGTATACAGGAGGTTTCCAGCCTTTGCTGATTTCGTTCCGTACCATTGCGGGAAAGCTTAATGAAACGCTGCTTCAGATCAGTAACAGTTCCGCACAGGTTGCAAACAGCTCCGATCATGTATCAAGCGGCGCACAGGCTCTTTCCCAGGGCGCCACCGAACAGGCCAGCTCAGTGGAGGAGCTTGCTGCCACAATTAACGAGATTTCTGAAAAGATTAAGCAGAATGCAGAGAATGCACAGCAGGCAAACACGATGGCAGGCACAGTCAGCGCTGAGATGAATACAAGTAATGAAAAGATGCAGCAAATGATACAGGCCATGAACGAGATCAGCAGCAGTTCCAATGAGATAGGGAAGATCATCAAAACGATTGAGGACATTGCATTCCAGACGAATATTCTGGCTCTTAATGCGGCTGTGGAGGCTGCGCGGGCGGGAGAGGCTGGAAAAGGCTTCGCGGTCGTGGCCGATGAAGTCCGCAACCTGGCAAGTAAAAGCGCAGAGGCGTCCAAGAGCACTTCTGCCCTGATAGAGAATTCTCTGAAAGCAGTAGAGGGCGGAACCCGGATTGCGGATGAGACCGCACAGTCCCTGCTCCAGGCTGTAGACGGAGTCAGCGAGATGACTGGTATTATCAGTCAGATTTCAGAGGCTAGCAGTAATCAGGCGTCCGCGGCTTCCCAGATTACGATGGGGATTGACCAGATCTCCAGCGTTGTCCAGACCAATTCGGCGACGGCACAGGAAAGCGCGGCTGCAAGTGAGGAATTGTCCAGCCAGTCACAGCTTATGAAGAATCTGGTAGGAAAATTCAGGCTGAAACATTTATAAACATGACATACAGATGTCACGTTCTTCCTGCTATAATGAGGCCAACATGTTGCAAAAGAAAGGATGGTCTTATTTATGAATTATGAAATTGTAACGCTGGAAGAGAAAATTGCCGTGGGGCTGTCAGCCCGGACAAACAATCTGTCTCCGGATATGGGAAATGTGATTGGCGGATTGTGGAACCAATTCTATAACGAGGGCGTATATGCCTCCATTCCTGATAAGGCAAATGAAAAGGCTCTGGGGATTTATACAGATTATGCCGGGGATGAGAGGGCGGATTATACGGTGGTTGTCGCCTGTGAGACAGGCAGTGTACCGAAAGAAGAGAGATATCATGTCTGCCGGATTCCTGCAGGCCGTTATGCAAAATTTGTCATTCACGGCGATATGGTACAGGCAGTTGCAGCTGCATGGCAGGAGATCTGGAGAATGGATCTTCCCCGGAGCTTCCGGTATGATTTTGAGGAATACCAGGATGACGGGATGGAGCATGCAGAAATTCACATTTACGTGGGATTAAAGGAGGAACGGGATGGCATTTGATTACAAAAAGGAATACAGGGAATTTTATATGCCAGGGAACACACCGGAACTAATCAGAGTCCCGCCTATGAATTTTATTGCTGTCCGCGGGAAAGGAAACCCGAATGAGGAGGGCGGTGCGTACAAGCAGTCTATCGGACT
>Ga0137306_103767_pt1 | contig 10972 bp, 10 predicted proteins | sample Inofroosms_March_FD_97187 | JGI IMG/M metagenome (GOLD analysis project Ga0137306, IMG submission 97187) | Mouse cecal microbial communities from Vienna, Austria - N-Acetylneuraminic and N-Acetylglucosamine D2O microcosms_March | ecosystem: Host-associated > Mammals > Digestive system > Large... | reverse complement strand
TCTCCAAAGTTCCGTTTTTCGGATCAGCGAAAAACTCCTCAATGGAGAACAGGGCCATGCCCTAACAATAAAAAGAAAGCACCCCTAAAGAGATGCTTTCTGAATCGTCTTCCATATGCCTTATTCGTCCCCGAAAAGCGGTGTGGAGAAATAGCGTTCCGCCGTGTCCGGCAGCACCGTCACCACGGTCTTTCCTTTCCCCAGCTTCTTCGCCAGCTTCAGAGCCGCCGCCACATTGGTTCCGCTGGAGATTCCGCACATAATCCCCTCCAGCCTGGCCAGATCCTTGGCTGTCTGGATGGCTTCCTCATCCGTCACAATATATACATCGTCATAAATGTTCTGGTTCAGGTTCTCCGGAATCAGACCGTCGCCGATTCCCATCTGCAGATGGGTCCCGATAGTTCCGCCGGCCAGGATCGCCGCGTTCTCCGGTTCCACCGCCCAGATCTCAATATCCGGATTCTGCGCCTTTAACACCTCTCCGATCCCGCTGATCGTTCCTCCGGTCCCGATCCCGGAACAGAAGCCGTGGATTGGGCCAGCTACCTGCTCCATGATTTCCAGGCCCGTATGATGCTTATGTACCATGGGATTGGCAGGATTTTCAAACTGCTGAGGCACATAGACCTTCGGGTCCTCCTTTGCCATCCGCACAGCGATGGCAAGGCACTCGTCAATACAGTCGCCGATGTTTCCGGCATCATGGACCAGGATCACCTCCGCCCCGTAATGCCGCACCAGTTTTCTGCGCTCCTCGCTGACGGAATCCGGCATGATGATGATCGTCCGGTATCCCCGGACCGCCCCGATCAGCGCCAGGCCGATTCCCTGGTTGCCGCTGGTGGGTTCCACGATAACGGTATCCTCCTTGATCAGGCCTTCCTTTTCCGCCTGAAGAATCATGTTGTACGCCGTTCTGGTCTTAATAGAGCCTCCTACATTCAGTCCCTCGAATTTTACCAGCACCTCAGCGCTCTCCGGGTCTTTATTCATCCGGTTCAAACGCACCATCGGCGTATGCCCGATAGCATCCAGTACATTTCCGTATATCATTGCAACTTTCCCCTTTCACACTCCTTTTGCTCTATGGATATCTTACTATAAATCGAACCTGCCTGCAAGTTACTTTTCACGGTATGGGTGGTCTGCGCAATTCAGAAAAATTATTTTTTATATTATTGAAAAATTTTTCTTTTATGATAAAATGTATAGAAAAGGACATACAGGAGGTTATTATGGCAACGACTAATCTGATGAACGAGATCACCATTGCATACCCGAATATGACCAAGGCAGAGAAAAAGGTGGCGGACGTCGTACTCTCCAGACCTCAGGATCTCCTGCACGCCACGATCAACGACCTCGCCAGGATATGCAAGGTAGGCGAGACCAGCGTCTTCCGTTTCTGCCGGACCCTCTCTTTAAACGGCTATCAGGATTTCAAACTTTCCCTGGCGCTCAGCACCTCCCTTCCCGGAAGCACTCAGTCCAGAGACGCGATCAGCCTTCTGGATTCCTCCGGATGCGAGGACACCTCAAGGAAGATCCTTCAGATCTGCAAGAACGCTCTGGACTGCGCCCTCGGCTCCTTTCAGTTCGACGCCATCTCGAAGACCGTAGACCTGATCCTCTCCTCCCGCAGTACGCATTTCTTCGGCTTCGGCGGCTCCGGAACCTCCGCCAACGAAGCGAAGAACAAGTTCCTGAAGATCCTGCCGAACATCGTCTACAACAGCGACAGCCACATCCAGCTCACCCAGGCCGCCCTGCTCGGAAAAGAGGATCTGGCCTTCATCTTCTCCAATTCCGGCATCACCAAGGACTGCATCGAGATCGCCCGTATCTGTCATGCCGGCGGCGCCCATGTCGTCTTCGCCACCATGTTTTTAAAGACCCCCGCTACCGCCTACAGCGATGTGATCCTCCCCTGCGGCGCCAACGAAGGCCCCATGGAAGGCGGCTCCATTTCCAATAAGATGTCTCAACTCTTCCTGATCGACATCCTTTATGCAGAAGTCTACCGCCTGCTGGGCGACCGGGCTCTGGAAAATAAGAAGAAGACCTCGCAGGTCATAACAGAAAAAATGATGTAGTTTCCTACATCATTTTTTCACATGTATCTGTCTGAAATGATAGAAAGCGCCCAGCATCCCGGCATCGTTGCCATGATGCGCAAAGGCGAGTCCAGTATGCTCCGCCATGACCGGATTCATGCATTCCAGGAGCGTTTGCCGCAGTCTGGGCCGCAGGTAATCTTCCTGTGCCATGATGCCTCCTCCCAGCACCACCATCTCCGGATCCAGCACGCAGCAGACAGACGCGATCCCCCTGGCAAGCGCCAGCACCATCTCATCCACCGCCTGCACGCATACCGCATCCTGCCTTTTCGCGGCTTCAAACACCCGTTCTCCCGTCCAGCGCGTCCCGTCTCCCTTGCGTTCCGACACCCGGCGGCACAGGATGCTGGCGGCTCCAAGCGTCTGCCAGTCGCTGCCGTCCATATACATATAGCCGACCTCTCCGGCGCTCCAGCCGCTCCCGTGCCAGACTCTGCCGTCCAGCAGCACACAGCCCCCGATTCCGGTGCCCACCGTCAGGCACACCGCCGACCGGCAGCCCGCGGCCGCGCCTGAGACATATTCCGCAAGTCCGGCGCAGTTCACGTCATTTTCCACCTCGCAGGGAATCCGATACCGCTCCTCCAGACGCTTCTTCCAGCACATGCCCGCATAATCCGGGATCAGCGGCGCCGAATAAACGATCTCTCCTTTCACGGTGTCCACCATGCCCGCGGTGGAGAGACAGATTCCCTTCGCCGCATAGGTCTTAAGAAGTTCGTCTATGATCTGCTCCACCCTGACTGCCACCGCGTTTCCGCCCTCAAACGCCCCGGTATCTCTGGAAGCCTTTGTCAAAAAAGCCCCCTCTTCGTCAACGACGCCGTATTTAATTGACGTGCCGCCGATATCTATGCAAATATAATTCTCCATGCCAGCCTTCCCGTCCCCCGGCTCATCCGAGTGCCTGTACAAAATTCCTTGTAATCAGCTGCGGTCTGGTGATCGCCGAACCCACCACCACGCTGTAGACGCCAAGCTCCATGACCCGCCTTAGCTTCTGGGGCGTGTCAATGTTTCCCTCCGCAATCACCCGATGCATCGCTTTCGCCACGATCTCCCGGATAATGGAAAAATCATCCTGCTCAATCTTCAACGTCCGGCTCTGTTCGGTATAACCCACCAGCGTGGTGCCGATGAAATCAAACCCCATCCGGTCCGCCTGCAGCGCTTCCTCCACCGTGGAGCAGTCCGCCATCAGCATCTGATCTGGATACTTATCCCGGATCTGATGATAAAATGTCTCCAGACTCAGTCCGCCCGGCCGCACCGCGCTGGTGGCGTCCAGGGCGATGATCTCCGGCTCCACCTCCATCAGCTCATCCACCTCTTTCATGGTCGGCGTGATGTAGATTTTGCTGTCCGGATAGTTTCTCTTTACGATACCGATGACCGGAAGATCCACATTCCGCTTGATCTCTGCGATATCTTCTTTCGTATTGGCCCGGATCCCGGCGGCTCCGCCCTCCCTGGCTGCGACCGCCATCCGTCCCATGATATAAGCGGAGTGCAAAGGCTCTTCCGGCAACGCCTGGCACGATACGATCAGCCTTCCTCTGATGCTCTCGATTGTCTTTCCCACATTTACCCTTCCTTTCTGAAAAAATCCGTCAGGCGGGCCGCCAGCGCCTGGTGACTCCTCCTGTCCAGATGCATATAGTCGATGCGGTTCATCGTCACCGTCTCCCCCGCATCAAGGAAACTGCACCCCATTTCCTGCGCCATCTGCCGGTAGTATTTCGCCAGCTCCTTCGATTTCCCGCTGCACACGCCCATCTCGCATCCCACGGGGGAAGTCTCGCATTCCTCCTCGATAGCCCCCGGCGCAATCACCAGGATCTTCGGCTCCGTCCGGAAAGCCGGCACGGTCCTGGCTTTCAGAACCAGCCGTTTCATGCCGTCCGCAATATTTTTGGCCGTCATTCCGAACCGTTCCTTGCAGTCATTCGTGCCCAGCATGATCACCAGCCAGTCCACCGGCGCCTGAGACATCAGGCACGGATACAGATACTTCAGTCCGCACATCCCCTCATTCAGCGGATCCTCCAGCACCGTCGTTCTGCCGCAGAGCCCTTCTTCCACGATTGTACAGTCCTCCCCCAGACCTTCCTTCAGAAGCCCCGTCCACCGGACTTCATCCGGAAACCTCCCGCCGGACTCTGCGTCATATCCCCAGGTATTAGAATCACCAAAACAGACAATTCTCGTCTTCATACCGTATCTACAGCGTCTCGACCGCATGCCGGATCATGCTGTCCGCCCGTTCGATTTTCTCCATATCCTCCGGAACCACCGGCGCCAACGGGAGCCTTGCGCCTCCGATATTCATCCCGTTCCGCTTCAGGATCTCCTTCATCACCGCATACAGATTGCCCCTGCAGCCACACATAACGCCGATGATCTCATCGATGGCAAACTGAACGGCCTGCGCCTTCTGAAAATCTCCGGCCTTCAGATACGCGTCCGCCTTCAGGAACAACTCCGGCATCACTCCGTAGGTCCCTCCAATGCCGCCGTCCGCTCCCATGAGCCGACCCGCCACAAACTGCTCGTCCGGTCCGTTGAAGATGATAAAATCTTCGCCTGCCTCCGCCTTGAAATTCAGGATATCCTGTACCGGCAGAGAAGAATTCTTCACGCCGACCACCTTCTCATTCCGACGCATCCGGCGGAACAGATCCATGGAAAGCGCATAGCCCGTGGTCTGGGGAATATTATAAATAATAAAATCCAGATCCGTAGCGTCCGCCATATCGGACCAGTACCGCTCGATGGCATGCTCCGGCAGTACAAAATAGATGGGAGGAATTGCCGCCACTGCGTCCGCGCCGCACTGCGCTGCGTGTTTCGCCAGTCTGATACTGTCCTTCGTATTCGGCGCCGCAATATGCGCGATGACCGTCACTTTTCCTCTGGCCGCTTTCATGACATTTTCCAGAATCAACATCCGCTCCTCCGGACTCTGATAGATGCATTCACCTGAACTTCCGCACACATACAGGCCCTTTATTCCTTTGTCGATCAGATATCCGGCAAATTTCTGCGTCCTCTCGGGACTTACCTCTCCGTCCTCGTCATAGCAGGCATAGAATGCCGGAAAGATCCCCTTATATTTTTCCAAATCTCTCATATTTTGTTTTCCCCGTCCCTTTCTATTCTATGAAATGGTACCCTGTACGCCCCCGGCGTTACCCCGGTCTTACGCAAAGACCTCTTTATTCTTGACATTATAAGGAATCTCTCCGTTTACAAAGGCATCGATGCAGTCGGCGATGATCACCTGAGACCGGTGCTCCGATTCCAGAGAGGCCGCGCCCATATGCGAAGTGATAAACACATTTTCCATCTTAAGAAGCGGATTGTCCGCCGCCGGCGGCTCCGTGTCCAGCACGTCCAGTCCGGCTCCCATGATCCGTCCCTCCTTCAACACATCGATCAGGTCCTGCTCCTTCACCACTCTGCCCCGGCATGTATTGATCAGATATGCCGTAGGCTTCATAAGAAGAAGTTTCTCCCGGTCGACCAGACCGGCGGTCTCTTCCGTCAGAGGAATATGCAGACTCACGATGTCGCTCTTTCGGAAAATATCATCCATGTCTTCCGTAAATTCCACGCCGCATTCCTGCGCCGCTTCTTGGGGAAGATAAGGATCGTATACCAGCACCTTCACGTCAAAGCCCCTCATCATGCGCACCAGCTGCCTGCCGATATTTCCAAAACCGAGCAGACCTACGGTCTTGCCGTCCAGTTCATTGCCCGTGATGGTCGACGGCCAGATTCCCTTCCGGCATCCTTCCACACAATGAGCGAAGCGTCTGCCCACATTCAGGATATGGATCAGAGCGGTCTCCGCCACCGCCGCGGAATTGGCGCCCGGGACATTTCCCACCGGGATTCCCTGCCGCGTCGCCTCCGGAATGTCGATGTTATCGAGACCGGCGCCGTAACGCACGATATACTTCACCTTTCCCTTTACTGCCGGCAGCGTGCGGGCATTCCAGGGCTCCCAGGTGCTGATGACAATATCCGCCCTGCTTCCCATCTCGATGGCCGCCGCTTCGTCCCCCGGCGGAACCGGCTTCTTGATAAAACAGTAACCCTTCTCTTCAAAACGCTGATCCAGACAGGTCACATCCACCTTTTCCTCATCCAGATTCAGCCATATGGTCGTACTCATTGCTCTCTTCCTTTCTTCATTATCCGGCGGACACGGCTCCGGCAGGACGCCGGAGTCTCTGTCCCTCCTGCGGCGCGCAGCCTATTTGACCGAAGACTGCACTTCCTCAATCTTGCTCTTTGCGTGTGCAACTGCTTCTTCCGGCGTCATGGCTTCAGTCACCACCTTATTCATCATCTCCGCGACGGGGAATGTGAAATAATGCTTGGCAGCTACCGCGCGGCCCTTCAAATCCTCGATGGGATAGCCGTAATACCCTGACGCGTTCTCCGCATAGCTGATCACCTGAGCATTGATCCCCTCGCTCCACTCAGCCTCTTCCTTGATGTCCTCGAAGAGCGGAGCAAATACCGGCGCCGTGATCCCTACATATTCGTTGTACCATTCCTTCTCCATCATGTATTTCACAAGCTGCGTAGCGCTGTCCACATCATCGCAGGCTTCCATAATGGCAAATCCCGTACAGAATCCCAGCGTCGTGTTATTATCCGGTCCTCCCGGAGGCGTCATCACTTCCGTATTCTCGAACAGCTCCTTATTTGCTTCATCATTTCTCAGCGCATTATATAAGGTAGGAGCGTTAAATACGATCGCCGATTCTCCCATCAGATAGGAAGAGTTGTTTCCGCCCGGATCCCAGGTGCTCGCCGCCCGCGGGATCACGCCGCCGTCATACATTTCCTTGTATTTCTGAAGAAGTTCCACGGTCTTCGCATTGTCCACCGTGATCGCTCCGTCTTTGTCAAAGAGATAGGTTCCGTAATTCCACATGATCGTGCGGAACATATTCTCACCATCCTCGTCCGTCGGTCCGCAGCCGATCCCCAGGCCGTAGAAGCCGTTGTCCGGATCCGATACCTGCTCCGCCACCTGGAATACCTCGTCCCAGGTCTTCGGCATCTCCGTGATCCCTTTTTCCGCCAGCTTGTCCTTTCGGACGAACATTACGCAGGAAGAACTGGTATACGGTACGAAATAATTCTTGCCGTCAATCTTGTTTCCTTCATAGATGGACTGGAAATACGGCCGCTCCGCGTGGATCTCCTCCACCAGATCCGTCACGTCCTTATAAGGAATGTCCGGATAATAGTTCAGCACCTTGGTCACCGCCGACGTGGTGATATCCGGCACGTTGGTCCCCGCCTCGATCGCCGCGTTCAGTTTGGTCATAAAATCCGTCGCTCCGATAAATTCATAGTTCACCTTGATTCCGGTTTCCTCGCTGAACTGTTTGATCCGGTTTTCCATAGCTGCGTTCGCGTCGTCGCTGAACACCTTCTCCACCCAGACCGTCAGCTCCTTGTCGCTCTTTGGAGCCGCCGCGCTGTCCTGCGCCGTCTGGCCGCCCGAAGCCGCGCCCGTATCTTCTTTGCCCCCGCACGCCGCCAGCGACAGGGTCATCACCGCTGCCAGTGCCAGTGCCATCATCTTTTTCGCCTTCATGTTTCGTCCTCCTTTTGTTTTGTACACCTGTTACATTTTCACTCCGCCGTCGGTGGCGCCGCCTACCAGAGATCCCGACGCGAACATATAGATGATCAGGATCGGGATGCAGGCAAGAATCGCTCCTGCCATCAGCTGGCCCCACGGGTACATATCCCCGAAGATCAGGCCTGCGATCACCAGCGGAAATGTCTGCATGGAAGTCTTTGTGACATTTACCAATGCATATAAATACTCACCCCAGCACATTGCAAATGCAAAAATTGTCGTCGATATGATACCCGGCAAAGCCAGAGGGAATATAATCTGATACATGATCCTCAGTCTGGAGCATCCATCCACCGTGGCCGCTTCCTCGATGTCTTTTGGAATCGAGGCGATGTGCGGAATCAGGATCCACGACACATACGGCAGCGTAAATGTGGGATAGATCAGCATCAGTCCCAGGATATTGTCTGTAAGCCCCACCTTTGCCACAAATATATACAGCGGTATGTAGAGCGCCGAGGTGGGCAGCAGATAAGTAAAAAGAATCGTTCTCGAGAAGAACTGTCTTCCCTTGAATTTGATCCGCGCCAGCGTATAGGCAGCCGGATATGCCACCAGCAGGGAAAATGCCGATACCACGAAGGCTACCAGAAGACTGTTCTTCAGGCCGCTTAAAAAAGCGGTGCCTGTCACCAGCGTCTCATAAGATTCCAGTGTGAACTCCTGCGGAAACAGCGTGGGGATGCGGCTGTAGATCTCTGACTGACCTTTAAAGGAAGTATTCAGCATCCAGTAGATCGGAGCCAGTGACACGATCAGGCACAGAGCGATAAACAGCCTGCTTAAAACTGTGACTTTTTTATTGGTCCTCATGCTTTCTTCCTCCTTTTCGTCTCTTCTCCTCCCAGCATTTTCCCGGACAGAATGTGAATCAGTACCATGAACACCGGCATGGCCAGCACTGATACTGCGATTCCTTTTCCAAGCTGCATGCTCGTCATGGCCGTCTTATAGCTGAATACGTTCATAACTTCCGTGGAACCGTTTGGTCCGCCGCCCGTCAGAAGCCATACAGATTCAAATTCGTTGATCGTCCATATAGTGGACATAAGCATGGACAGCAGAATCACGTCCTTGATCTCCGGCAGGGTCACATACCAGAATCGTTGAAAGATATTGGCCCCGTCCATGGCAGCCGCTTCGTAATAATCCGTCGGTATCGTCTGCAGCTTCCCCAGAATGGAGATTCCGAAGAACGGCGTGCCCCTCCACACATTCGCTACGATGATCGCTGTCATGGCAAGTCCGGCCGAGCCGAACCAGATCAGATCCTGATCGATCAGATGCAGGCTCCTGAGCAGATAGTTCGCAATGCCTCCGGTGGCCGAGAAGATCCATCTCCAGTTCAGCACCGCCACGATATTGGGCAGCGTCCACGGGATCAGAAGCAGCGCTCTCACGATATTTCTCCCCCTGAATTTAACGTTCAGCGCCAGCGCCATCAGAACTCCGAAGATCAGCTTCCCGACGATGGAGAAAAATGTGAACTTCACCGTGTTGAGCAGAGAATTCAGATATTCCTTATCCTGAAGCAGCGTAATATAATTCTTCAGCCCGATAAAATCCGCTCCTCCGCCAATGGTCTTGTTCGTGAAGCTCAGAGAGATCCCCCAGATCATAGGAACAGCCAGCACACACAGCATGTAGATGATCAGCGGCGCATTCACTAAATACGCAAACTTCGTATTTCTTCCTGCACGTGATCCAGCCCTAGTTTCCATACCCTTCCCTCCTGTTTAAAAAAATTTTTTTCTTTTATGAAAAATATAGTAGCATTTTTTTCTTGTTATGTCAATGGAATTTTAAAAAAAATTTTTATTTTTTGGGGCTTATTTGTGAAATTTCTCCGATGAACGCTTGATTTTTTGTTAGAATCTTTCAGACCGCATGAAAAAGGTGGATATTTTTTCCATTATTTAGAAATGAAATTTTCTGGAGACCCTCTGTCAACTGATATCTGGCCACACATTCCATGACTTGAAATATCCGGAACTCCGCCTTCATTACCGAAAGCTTCTGCTACGTAGATAAAGCAGAAATGATCACCAGGCTTTTGCAGAACCGGAGCAAAGTGAATCTGCAGCAGTATGGACGGGATACTATGATCAGATGATCGACTTGATCCGGACACTGCTTCAGAAGGCGGACGACCAGATCACGGCAGAATCGACCAAACGGTGAACCCGGTTAACTGGCAAAACACGCAAACAATCCCCCTCCATGCAGATCACGGAGGGTCCGCACGGAGGGGGATTCGATTCATTTACAGGAAAATTTCGGTCAGAAATTACTCTGCCCCGTAAAGCGTTTTCAGCTTGTTGAGGTAAGCATATCTTGCCTTTGCTTCGTTTTCGTTCTTGTCGAACAGCTTCGCAGCTCTCTCCGGATTTGCACGTTTCAGAGCGTTGTAACGTACCTCTCCGTCGAGGAATGCCTGATAATCTCCGGTCGGCTCCTTGGAATCCAGAGCGAACGCATCCTTGCCTTCTGCAGCAAGCGCCGGATTGTAACGGAAGCAGTGCCAGTAACCAGCCTCAACCGCCAGCTGCTCCTCGGTCTGAGCCTTGCTCATACCCTTCTTAATACCATGGTTGATACACGGAGCGTAAGCGATGATCAGAGACGGTCCCGGATATGCCTCTGCCTCTGCGATGGCCTTCACACACTGGTTGAAGTCCGCACCCATGGAAATCTGCGCCACATATACATAACCGTAGCTCATGGCGATGGAAGCCAGGTCTTTCTTCTTGGTGTCTTTACCGCCGGCTGCGAACTGTGCGATCGCTCCGGTCGGGGTTGCCTTGGAGGACTGCCCGCCGGTGTTGGAGTAAACCTCGGTATCAAATACCATCACGTTGATATCCTTGCCGGAAGCCAGCACATGGTCCACGCCGCCGAATCCGATATCATATGCCCATCCGTCGCCGCCGAAGATCCACTGGGACTTCTTAGCGAGGAATTCTTTGTCTTTCAGGATTGCCTGCGCCTTGTCGCATCCGCATGCCTCCAGAGCTGCCACAAGCTTGTCCGTTGCCGCTCCGTTGGTTGCGCCGCATGCATAAGTATCCAGCCACTCCTGAGCCGCCGCTTTCACATCTTCTTTGTCTGCGTTTGCAACAAGATCTTCCACTTTTGCTTTCAGACCGCCACGGATCGCATTCTGCGCCAGCAGCATACCATAACC
>Ga0137306_103765_pt1 | contig 10973 bp, 6 predicted proteins | sample Inofroosms_March_FD_97187 | JGI IMG/M metagenome (GOLD analysis project Ga0137306, IMG submission 97187) | Mouse cecal microbial communities from Vienna, Austria - N-Acetylneuraminic and N-Acetylglucosamine D2O microcosms_March | ecosystem: Host-associated > Mammals > Digestive system > Large... | reverse complement strand
GGAAGACGGTCAAACTCCCGGATGATTTCCCGGCAGTAACGTTTGAATTTCCGGTGAGAAACCATTTTGGGGGAGGATACGAAATCCATACATTTCTGTTTCCATTTTTCGTGAAGGGCATTTGCAGCGCCTGGAACCTGTTCGTAAGGTCTGGTGCGGTACAGGCAGCGCATGAAAATATCACCGAAAATCAGGGCGTACAGCCCCTTCTGCAGCAAAGGCAGGGTGAGCTTAAAACCAGGATTGGCTTCCAGACCGCTTAAGTTCAGGGAAATAACCGGAATGTCGGGATATCCGGCTTTTTCCAGGGCCCGGCGGATAAATCCGATGTAATTGGACGCACGGCAGCCCCCTCCGGTCTGGGTAATAACCACAGCAGTTCTGGTCAAATCATAATTGCCGGATAAAATGGCGTCCATAATCTGCCCCACCACAATCAGAGAAGGGTAGCAGGCGTCGTTATTTACATATTTCAGTCCCATGTCTATGGCAGATTTTCCGTCATTTCCAAGAACCGCCATATGGTATCCGGCAGAGCGGAACGCGGGCTGCAGCAGCTCAAAATGGATGGGAGACATCTGAGGACAGAGGATGGTATAGTTTTTGCGCATTTCTTCTGTAAATACCACGCGGTTGTAGCTGCAGGGCTGAATGCTGCGGCATATTTTCTGCTTTTCCCGCACGCGCAGGGCGGAAATCAGAGAACGAATCCGAATGCGGGCGGCTCCCAGATTGTTTACTTCGTCAATCTTCAGGCAGGTGTAGATTTTTCCTGATTTTGTAAGGATGTCGTTCACCTGGTCAGTGGTGACAGCGTCCAGTCCGCAGCCGAAAGAGTTGAGCTGAATCAAGTCCAGGTCCTCTCTGGTTTTTACGAAATTTGCAGCAGCGTACAGCCGGGAGTGGTACATCCACTGGTCCATCACAAGGAGAGGACGCTCCAGTTCCGAAAGATGGGATACCGAGTCCTCGGTCAGCACCGCAATACCATAGGAGTTAATCAGTTCCGGTATGCCGTGATTGATTTCCGGGTCTGTGTGATAGGGACGTCCGGCCAGGACAATGCCGACAATCCCCCGCATATGATTTTCTTCCATATAGCGGAGGGTTTCTTCCCCTTTTTTCTTAATATCTTCCCTGGCATTGCCCAGTTCTGTCCAGGCTGCATCCGCCGCATCAATGACTTCCTGGGCGGGGATTTCAGAAAATTCCTTAATCAGCGCTTCGGTGGCGGTGCGGATATCCCGGAAGGACATGAAGGGATTGCGCAAGAGCATTTCCCCACGCCCGATTTCCTCCACATTATTTTTAATATTCTCCGCATAGGAGGTAACCATAGGACAGTTGTAGTGGTTTCCAGCGTCCGGCTGTTCGTCCCGCTCATAGGGAATGCAGGGGTAGAAAATAAAATCGGCCTGATTCTTTATGAGCCATGCCACATGGCCGTGAACCAGTTTGGCAGGATAACATTCTGATTCGCTGGGGATGGATTCAATGCCCATCTCGTAGATTTTCCGTGTGGACCGGGGGGACAGCAGGGTATGGAATTTTAAAGTACGGAAAAATACGGCCCAGAAGGGATAATTCTCATACTGGTTCAGTACTCTGGGAATGCCCACGATACCGCGGACTGCCTCCTGTTTCGGAAGGGGTTCATAGCCGAATATCCGTTTGTTTTTATATGCAAATAAGTTGGGAATCTGCTCCCTGGTTTTTTCTTTTCCCAGTCCTTTTTCACAGCGGTTTCCGGTGATAAACTGACGGTTTCCGGAGAAGCGGTTGATGGTTAAAAGGCAGTGGTTGGTACAGCCCTGACATCTTGTTAATCTGGTATCAACTTCAAGGTGATTGATTTCTTCCAGAGAAAGCATGGTGGTGGAAGGATTTTCTTCATACCGCTCCCGTGCAATCAGGGCGGCGCCGAAAGCGCCCATGATTCCCGCAATATCCGGGCGCACAGCTTCGCAGCCGGATATTTTCTCAAAACTTCTGAGCACTGCGTCGTTGTAGAAGGTTCCTCCCTGTACTACGATATGTTTGCCAAGGTCTCCGGCGTCCGATACTTTGATAACCTTGAATAAAGCATTTTTAATGACGGAGTAGGCAAGCCCGGCGGAAATGTCGGAGACCTCCGCCCCTTCTTTCTGGGCCTGCTTGACCTTGGAATTCATGAAAACCGTACAGCGGGTGCCTAAATCTATGGGATTTCGGGCAAACAAAGCAGCCTGTGCAAAGTCTTCCACAGAATAATTCAGGGATTTTGCAAAGGTCTCGATAAAAGAGCCGCAGCCGGAGGAGCAGGCTTCGTTGAGCTGCACGCTGTCCACGGTCTGGTTTTTGATTTTGATACATTTCATATCCTGGCCGCCGATGTCCAGAATACAGTCCACCTCCGGATTGAAAAATGCCGCCGCGTAATAGTGGGCAACGGTCTCCACTTCCCCTTCGTCCAGCATAAAGGCTGATTTGAGCAATGACTCTCCGTATCCGGTGGAGCAGGAATGGACAATCTGTGCGCCTTCCGGCAGCAGAGAGTAGATTTCCTGAATAGCCAGAGTGGCGGTAGCCAGAGGGTTTCCGTTATTGCTGCTGTAAAAGGAATACAGCAGAGAGCCGTCTTCTCCTACCAGAGCCACTTTTGTGGTGGTGGAGCCTGCGTCAATGCCCAGATAACAGTTGCCCTGGCAGGTGGACAAATCTCCGGTAGCTACATGATGCCTGTCGTGACGTTTGCGGAACCGGTCATATTCTTCCTGGGTGGCGAACAGGGGTTCCATCCTCTCCACCTCAAATTCCATATGGATGTCGGAAGACAGTTTTTTCAGAATGCTTTTCAGCTCCATGGTAACTTCCGGTTTGCAGTTCAGGGCGGAACCCATGGCTGCAAACAGATGGGAATGGGACGGGGCAATAATATGTTCCTCATCCAGCTTCAGGGTACGGATAAAGGCTTCTTTCAGTTCCGGCAGAAAATGCAGAGGTCCGCCCAGAAAGGCCACATGGCCCCGGATAGGCTTTCCACATGCCAGTCCGGAAATGGTCTGATTGACCACTGCCTGGAAGATGGAAGCAGATAAATCTTCTTTGGATGCACCTTCATTGATTAAAGGCTGTATATCAGATTTGGCAAATACGCCGCAGCGGGCGGCAATGGGATAAATGGCCCTGTAATCCCTGGCATAGGTGTTCAGTCCCGCAGCGTCGGTCTGGAGCAGAGAAGCCATCTGGTCAATGAAAGATCCGGTCCCGCCCGCACAGATTCCGTTCATGCGCTGTTCCACATTGCCTCCCTCAAAATAAATAATTTTGGCGTCTTCGCCGCCCAGTTCAATAGCCACATCGGTCTGGGGCGCATAATCCTGCAAGGCGGAAGCCACTGCAATCACTTCCTGTATAAAGGGAATCTCCAGGTGTCTGGCCAGAGTCAGCCCGCCGGAGCCTGTGATTACAGGGGACAGCAGAAGATTTCCAAGTTCGTCCTGAGCCCTTGCCAGCAAATCCGAGAGCGTTTCCCGGATATTTGCAAAATGCCTCTGATAATCTGCAAACAGAATGTGATTCTGAGGGTCCAGTATTGTAATTTTGACGGTGGTTGAGCCAATATCAATGCCCAGCCTGTGTAATGTATGCTGTTCCATATCATTTCCTCCATGTCTCCGACAGAGTCAAAAATGGTAAATTTTTCTGTTTCTTCTTATTATATAGGTGTTCCGAAATCGAACACCGCTTATTATACGACAGGAAATTACAAAAAACAATCAGTTTTTTTATTTTTTATGGAATGTTTAGAATTGCTGTCCGGGTTCTTGTGACCGTCATATTCAAATATATGTCTGAAATAAAAATGAAGAACAGCGGACGGACATTCCGATGCAGAAGAATTACAGGAAGTGATGGAACGCTGTCTGCTCAGCGGAATATAATGATAAAGAGATGACTGAACCAAAATGGAGGAAATGAATATATGGCAAAAATTATTCCCATTCCAATTGGACCAATTTATAACGAAGGCCCCTGTCGGGGAATGGTACATGTAATTGAAAAAGGAGATACCCTGTACCGGCTGGGAAAACGGTATCATGTGAGCGTCGGCCAGTTAATGTTTGCAAATCCCTTTGTAAATGTATACAATCTGCAGATTGGAGATGAACTCTGTATTCCCATCAGCATTCAGCCCAGGATTCCGGAAGACAGAATACAGGGAGAACTGATGAAGGACAGAGGAATGCCCATGGCGCCGGAAGAAACGGAACCTGCCGGGATGTATCCGGAAGCGGAATACAGGGAAACAGCACAATATCCGCAATCCATGGAGGAAATGGAGCCGGAACAGACGGAAGTTCCGGAATATATGGAAGAAGTATAAACTTTTTATGAAACTATGGCCCCTTTCGTTGACAAACCGGGAAGGAAAATCTATAATGAATACTTGAATACCATGTATTTGCAGAGGAGGATATTATGGATTTTCTGAATAAAATGGAACGGAAATTTGGAAAGTATGCAATTCCTAATTTGACTTTCTGGTTGATTGGAGCCTGGATACTGGGATTTATCATTCAATACACAATGCCGGAGGTTCAGAAAATGCTGATTCTGGAACCTGCCATGATTCTGCGGGGACAGATATGGCGCATTGTTTCCTGGCTGCTGGTTCCGCCTCCGGTGCATATTCTGTTTTTAATCTTCTTTCTGTCCTGTTACTATTTTATCGGGATTTCCATTGAGCAGGCCATAGGGACCTTTCGTTACAATGTGTATTTAATCGGCGGTATGCTGTGCTCCATTCTGGGCTCGTTTGTATTATTTGGATTTTATTATTTTGTAAAAGGAATGGCTGTATCAGGTATCGGATATTATTTCAGTACGGAATATATTACCATGTCTCTGTTTATGGCTTTTGCGGTAATTTATCCCAATGTGGAATTCCGGCTGTATTTTATTATTCCCATTAAGGCAAAATGGATGGGGATTGTAGACGCGGTCTGGATGGCATTTATGTTTATATCATCCAATGCGGCAGGCCGGACGGCTATTCTTGCTTCTCTGCTGAATTTCCTGATTTTCTTTTTCAGTACAAGGAATTATAAGCGGGTGTCGCCAAAAGAAATGCATCGAAAACAGGTCTACCGGCAACAGATGCGGCAGGCAGAAAATATTACCAGGCACAAATGCGCTATCTGCGGCAGGACAGAGCGGGACGGGGCGGATCTGGAATTCCGGTTCTGCTCCAAATGCGACGGGAACTACGAATACTGCCAGGATCACCTGTTTACCCATCAGCATATCAGACGTAGCTGACGGGTTCGTTACATAACATGAAACACAGGAGGAATACAGATGGAAAATGAAATCGTTTCCAGAAATTTTATTGAACAGGAAATTGAAGAGGATTTAAAGGAAGGAAATTATGAGACGGTAAGGACGCGTTTTCCACCAGAACCGAATGGTTATCTCCATATAGGACATGCCAAATCCATTTTGCTGAATTATGGTCTGGCACAGAAATACCACGGCAAATTTCACATGCGCTTTGACGATACGAACCCCACCAAAGAAAAAACAGAATTTGTGGAGTCTATCAAAGAGGATATCCAGTGGCTGGGAGCAGACTGGGAAGACAACCTGTTTTTTGCTTCCGACTATTTTGAACAGATGTATGAAGGAGCTGTGAAGCTGATTAAAAAGGGCAAAGCCTATGTGTCGGATCTGACTCCGGAGCAGATGCGTGAGTACCGGGGAACGCTGACAGAGCCAGGCAGGGAAGACCCCAACGCAGGCAGAAGCATAGAGGAAAATCTTCAGCTGTTTGAGGATATGAAGAATGGGAAATACGAAGACGGAGCACTGGTTCTTCGGGCAAGAATTGATATGGCTTCCCCAAATATCAATATGCGGGATCCCATTCTCTACCGGGTGGCCCATATGACCCATCACAATACCGGAGACAAATGGTGCATTTATCCCATGTATGATTTTGCCCATCCTATTGAAGACGCCATTGAAAGGATTACCCATTCCATCTGTACCCTGGAGTTTGAGGATCACAGGCCTCTGTATGACTGGGTGGTGCGGGAACTGGAGTATGAGAATCCCCCAAGGCAGATTGAATTTGCCAAGCTGTATCTGACCAATGTGGTAACAGGGAAACGTTATATCAAGAAGCTGGTGGAAGATAAGATTGTGGATGGCTGGGACGATCCGAGACTGGTATCCATTGCCGCACTGCGCCGGAGGGGATTTACGCCGGAATCCATTCAGAAATTTGTGGAGCTGTGCGGAGTGTCCAAGGCAAACAGTTCCGTGGATTACGCTATGCTGGAATACTGTATCCGGGAGGATTTGAAGCTGAAACGTCCCCGTATGATGGCGGTGTTACATCCCATCAGACTGGTGATTGACAATTATCCGGAGGGACAGGTGGAATATCTGGATGCGGCTAACAATCTGGAAAATGAGGAACTGGGAACACGGCAGATTCCGTTTTGCCGGGAGCTGTATATTGAGCGGGAGGATTTCATGGAGGAGCCGCCGAAAAAATATTTCCGGCTGTTTCCGGGAAATGAAGTACGGCTGATGCACGCGTATTTTGTAAAGTGCGAAAGTTTCGTAAAGGATGAAAATGGAAATGTAACAGAGGTACACTGTACCTATGACCCGGAGACGAAAGCGGGGAGCGGTTTTGCCGGGCGCAAGGTAAAGGGAACCATTCACTGGGTTCCGGTGCCTTTTGCAAAAACATGTGAAATACGGTTATACGAAAATCTGGTGGATGAGGAAAAGGGCGTTTACAATAAGGAAGACGGAAGCCTGAATCTGAATCCGGACTCACTGACTGTTTTGAAAGAGTGTTATGTGGAGCCTGCACTGGCGGAGACAAAACCATATGACAGCTATCAGTTTGTACGACAGGGATTTTTCTGCACGGATGCAAAAGATTCCCGGCCGGATGCACTGGTGTTTAACCGAATTGTATCATTAAAAAGTTCTTATAAGCTGCCGGTACAGAAGTAGCGGCATACAGGAGGAGAAATATTATGAATTTGTTTTCAGGGCTGGAAAAATTCGGTTTGAAACCAGAGGATTCCAAAGAAATTCTTGAGAGTGCAAAAAAAGAAGAAATCCATAAGGAGGAGCAGAAAAAGGAGACGGTGAACAAGGAGATTCCGCCGGAGAAGGATTTTCTGCTGCCGAAAACCATACACTGCAAGGTGTGTGACAAGGATTTCAAGACAAAGGCTGTAAAAAGCGGGAAGGCCAGAAGGCTGCAGCCTGACCAGGATTTACGACCGCGGTTTCAGTATATAGATACCCTGAAATATGACGTTATTTCCTGTCCTCACTGCGGATATTCAGCTCTGTCCCGTGATTTTGACAGAATTGTTCCCGCACGGGCAAAAATGATTCGGGAACAGATTTCTGAAAACTTTACCCCCATGGAGGAACCGGAACAGGATTTTTATACTTATGACATGGCAATTGCCCGTTATAAGCTGGCTCTTTTGAATACTGCGGTGAAAAAGGGAAAAGAGAGCGAGAAAGCCTATACCTGCCTGAAACTGGCATGGATTCTGAGGGGGAAGGCAGATACCCTTTCCGAGGATATACCGGAGGAGAAGGAAGCGAAGAAAGAATGCCAGGAAGAAGAGGAAGTATTCTATCAGCAGGCATATGAAGGATTCAGCAAGGCAATCTCAGAGGAAATGTATCCGATTTGCGGAATGGATGAGAATACCATGGACTATCTCCTGGCATACATGTCCTACCATTTTGAAAAATATGAGATGGCGTCCAGGTGTCTGGCAAGAGTCCTGACCTCCTCCAATGCGAGCAGACGTCTGAAAGATATGGCTCTGGAGCTCAAGGAGGATATTGTTGCAAAACTGAAACATTAAAGCTGGAATATTAAAACTGAAACATCAAAACTGAAGTATTAAAACTGAAAATCTGGAAGAACATCACAATGCAGCACTCAGAAATAAGCGGAGGCGGAATATGAGGAGACACACAAAATTTACAGCAGCGGGAATGATGGCGGCAGTACTGACAGTTTTTTGTCTGACAGGCTGTGGTGGTCCTACAGAAGAGCAGAAACAGGCTGCGGAAAAGTACAAATCAGAGGCAGAAACCTGGCTGGAGGGGAATCAGTACACGAAAGCCCAGGAAGCAATGGAAAAAGCTCTGGAGCAGACTCCGGAGGATGAAGAATTACAGAAGGATGCAGAGGAGCTCAACAAAAAGGCAGAAGAGATGAAAGGCTATAATGAGACCATGGAAGCTGCCAGAGCAGCCATTGAGGCGGACGACGCTGCGGCACTGGACGCCCTGCAGGAGAGCGCGGCGGGACAGGCCCTTGTGAAAATGGCAAAAGAGACCGGGAGTTATATTTATCTGCCGGAAGGCGGCGCCAGCGGCACCGGAATCGGATTCTATACCTTTGACGACTGTGACTGCGACCAGTGGTATTACGGAGACTACCAGGAAGGCAAACGGGAAGGAAATGGTATCTGGTATTATGCCAGCAGCCGGACGGAAGACGGAAGCCTCTATAAGGAAGTCTACAATGGCCAGTGGAGCCAGGATGCTCCCAACGGAAAGGGCCATCAGGTGATAGCACTGGGAGATACGGTAGATACGGACCAGGATTTTGATGTGGAAAACGGCTTGTTTTACGGCACTTATGAGATTAAGGATACGCTGGAAGACGGAACGGAAGTAACCGGGAAATACGAACTGCAGAGCGGAAAATATGTGACCATTTCTGACGAAGAACTTGAGGCAAATAATTTTGTAGTACCGGAAGAACCCCACCTTGCCATCGCCTTTCTGTACAATGAGGCAGGGGAAATAAAGAGCTGCACCATGGTGTATACGGAAGATACAACCAGGGGCGTGAAACATTTTTACTGAAAGTAATACAGGTTGAGAAAATCCCCTCTTTCCCGTGTGACCGGGAAAAGGGGATTTTTGAATAGCACGAATTTCCAAAGCGCTCCGGCCCAGGCGCATTTTTTTATTTCTCCAGTTCCGCCATTTTCATGGCACGGACCTTCAGGGGCAGACCGAATAATGTGATAAATCCTTCCGCATCATGATGGTCATACAAATCCCCTGTGGTAAAGCTGGCCAGAGACTCACTGTACAGAGAGTAGGGAGAAGTGGTTCCGGCTTTGATAATATTTCCTTTGTAAAGTTTGAACTTCACTTCACCTGTTACATATTTCTGGGTGGAGGTAACAAAAGCCTGTACTGCTTCCCGCAGCGGGGTGAACCATTTTCCTTCGTATACAATCTGAGCCATCCGGTTGCCCATGTCTTTTTTCACTTCCATGGTAGCGCGATCCAGTACCAGTTCTTCTAACTGCTGCTGTGCTTCCATCAGAATGGTTCCGCCGGGTGTTTCATAAACGCCGCGGGATTTCATGCCCACCACGCGGTTTTCCACAATGTCAATAATGCCAATTCCATGTTTTCCGCCCAGACGGTTCAGTTCACGGATAATGTCAGCCACTTTCATTTCTGTTCCGTTGATGGTTTTGGGGACGCCGGCTTCAAAAGTCATGGTAACGTATTCGCCTTCGTCAGGAGCCTGCTCCGGAGATACCCCAAGAACCAGAAGATGGTCATAATTCGGTTCGCAGGCAGGGTCTTCCAGTTCCAGTCCCTCATGGCTGATATGCCACAGGTTCCGGTCCCTGCTGTAGCTGCTGTCAGCGGAGAAAGGCAGGTCAATGCCGTGAGATTTGCAGTATGCGATTTCCTCTTCACGGGACTGCATATCCCATTTGTCGCTTCTCCATGCGGCAATGATTTTCAAATCGGGAGCCAGTGCTTTGATACCCAGTTCGAAACGAATCTGGTCGTTTCCTTTTCCGGTAGCCCCGTGGCAGATAGCGGTAGCCCCTTCTTTTCTGGCAATTTCCACCAGACGCTTTGCGATACCTGGGCGCGCCATGGAAGTACCCAGCAGATATTTGTTCTCATAAACTGCACCTGCCTGTACGCAGGGAATAATGTATTCTTCTGCGAACTCATCTGTGATGTCTTCAATGTACAATCTGGAAGCGCCGGATAATTTTGCCCGTTCTTCCAGTCCGTCCAGTTCTTCTTCCTGTCCGCAGTCGATGCAGCAGCAGATTACTTCATAATCATAATTTTCCTTTAACCATGGAATGATGGCGGTGGTGTCCAGACCACCGGAATAAGCTAAAATTACTTTTTCTTTCATTACCTGTCCTCCATTGTATAAAATTGCTTTCCCGGACATTATATACTAACAGGGACAAAATATCAAGTGAAAAAATATGCATTATTAAATTATAAAAATGCAATCATGTTTCAAAACCCGCCATATGGTTATTTTATAAAGAAAAGACAGTTACAATTCAAAAAAAGTATTGCATAAAATATAAAACAAATGTATAATTATGCAAAAATAAGAAAAAAAGGCTTTACGAATTCCAAAAGATATATTATTATGAAAACTGACATTTCCATTACAGGGGCGGAAGTTGGCGGCGAAAACAGACTTTCCGTCATAAAGAATACAAGTTTGCAGTGAAAGAGAGGAATAAATCAATGATAAAAGCAGGAATTATCGGAGCCACAGGATATGCCGGGGCCGAACTGGTGCGGCTTCTCCTTGGCCACAGAGAGGTGGAAATCAAATGGTACGGCTCCAGAAGCTACATAGATGAGAAATATGCCAGCGTATACGGAAATATGTTTCAGCTTGTGGAAGATACCTGTCTGGATGACAATATAGAGGCTCTGGCGAAACAGGTGGACGTGATTTTTACAGCTACTCCTCAGGGATTTCTGGCGGGAGTCCTGACAGAAGAAATCCTTGAGAACACAAAAGTGGTGGATTTAAGCGCAGATTACCGTCTGAAAGATGTGGCAGTCTACGAAGCCTGGTATAAAATACAGCATAAAAGCCCTCAGTTCCTTAAGGAAGCAGTGTACGGCCTGTG
>Ga0137306_103764_pt1 | contig 10974 bp, 8 predicted proteins | sample Inofroosms_March_FD_97187 | JGI IMG/M metagenome (GOLD analysis project Ga0137306, IMG submission 97187) | Mouse cecal microbial communities from Vienna, Austria - N-Acetylneuraminic and N-Acetylglucosamine D2O microcosms_March | ecosystem: Host-associated > Mammals > Digestive system > Large... | reverse complement strand
AATATTCTTCCATCTGCCTATGATTTGCGTGAGAAAGAGCGGAGTTCGTCGGTAAAGGATCAGGGAAGCCGTGGAACCTGTTGGGCATTTGCGGCATTGACAGCATTGGAAACTTCGCTTTTGCCGGAGGAAAGTTTTGAATTTTCACCGGATCATATGAGTTTGAAAAATAGTTTTGCCAGTAACGGAGACAACGGCGGACAATATACGATGAGCATGGCATATTTAACCAGTTGGCAGGGACCAGTGTTAGAAACGGATGACCCATATGACGGCGTTGGGGTTGATAATCTTACAGCAGTAAAGCATATTCAGGAAGCCCAGGTGATTGAGAGCAAGAATCTGGATAAAATTAAGGAAGCAGTGTTTAAATATGGGGGCGTGCAAAGCGCTATTTATAGTACGCTGCAAAATGCAGGAAGCCGCTCTTCTTTTTACAATAATGTGACAAATGCTTATTGTTATGTGGGGCAGGAAAAACCGAACCATGATGTGGTTATTATTGGATGGGATGATAATTATTCTAAGGAGAATTTTTCTGTTGGACTAGAGGGTGACGGCGCATTTATCTGTCAGAATAGCTGGGGAGCGAATTTCGGTGACGACGGCGTATTTTATGTTTCTTATTATGATACTAACATTGGTGTGCATAATGTGGTATATACTGAGATTGAGGATATAGATAATTATAACAATATTTACCAGTCTGATTTATGCGGATGGGTAGGGCAGTTGGGATATAACAAGGATACCGTATATGGTGCGAATGTTTATACGGCTGAAGGTGATGAAGCTGTGGAAGCTGTAGGGTTTTATGCAACGGGTAAAAATACCGAGTATGAGGTCTATATCGTGCCGGAGTTTAAGGACACTGACAGTTTGCAGAAAGGACAGCGCGCCGCTTCTGGGAAGCTGGAAAACGCCGGATTTTATACAATTGATCTGAAAAAAGCGGTAAATGTAGCAAAGGGAGAAAAATTTGCAGTTGTCATAAAGGTGACAACACCGGATTCTGTACATCCGCTGGCGATTGAGTATGCAGGAGATGAGAGTACTTTGAATGTGGATTTGACGGATGGAGAGGGTTATATCAGCTCCTTAGGGACAAGCTGGGAAAGGGTTGAGGAAACGCAGAATTGCAATTTGTGTATCAAGGCATATACAAAAGAGCGTTAGAAATAAATTTGGAGGACTGTTAATGATGGGTAAAAAAATCGTTTTTGCAACCGGAAATCAAGATAAGCTGGAAGAAATACGTATGATACTTGCAGATCTGGATGTGGAAATCGTTTCCATGAAGGAGGAAGGGGTTTCAATTGACATTGAGGAAAACGGAACTACCTTTGAGGAAAATGCGGTGATTAAGGCGAAGGCAGTTGCTGAGTGTACGGATGCAATTGTTTTGGCGGATGATTCCGGCCTTGAAATTGATTATCTCAATAAGGAGCCGGGAATTTATTCCGCGAGATATATGGGAGAGGATACTTCTTATGAGATAAAGAATCAGAATCTGTTGGACCGCCTTTCGGGGGTTCCGAAGGAAGAGCGGACAGCGCGGTTTGTCTGTGCGATTGCTGCCGTACTTCCCGATAAGGAAGTTATTGTGAAAAGGGAAACGATTGAGGGATATATTGGCTATGAACCTGCCGGAGAAAATGGCTTTGGATATGATCCGATTTTTTATGTGGATGAATATAATTGTTCTACCGCACAGCTTCCGGCGGAAAAGAAGAATGAACTGAGCCACCGTGGGAAGGCTTTAAGGGCAATGAAGGATGCACTGCGAGAAAAATGCGAATAATAAGGAAGAATATTCATGAGAGAGATGAAAATACTTGTCGTGAGTGATACTCACAGGAAACATGGAAATTTAGAGAAGGTGCTAGAGAGAGAGGGACCTTTGGATTTGGTCATTCATTTAGGGGACGCCGAGGGTTATGAGGAGTACATAGAGGAAATTTGCGAATGTCCGCTTGAAATTGTATCAGGAAACAGCGATTTTTTTTCCACGCTTCCAAAAGAAAAGGAAATTGAAGTCGGAGGATATCATATTTTAATCACGCATGGGCATTATTACTATGTGACAGCCGGGATTGAGGATATCAAAAAGGAAGCCTATGGAAGAGGTATGGATATTGTTATGTTCGGACATACCCATCGCCCGATTGTGGACTATGGGAAGCGAATTATTGCAGTGAATCCGGGAAGTATTTCCTGTCCAAGACAGGAGGGAAAGCTGCCATCCTATGTGATTATGAAAATTGATTCTAACGGGGAGGCGAGTTTCACAATAAATTATCTAAATTCATATTGATTTTTGTGCAAAATATATTGGCGTTTGGGTGTTGACATTTTGGACATGCTAAGATATAATATGTCTTGCGTCACGAAAAGGCAGAATTTGACTGTTTATTTGTAACGGGGTGTGGCTCAGCTTGGCTAGAGCGCCTGGTTTGGGACCAGGAGGTCGCAGGTTCGAATCCTGTCACCCCGATTACATGCGGGTGTAGTTCAATGGTAGAACACCAGCCTTCCAAGCTGGATACGTGGGTTCGATTCCCATCACCCGCTTGCATGAAGCACTTAGCAAGATTCATTCAAGCTTGGTGTGAATGCACACCTGAATGCTTAACAAGATTTTTAAGTTTTACATAATGGTGTTTTCTTATGTGTTCGTAGCTCAGCTGGATAGAGCAACGGCCTTCTAAGCCGTGGGTCGGGGGTTCGAATCCCTTCGAGCACATTTTCCCGTTATGGGTAAAGGAGAACGGTACGCAGTTGAAAGGAATTTTAAATGGGTCCGGAATCTTTATGGTGGGTATAGCGCAGTTGGTTAGCGCGCCAGATTGTGGCTCTGGAGGCCCAGGGTTCGAATCCCTGTATCCACCTTGATGCGATCAGTTCTGAGTTTTAGGCATCTACTGTTAAAATAATGGGCTATCGCCAAGCGGTAAGGCACAGCACTTTGACTGCTGCAGTCGCTGGTTCGAATCCAGCTAGCCCAGTTTCAAAGTGTAGTTCTTACAAGGAAAGTTTATAATTGAATTGTATGGGATATTAGCTCAGTTGGTAGAGCACTTGACTTTTAATCAAGTTGTCCGGGGTTCGAATCCCCGATGTCTCATTGAAGAAAAGCCTATAAAATCAAGGGTTAGAGCGAATAAAAGCACTCCAATGAATGGGGTGCTTTTTATAATTGGCTAACAAATGACTAACATCATGATTTTTTGATAAGCAGTGATTCCAGCGTGTCCGCTGCTGCCTCGTCTTTCTTCTGCAGGTTAGCCTTGTTGACAGGACTGAACAAAGAGCATTATGGAAAATAAACATTTGCTGGTTTGCATGTGCCATGTATAGAATTGGAAATCATACATAAAGATGTTCATAATTTGTGTATGATTTCCGTTTTTATTTTCGGAACAGTGGTGATAATGCTTGTAAATATTTTCTAAACTGCTATAATAAAAAAATAGAGGATTTTAATTGTGAATGGATTGAAGTTTATATTTTGGTACACAATTTATCTTGTGAACTTTGACATGTGAATAGTGAATATAGTGTTGTGTATAAGGTATCAGGAAGCAGAGAAATAAACGGAAAAAGAAAATGTCATATTGTATACGTCAATAAAGAAAAGAGGTGAATGCTATTTTAAAAAAAATAAAAGACATGAAGGTGGGAAAGAAGCTTCGGGTTTGTTTCGCACTTATAGTAGTTGTAGCCAGTATATCGGGCATATTGGGAATGATTATGCTGTTGGTTACAAACAGCAGTTACAGCAACGTTCTGGTATCCAATGGATTTTCACAAGGTGAAATCGGTATATTTAGTACATATTTGAACAAAGAGCCAGCTATTATAAGGGAAATGATTCTGTTGGAGGATGATGCCGGGATACAGGAGGCAGTAGCAGAACTGGATGAAATATCGGCGAAGACAGATGCGGCGCTTGAGGTGATGGAAAAAAACTGTAATTCAGATGAGGAGTTGGAATACATCGCTCAGATTGATGAACTGCTTCCGAAGTACCGCGATATCTTTTCGCAGGTAGAAGAGCTTGCGGTAGAGAATCACAATGAAGAGGCGTTACAGTTGCTGATTACGACGGGAAAACCTACGCTGAAAAGTCTTACAGATGCTGTTGAAGGATTGATTGAATTAAATGTGTCAATGGGAAATGACGCCTCACAGCAGATGGAGAATATGGCTTACATTATTTTAGCTATTATCCTTGTTGTCATCATCATTTCGATTGTAGTATCTACACGGTTTGCGGGATTTGTGACCAAGCTGTTTACAGAACCGATTACTATGGTTAAGGAGGCATCGGCAGAGCTTGCGAGGGGCAATCTGGATATAGCGGTAGAGAGGATGTATCCAGATGAAATTGGTGAAATGACCGATTCTTTCAAAGAGGCAGCAGATATGATGAAACTTTATATTCAGGAGCTGACAAGAGGTCTTGGTGAGGTTTCCAAAGGGAATTTTAATATTTCAACTGATGTAGATTTCAGAGGTGACTTTAAAGCATTAGATGAGGCAATTGTACTGATTACGGATTCATTAAGCGGAACGCTCGGCAATATTTATGAAGCATCCGAACAGGTTTCCTTAGGTGCAACGCAGATGGCTGATAGTGCACAGGCATTGGCAGAAGGAGCAACGAATCAGGCGGCATCCGTAGAGGAGTTGACAGCTACGATTCAGAATATTACCGAAACAATCGTGCGCAGTTCGGAGAAAGCAGAACAATCGCATCTTGATGCAGAGAAGTTTAAGACGGAAGCAGAAGAGAGCAATGAGAATATTAAACATCTAAATCAGGCAATGGAACGGATTAATGAGACATCAAGAGAAATTGCGAACATCATTACTGCAATTGAGGACATTGCTTCTCAGACAAACCTGCTGTCATTGAATGCTTCCATTGAAGCAGCAAGAGCAGGCGAGGCGGGAAAAGGATTTGCGGTGGTGGCGGACCAGATTGGCAAACTTGCAACTGACAGCGCAAATTCGGCAATCAATACAAAGAACTTGATTGAAAATTCCATTCAGGAAATTGAACGAGGGAATGAGATTACAGTCAGAGCTACCGAAGCAATAGAATCTGTGATTGAGGGAATCAACGTTTTAGCAAAATCAACGAATGAAATTAGCATAATGTCCGTTTCTCAGGCGGATGCGATGAAGCAGTTAGAAGCTGGTGTAGAGCAGATTTCTGAGGTGATTCAGAATAACTCAGCGGCGGCACAGGAAACTTCGGCTACCAGTGAAGAGTTGTCGGCGCAGTCGGAAAGTCTGGAAGAATTAGTTGGACAATTTGTGTTAAAAGTTTAGAAGAAATTTTTCTATACGATAACTTATTTGCAATACATTGTTATGTAGTTTATAGCAGATATTACATTTCAGATTATGAGAGTAAAATATAAATAAAAAGAGATTTGGAATTAAAAAATCCTGCAAAGAGGTATTTGGCGGCAAAAGATTCAGTCACTAGATACCTCTTTTTCTATTTCTTTGCACGATGTTCCGTCGGGAACTAAATTAAAAGTTCTTTTGCGGCAGACGGTTGTGTAATGTTTAGATTTAAGATAAAATTAGTCCTAGATATAATAAAACGGCGGGAGAAGAAGCGGAAAGCGAGGTACATTCAGTGATTAAAAATCCGGTTTTGAAAGGTTTTAATCCCGATCCATGCATATGCAGAAAAGGCGATGATTACTATGCCGCAGTTTCGTCTTTTGAATGGTTTCCTGACTTTGATTCTAAAGAGCTTGGATTGCAGACGGAATTTTTTGATGCCAGAATTCCGGCAGAGGATGTACCGGTATACCTCAGGCTACATATAGAAGGAAGAAAAACATGGTTTGATTGGAGCTATGACGGAGAAAAATACATCCGAATCGGAGGGATTTTTGGCACTACAAAATTCTCGGATGAATATTGCAGGTATGGGGAATTTACGGGAACCTTTGTTGGTTTAGCCTGTACGGATGGAGTGAAGCATTCTCATTACGCAGACTTTGACTTTTTTCGTATCAGGCGGATGAGGGAGCAATAGTAGATTGAACAGAATTAAGGAGAGACAGATGAAGAAAAAGAGTATATTCAGGCAATTACTTCTGCCGATGATTGCAATTGTATGTGTATTGGCAGTAAGTCTGACAGGGGTTATTGCAGTTGTTTTTACAAAGTCATACGAAAATGAGATATATAGCAGAAATCAGGATAAGTCCAGACTCGTATCCGGTGAAATCGGAACTTTTCTGGATGGTGCATATGGGATTACTGAGGAATTATCAGTAAATCCGAGTATATTGACGATGGAAACAGAGGTTCAGGCACCGATTTTGGAGGATTGTGTAAAACGAAATTCTTATTTGGAGCTGCTCTATATTCAAGGAGCGGACGGGATGCAGACGGGACGTTCTTCCGGTGAGCTTGCCGACCGTTCGGCTCGCTGGTGGTTCATTCAGACAATGGAGGAGCAGAAAGCATTTGTTTCAAAATCATACTAATCTGTAAATACCGGAATGCCTTGTGCATCAATATTTTTCCCAATGTATCAAAATTCAGAGCTTATAGGAGTCTTTGCAGTAGATTTGAAATTGGACTACCTGCAAAGTCTGGTAGAGGAATTCTCCGACATGGAGAACGGGGAATATTCTTTTGTCATTGATGGGGAAGGCGTAGTGGTTGCGCATCCTGACAGTGCGCAGATAGAGGAATTATACAATTACAAATTGATGACAAAAACGGTTTCGAGCAAGGATGAAGCCGGCATCCCCCTGACGGATGATGACGGCAATATTTTGACAGAGGAGCAGGATTTAACAGTATCGGAGGAATATCAGGAAATTATCATAGATGTCATGGCGGGGAATACCGGAAGCTGTAAGATGGAAAATGAAGGAGAGTCTTATTTCGTAAGTTATGCTTCCATACCGCTTCCGGGAGAATCCGATTCATGGTCTGTTATAACTTTGCAAAAGGAAAGTGCGGCAATGTCAATGGTGTACCGGATTATTATAATCGGGGTATTTTTGGCGCTGCTGATAATTGCGGCTGCAATACTTGTTATTGTGCTGCTGGCACATAGACTGACAAAGCCAATTGCATCTATTACGGAGCTGATTGGAAATGCCTCTGACGGAGATTTTTCAATGCAGGCAGACGAAAGTAACAAAAACGAAATCGGAATGCTGTCTAAGAACTTTAATAAAATGACTAGGAAAATATCTGGAATTTTGACAAGAATCACCACATTTACCGACGAGGTGATACAAAGCTCCGGTCATTTAAAGAACATAGAGGGGGATGTGGATTCCATCAGTCAGGCAGTCAGAGAGATTTCAGACGGGACAGACGCTCAAAATCGGGATGTTAACCGTGTTGTTACCCGCGCTGCAGAGCTGGAGGAGATGTTTGGGCAGTTAAGGGAGAAAAGCAGTCTATTATTGGTAGATTCCCAGAATACGATTCTTTCGGGACAGAGCGGAATGCAAAGCGTGGAAGATTTGAAGGAGCAAAGCGAAAATACGGCAAAAAGAATGGCAGAATCTTATACAAAGATTATGACGTTGGAGGAGCAGTCTAAGAGAATTTCAAGCATCGTGGGTACAATCAATGAGATATCTTCACAGACAGGACTTCTTGCATTAAATGCTTCCATTGAAGCGGCTCGGGCGGGGGAGCAGGGCAGAGGCTTTGCAGTAGTAGCAGAATCCATAGGAAAGCTTGCAGCCGATTCAACTGCTGCAACTGCGAATATTGAGAGTATTATTGTTGGGCTGTGCCGGGATATTGAGGATACGGTAGCAGACATAGAATCTATCAGAAACGGTGTGCATGGACAGACACAGGCAGTAGATAAGGTGGAGGAAACTTTCACAGATTTTCAGATGCTGGCTGAAAAGACGAGGGAATCTGTCAGCAGTATGGAGGAGCTGGTGGTCGAGATGCACAAATGTGACCGTTCTGTAGTACATGCAGTAGAGAGAATCCGCGATATCTCTATGAACACGGCGGAATTGACTGAGAAGGTGGCAGATTCGTTGGAGGAACAGTTAGAGGGAATACGGCATGTTGCACAACGTGTAGATAATCTGTCAATGGTTTCAGCGGAAATGGATCGGGAGATGACGAAGTTTAAGCTGTAAAAATAAGGTTACTATGAGCGGCTTTCAGCGCCGTGAATAGTAACAAAATAAGCGAAAAAAGGTCTTGACAAACCGAAAGTTCGCTTATATACTGATTTAGTGTGCATACAAATGCACATTTATCAAATAATATAGGAGGTGAAAATAATGCCAACATTCAACCAGTTAGTAAGAAAAGGACGTCAGACATCTGTTAAGAAGTCTACTGCACCTGCACTTCAGAAGGGATTCAATTCTTTGAAGAAAAAACCTACGGATGCTTCCGCTCCGCAGAAGAGAGGTGTATGTACTGCTGTTAAGACAGCTACGCCTAAAAAACCTAACTCAGCTCTTAGAAAAATTGCCAGAGTTCGTCTTTCCAACGGAATCGAAGTGACAAGCTATATTCCGGGAGAAGGTCACAACTTACAGGAGCATAGCGTTGTTCTGATTCGTGGCGGTCGTGTTAAGGATTTGCCTGGTACACGTTACCATATCATCAGAGGTACACTTGATACAGCAGGTGTTGCCAATAGAAAACAGGCTCGTTCCAAATACGGCGCTAAGAGACCGAAAGCTGCTAAATAAGAGTTTGGCAGACCAATAGTATCACAGGAAAGTGTAGCCGGATGGTGTATCCATTTGGCATGAGCTAAAGGTAAGTGTTGGGATTATTTCTTGAAAATAGAAAAGACTAAGGAATCCACCAGCAGGGTCGGTTCCTTTAGGATTTAGAGAAAGATCCTAAGGAATCCACCAGCAGAGCCGGTTCCCTTAGGATTAGAGAAAGATCCTAAGGAATCCACCAGCAGGGTCGGTTCCCTTAGGATTAGAGAAAGATCCTAAGGAATCCACCAGCAGAGCTGGTACCCCTTAGGATAAATACCTGCACGATCACATTTTAGAGAGACACATGTGAGTACCGTTGAATTAATCGAAAAAAAGAACATGGTTAAGGAGGGAAGTAACGTGCCACGTAAAGGACATACTCAGAAAAGAGACGTATTAGCAGATCCGATGTACAATAACAAAGTGGTTACTAAGCTTATCAATAACATTATGTTAGATGGTAAGAAAGGTATTGCACAGAAGATTGTATACGGAGCATTTGAAAGAGTTGCAGAAAAGACAGAGAAACCTGCTCTTGAGGTATTCGAAGAAGCCATGAATAATGTAATGCCTGTACTTGAGGTAAAGGCAAGACGTATTGGCGGTGCAACCTATCAGGTGCCTATCGAAGTCAGACCGGACAGACGTCAGGCGTTAGCGCTTCGTTGGCTTACCCTGTATTCCCGCAACAGAGGCGAGAAGACAATGGAAGAGAGACTGGCAAATGAGATTATGGATGCCGCAAATAACACAGGCGCATCTGTAAAGAGAAAAGAAGACATGCATAAGATGGCAGAAGCGAACAAGGCTTTCGCTCATTACAGATTCTAATAAGGAGGGAAATCCGTTGGCTGGAAGAGAATATCCATTAGAGAGAACCAGAAATATCGGTATTATGGCTCATATTGATGCTGGTAAGACAACATTGACAGAGCGTATTCTTTATTATACCGGTATCAACTATAAGATTGGTGATACTCATGAAGGAACTGCTACGATGGACTGGATGGAGCAGGAGCAGGAAAGAGGTATCACAATTACTTCAGCCGCTACAACCTGTCACTGGACAATGCAGGAGAACTGCAAGACAAAACCGGGTGCGTTAGAGCATCGTATCAATATTATTGATACGCCAGGACACGTTGACTTTACGGTTGAGGTAGAGCGTTCACTCCGTGTACTTGACGGCGCCGTTGGTGTCTTCTGTGCAAAGGGTGGTGTTGAGCCTCAGTCAGAGAATGTATGGCGCCAGGCTGACACATACAATGTACCTCGAATGGCTTTCATCAATAAGATGGACATTTTGGGTGCAAACTTCTACGGAGCTGTAGATCAGATTCGTACAAGATTAGGAAAAAATGCAATCATTCTCCAGTTGCCGATTGGTAAGGAAGATGATTTCCAAGGAATCATTGACTTATTTGAGATGAAAGCATATATTTACAACGACGACAAGGGTGATGATATCTCTATCACAGATATCCCGGAGGATATGAAAGACGATGCAGAGCTTTATCACACCGAGTTAGTTGAAAAGGTATGCGAATTAGATGATGATTTGATGATGCAGTATTTAGAGGGCGAAGAGCCGTCTGTTGAGGATATGAAGGCTGCATTAAGAAAAGGAACCTGTGAGTGTACCGCAGTTCCGGTATGCTGTGGTTCTGCATATAGAAATAAAGGTGTTCAGAAATTATTGGATGCTATTTTAGAGTACATGCCTGCTCCGACAGACATCCCTGCAATCAAGGGTGTTGATTTGGACGGCAATGAAGTAGAGAGACATTCTTCTGACGAAGAGCCATTCTCCGCTTTGGCATTTAAGATTATGACCGACCCGTTTGTTGGTAAGCTGGCATTCTTCCGCGTGTATTCCGGCGTTATGAATTCCGGTTCCTACGTATTGAATGCAACCAAGGATAAGAAAGAGCGTGTTGGACGTATCCTTCAGATGCATGCAAACAAGAGATCCGAGCTTGACAAGGTTTACTCTGGTGATATTGCAGCAGCAGTTGGATTTAAGATTACGACAACCGGTGATACCATCTGTGATGAGCAGCACCCGGTAATCTTAGAGTCTATGGAGTTCCCGGAGCCGGTTATCGAGCTTGCAATTGAGCCTAAGACAAAGGCTGGACAGGGCAAGATGGGTGAGGCTTTAGCAAAACTTGCAGAAGAAGATCCTACTTTCCGCGCGCATACAAATACAGAAACAGGTCAGACCATT
>Ga0137306_103762_pt1 | contig 10976 bp, 7 predicted proteins | sample Inofroosms_March_FD_97187 | JGI IMG/M metagenome (GOLD analysis project Ga0137306, IMG submission 97187) | Mouse cecal microbial communities from Vienna, Austria - N-Acetylneuraminic and N-Acetylglucosamine D2O microcosms_March | ecosystem: Host-associated > Mammals > Digestive system > Large... | reverse complement strand
TTCGTAAAATAAAGAGCAGCCCGCATAGTGGACTGCTCTTCCGGCAGATAAAATGATACTTGTGAAAAAACAGTGCCAGGTGTTTACCTGGCACTGCCCACAGATTTTCTTCTTATCAGGCTCGTTTCAGCGACTTGATGTCCTGTGATGCCCGCCCGCGACATTTTAAAAACTTCTTTTACAACTTCGGCGCTGGATTCGACATTGTCTAAAGTAATCTCCATAGAGGATTAGGGTGAAGGCACCGGAAGAGTGTGCCGGAAATCTACTGGCAAGCCATGCGGGAGATGCGGAATGCGCAGGTCGGAGACATGCAGACGAGAATCGTGGCTGTGAAAAACATGCAGCTCTTGACTTTAGTTTGTTAAAATCCTCTGTGTATTTACTGTGAAGAATCATACAAAAAATGGGTAAAAGCAAGTGATTTTGGAAACAAAATAAAGGCAACAAAAAGCCGCCCAAATGCGCTGATTGGCGTAATTGAACGGCTTTTATCGTGGCGGAGATGAAGGGATTTGAACCCTCGCGCCGGTTTCCCGACCTACTCCCTTAGCAGGGGAGCCCCTTCACCAACTTGGGTACATCTCCAAAAACATATTATAACTTATCTGTCAGAAGAAACGGTGGCGGAGAGAGTGGGATTCGAACCCACGGCTCTTGCGAGTCACTGGTTTTCAAGACCAGCTCCTTAAACCACTCGGACATCTCTCCCTTGGGTATCATACTACAGTCTCCACAAAAAGTCAAGCGTATTTTTGCAGCATTCCCAACAAATGGCGCTTATATGTGAAGCATCCTTCCAGACATCTGACAGCCACAGGGCAGGCTCAAGCCGGCTCCTGCCTTTGCGGCAGCCAGGACAGGATGGAGAGCTGGTCGCTGTCGATGAAGCTGTCCGCCATATAGGCGAACAAAATCTGGTTATACCGTGAAACATCCACCTGTTCAAGCAGGGAGGGGGAGATGGATGCCGTATCGACAAAAGTGACTTTGGGATAATGGACCAGCAGGAACGGAAGGTAACTCTGCATTGAGCGGTCCCCGAAGATCAGGAGCTGTCTGGTACTTTCCGCAGCATTGCCAACATCAATGGTCACAATCGGGGAAACACCGCCCAAGAGGACATCCTTCACATCCCCAAGTACCTCCCGGAACTGCGGATAGAGGGTATAATACCTGCGGGAACGGCCGTCGTTTTCGTAGTGGGTCACGGTGTAATAACGCCAATATTTAGACATCGAATAGGCCGATATGCGGTCGGGCGGGATTTCCCGGTAGGGGGAACGTGCATAAAGGTCCCCGTAATAGTTGTAGTCGAGATGCTCCACACTGAATTCATGGATGCCGCGCGGCTTCAGGCCGAGTTTTTGAGCAGCTACCGCATAGATATAGTACCCTCCCAATCCGGTGGTTGTGTTATCGGTGCGGTAGTAAATATATTCTTCCTGGTGGTTGCGCAGGGTCGGATAGACGTCGATCGGGGTGAGATATCCGGATACACGGCGGTAGACGTCATCCAGAAGCTGCTGTTTCTGGTTATAAAGCGGCGCAACGGTATCATAAGGTACCTTGCTCTGCTGAACCGCACAGGCGGTCGGGATCAGCATGACATAACTGTTGCGCTGGAACTGTTCAACAAAATCGAGCATTCTGGTGATATTGGCGTTGACGATTGCCTGGCTTTTGAGCTGCACGTCCAGCATCAGCATATCTTCCGAGATAAATACACCGTTCTGCTGCTTGTTGCCGCCCGCATATTTTAGGGAAATTTGGAGCCGGCGCAAAAAGTCTGCACCCGGCAGGCGCTCCTTCATGGCTGATTCCATCTGTTGGAAAGGCTGATCCTGGGAGCCGAGCGCATCAAGCAGCGCGCTCCCCTCCCCGCTCTGCAAAAGCAGGACAGGCGCCAGAAAAAGCATAGCTAAAAATGCAATCCCGTTGTATCGGCGCAGTTTCACCCGGATTCCTCCTTTCCAAAATCAAAGCATAAATGCGGTGGTAACGACCAGCAGTATCAGCGTCAGCAGTGTGGAGACCATCTCCCATATCTGCGGGGATGTCCTGCGGAAAAAGCCTGCCGCGACCCTCCCCATTCCGCTGGCGCAAAAGACGGCTACCAACAGAAGCAGGTAGTTCGAGTTGAGCAGATAGAGCACCTCGTTGCTGAGAAAGTCCGCCCCGCTCAACCCGAACATGACCCGCAGGTAATCAACCGACTGCTTGAGGGAGCTCCCCGCAAACAGGACGAACGAGACCTGCACCGCAATGGTACAGCCAATCCAGCGCAGGACTGGCGGAATTGCCTCGGCAATCCGGCGGAGCAGAAATTTTTCGCAAAGGACAAGCGCGGAAAAATACAACCCCCAGACCACCATGTTGAGCCGGGTGCCGTACCATAGCCCGATCAGGATCGAGAGCAGCAGGATATTAAAGATGCCCGAAAGGGTTCCCCCCTGTGGTGCGCCAAAGGCGGTATAAACATATTTGCGCATGAACCGGTTGACTGTGATATTAAACCGGGAAAAAAAGTCGTTGATGCTGATCGACCGGAACGGGTCCCGGAAATTTTCGGGCAGGTCGAGTCCGAAGATCAGCCCCAGCCCCCGCGCCATGTCGCAAAGCCCGGAGAGCAGAAAGCAGATTGACAGTGAAAGGCAGGCAACCATCATCCAGACGTGCAGGACAGCCGCGTTGTAATAGTGTACCTCGTGCAGGCGGACATAAATCTGATAGATGCCGTCCCCAAGGATCACTTTTTTTGCCAGCCCCTGCACAAATATCCGGCCACCCCGCCCGATCCGCTCGAGTGACATCCGCATCCGGTGGGTCTGCGGGACTATCCTGCCGTAGTAGACAAGCGGGCCAGCATAGAGCCTGGGGAAAAAGCCCATCACCAGTGCAAACGATACCAGGCTGCGTTCGGAGGCAACATATCCATAATAGCAGTCTGCCAGATAGCCTGCGCCGGTCAGACAGACCACGCCCAAACCCAGTGGGACATGCAGGCCATAGAGCTGCTCCAGAACCCCATAGAGGACGAACAAGGCCAGATTTGCGCCTGCGGAAACAGCGGCAACGGCTGTGCGCAGGCGGGGAATCCCCTCGCATCGTCCAAGCAGGCGCGCCGCCAGGTAATCGGCCAGGATGACCGCAGCGATCAGCAGGACCCGTTCGTGTTCGATAGAGGCATAACAGAAAGCAGACAGGGTGACCACAGCCCATGCTCTTGCACGCGGCGGCAGAAACAGGCAGACCGCCACGGAGACCGGCAGCAACAGATAGAGGAATGTCAGGCTGTAAAGATGCATCGCGCGGCCTCCTTTCTTCTGCATTTTGGTTCGGAAAACTGTGGTTTACAGCGGAAACTGCTGCCTTGGGAAATCTGGAAAAATGAGGTTCTATGCGCAGGCGGGTCTTAGAACCTGTTCGGTATTTCTTTCTGCAAGGGGGCTTTTTCACTTGCAAAAAGCCCCCTCTTGCCGCTTCGCGGCAATTCACCCGAAAAACTGCCGCCGCAGCGGCGTGCATAGGCCAACCGACGCAAAGCGTCGGCTCTTAGGCCGGAGCGAAGCTTCACAGGAGAATGCGTTCCGTGCTCATCTCGCGCTAAGAGCCTGCCTTCGGCGGGTTGCGCTCGAAACGCTTCGCTGCGGCTCGCAGTGCGGAGCGCGTCAGGGGCTCTGCCTTTGGAAACCGCAATTTTTATCGTAAAATTGAGAAAAACTTTAGATGCCGAATAGGTTCTTAAAGGGACTCCACCAGATGCAAAAACTCCTCATAGGTATAGAGTGTGTTAACCGTTTTGAGCAGGGCCTTGGTACCCATCCGGGCGGGCAGCCGCAGCTTTTTCAACAGCTTCTGCCGAACCGCAAAGCTGTTTTCACCGCCGGAAATCCCCCATTCCACCAGGTCTGCCTGTGTGATTTGGGTTTCCCCTGTAGCCGCTTGATCGGATGCGCCCTGCTCCGCTGTTTCCGGAGTGATGCCCGCTCTGGCGAACGCCTCGAGCAGCAGTTTTGTAGGCACCCCTTCCACACCCAGTTTTCCCTCTGCCGAGGGCCGGTTTTTCCGCCGTTCTTTGCCGAACAGGTCGGGGATGTAAACATGCGTGATCCGTTCGGGCGGGACTGCGCCGGAAAGATAGCCGCGGATTCGAAATCCCGCTGCATCCGAATCGGTCAGCAGGATGATCCCATCCTTTTCCGCCAGCATCCGGATGGTATGGAGCTTGCGTTTGTCCCGGAAAATGTCAAACCCATCGGTCGTCAGGATATTTGCGTCGATCAGTGAGCTGAGTCTGGCCTTATCGTACCGTCCTTCGACGATGACCGTCTGTTTCAGGCGTATCATCCGGTTCCCTCCCGTCTATGCCGGGGCACTGTCCCCCAGCCCTGTGATTTCAAAAAACAACAAGAACTTGAAAACAGGAAACGGGTCCTTACCGTCTCCCGGTGATCAAAAACAGCTGTGTGACCGTCTGTTCAAGGATCACGCGGTCGTTCGCGCCGGTGCTTTTGAGCCGCAGGTCGGCCCGGGCGAGCAGGTCAAGCATCTGCCCGAGCTGGGGGGCGGAGTAATCCCCGCTGTCCGACATCGCATTGCGCACCACGAATGCGCGGTTTTTGGCATAACCGAGGTCGGCTGCTGCCTGTGCGGCAGGGACGCCCGCCTGTCGTGCGGCAAATCCGCGGTAGAGGTCGGTAAACCCGCCCGCCAGGACGGTCAGGACCTTGGCTGCCGGCTCCCGCAGATAAAGAAGCTGGTCGATCAGCTCCATTGCGCGGGAAAAGCTGCCGCGTGAGATTGCCTTGGAAAGGTCGTAGACCCGCGCCTGAATCACTGCGGTGACCACTGCGTCCACATCCCCGCGCGAAATCCCCCCGCTGCCCACATAGGCGCAGACCTTGTCCAGCTCGGTTGCAAGGGTCATCATGTCATCGGTGCACCGTTCGATCAGGTAGCTTCCCACCTCGCTCGAAAGTTCGCACCCGTTTTTCTGGGCGCGGTCCCGCAGAAACCGCAGGGTATCGCTGTTCCTGCGCGCACCCAGCTCAATCACGCCGCCCGCCTTGTCGCACGCTTTCACCAGCTTGGTCAGGCGCTCTTTTTTGGAAGGCGGGTGCTTGACTGCCACCACCACACAGGTGGTTTGGGGCGGATCGGAAAGCACAGTACAAAGCTCGTCAAAGGTGCTGGAATCCAGTTTGTCCGGCTCGAGATCGAGGGTGACACATCGTCCCCCGGAGAGGAACGGGAGGGACTCCACCGCATCGTAAAACGCCTGCATATCCAGTTCGCTGGTCTCAAACCGATGCAGATTGAAGCTGTCAAACGAGCCGTCGAGCGCTTTTTTCACAAGCAGCTTTTCGTAAAGGCTGATCAGATAGGGCTGGGAGCCGTAGAGCAGATAAACCCGGTGCTGCTCCTCCCGTTTGACATGCTTGCTGAAGTCGCTTTCGAGGGTATATTTCATCCTTCCACCACCTGTTAACATCTATTTTGAATCAAAACACCCCGTTTTTTGTGGGTGAATTGGCCGGAAAAGAGCGGGCATTTCAGGGATCCGGCGGGAGCCGCAGCGTGACAACCCTGCTGGAAAAATACCGGTCGTCAACTGCGGCTTCATAGCCGGGCGCAAAAATCCAGTCGTTGCGCCCATTGACCAGCAGGTGCGCTGCCGCCGGATCCTGGTCGAATGTCTTGACCAGCCGCAGTCCATCGATATCCACCGTGACATGCCGCGCGGACTGCCGGTCGGCATAGAACCAGACCCGTCCGAACAGTTCGGCTTCAAAGCCGTAACAGCGCTCGAGTGAAAATGCAGCCTCGACCGGGAACCGTTTTACCAGCGCCTTCATTGGACTCCCGTCCAGCCCGTCCTCCGACTCGGCCACGAGCAGGGTGATCCGGTCTACCCCGCAGGATACGAAAAAATCCGTCAGGTTCTGCACATCCGTGTCGGAGGCCGGCGCACCGATCACCGCGCCCTGCCTGCCATAGGCAAACGCGAGCGTAGTCCCGTTTTCGGCAGCAGCGATCCGCATACTGTCGCCCCAGACCGCGCGGCCGGAAACCTTGCCTGCCAGCAGGCAGAGCGCAAGCAGTGCCGATGCATAACGCACCTGTGGTTTGGAGACATGGAGCACCCAGAGCAGAACCAGCACCGCAGCGGAACCAGCGAACCAGAGAATCATGCCGCGGTCCCGCACTGGGACGGACGCGAACGGCAGGGACGCCCACCATTCGACCATGCGGTTGACCTGCCGCATCAGTGTCCCGGCGGCTAGGCCCAAAACCCGGGCTGCGGTATAAAATGGCGGAAAGCAGCCAAGCAGCGCGGCGGTCAGCCCGCATCCCAACAGAAAAGGGAATATCGGGGCCAGAATCAGGTTCACCGCCGGAGAAACCAGAGAAAGTTCCCCAAATTCCCGGCAGAGAAGCGGTTGGGTGAATATCCCTGCGCAGAAGGTAACGCTGACCATCCCGGGCAGCTTCCCGCCGCAAAATCCCAGCAGCCTGTCGATCCACCGTTCAAACGGCCGGGAAAGGGCGCATATCCCCATGGTCGAAAGATAGGAAAGTTGAAGGCTGAGGCTGTAGGCGGCATATGGATTGCAAAACAGGAGCACCACCAGAGCAAACCCGAGTGAATTGAGCGCATCCGAATCCCGCCCGAGCAGGTCCGCACTCAACCAGACCAGCAGCATGAGTCCCGCGCGGTTGATCGACGGGGAAAACCCTCCCAATCCCATAAAAACGACCGTTCCCAGCATCTGTACCAGGCGGCACTGCCGCCGGGAAACCGGCAGGCCGCGCAGAAAAACCGATAACAGGCCGTTAAAGACCGAAAGATGCAGCCCCGAGGCTGCCAGCAGATGTGCGGCTCCCACCCGGGCATACTGCCGCCGCAGCGCGGGCAGAATCCCCGACCGGATGCCAAACAGGATTCCGGAAAGCAGGCTTCCTTCCCCGTTTGGCAGCATCTGGTTCAGGGAGAGGCTGAGACGTTCCCTGAGTTGGGCAAACCGGACCCGCGGATCCCGGCTGTTTGTCCCGGTGACCAGGACCTCCCCCACGAACAGGCCGGTGAATCGGATATCCGACGCATAGAGTGTTGTCCGGTCGTCACCAAGGCAGTCAAGCTCTATCATACATTTTACCACATCGCCAAGTTCTACATCAAGTGGTGTGAATCCAGTCACGCGAATTTGTTCGCCTGCTATCGCTTCCGGGCTCCCTTCCGAAAGTACCCGCAAAGTCCAGCGCAGGCTGTTCCGGAAGCGTTCCCGGCCGGTCACCAGCGCACAGAGCTCCACCGTGTGCCCCTCGTAGACCTGTACGGGGGAGAGCTGGGCCTGGTCGTAAACCAGCCGAAAGCAGACACAACCACAAAAAGCCGCTGCTGTGGCATATAGCCACAGTGGCGGCTTTTCGATGAAAATGACAACGGCAGCCAGAACCGCGCCTGAAAGTGCGGTCAGCACCTGGTTCCATCCGGCCCACTCGAGCAGCAAAGCGGTCGCGAACCAGACGATACCGGCAATATGAAAAAAGCGGTTCATTCTTTCGGATAAGCCTGTTTGACATTGGTCCTGCCGGTCAGATAGTCCAAGCTGACCGAATGAAAATCAGCCAGTTTCATCAATGCTTCGATCGGTACGTTGACCTTGCCCAGTTCATAACCTGAATAGGTGCTTTGGTCGATTCCTAAATACCCTGCAATTGCGGACTGGTTCAAGTCCTTGTCTTCACGCAGGTCTCTGATACGGCGAAACAGCATCCATTAGTCACCCCTTGAACGATCAAAATTGATATGGTTAAAACTGAAAAACAATCACTTGCTTTTCAGTGACGGACAAAGGCTCGCCAGCACGCAAAGCGTGCCTGATGATTCTGTAACCCAAAGCAAGCCCGCTGATAACAGCCGCCTGCGAAACGGCCGCCGCAGGCCTGAAAAGAACCATTCTGATTCTTATCGACTGCTTCGGGGATACGGCAGCACCTGATGGACTGCCGAAACGGTTGGGTCCTTAGAGTGCGGAGCGTTGGTAGAGGCCGGACATCCGCTCGATTTTTTCCGCAAGCGCGGGGGTCAGACGCCCTCCTTCCAGCCGGAATTGCCAGTTGCCGGTTCCGACCGACGGGGTGTTCATCCGCGCCTCTCCCCCGAGTGCGAGGAAATCCTGGATCGGTGCGATCGCCAGGTCAGCCACGCTTGACCAGACTGCACGCAGCAGCCCCCAGTTCAGCCCTTCCCGCTCGTTCAGGCAGATATAGTCAGCCGCATGGCGGCGGTCATGCGGGGAAAGCGCGGTTGCCCACCAATGCATAAGCGTGTCGTTGTCGTGCGTACCGGTATAGACCACGCAGTTCTTTTTGTGGTTGTGGGGGAGGTAGGCGTTATCCCAGTTGGAATCGAACGCGAACTGGAGGACCTTCATCCCCGGGAACCCGCTCTGCTCGAGCAGGCGGTAAACATCCGCATCCAAGTCCCCAAGGTCCTCCGCAATGATGCTGCATTCCCCCAGGGCATCCTTCAGCGTGTCGAACAGCTCGAGCCGCGGCCCTTTTTCCCAGTGGCCGCCGGTCGCGTCCTCGTCCCCGAACGGGATCGCATAGTATCCCGAAAATGCCCGGAAATGGTCGATCCGTACTGTGTCAAAAAAGGTGGTCGCAGCCCGCACCCGCTCGATCCACCACGCATACCCTTCCTGCCGGTGGGCATCCCAGTCATAGAGCGGGTTGCCCCAGAGCTGCCCCTGCGGTGCAAAATAGTCGGGCGGCACCCCTGCCACATGGGTGGGGCGCAGCTCTTCATCCAGCTGGAACAGGCGCGGGTTCGCCCAGACATCAGCGCTGTCCATCGCAACATAGATCGGCACATCCCCGATGATCTGCACCCCGTGTCGGTTCGCATACCGTTTGACCGCGAACCACTGGTTATAAAACTGGTATTGCAGATAAATCCAGAACAAAATATCATCGGCCATCCTGGAGCGGTATTCTGCGAGCGCTTCTGGTTTACGCAGCCGGATTTCTGCGGGCCAGCAGTCCCACGAACACCCGTTCAGGCTGGTTTTCACCGCCATAAACAGGGCGTAATCCTCGACCCATGCGGCGTGCTTTTCCCGGAACGCGGCGATCTCGTCTGCGTCCCGCGCAATTCCTCTGCAAAACGCCTTGTGCAGGACCGCAAACCGGTTGTTGTAGAGCTTCTCGTAATCGGTTCTGCGGGGGTCTGTCCCCCAGTCGATCCCCTGATATTCGTTTTTTTCGAGCAGGCCTTCCGCTTCGAGCAGGTCGAGGTCGATGAAATAGGGGTTCCCTGCAAAGGTCGAAAACGACTGGTACGGGCTGTCTCCAAAGCTGGTCGGCCCGAGCGGGAGTACCTGCCAGCAGCGCTGCCCTGCCCGCTCAAGGAAGTCAACAAACTCGAAAGCCGCCTGCCCGAATGTTCCGATCCCGTGTGGGGAGGGCAGGGAGGAAATATGCATCAGGATGCCGCTTGCGCGCATGGACATCTACCTCCATCAGCTTTTTTTCAGGCTTACCTGCCACAAAACAGCGGCGGGCTCCCCTCAAAACAGCCATAAAGATCACATAAGTTCATATTTATTTCTAACTTTATCACAAATTCTTTGTGAATGCAAGCCAACTATTGATATACCCGGGTAATTTTCCTGTATCCTGCCGCTTTTCTCCGAAAATCTTTGTGGATTCTTGACCCTAGCCATGCATAGTTGGGTCTGCTATAATAAAAAAGTGCAAAAAGGACATCATTTTGAGAAAAAAGAGGAGCGTCTGTATGAGCAAAAGAATCATCGCGATTGACGAGCGTCCACCAGCTGGGCTGTTCCTTCCCCTGAGCCTTCAACATATGTTTGCCATGTTTGGTGCCTCGGTGCTGGTGCCAATCCTGTTCGGCATCAATTCCTCAATCGTACTGTTCATGAACGGTTTCGGCACCCTGCTGTTTATTGTCATCACCAAGGGACGCGCCCCCGCTTACCTCGGTTCCTCATTCGCGTTCATTGCGCCCACCCTCTACCTGCTCCAGAACCATCCGGACGGCTTCCGCGCCGCGCAGGGCGGCTATGTGGCGGTTGGATTTGCCGGGTGTATCATTGCATTTATCATCTACAAATGCGGCACCAACTGGATCGACATTGTGCTCCCGCCGGCAGCGATGGGACCGGTGGTCGCGCTGATCGGCCTCGAACTTTCGGGAACGGCGGCTTCCAATGCGGGACTGGTCGGTGTTGAACAGATTGACCCGCGTGCACTGGCCGTCTTTCTGGTCACGCTGGGGTTTGCGGTGTTCGGGCAGGTGCTCTTCCGCGGGTTCCTCGGGGTGATCCCGATCCTGATCGCGATCATTGCCGGGTACCTCTCCTGTTTTCTGACCGGGCTTGTCAGCATTTCAGCGGTTGCCCAGACGGTTGCTGGAGCCCCTCTCTTTATGCTGCCTGACTTCCACACGCCTGTGTTCGACGGCGGCGCGATCATGGTGATGCTGCCAGTCCTGCTGGTCATCCTCTCGGAACATATCGGCCATCAGGTCGTGACCAGCCAGATTGTTGACCGCAACCTCATCAAGGACCCTGGCCTGCACCGGTCGATCTTTGGGGATAATTTCTCCACCATGGTTTCCGGCTGCCTGGGTTCGGTACCGACCACGACCTACGGCGAAAACATCGGCGTGATGGCGGTTACCGGCGTGTACAGTGTCTGGGTGATCGGCGGCGCGGCGGTCTGCTCGATCCTTCTTTCGTTCATCGGGCCGATTGCCGCACTCATCAACACCATCCCCGGCGCGGTGATCGGCGGCATCTCGTTCCTGCTCTATGGTATGATCGGAACCTCCGGCCTGCGGATCCTGGTGGACCAGCGGGTGGATTACGGGAAGTCCCGCAACCTCGCCATGACATCGGTGATCTTTGTCACCGGCCTTTCGGGGATTGCCATCCATGTGGGGA
>Ga0137306_103761_pt1 | contig 10980 bp, 13 predicted proteins | sample Inofroosms_March_FD_97187 | JGI IMG/M metagenome (GOLD analysis project Ga0137306, IMG submission 97187) | Mouse cecal microbial communities from Vienna, Austria - N-Acetylneuraminic and N-Acetylglucosamine D2O microcosms_March | ecosystem: Host-associated > Mammals > Digestive system > Large... | reverse complement strand
GTAGAGTTGCTCCGGTCTATTTCGGTTGTCACACCGTCCACTTCCACACTCTTTTTTCCGTAGAAGTTATTCTGCATGCCAATACCGGCAAGAGGATAGACAGAGAAACCCTGACCGTCCTTTGAAAAATTGAACACATAATGGAAGTTTACATTCACATCCAGTCCGGTCACTTTGTCTTTAGGAAAGAAGAAGGTCACATCCGGAGCAATCCGAAGATTGTTGGCTATCGCATAACGCCCCTGCACTCCCAGACCGAACCGTTCATAATTACTCTGATAACCTACATTACCCAATACAGAGCTTTCTCCTTTAACCGTTTGGGCATTCATTCCCAATGATGCCAATGCCATCATGGCCAATAAAAATATTTTTTTCATAATCAAAATGTTTAGGAACTGTCTTGATTTTCTTCAGCCTCTTTCCGAGAGCAATCTTTAAGTTTTCCAATCTGTCTTCATTCATTACACAGCCCATTATACTTCTCCAGAAAACAGATAAGAAAGATCGAAAAGAGACTCGGCAAGTGCTGGGAAAATCTCCAAAAAGAAAATCAAAACAGTTTTTCAGTTAATAATAATAATTTTCAAATATAAAGAACATAATCTCTTCTTTGGTAAACACAGCTGTCAACCGCTTATTTACCTTCGTCAATCGTACAGATGCTCACGCGGTTCCAGTCCGGTTCAGAGAACATATCGCCTACTCCCTGTCCTTGTGCCACAATCCGGTCGGCATTGATCTTATACTTCTTCACGAGGATGGATTTCACAGCCTCCGCACGTGCGCTCGCCAGTTTCTCATTGAAAGCAAGGTTACCTTCGGGCGATGCATATCCCTTAATCATGACCTTGGCATCGGCATGCTTCTTCATATAAGTAGCCACGCGTTCTACATTAGGCAACTGGGAAGCATCAACCACCGATTTACCCTGCCTGAAGGAAACGATGGATTCCGGAATACGGTTGACCACAGTCTCTACCTTAGCCGCCTGGTTCTGGCAATCTGCCAAATCTCTTTGCAAACCGTTTGCCCTCTGTACGGCATTATCCAACTCCCTTTCCCTGACGTCCAATTGTGAACGCAACGTGTTGACTGCATCGTTCAACTCTCCGATCTCCTGCCTGTCATATGGTCTTACCTTCGTAAAATGGTGCGCCCCGTTGCTGCACATAAAATGGTAAGTCAGACCGGCCGTCAGTTCGAAGGAAGCGTTGTTGGCATTAAAACGGCTCTTCGCCTTGTCAAAGTCTCCCTGCATGTCATAAACTACTGCCGGTGATATCCCAATCGTCCATGCCTTCTGCTCACCCAAGTTGAAGTTCAGGTTAAGACCAAGGCGCGTAGACCAGGAGTTCGTATCACCAGGGCCATTCTGATAATAGTGTAACCATCCGATACCGGTCACAGTTTCAATCTCGAAGACACGGGGTTCGCCTGTATATCCTCCGAAGAGATTCATCAAATTAGCCTTTCCTACCAAGCTGACTTCCGAGGCGTCGAATGCAGTTTTACTTGATGTTGTATTCACATACCCCATTCCCTGCAATCCCAAGCCGAATATAGGAGTAAGTTGCTTGCCTATCTCCACACCGAAAGCCGGACGGGCATTTTTGAAGAAAGCACTGTGAGTAAGAGGTGTCGTAGCGCCACCTTTAATCCCCATGTACCAGTTATCGCCCGGACGTGTACCTTCCAAGGCTGTACGGTCATTTTGAGCATACATAGTAAATGCTCCCATGACAAAAGCTGAAATTAGAATTGACTTTTTCATAACTAAGAATTTAATTAATAGTAATACAATAAAAAAACATCACATACAATGTTTTTTCTCATCTTTACTTCAACAACATTATATCTAAAAATATAGTTCAAATCGGAAGAGCTATTTTAACATCTATTTATTTTATCTTCTCCATTCATGAGTTACCCAATACGAAAAATTTCCCTCTTATATATAATAAGAAACAGTACACCACAATCACTATAAAAGCAATCGATAATCTCCGTTTTTCCGATTATTTCCCCCATATTTAACACATAATTCTACTATAATGACAAATATTATCAAACAAAGCTCTTCTTCAGCTGTTTTCCTTTGTGTGAAATATATAATACAGTATTCATTTAAAACCTAACAATTATGAAAAAATTAAGTTTGGCTGACCTCAAGGGCAGAGTGTCCTGGGGCAGCGTATTTGGTGGTGTAATGACCGTATTGGCGGTCTCCGTATTATTATCTATTCTGAATTCCAGTATCGGCCTGTTCATGTTCGATCCCCTTGCCGAGCATCCGGCATCGGGTATAGGTGCAGCAGTTGGCATCGGCTCTGCTCTGATTCTTCTGATCAGTATGATAACCGGTGGTTTCGTTGCAGGAAAATTGGCGGGAATGGACGGAATTATCCACGGTTTTCTGGTATGGGCCACTACACTGATTGTAGCCGCAATCTTAGGAATCTTCCTTGCCGTAGGAGCAGCAAAGATGACTGCCAACGCACTGGGAGCGGTCACTTCCGTCACCGGTAATGTCGTGTCCGGAGCAGGCAATGTAGTAGGAAACGGAGTCTCGGCACTATCCGAAAAGGCAGAAGAGCTCTTTGGGAAAATAGACTTCAACGCCTCGCTGAAAGAAGAAAACATTCCACAGAACATCCGTACCGCCCTTGCCAAGAGTGATGTAAAAGAGTTGCAACCGGACTATCTGCAAAAACAATTGGAGGAAGTGAAAGACGACCTGGCTAAATCCGTCAAGGCTATTGTCGTTTCTCCTCAGGAAGCCGACGCAACCCTGAACGGTTTCTTAGACCGCCTGAAACAACGCACCGATAATCTGAAAAAGGACATAGACCAGGATGACCTTGCCAAAGCCATAGCCAACAACACAAATATGTCCAAAGCCGAAGCGGACAAGACGGTCAAACAATACATGACGCTGATCGAAAATACCCGTATCGAAGCCGGGAAACAGATTGATAAGTTGGAAAACAACCTGCAAAAAGCTGCACAAGAATGGAAAGAAATCAAGCATAAAGCTTTAGTCGCCGCCGACAAAGCCACCAATGCCGCTGCACAGTCTGCCCTGATTTCGTTCTTTGCCCTCTTGGTAGGAGCCGTGCTATGCTGTTCAGCAGGTGCATACGGAAGCAGAAAGACTCAAGAAAGAGTAGATCTCTAATAACTGAAAAATAGGAGGGTGTCATAATATCACCTCCTCCCGAAATAATCATTTAAAGAGTTAATTATAAAATGCCCCCAAAAGTTTTATGTCTAACTTTTGGGGGCATTTCATTCACCTCAGAAGCCGCTTTTTTGATTACAACTTGTCTATTTCCTCAATGGACAATCCTGTCACTTGCCGGATGACACCACTTTTCAGGCACTCAATCCACTCCTCAAGCGGAGTCACGGCAACTTTATTGAACTCATTCACACGGATAAGATAATATTCCGGGAAGATTTCGGAAGGCAACTTGCGGACGATAACATCTTTCTCTTTAGTAGTCACCTCAAGGAGGTCACCCGTATGGACACCTTTGAAGGTATTCTGACCATGATACAAGTAATCATTCCCCTTACCAATATCGAAATAGAGAATAGTACCATTTATTTCCCATGCGGATGAAAATCCCCATGCAAATGAAAATACCTCTTCATAAACAATACATATATGATGCTTAATGCAAGAACCACTCCTGCCAAATACCCATATCCGTATTCCTTAAAACAGATCCCGCCTGCTATCACTACAGCCTGCACCGACATATAGATCAGTGATACAATCACATGCGGCATCTTCAGTTCGTTTGCCATCAACTGATACATGTGCTTGCGGTGAGGCAAACCGATATTCTCATGAAGCATCAGGCGATGAATGATAGTCAACACACTATCTACTCCGTAGACAGCCAGCAACACAATCCAACTGAAATCCCCGGTCGCTATGATCAGTTTCCCTATCAGGAAAAGTACAACGAAAGCGATACCCACCGAACCGACATCACCGGCAAAACACCGTGCCTTCTTGCGGAAGTTGAAGAAACAGAACACCAACACGGAACACAAAACCGTACAAATCAAAATCTGTTCCACAAACGGAGCCACCCGTGCATTGATATAAGCCAAAGCCGCCAATACCACCAACGAATAACCTCCGGTGATACCATTGATGCCATCCATAAAATTATAAGCATTAATGATACCCGTGCAGACAATCAGTGCCACCACAATCCACCACCAAGACAGGGAGAATAATCCCCATTGCCAGAACATCAGGGCCATAGCCGAAAAATGGAACACCAACCTTACCCCCTGGGAAGTAGAACGAATATCATCCACAAAACTAATGAACGTAATCAAAGTCAGTGCCAACATAAACCACGGGTATTCCCAATGGTTTGTCAGAAAATAGGCAAGCACACCGAAATAAAAGATAATCCCTCCACCACGAAGAGTGACTTTCGTATGGCTGCTACGCTCGTTTGGCTTGTCGATGATGTTACATTTATCGGCTATCTTAAAATAAAAAAGTTCTGCCACGAATAGCAGAACCAAAACTATCAAATAATACATCACTTATTTTTGATTATCAAATAAAACAAAAACTGAATACAGGCAAACAAGAAAAAGACAATACCTGTTACAGCCAATATGATTCCCCAATATACACTCATTCTATCTTGAAATTCTCAGAAACATTCGTCGGTTTCCATCCCAGTTCACGCATTGCCTTCTCATTACTAAATGTCAGAGACTTCGTGATTTTCTTTAATTTCAATGAATTAATAGGAGCTTTCTTTCCTAAACAGTCACCCACCAGAGCCATACATTTAGCCATCCAATACGGAATTGATAATGGCAGATTCCGATTTAGTTGCCTGCAAATAATAGTTTCAAGTTCTCTGAAAGTAGACTGATAACTATCACACACATTATAAATACCCCCTTTTTCCGCCAATAAAGGAACCAGCTGTGCAATGTCTTGCACCATCAAGACACTTTTCCGCGCCTGGCTTCCGGCAATGCTAAGATATCTGCCACTACGAATACCATGAATCATGGCACCTAAATTTCCTGGAGGATTGGGACCGGCAATCAGAGAGGGGCGAATAATACCTAAAACAACATTATGTTCATGACACCACTTCTGCAAATATTCCTCAGCTAGACGCTTACTCATAGCATATGGAGTAACCCCGTCCAAAGGATGTTCTTCCGTTATATTCTCTCCATAATCACAACCATACACAGCTACGGTGGAAATAAATACGAAAGCCTGTGGCACTCCTTTCTTCTCCAATGCAGCACACAGATTCTTCGTACCTTGCAGATTCACATCAAAGAACACTTGCCTTTCTGCTTCCGTTTTAGGCACAGTATGCGCCTTTCCGGCTGCATGTAAAACAATATCATACTGCTCATGCAAATCAGGAATCTCTTTCGCAATGTTTACTGTATAATCATCCTGGGGTAACAAACCTATAGTCGTAACATCGTACATTGCTTCCAGAAGAGGACGTACGTTATTACCCAGAAACCCGGAGGCTCCTGTAAATAAAAGTTTCATAAGGAAAATAAGCTAAAAAAGATTTATTTCAAAAAAATAATGTAAACGTCCTATTTTCCGCATACAATTACTATGTCGACTGTAAAACAGCCAATTACAAAGTTTTTAGTACGCGATAGGATTTTAAGATTTAACATTTATTGTTTGTAAAAGCATGGAAGGTTCTGTTTCCAGTCCACTTGTTCCATACCTAGAGTATTGAAAAGATTTTCCATATAAGGTTCTTCCTTCAACTTGTTCAGCTTACAACTCTCCATCAAAGAGAACATAAAGGAGGCATTCTCTGCTGCCGTTTCAGAACCTATATTCTGACAAACTTTCAAGTTCAGCTTGATAGGCTTCATACGCTGTTCACAGAGGTTGTTGCTCAACTGAACCCTTCCGTCCAGAATGAAGTTCCTCAAACTTTCCCATTGGTTCAACATATAAGTGACAGCCTTTTTCATCAGTGAATTTGCCATTGTGGCTGTGTCCTTAGACAAAGATTTGATCCTGCAATAAATCCTGGTCATTATCGGTACCGCCCTGTTCTCCCTTTCCGTTTTCCTTTCCTGAGCATCAAGTTCCTTCTTTGCACATTCAGCTTCAACCTTGAACAAATCCGCCACATCATTGATAATGGTTCTAGCCTCACTACAGCTGTCCAGGGCTTCAACAAACAAACGACGGGCATGAGTCCAACAACCACAACGGATGATTTCAGGATATTTTTCGGCATCGTCAAAAACACTATAAGCCACATAGCCGTCTGAAGAAATATAACCACAGAAAGCTCCAAAAAGTCGGTTACAACCTTACGGGCACGGCTACCTGATTCATAAAGGTAATATACCATTTTCTTCAGATGAGCATAAAAGGCCCAGATATATTTTTTCTTGAAAGACTTCTGTTCATTCTTAACCATACCGATAAGGGCACAAGTTTCATCAATCATCAGATAGTCAGTGTCCTTTACTTCGTTACGGAAGAGTTCTTCCAATTTTTCCCTAATAGTACGGATACCCATATGAAGGTAACGGTTCAATGAAGAACGGCTGAGGAATACACCCAATGAAGCAAGACGTCTTCTTATCTTGTTCACGGACAGGTTATATACATATTTCCATGACAACATTTCTGCAAACATCCGGGCACTGAACGGGCAACGTCCCACGATGTTAGGGCACTCCATAGTCGGTTTAAAAGTACCGTCAGCCAACTGAACACGGGCTACTTCATACACATGCTTGATAATCTTGGCCGGCTGATATTCAAAAACTGTATAATAGCATAAATCAATCTCACCATTACGTTTCATAAAACGTGCTCCAGTGGGAAGTTCATAATATTCATCCACTTTATGGGTTATGGTCTCATCCGCATGATTGGGAGTCTTGGAAGTACGGGGAGCAGCTTCCTTGGGGGAAGTATCTTGCTGCTCCTGATGACTATCTTCCTCTTGATTGTCCTGTAGCTGTGTATTGGAACTTCCATCGTAATCGGACTTTTCCTCTGCACGGACATCCTTATCGCGATTATTCAAAAGCTTGGACTGCTCTGAACTACGTACAAAACGTTTCTTCTTGCCAAGTTTTGCTTGTTCATGGGCATCATACAATTGCTGTTCAAGATCTGCAATCCAATTGTCTTTTTCTTCCAGCTTCTTGCACAATGACTTTATTTCAGCCAAGAGGGCATCGATGGCCTGCTTGGATTGATCCATAGACTGACGGAGCATAGAGACCTCCTCGGTCAAAGCCTTGACCTGAGCATAAAGCATCCTCTTTTCCTCATTGGCTGCAGCAAATTGGGAGCGATATAGTTCTATAATCCGTTCATCTATCATGGTATAAAGATACTCATTTTTAATGAATTACACAAATAAAATAAGATTTATTCTATTGATTGTCAAAACATTAACTGTTACCCGGCTTTGGGTATGCTTATCTGGATGATGACCAAACTTTCGGTCAAATAAACCATATCGTTCCAATTTATCTGATAACTTTTTGTCTTGTCATCATAGATAGGCTTCTTGAACTTACCCATTAGAGGGCGCTTTTCATAAAGCACATAGAAACCACGCTCATAATGTAGAATCTTGATGATACGACGATTCTTGGACATGAAGATATAAACGTTGTTCGGATTATTGGGATTCTGCTTCATCTCATGACGGACAACATCACTCAAGCCATAAACCCCTTCTCGCATATCAATACTACCATTGAAAAGGTAATAATTCAGTGTTCCTGTCAGACCTAACATAATCAACTAATCAATTTTTGAAACACATGGAGCATCTTCTCGTAAGTGGTATTACGGATAACAACACTTGTTCCATCCTGTAACTGCAGATTGGCATAACGGATGATGGACATGCCCGGTTGAAGTTTTTCCTTTTCTGACACTGTTTCGGATGGAATATCCGTCAGCGTTACCGGAGACATAACGGGAGCTTGTTTTTCCTCCATGCGACCAAGCTTCTCGTTCCATAACCGCTTGCGTTGCCATTCGGTAAATTTATGGTAATTGACACCTGCATCGATGCAGAATTCTTTCAAATCTTTGCCGTTGCTGCAAAGTTGGTAAAGTTCGTAAACTTCTCGGTATTTCTCAGATTGTGACATAACTGTAAATTTTAAATTTGCCACAAAGGTATATTTATATTAAATCGGCGTCAAGGCGGAAAATAGGACGTTTACCGGTCTGGTACTGAAAGTAAAATCTTTCCAGATCTTCACTGCTATACATAATTCTATAAATTGGGTGGGCAGCGAAGGTATCACTTTCAATTAATAGCCTTTTTTTGACTGCTTACTCGCTTTCATATCATCATCAAGAGTAATACCACACTTTGTAATTTCATATATTCAATTTAATCTAAGGAGTACATTGTGTCCTAAGACTACAGTTCTCCTATAAATATAACTCTTCCATTTACCTTGATTCAAATCGTTTTTTGACAAAGTCATGATATTGCTCGAGAACAACATTCTTCGCAAAAAATTCGTTTGCAACAGTCAGTGCATTTGCTCCCATTTTTTCAATTTCAGAAGGTTCACAAAGTATATCCTCTATTTTATCCTTAAGCAATGATGGATTATTAGGCTCAACTACCCATCCAATATTATAACGTTTAATACAAAGTGCAATTTCAGAGTCTGATTCTCCTATGTATAAGATAGGTTTACCTGTTGCCATTATATTGTATGACTTAGAAGGAACCCCTAAACCATACATACCATCGGCCAATGTAACAATACCGATATCACAAGCATTCAAAAAATCATTCTGATTTGATCTACTTCTAAATCCTGCATACACTGTATTCTCATGCCTTTCTGCAAAAGATTCGATATCATTCCTCTTAGCGCCCGCACCAACAAATAGGAATATACATTTTTTACTCTTAAGCATATCAATGGCATTCATCAGATTATCCAGACCTTGAGCTTTACCTAAATTACCAGCGAATTGAAAAACAATCTTACCTGTTAAGGATGATTCCATCTCTTTAAATAAATTAGTATCGACCTTAGGAAAAGGCTTTACTTCATCAACATCTGCCCAATTTGTAATTAAGTTCAAAAGATTCCGACCTTTTGTTTTTCTTAAGACGACCTGCCTCATATCTTCACCTATCGAAATACAAGAATCTGCAGCCCCATACGCCCTATCAAATATATTCTTTAAAAAAGCATATAAAAACGATTTATGTCCAAGATTACCAAGACTTACAAGATTTTCCGGAAAGATATCATGAACAAGAATATGATAATGACATTTAGTCAATTTCTTTACCAAAGGCATGAATAACATAAAGAAAGCAGGATTAGTCAAAATAATAACTTCATCCCCCTCTTTTATCAGCTTCCGAGCAAGATTAAATAAAGATATACTAGAAGACAATAATCTTAATGACCGTTTTATTAAGTTATCTTTATCAACTTGCTTTCCTAACACTCTGTAAACTTCAATACCATTATGAAACTCTCTTGCTTTATTTGAAATAACATCAGAATCATAATAGGTGTTATTAGTGGAGATTACTCCAACATTCATCCCCTTTTTTGAAAGATAATCTGCAATTTCTGTGACATAATATCCTGTTGTAACAACAACAGGATAATAAAATTCAGAAACGAGCCAAACTCTATCCATAAATTTCAAATTAGTTGTCGCAATCTATAAATATACTTTTGCCAATTCTTTTTTAATAAAATTGACGTTGTTATACCTCCTAACATTTTCTAACATACCACTTCCTTTAACTTCCAAAAAATGAGAATCTTTTTGAATTTCATCGTAGATACTACAAAGAATATTCTTTAATTCATCATTTTGGCTATTATTATATACATAAACCATACCACTATCAAGAAAATCAAGGACAGTTCCTATTTCTGTAGAGATTACCGTTTTTGCATATGAAAAAGCTAAGATGGCAACACCTGAATTCAATGATGATTCAACATTATAAGGAATTAATACAATATCAACTTTACTTAATAAAGATGATATTTCACCATTGTCGATAAAACGAAAATCAAATATTACATTATCAGTTCTAACTTTATTCTTTAATTCGATTTTATAGTCATCACTATTACAAATTCCACAAATCCAAAATTCTATTTTTAAATCTGATATATCATTAGCAATTTTAATTATACTTTCTATATTTTTATAAGGCTTTATTGCGCCAAAGGTAAGAACAACAAGTTTTGAATTTTCTTTTCTATGAAGGGGGCTTTCCATTATATTTTCATATATTCCTTCATAGCTTGGATGAGGAATATACACTGTCTTTAATCTATATTTTTCAGGAACAAAATTTATACTATACTTACTATGCAATATAATGACATCAGAAATACGAAGTACAAAATTCATCAAATATTTAGATAATACTAAATTAGACTTATCATGAGGCAACTTATTATGCAATGTATAAACAACTCTCTTTTTAGTGACAATAAGGAAATATAAGTAAAAAAACTTAATAATGAATCCTAAATACAGTTTAAGAGGATTTGGTGAGAGATTTTCATACCAATTTAAATGAATGATATCTGCAAAAAGAAAATCAAACAAACTATTATTCTTACAAAGAATATATTTTTCTTTATCGATACAATCCCTCATAATAGAAGTATATTCATTTGAGGTCTTTTGTGGATAAAATAAAATCTTTTTCATTTCAAAGAACTAAATGACTCTAAATAATCATCGCGAAGTGAATCAACATTTGTAAATTTTCGAAAAAACGCTATAGAATCCTCTACACGAGACCTCATTTCCGTTGAACTACATCCTATAATTGATTCAACAGCTTTTAGATACATATCTTCATTTTTTAACGGAATTGCCCACCCTCCCTTTGTACTATTAATGTTAGACCAAGGAGTTTGATCGCTAATAATAATTGGAAG
>Ga0137306_103760_pt1 | contig 10982 bp, 7 predicted proteins | sample Inofroosms_March_FD_97187 | JGI IMG/M metagenome (GOLD analysis project Ga0137306, IMG submission 97187) | Mouse cecal microbial communities from Vienna, Austria - N-Acetylneuraminic and N-Acetylglucosamine D2O microcosms_March | ecosystem: Host-associated > Mammals > Digestive system > Large... | reverse complement strand
CTTTAGAGAAAGCTGGAAACAAGAATCTGGTACTGGATGTTGGAACTGCTTCCATCAAGGATGCGTTCAGTAAGGCCGTTCTGATCAGAAGAGCTGCCCTGAAGGATGAGGACAGAACCTTTGGTTATCCTTCCATCGTGAACATCGGCGCTCTGGCTGCCGGCAAGCCCGAATTACAGGCTGCTCTGGCTGCCGTATTCACGCTGAAATACGGCTCCATCCTGGTTATGGAAGACATGAGCTATGCACAGGCTCTGGCTCTGTATGGATTAAGACAGAACATCTACACCGATCCTCAGAAGCCTATGAAGGTTGAGCCGGGCATCTACCCGATCAATGGCGCTGATGAGAACTCCGTATGTGTAACGACCGTTGACTTCGCTCTGACCTACTTCGTAGTATCCGGCGAGCTGGAGCGTTCCGGCGTACCTTGTAACCTGCTGATCTCCGATGCAGGCGGTATGTCCGTACTGACCGCCTGGGCTGCCGGTAAGCTGAGCGCAGGCACGATTGCTAAATTCATCGAAGAGCACGAGATCGCTAGCAAGATCAAGAACAGAACGCTGATCATCCCCGGTAAGGTTGCTGTCCTGAAAGGTGAGATGGAGGCGAAGCTTCCTGACTGGAACATCGTTGTTGGTACGACCGAGGCTGTTCAGTTAGTGAAATTCATGAAGGATTATAAATAATTTATTATGAAAGTAAGCCAAGTGGGCATAGATGCGGCATGCTTGCATGAGAGCATCTATGGACATTTGGCGCACCCCGGGTATGAGCAAGTAGTGCGGTAGCACGAATTGCGAATGCCAGGGGTAGATTGCGAGAGTGCGTAAGCACGGAGCAATCTACTTTCGTACATATCAGATTGTTTATGATCTGCCCGGGATGTGTATTTTCGGGGTTATGGTATTGGGGGCGTAACGGCCCCCGGTACTGAAATTACATAATTACTTAGTAAAAGGAGAGAAAGTATGGGAAGATTTATTATCATTGGGGAGAGAATTCACTGCATCTCACCTGTAATCCGTGAGGCTATGAATACCATGAATCCGGAGCCGATCCTGGCACGTGCGAAAGAGCAGCTGGATGCGGGCGCTACCTACATCGACGTAAACATCGGACCTGCTGAGAGCAACGGACCTGAGCTGATGAGCTGGGCTGTTAAGCTTCTTCAGGAGAACTTCGACAATGTTCCGCTGGCTCTGGATACGGCTAACAAGGCTGCAATCGAGGCTGGTATCGCTGTTTACAATCGTGACAAGGGCAAACCCATCGTTAACTCCGCTGACGCCGGCGACAGACTCAGCTATGTTGACCTGGCTGCTGCCAACGATGCAATCGTTATCGCTCTGTGCTCCAAGGGCGCTGTTCCCGGAAGCTTAGACGAGATCATGGGATTCTGCCAGGAGCTGTTAGAGCATGGTATGATGCTGGGCATGGAGCCCACGGATATGTGGTTTGACCCGTTATTCCTGGTTGCAAAGGGAATGCAGGACAAACAGCAGCAGATTTTGGATGCAATCAAAGGATTCACTGAGATGGGCCTGAATTCCACAGGCGGTCTGTCAAACGTATCCAATGGTATGCCTAAGGAGTTAAGACACATCATGGATGCCGCTATGCTGGCTATGTCCATGGCAAACGGTCTGACCTCCGCTATCGTAAATCCTTGCGACAGAAGACTGATCGAGACGATGAAATCCTGCGATATCCTGAAAGACAACTATATGTATGCAGATTCCTACCTGGATCTGTAAGATATATTGTGTCTCAACAGATAGAGCGCATATGGTGCCTGTCCTGCTTTACAGGGCAGGCACTCTCTATATAAACACAGAAAATATGAATATACCCTCGTTTAGGATGAAGTAGAGACTGCTGTAAAGAGGGTTTTCTGTAAAAAGTAGAAAGTGTTCAGGTAGGATTGCGCACCTGCTGCGCAGTCCGTATAGCGCCAAGCTGCGTCAGCAGCTTGTGTGCATCCGCCGGAGGCTCACAGGAAACCCGATTTCAAAATATCAGCTGCGAAAACTGACCAGAGGGTTTCCTGTGAAGATACTGACCAGGTAATACAAATCGCATGTAATATTACCTGATTCCTTAGTACTTAGAAGATTCCTGGTTCGGCGCATAAGATCGAATGAAATCGAAAAGAATAATGAAAAGAATCGTGAAAAAAATCACGAATAAAAATATAAATAACCGCTGTGCCGGACATTGACTGAGAATTGAAATCTGCCTGGCTTTGTACATGATGAGGACCGGTATTTCCATTACACAGTGTGCGAAAAGTATACGAAAATTTGAAAAGAAAGGTTTAGGACGTAGATTATGTTTCAAATAACTTTCAAATTTGAAAATGGAGATGATGTGATTGTTCATGCCCTGCAGGGAGAAAATCTTCTGGAAGTGGCAAGAAAAGCAAATGTGGCCATCGATGCCCCCTGTTCTGGCAATGCTTCCTGCGGTAAATGTCGGGTGAAGCTTCTTACCGGCGAGCTGGAGTCCCAGCAGACACGCCATATAACGGATGAAGAATATGCATCCGGATACAGGCTGGCCTGTGTCAGCAAGATTGTGGGAGACGTGTCGGTGGAGGTGCCGGATATTGCATCTGCTTACAAGAGCCGTATGAAGGTGGCCGATTTAAGTTCTCCGGAAGAAATTGCAATTTTTGAGAAGACGAAAAGTCAGATTGTTGGTTCCGGCATTCAGATGGCGAATGATCTGTCCGTGGTAGAGATCCGGATGGATGAGCCTACTCTGGACGATACGATGCCGGACAATGAAAGACTGACCAGAGCCCTTCAGGAAGCGGGAGGCGTGGAAAAAGTTACCCTTCCTTACTTTGTTATCAAAAAGCTTCCCGATGTGCTGCGTGACAGTCATTTTCATGTAAAATGTGTGGTTAAGAAAAATAAACATGGTTTTTATGTATATGATATAAAAGATGCCGCCGAGGATGTGAAGGTTTACGGCCTGGCCGTGGATATCGGAACAACCACGGTTTCCGCCGTGCTGCTGAATATGGAAAGCGGCGAGATTATCGCCAAGGCATCGGCAGGCAACGGCCAGATCCGGTTTGGCGCAGATGTAATCAACCGTATTATTGAGTCCTGCAAGCCGGGCGGACGGGAAAAGATGCAGAAGGCCATTATTGAGGAAACGCTGAATCCGCTGACCCTCAGTATGTGCCAGAGCGCAAAAATCGGTTCCGATCAGATTTACCGGATGTGTGTGGCGGCCAACAGCACGATGAATCATCTGTTCGCGGGAGTCAATGCGGACCCGTTAAGATGTGAACCTTATATCCCTGCTTTTTTTGAGATGAACGGTTTCAAAGGCGCCGATCTGGGCCTGGAGATCAATCCCAACGCAAGAATTATCATTGCGCCCAATATCGGCAGTTATGTAGGCGGTGACATCACCGCAGGGACGCTGGCCAGCATGATCTGGGATAAGCCGGAATTCTCCGTATTTATCGACCTGGGAACCAACGGCGAGATCGTGTTCGGCAATTCCGACTTTATGATGAGCTGCGCCTGTTCCGCAGGTCCGGCTTTTGAGGGCGGCGACATTAGCTGCGGTATGAGAGCGACCGACGGCGCCATCGAGGCATGTACCATTGATGCCGAGACGATGGAGCCTTCTTACAGCGTGATCGGCGATGAGGGCGAGAAGCCGGTGGGCCTGTGCGGTTCCGGTATTATCGACGTGATCAGCGAGCTGTTCCGCTGCGGCATTATCAATGCCAAAGGTCTGTTCGTCAGAGAGGGAAAACGGGTGCGCCATGACGAGTTTGGCATGGGCAGTTATGTCCTGGCCTTTAAGGAGGACGCAGGCTCCGTGAAGGACGTGGAGATTACCGAGGTGGATATTGATAACTTCGTCCGGGCCAAAGGCGCCATTTTCTCCGGAATTAACGTGATGCTGGAGTCTCTGGGCTTTGACGTGTCCGTTCTGGAGCATGTGTATGTGGCGGGCGGAATCGGAAGCGGCATCAATATGAAGAATGCGATCAGCATCGGTATGCTGCCGGATATTCCGCTGGAGAAGTACGAATATATCGGAAATTCCTCCCTGTCCGGCGCTTATACGATTCTTCTTTCCAAAGAAGCGGAAGAAAAAGTGCATGATCTGGGCAGAAATATGACGTATATGGAGCTGAGCACACATCCGGGATATATGGATGCTTTTGTGGCGGCCTGCTTTATCCCTCATACGGATGCGTCTCTGTTCCCGTCGCTGGCGCAGAGATAACAGGCCCGAATAAGGCATGGAAATAAAATAAAGATAAATTTGTATAGTCCTTTCTTTTAATCTTGTCCATTGTGTCCGCAGGAGAGTTTTCCCGTACAGTTTGTTTTGATAAAACAGAGTGTAGGGGGGATCTTCTGCGGCTGCGTGGACATTTGCTTTCAAATATCGTCTGTCTGACCTGTTATACCGGCGGTAAGGGCTGTACAAAGTGAAAAGAGGTACTATGAATTTAGAATATGAAAAAGATAATTTGGAACGGGTTCCTTTTGAATACTATCTGGCCGAGTACCAGAAGTTAGATCCCAAAGAGGTGGAAGAACGGTGCGGTTTTCCTTATGATGAGGAAAAGCAGGAATTTACCGTACGGTTTCTGATGAAACCCTACACGGTCAGTTTTCCCGCCTATGAGATTCATCCGGTAAATGCTTCCGAGGGAGAGTATCTGGCGCTGCTGGAAACTACGGGAGCCAAAATTCTGCTGCTGCATCACATGGTATCCGGCCGGCTGACGCCTGCCGGCGGCAATTTCCTTTCTTACAGAGATCTCCCCTCAGGAGAAGTGTATTTCCGCCAGTTCCACGGCAGATGTATTCTCCGTCTGACTTATGGATTCGGCTTCAAGCCGGATGCGTTCCGCAAAGGAATGGAGGCGATGGGAGCAAGACCGGTGGAAATGGGAGACTACGCCTATCAGTTTGAAATTTTGGATCAGTTGAGTGTGATTTTTATTCTCTGGGAAGGAGATGAGGAATTCCAGCCTTCCGTCCAGATTCTGTTTTCCGATAATTTCCCCAAAGCTTTTGAGGCTGAGGATGTGGCCCATATCGGTGATATTTCTATCGGTGCGCTGAAAGCGCTGGCGAAAAAATAATAACAGGCAGTACGGACAGACACAGATGTACTGTGGGGCCGGGACGGCAGTTAAATTCTGTTCAGAACCGTACCACCGACACCCGTTTCCCCATCCCTTCCATCAATTTTTTTAACTGCTTTACAATCTGATTTCTGGAGTGAAGACTGAAAGCCAGGTCGGAATTCTGATAGGCAGCATTGACGGCGGTTCCCAGGATAATTTCCAGTTCGCTGCAGTCCTCCAGCAATGCCCTGGCCACCATGGAGCCGCCGTTGTCCTTGTCCAGTTCCAGAAAATAATCTTCCTCCAGTTCCCCGTCATTATCCGCATACTGCCGCAAAAGAGCCAGCGTCCGGCTTAACGTGACCACGCCCTCCGTTGTCAGGTCGATGCCGTCGATCCGGGAGACCGGGGGGATATCCGGGTCCGGCGTCTGGTCTGCCACGGCCGTGATCGTTCTGCCCAGAACACGGGAGACGATTTTTGCGCTGGTTCCGCCGCAGACGATGCGCAGGGCGTTCCCCTCCATCAGCCGGCGGACTGCCGCCGCGTCATCCTCCTGGCTGCGGGGCGGGCCGGTCATCAGTTTTACTTTTTTCACCTCCGTAATCCGCATAACGGCCACGGTGGTGTCGTCGCCGGGGCGGCCTTCGTATAAATCGTCGCAGGCCTGGCAGAGCATGGTGGCCAGACGGGAAGCGGATTTTGTGATCCGGGCGGTTTTCAGGGCGTAGGCGGACATATTGTCCCAGGTCCAGTCAAGGTTCATCAGGTCGCCTGCTCCGGCATAGATGGTTCCGTCGCTGAGCAGGGCGAAAGCGTCCCCCAGCCTGACCTGGAAACGGTATTCGTTAATCTGTTTTCCGGCGATCTCTCTGGTGTTTTGAGGAATCGGGACAAGCGCTCCGTCCCGGATAAAAATACAGGAAGGATTGTCATATTCCACCAGATAAGCCTCGCCGCTGTCAAACACCTGAAGGATGCTGAACGTGGCATAGGCCACCAGCCGTTCCTGGCAGATGGGCAGCGTTTTGGCCACGGTTTCCACACAGGAATCCAGGTCCGCGCCGTTTAAAAACATGGTGCCCAGGATTTTGGAGGTAAGGGTGGCCAGGATATTGGCCTTTACGCCGCTTCCCATGCCGTCGGCCAGAATCAGGATCGTGGAATCTTCGGTGCGCAGGATTTCCACCTTATCGCCGCATAGTTCTTCATTCATTTTATTCAGACTTTTATACGCAACATCTATGTTAATATTCATGATTTCTCCTGTTTTCAGCGCATTTACTGCCTGTCGGCCTTTCGATGCGTCAGTTCGGATGTTTTTCAGGCTTCATCCTCGTCCAGCAATGTTTTACATACGTTGGTCAGCGTCACCTTTGTTTCCGCCGTGGTTTCTCCTAAAAGCCCGGCAATCTGCTGTGCCACCATCATCTGTTTGTCGATAACCTTCTGTGCCAGCTCCACGGTTTCCAGCTTTTTCATATAATCTGCCATGGCCTGTTCCTCTTCTTTGGTAATGTCGATCAGAATGGCCAGCACGGCGTCATGTTTTCTGATATAGACCAGATTGACAATGGCGGTAAATCCGTAATCCGGGAATTTCACTTTCTTGTTATGTAATGACTGTTTCTGCTGAAATACCCATTCAAAGTCATCGGTATCAATCAACTGGAACAGATAGGTTTCCAGCGCTTCCTTGTGATTCAGCCGGAAATGCTTCTGTGCAGCTTTGGAAAATTCCAGGATTTTCAGTTCTCTGTCCACCACGATGGTCATATTCGGCGAGGTTTCCAGAATCAGATTGGCCAGAGACTGGGCTTTTTCCGTGATATAGGGAATGCACATGGAAGCTTCGGCCTTATTCTGGAATACGGCGACAGCCTTTTCCCGGCAGGTGGGGTAGCCGCAGGCGCCGCAGTCCAGTTCGTCCTCCTTGGAGAATTTTCCGATTTTTGACAGAATACTCCGAATCTGAGCTTCCGAGGGCATGGCTTTCTTGGGAGAAAGATCCCGAAAAGTTCTGGACATGGGAAAATGTGCCGTGTCAAAATGAAGCAGAGCGTCCTCGGCGGGAACAGGTTCCACATCTTCCTCCAGTTCCACACGGGAACGGAACCGGGCCAGCTTGGCTTTACCGGTCATCGGTCCCTGGATACATCCTCCTTCGCAGGCGCTCATCTCGATAAAGCAGCGGGACAGATCGCCGGTCAGCAGGTCTTCGCACAAGTCGATGCAGTTGGCCACGCCGTCCACGGAAAATTTCCGGTAGGTTTCCCGTTCCGGAAGGCCTGAGCTGTTAATCGAAGTGAGGATACCGCCTGTTATGGGATAGAGACGGTTGGCGCCGGGCCCCTGCTCCGGCAGCGGCAGTGTTTCGCAGTCTTTAATGGAAATCTGTTCTTTCCGCAGCCACTGTTTTACTTCGTGGAAATTTAATACCGCATCCACATCCATCTGGGGATCATTTTCATAGGCTTCCGCTTTTTTTGAAATGCAGGGGCCGATGAAAACCACTTTGATATCCGGGCCGTATTCCTGTTTCAGCAGACGGGCATGGGCGGTCATAGGGGAGATGACACAGGCCAGATAGGGAATTAAAGCGGGATAATAGGTTTCGATCAGCAGATTTACGCTGGGACAGCAGGTGGTGATAATATTTGCCATGGTTTTCTTTTCCAGCAGTTTCCTGTATTCATTTGTCACCAGGGCGGCGCCCTCTGCGGTTTCCCGTACAGCAGTGAAGCCTAGCCGTTTCAGCGCGCCGAATACCTGTCCCGGTTTTTTATAGGAAAACAGGCTGTGATAGGAAGGGGCCAGGGAGACGATTACGGGGATATCCAGAGAAATCCATTTTTTTACTTTCTCCAGGTCGCTGACATAGGTTTTGGCGTCCTGGGGACATTCGTTCAGGCAGTCTCCGCATAAAATGCAGGAATCTTCCATAATCTGGGCCTGCTGGTCTTTAACCGTGATCGCCCGGACCTGGCAGACCCGCACACACCGGTAGCAGTGGCTGCACCGGGTCGGTTTAAAATTAATCGCTCGCATGGTATGTATCCTTTCCATATGTTAAATATTGTTTTTTGATTACAGTATAGCACGTTTTTATGGTATGTAAAGATGATTGTTCCGGGAACTTTTCTGATCGGAATCATCGGCGGCCCTTGTGTAAAAATGAGTGAAATTGGGTATAATTTTTATCAGTACGCCGGGAAATTGCGGAAAAGATAGAGGAAGGGAAAAGCCTATGGATATTTTTAACCTACTTGCGCTGATCGGGGGATTAAGTCTGTTTTTGTTCGGCATGAATATTATGGGGCAGGCGCTGGAGCGGCGTGCGGGAGGAAATCTTCGGCCGCTGCTTGGCAGACTCACCACCAATAAAGCCGCCGGCCTTCTGACGGGACTTGGCATCACGGCGGTGATTCAGAGTTCTTCGGCGGCGACGGTTATGGTGGTGGGGTTTGTAAATTCCGGTCTTATGACGCTTTCACAGGCTGTCAATGTGATTATGGGAGCCAATATCGGAACGACTGTGACGGCATGGGTTCTGAGCCTTGCAGGAATAGACAGCGGAAATCTGTTTGTAAATCTTTTAAAGCCCTCCTCCTTTACGCCGGTTCTGGCGGCGGTCGGCATTGTATTTTATATGTTTTGCAAAAATGATAAAAAAAGAGATACCGGTATGATTTTGCTGGGGTTTGCCACGCTGATGTACGGCATGGAGGCCATGTCGGGCGCCGTTTCCGGGCTTCGGGATATTCCTGCGTTCCGGAACCTTTTTCTGATGTTTCGAAACCCGGTTTTAGGGGTGCTGGCAGGAACGGTTCTTACGGCCGTTATTCAGTCCAGCTCAGCTTCGGTGGGCATTTTGCAGGCGCTGGCCGTTACCGGGCAGGTGTCTTACGGTGCGGCGGTTCCAATTATTATGGGGCAGAATATCGGTACCTGCGTGACAGCCATGCTCTCCTCAATCGGAGCCAATAAAAACGCCAAACGGGCCGCCGTGGTGCATTTATCCTTTAACGTAGCCGGAACACTGGTCTGGTTAACGGTATTCTGTCTGGTCAAAGCAATCTGGAATCCGGATTTCCTGAACGGAGCTGCCTCTCTGTTTGGCATAGCCGTGGCCCATTCTATTTTCAATCTGTTATGTACGGTTTTACTGCTGCCACTGTCCGGTCTTCTGGTAAATCTGGTAAACCGGCTGATTCCTGATGCGGACCGGCCGGAAATTCAGCCGGAGCTGGATGAGCGTCTGCTTGCCGCGCCTTCTATCGCTTTGGAGCGCTGTTATGAAGTGACGGCGGATATGGCAAGGACCGCCGTATCCGCTTTAAGAGAGAGTCTGGCCTGTCTGAGCGGATATTCTCCGGAACTTGCAAGGTCCGTCCGTGAAAAAGAGGAAAAGACGGATCGTTATGAGGATATTCTGGGAACCTATCTCGTAAAATTAAGCGCAAGACAGATCAGCGGTTCCGACAGTGCGGAAGCGGCGAAGCTTTTGAAACTGATCGGAGATTTTGAACGGATCTCCGATCATGCGGTGAATCTTTTGGAGTCGGCAGAGGAAATGCGGGGCAGAGCGCTGGTGTTTACGGAGGCGGCGCTGTCGGAACTGAAAGTCATTGTCGCCGCGGTTAATGAAATTATGGAATTGTCCCTTGCCTCTTTTCTGTCCGGCGATCTGAAAGCCGCTTCTATGGTGGAACCGCTGGAACAGGTGATCGATCATTTGAAGGAACAGATGCGTATGCGCCATATTCTCCGGCTGCAGCAGGGGACCTGCTCCATCGGTGCGGGCTTTGTGTGGTCGGATCTGCTGACCGATCTGGAACGCACTGCCGATCACTGCTCCAATATTGCCGGATGCGTGATTGATATGGAGCAGAACAATATGAATATCCATGAATCCCTCCGCAGCGTCAGAAATGACAGCGAGGACTTTCAGCGGCAGTTCAGAGCCTACGCCGCAAAATATTCTATTACGGGAACTGCCGAAAGCAGAGGGTGATTCGGCAGGAGGGTCTATATGGCCACACCGGCAAAACAGGCATTTCCGGCATGTTCCCGGATCGTAACCGCGCCGGGAAAGCCGGATTTTCAGCCGTATCAGCGGGAAAAAGAGACATATGTCGTATGGTTCCGGCGGTTTCTATCGAAGGATGAAAAAATAAAAATAAAAAAGTCGAAAAAAAGTGTTGACAGGAAGATAAAGCTGTGGTATTCTATATGAGCTGCCGGGGGGAACACCTAAGACAGCAAAGAGAAATGAAAGAGAACCTTGATAATTGAACAGTATAACCAACCCTGAAAAGATTCTTTAAAAAGATTTTATTTTCAGAACGAAAACCAAGTAAAACGGAAAAGATTAGCTAACGTTAATCATGACCGGACAAATTCAGAGGAAACTTCCGAGTACTAGACTCGAAAGAGCCTCGTCAAGGACTGCGGAAGTCTGTTTCGACTAAGCTCGAAAAGACCTCGCTGAGTCGAAGACAAGAAAACGAGAGTTTGATCCTGGCTCAGGATGAACGCTGGCGGCGTGCTTAACACATGCAAGTCGAACGAAGCGCTTGAGAACAATTCTTCGGAGGCGTTCTCTTGTGACTGAGTGGCGGACGGGTGAGTAACGCGTGGGTAACCTGCCCTATACAGGGGGATAACAGTTAGAAATGACTGCTAATACCGCATAAGCGCACAGGACCGCATGGTTCGGTGTGAAAAACTGAGGTGGTATAGGATGGACCCGCGTCTGATTAGCTTGTTGGTGGGGTAACGGCTCACCAAGGCGACGATCAGTAGCCGGCCTGAGAGGGCGACCGGCCACATTGGGACTGAGACACGGCCCAAACTCCTACGGGAG
>Ga0137306_103754_pt1 | contig 10989 bp, 10 predicted proteins | sample Inofroosms_March_FD_97187 | JGI IMG/M metagenome (GOLD analysis project Ga0137306, IMG submission 97187) | Mouse cecal microbial communities from Vienna, Austria - N-Acetylneuraminic and N-Acetylglucosamine D2O microcosms_March | ecosystem: Host-associated > Mammals > Digestive system > Large... | reverse complement strand
TTATGTTGGATAATATGGGCGTGGAGGAGATGCAGGAGGCCATTGCAGCCATTGGCGGGAAAGCCGAGATTGAGATTTCTGGGAATGTGACGAAGGAAAATATTGCCCATTATATCTCCCTGGGCGTGGATTATATTTCCAGCGGAGCGCTGACCCATTCGGCGCCGATCCTGGATATTTCCCTGAAGAACCTGCATGCCGTGTAGGCATTTATTCCCGCGTTTTTACAGCACATTTGAGAAAATCGGAGGAAATGACATACAGATGGATTACGCACAGAGCAAATATGGGCAGAAGGCAGAAGAAAATTTTGTAAATGGGTACAATTGCACCCAGGCAGTATTCCTGGCCTTCTCGGATCTTTATCAGATGGATATGGCGACGGCAGCCAGGCTCAGCTCTTCCTTTGGCGGGGGGATGGGCAGGCTGCGCGAGGTCTGCGGCGCGGTCAGCGGGATGTTCCTGGTGGCAGGGATGCTGTATGGCTATGACATGCCAGGGGATCTGGAGGGCAAGAAGGAACACTATGCCCGCATCCAGCAGCTTGCCAGAGCCTATGAAGAAGAAAATGGCTCCATTGTCTGCCGGGAGTTACTGAGGCTGGACAGGAAGCGTGATCTGCCAGTGCCGGAGGAGCGGACGGCAGAGTACTACAAAAAGCGCCCCTGCAAGAAATTAGTCCGTATGGCGGCTGCCATTATGGAGCAATATATAGAGGAACACCCCTTGGGAACATAACAGGCATCGAAATATCCGCGAAAAAATATAAACTTTTTATTAAATATAAAATTGGATATTGACAAAGAAAATAGAGAGTGCTAAATTATGTACATAGGCAATCAGCACTCGATACAAATGAGTGCTAATAACCCAAGTAAGAAAATGATTGAAAAAAGAATGGCTTATAAGGAGGAATCACAATGAAATTAGTACCGTTAGGAGACAGAGTTGTATTGAAGCAGTGTGAGGCAGAAGAGACGACCAAGTCTGGCATTATTTTAACAGGAAGCGCACAGGAGAAGCCGCAGGAAGCAGAGGTAGTCGCTGTTGGGCCTGGCGGGATGGTAGACGGCAAGGAAGTAACTATGCAGGTTAAGGAAGGGGATAAGGTAATTTATTCCAAATATGCAGGGAATGAAGTAAAGCTTGAGGGAAATGAATATATCATTGTGAAGCAGAATGACATCCTGGCAGTGGTAGAGGCATAGCCTTAAGGCAGAATGGCATCCTGGCAAGGGCATAGCGCTAAGGCGGGCGCAGGCAGCCTTCCCCTTTTGGATGAAATTTGTACCGTTCGGGCAGCAAGTGCTTCGGCCTGGCGGGACAGTTGGGAAAGAGTTGTTATCCAAGGGTCTGGGAGGCCGCCCATAACAGCAATTCGGGACGATATTTAGAAAATTCAGAGAATAAAAGGAGACAGATGATCATGGCAAAGGAATTAAAATATGGCACAGAAGCGAGAAAAGCATTGGAAGCAGGCGTAGACCAGTTAGCAAATACCGTAAGGGTAACCTTAGGGCCGAAGGGAAGGAACGTAGTATTGGATAAGTCCTTTGGCGCTCCGCTGATTACCAATGACGGCGTGACCATCGCCAAGGAGATCGAACTGGAGGATGCTTTTGAGAACATGGGCGCGCAGCTTGTGAAGGAAGTGGCCACCAAGACCAACGATGTTGCCGGGGATGGCACTACCACAGCAACCGTGCTGGCACAGGCAATGATTAAAGAGGGCATGAAGAACCTAGAGGCCGGCGCGAACCCCATCGTATTAAGGCGCGGCATGAAGAAGGCCACGGATAAGGCCGTAGAGGCGATTGCAGCCATGAGCCGGAAGGTAGACAGCAAAGACCAGATTGCCAAGGTGGCGGCTATTTCTGCTGGGGATGACGAAGTTGGCACACTTGTTTCCGATGCTATGGAGAAGGTTTCCAATGACGGCGTTATTACCATTGAAGAGTCTAAGACCATGCAGACAGAGCTTGACCTGGTAGAGGGCATGCAGTTTGACCGCGGCTATATTTCCGCATATATGGCAACGGATATGGATAAGATGGAAGCCGTATTGGATGACCCCTATATCCTGATTACTGACAAGAAGATCAGCAACATCCAGGAACTCCTTCCATTGCTGGAGCAGGTTGTACAGTCTGGCTCCAGGCTGCTGATTATCGCTGAGGACGTGGAAGGCGAGGCGCTGACTACATTGATTGTCAATAAATTACGCGGAACCTTCAACGTAGTGGCTGTCAAGGCTCCAGGCTATGGCGACAGAAGGAAAGCTATGTTAGAGGATATCGCCATCCTTACAGGCGGCCAGGTGATTTCCGAGGAAGTGGGCTTAGAATTGAAAGAGACGACAATGGATCAGTTAGGCCGTGCAAAATCCGTTAAGGTGCAGAAGGAAAACACAATTATTGTAGATGGCATAGGCGACAAGGACGCCATTGCTGCAAGGGTTGCCCAGATCCGCGCCCAGATTGAGGAGACCACTTCTGACTTTGACAAGGAGAAGCTGCAGGAACGCCTTGCCAAGCTGGCAGGCGGCGTGGCAGTGATCCGCGTGGGTGCGGCAACCGAGACAGAAATGAAGGAAAGCAAGCTCCGTATGGAGGACGCCTTGAATTCCACAAGGGCAGCTGTAGAGGAAGGCATTATCGCAGGCGGCGGTTCCGCATATATCCATGCGGCAAAAGAGGTTGCAGAATTGGCAGAAACTTTAGAAGGCGATGAGAAGACAGGCGCTAAGGTTATCCTCAAGGCTTTGGAATCCCCACTGTACTATATTGTGGCAAATGCAGGCTTAGAAGGCGCCGTAATCATCAATAAGGTAAAGGAATCCGAAATAGGCGTTGGCTTTGACGCAACCAAGGAAGAGTATGTAAATATGGTAGATGCAGGCATCTTAGATCCAGTGAAGGTGACCAGGAGCGCATTGCAGAATGCAACCTCCGTGGCATCCACCTTGCTGACAACAGAGTCTGTAGTGGCAAATATTAAGGAAGAGACACCCGCAATGCCGGCAGGCGGCGCTGGCGGGATGGGGATGATGTAATTCAAAATGGATTCCCGGATATAAGGATTTAAAATCCTGATTGTAAAGGGGATGGCCAGAAACGGATGTGAGTCCGTGCAGGCCATCCCTTTTATGTACGCAGGCTCATTTCGATTTCACAAAATTTCGAAATCCCCTTGTCATAAAGCGAATTTTTCGTTACAATAGAAAAGGATTCGTGAAAAAGGCTTTTCTCATCGGAATTAAGCAATTGTTCGAAAGGTGGGAAAAGGTTGAAAAAAATAAGAATAAGAAAAAAAGAGTTTAGAAGAATCAGGAAAGTACGGCATGCCGTATGCCTGTTTTTATTGTTGTGCGTAGTAGCCGGATGCAGGCAGGAAGGGGAGAGTAGTCTTTTATTGCCTGGTTCCCTGGAGGAAGGGACTGGCAGTCTTGCTTCTGGTGAGGAGGAGTCTGGCAATCCTGGTTCTGGTGAGGAGGAGTCTGGCAGTCTTGGTTCTGGTGAGGAAGGCAGAAGCGCCTCGGATGCAGATGCCCAGTGGGAAGCCGGCAGTGGCTCGGATGCAGAGATGTTAATTTATGTCCAGGTGAGCGGTGCGGTGGTAAGGCCGGGCGTGTATGCCCTTCCAGCGGGCGCCCGCATTTTCCAGGCGATTGAACTGGCAGGCGGACTGACGGGAGAGGCAGAGAGCAGCTCCCTAAACCAGGCGGGTTTCCTGGCAGATGGGCAGATGGTATATGTCATGGACAAAGAGGAAGCGGCGGCCTGGGCGGCCGGGGCATCTGCAGGAGATGGTTCTGGGGCGGTTCCGGGGATGCCTGGCGGGGATGTTTCCGAAGGCCAGTCGGGGAGGGCGCGGTCGGACGGAGGCGCAGAAGATGGCAAGGTTAATTTAAATACGGCTACGGAATCTGACCTGATGGCGCTTCCAGGCATTGGCGCGGCCAAGGCGAAGAGCATCTTGGCCTGGCGGGAAGAGAACGGAGGCTTTTCCCAGATTGAGGACCTGATGAAGATACAGGGTATCAAGGAAGGCGTATTTTCGAAAAAAAGTTCTGGTAGTGGATGATGAAAAATTAATTGTAAAGGGCATTCGGTTTAGCCTGGAGCAGGATGGCATGGAAGTGGACTGCGCCTATGACGGTGAGGAAGCCCTGCGGCTGGTGGGAGAGAAAAAATATGACCTGGTTTTGCTGGATGTCATGCTGCCGAAGGTGGACGGCTTTGAAGTCTGCCAGAGGATCCGGGAGTCTTCGACTGTCCCGGTGGTAATGCTCACGGCAAAGGGAGATGACATGGATAAGATCCTTGGCCTGGAATATGGGGCGGATGACTATATTACCAAGCCCTTCAATATCCTGGAAGTAAAGGCGCGGATTAAGGCTATCATGCGCAGGACGGCGCCCAATCCGCCCAGGGAGGAAAACCCCAAGATTGTAGAGCATGGGGATCTGCGGCTGGACTGCGAGAGCAGGCGCCTGTTCATCCTCGGCAAGGAAATCAACGTCACTGCCAAAGAATTTGATTTGCTGGAGCTTCTGGTGCTGAACCCCAATAAGGTTTACAGCCGGGAGAATCTGCTGAACCTGGTCTGGGGCTATGAATATCCGGGAGATGTGCGCACCGTGGACGTGCATGTCCGGCGGCTGCGTGAGAAGATTGAGAGTAACCCCAGCGAGCCTAAGTATGTGCATACCAAATGGGGCGTGGGCTATTACTACCAGGGATAGCCAGGGATTGTTGAGATAGAAGTCAGGGGGGTAGGATGAAGAAGCTGAAATTTTATCGCAGCCTGAGGTTCCGGCTGTTTGTGCTGATTGTGGCGGTGGGGATTGTCCCGAATATCGTATTGCGTATGGGGGTTCTTGCCAGCTATGAGGGGCGGGCGGTCTCGAACCGCAGCATTGACGTACTCAGCCAGGCCAAGGTGCTTGGCAGCCAGATTGTCACTTCTGGCTATATCGCGGATACCTCTTCGGAGGTTGTTAATGCGCAGCTGGAGCAGCTTTCCAATATTTACGATGGGCGGGTGCTCCTGGTGAACCCGGGGTTTCAGATTGTAAAGGACACGTATGGGCTGGATACAGGGAAGACAATTATTTCTGAAGAAGTGGTCAGGAGCTTCCAGGGAGAGGAAATTACAAAATATGATTCCCAAAACCGCTACATTGAACTGGTAATCCCTCTGAAAAATACCGATACAGAGGAGCAGTTGGGCGTGATGCTTGTCAGTGTGTCCACAGACAGCATTATGATGAATTATGATTTTTTAAGGGACAATGCCCATATGGTGGAAATTGCCAGCGGCATTGCTATTTTGATGATCGCTTTTTTCTGTGCCAAGTTCCTGGTAGGCCCCTTTGGCAAAATGACCAAGTCATTAGAGGAAATTCAAGCAGAGGATGTGGACGAGAAGCTGATGATTTCCGATTATACAGAGACGGAGGCAATTTCGACCGCATTTAATGAGATGCTTGGCCGGATGCGCGCGATTGATGATTCCAGGCAGGAATTTGTGGCCAACGTATCCCATGAGCTGAAGACGCCGCTGACTTCCATGAAGGTACTGGCGGATTCCCTGCTGAGCCAGGAGGATGTGCCGGTAGAACTGTACAAAGATTTTATGGGGGACATTACGGAGGAGATTGAACGGGAGAACAACATTATCAATGACCTGCTGTCCCTGGTGAAGATGGACCGTTCAGCAGGGACGCTGAATATTTCCGTGGTAAATATCAACGAGCTGATGGAAATGATTATGAAGCGCTTAAGGCCGATTGCGGAGAAGCAGAGCATTGAGCTGGTGCTGGAGAGCTTCCGTCCGGTGAGCGCAGAGGTAGATGAGGTCAAGCTGTCCCTTGCGCTGAATAACCTGGTAGAGAATGCGATTAAGTACAATAAGAAGGACGGGTGGGTGCATGTGACGCTGAATGCTGACCACAAGTATTTCTTTGTGCGGGTGGAGGACTCTGGGATTGGCATCCCGGAAGATTCCCTGGAGCATATCTTTGAGCGGTTTTTCCGGGTGGATAAATCGCATTCCCGGGAGATTAAAGGGACGGGCCTGGGGCTCGCGATTACCAGGAATGCCATCTTAATGCATCGGGGGGCGATTAAGGCGCACAGCAAGGAGGGGGAAGGAACGATCTTTACGGTTCGGATTCCCCTGGCTTATGTGGTGTGAGTGAGAGTTAGGAGGTTGAATGGAGAGAAAGGAAAAGGGCATTTGGCTTCCCATCCTTCTGTTGCTTCTATGCCCGGCGCTTTTTCTTGGCCTGGCAGGATGCGGGGAGGAAGAGGAAAGCCATGCGGAATATAGCCTGTACTATGTCAACAAAGAGAAAACGAAAACTGTGGCCGTGGGCTATGAGCCGCAGGCAGAGGATGCGAGGGGAATGGTACAGGAATTCCTCGATCAGCTGTTTCGGGATACAGACAGCCCCGATATCCGAAAGGCGGCGCCAAAAGGAGTGGAGCTGCTGTCCTGGAAGCTGGAGAATTCACAGATTTACCTATATTTTAACGGGGCTTATGCGGAAATGGACAATGTGAGCGAAGTGCTGTGCCGGGCAGCCTTTGTGCGGACGCTGACGCAGGTGGAGGGCGTGGAATGCATTTCCATCTATGTGGGGGACACGCCCCTGGTGGATGCCAACGGCACCCTGATTGGATTGATGACGGCAGAGAGCTTTATTGAGAACCCGGGAGAGCAGATTAACAACATCCAGACCGCCAGCATTACCCTGTATTTTGCGAACAAGAAAGGCACTAAGCTGGTGCAGGAGGTGCAGGAGGTGCATTACAGCAGCAATATTTCCCTGGAGAAGCTGGTGCTGGAACAGCTGCTGAAAGGCCCGAGCGGCAAGAAAATGCGTTCGGCTATCCCGGATGGCACAAAGCTCCTGGGGGTATCCGTCTCGGAAGGGACGTGCTTTGTCAATCTGAATGAGGGCTTCCTCAGCCAGAATTTTGATGTGTCAGAGCCGATTGTCATCTATTCGATTGTGAACTCCTTGGCAGAGCTGCCAAATGTCAATAAAGTGCAGATTTCTGTGAATGGGGATAACAGCATGGTCTACCGGGAGAAATACAAGCTCTCCGATGTCTATGAGCGGAATCTGGATTATCTGGATGGCAGCGCCAAGACGCAGGAGGAACAGATTAAGGAAGGGGAGGAAGAAGTGATAGACGAGACAGAGGAGGGATCTGGTGGTTAACCGTACAAGCTGCTGCCTGGCGCTGTCCCTTTTGCTGGGCGTGCTGTATGGCAGGGGCGGAGGCCTTTGGGCTGCCGCAGGGATGGCGCTGTTTTTGGCTTTCCTTTTGCAGGCAGTGTGGCGCCGCTGCAAAAAGAGGGCGTGGCTGGCTGCCCTGCTCCGCGGCGCAGCATGCTTGGCGTTGTTTTTGGCCGCATATATCCGCGCCGCGGAGGCGCAGGCCATATTTGAAAGGCCGGGGGAATCCTTCACAAAAGGGGATAGGGTTTCTGTGCAGGGCCAGATTAGCAAAATCGAAGAAAAAGAAGAGCAGTTCATATATTATCTAAAGGATGCCCAAGTACTTTTGGGCAGCAAAGCTTATCCCGTATCTGGGATTCTGGTTTACAGTTCTAATGTATATCAGCCCGGGAATATCCTAAAGGTGGCCGGGACATACGAGCCATTTCAGATTTCCCGCAACCAAGGGAATTTCAACGAAAAAGAATATTACCGCAGCAAAAACATCAGTTTCCGCGTCTATGCGCAGCAGGAATGGAAAGCTGTCGGCAAGGAAAGCAGATATGGGAGCTTCCTCCAGGATTTGCGGAAAAAATTAAGAGAGTCCCTGAAGCGTTCTCTGCCCCCAAAGCAGGCCGGAGTGATGGCAAATATGGCCTTGGGCGACAAATCCCTCTTGGACAGGGAGTTAAAAGAGCTTTACCAAAGCGCTGGCATTTCCCATATACTGGCGATTTCTGGCCTGCACGTCTCGCTGATTGGCATGGGAGTTTTCCGGCTGCTGTGCAGGCTGCGCTGCCCCCAGGGGCTGTCTGCCCTGCTTTCCGCGGGGATGGTATACAGCTTCGCCAGCCTCTCGGGGATGGAACTATCCACCGTGCGCGCCCTGCTGATGTTCCTCCTGTCCATGGCCGCCATCGCCACCGGCTACACATACGATTCCCTGACCGCCCTGTCCCTAAGCGCCGCCGTCCAAATCTGGGACAACCCCTTTGTGCTGGACTATGCCGGGTTCCTTTTCTCCTATGGTGCGGTTATGGGCATAACCGTTGTGGCCAAAGTTCTCCGCCCTCAGGCTCCCTTGGCAGAAGAGGATAAGGCAGCCGGGAAGAAAATGGAAGCCGTTTCCTTGTTTGGCAAAATCTTAAGAAAAGCAGCAGGCAGCATGCGGGAAACCTTTTTGGCGAGCGCATGCATCCAATTGGCCACCCTGCCTCTGTCTTTATATTTCTATTATGAATGTTCCTGTTATAGCGTGGCCGTCAATGCCTGTATCCTCCCATTTATGGGCATCCTTTTGTTCCTGGGGATCTGCGGGGCGGCAGCCGGCTGTCTGGCGGGCATTCTGGGAAAGGCAATCTTAATGCCTGCCAGCCTCCTGCTTTCCTTCCAGGAATGGATCTGCCAGAAATCCCTGTCGCTGCCTGGCGCGGCGCTGCTAACTGGCAAGCCGCCGTTCCTCCTTATCCTACTGTATTATCTGGTTCTGATTGCAGCGCTATGCATGTTCCATTACCGCAGGAAGCAAAAATGGAAGCTGGGCATCATCCTTGCCCTATGCGCCCTCCTTTTCGTGCGCAGGGAAAAGCAATTTGCAGTCCATATCCTTGACGTAGGCCAGGGGGACGGCATTTTTATCCAGACAGAAGCAGGCGGCCATTTCTTCATTGACGGCGGCAGCAGCGACGTCAAGCAGGTGGGGAGATACCGTATCCTCCCCTTCCTGAAGTCAAAAGGCATCCCTTCCATCAAAGGCTGGATCGTATCCCATGCAGACCAGGATCATATCAGCGGCCTGGAGGAACTCCTTGAAGCGGGCTATCCCATTGAATCCCTGATCCTGGCCAGAGGAATCGTTCCAGATGAGGCATGCCAAAATCTGCTGGAATTAGCGGAAAAGTCCGGCTGCCAAATCCTCTACGCCGCCCCAGGCGTCCAATTTGGGACGGGAGATGCTGTTTTTACAGCCCTCCATCCCCCAGGCCCAGAACCATCTACGGAATCTGTATCTGCTTGTCATGCTGACCGCAATGCCGCGTCGCTGGTTGTCTCTCTGCGGCACCATTCTTTTACAGGCCTTTTTAGCGGAGATATTGCTGCCGGGCAGGAAGAGCAGATCCTGCGGGATGGTTATTTGGAACGATACAAGCTCCATAAGATAGACCTCTATAAAGCGGCGCACCACGGCTCCAACGGCTCTAACAGCCAGCCATTCCTGGACACCCTCTCCCCCAGGCTTACAGCCATTTCCTGCGGCCAGGGCAATTCCTACGGCCATCCCGGCAGGGAAGCCATGGAACGCCTCTCACAGGCTGGCAGCTACGTCATCTGCACCGCAGAAACCGGACAGATTACCATTATCCCGGAAGGCGCTGCCCTTCGCATATCCGCCTACCTGCCTGAAAAGTAAGCATTTTGTATCTGTCTTAAATAAATCTTGATGAAGTTCCATGCCTATTTTCCATGCTTTTAATCGCTCCGTGACATATTCCGCTCCGCCATCCGCAGGAGGGACACCAGCGGCGCGATCAGTGCCCCGCAGAAAAAATTGCTGACGCCATGGATGCAGTCCCAGGGGAGGCCGGCGATAATCCAGGCCGCCATGCCTGGAAGGCTCAGCCCGTAGAGCAGAGCCTGTGCTGGGGCATACAGTGTGCCAAACAGGAAGCCATGCGCGGCGCATACAGCCATATAGACGATGGGCCGGGCTTTGGGGGGCATGTTCTTCGGCAGCAGCATCACGGCTCCCCAGAGGACAGTCCATAGGTACAGGTAGGGGATCCACCAGCTGGCAAAGCCGCTGAATATGCCATTTAGGAAGACATAGACATAGATGGGGTAGAGCGCCTTCCTGCGGTAGACGACGGTGAAGGCAATGGTGAATACGCCCAGCAGGTGGATATTTGGCGCCAGCTCCATCAGGAATTTGGAGGCGTACATTACCGCCCCCAGCATCCCGAATACGGCCATTTCGCGGACCGTCAGCTTCACTGCTTCTCTGCCTTGAAGGCATAAGTCTCTCCTGCGGTAATGGAAGTGGAATCCACGCCGGCCTGTGCATATTCATCATTGATGTAGAATGCCCAATATGCCCCATCTTTGTCAAAGTCAAGGGTGGTGCCGTTGACGGTCTTTACATAAAGCCCATAGCCGCTTTCCTCCCCGGCAATCAGCCCGGCATCCAGCAGGGCTTCCCCCACGGTCTCTTTGTCCGTATGGATTTCAAATTCTTCCTCGTGGCCAGCCAGATCCACTACCTGGAAGGTAAATTCTGTATCCCCTTCCCCCAGGACATGGCTGTCTGCCTGGGTATTCCCTGCAGCACCAGAAGGCGTGCTGCTGCCATTACAGCCAGATGTAAACAGCGCTATAGCCACAATAAGCGCAATACAAAGGATGTATGGCAATCGTTTCTTACTGCATTTCCATATCATATTCTTTTGCTCCTTTCGTTTTGGGTATGGTAACTCCCCCAAAGCCGGCGCCCGCGGCAGGGCAGGGGGACTGGCCTGTCTGGATATTTCGGCTTGGCATGCTGCGGTATAATTGCTTATACAGCTGTACATGGCGATAGGCTGCCAGGCGCTTAACCAGCCTTCTCAGGGGGCTATCCCCCAATGGCGTTTCCCAAAGCTGTGGCCTTTGGTCAGGTTATGCAAGGACATGCCTTACGGCGACGGGCTCGCGCAGGATTTGCACCTGCTTCCCCAGACAAGCCGTTTTTATCATAATCCATTCCAGATAGTTCGTCAACAACA
>Ga0137306_103248_pt2 | contig 10990 bp, 9 predicted proteins | sample Inofroosms_March_FD_97187 | JGI IMG/M metagenome (GOLD analysis project Ga0137306, IMG submission 97187) | Mouse cecal microbial communities from Vienna, Austria - N-Acetylneuraminic and N-Acetylglucosamine D2O microcosms_March | ecosystem: Host-associated > Mammals > Digestive system > Large... | reverse complement strand
CGTCATGTCCGCCCTTGTCGTATCCATGGACATGCCGATAAACACAGCCCGCGCGTCCGGATTGTTGTGGGGCGAGCGCTCGCCCATCAGGTACGGCAGATAGAACACCTGATTTTCACCAAGCTTCGTAATCCCTGCCTGCTCCGACGCAAAATCCCTGGTCTTTAATATCTCCTCGCTCCACCATTTATTGCAGGATGCCGCACTGAGCATACAGCCCATCAGATGATAGTTACCGTCAGAATGAGCAAAGGAATGAAGGGCGTTGTACGCATCTACCTTGAACTCCTTGCTGGAGATAAAGATGGTTCCCGATGTCCCAAGCGAGATATTGCAGGCGCCGTCACCCACCGTCCCGGTTCCGACTGCCGCCGCCGCATTGTCCCCGGCTCCTGCGATCACCTTTACCTCCCCGCTAAGTCTAAGCTTTCCTGCGATCTCCGGCTTCAATGTACCTACCACCGCGAAGCTTTCGCAGAGCTTCGGCAGCATCTCTCTGGTGATCCCGCAGATCTTAAGCATTTCCTCCGACCAGCGGCGGTTCTTCCCGTCCCTAAGGAGCATGCCCGACGCATCTGACATATCTGAGCAGAAGGCTCCCGACAGCTTATAGGCAAGATAATCCTTGGGCAGCATGATCTTAGCTATCCTTGCAAAATTTCCCGGCTCATGCTTTTTCATCCACAGAATCTTCGGTGCCGTAAACCCGGCAAACGCGATATTCGCCGTATATTTGGACAACTTTTCCTTGCCGATAACCCGATTCAGATAATCTGTCTCTTCGCCTGTCCTTCCGTCATTCCACAGGATTGCGGGGCGGATCACCTGATCATCCTTGTCAAGCGCCACCAGCCCATGCATCTGCCCGCCGAAGCTGATGCCGGCAATCTGAGCTTTATCGCAGTCCGCGGTCAGCTCCTTTATTCCCTCCACAGACTGGAAAAACCAGTCCTCAGGGTTCTGCTCCGACCATCCCGGACGCGGAAAATGAAGGGGATACTCCCGGGAGACAATTCTTTTTATCTCCCCTTTCCCATCCATCAAAAGCAGCTTAACCGCTGAAGTTCCCAAATCTATACCTATATATAACATGTGCCTTCTCCCTCCCAATGCGCCCTGCAAAGCTCCCGGCAGGTTACTGTTCACTCCGGAAACAGTAACTCCGGCAAAGCTCTGCATGATACGCCGATCTCTTATATTTTAATCACTACCTTTACCAGATCCGTCTTATTATTTACCGCCTCGTCAAACGCCTCCTGGATATGCTCCAGGTCAAACTCATGGGTCACGATCCCCTTCACGTCGATGGCACCGCTTTCCACTGCTGCTATCGCCTTCGGGTAGATATTCCTGTAGCGGAACACGGATTTGATCTCCGCTTCTTTATCCATGATCTGGGCAAAATTGTAATTAATTTCCTCCACTGCCGCAAGACCTACTAAGGTGATAGTTCCCCCTCTCTTTACGAAAAACGGCGTCTGGGCAATCGTGACCGGCGATCCCGCCGTCTCAAACACCTTCTCGGCACCTTTTCCGTCTGTCAGGCGCTCAACCTCCTTGAATACATCGGCCTTTCCGCTGTTGATCACATGCGCCGCACCAAGCTCCTTCGCCTTCTCAAGACGGGCATCCACCAGATCCGCAACGATGATCTTACCCGCACCCTTCGCCTTGCAGGCAAGCAGCGTCACAAGCCCGATGCAGCCGGCCCCAAGGATGATGACCGTATCCCCGGTCTGTACATTTCCCTGGTTTGCCGCGTGAAAACCGACGGAAAGCGGCTCGATCAGCGCGCCTTCCTTCGTGCTCACCTTGTCCGGCAGCTTAAAGCACATATCCTCCGGAAACGCAATGTACTCTTCATAACACCCCTGAACCGGCGGCGTCGCGAGAAACACAACATCCGGACACAGGTTGTATCTGCCTGTCTTACAGAACTCACATTTACCGCAGGTGATTCCCGGCTCAAGAGCGACCTTATCGCCCGCTTTTAGCTGTGTAACTCCCGGCCCGGCCTCTATGACCGTCCCGGCACACTCATGTCCCAGCATAAAGTCCTGCTCAATGTCAACCTTGTATGACCCGCACGCCCCATGATGGAAATAGTGGACATCCGAGCCGCAGATCCCTACGTACTCAAGCTTCACAAGCACCTGCCCTTCTTTCACTTCCGGCACCGGCACCTCCTTAAGCACCATCTTATCCAGTCCCTGCATATATGCAGCCTTTTGCATCTTCATCTTCATTACCTTCCTTTCTTAAAAAAATGTGCCTGACAGCGGAAACTGCCAAGCACTATTACACAATTCATTTTCCGGCAAAAGCTAATCAACTATCTGAAATATCTGAAACTATTCTGCAAGTGTTCCATTGTCTGAAATCTCACCATTATCCACATACATCTGAATATATTCGTCCACGTTATCCGCACTGATCTCCGGAGCATCCACAAAGTCATTCACATCCGTAATCTCCATCTCGCCCGCAAGAACTTTGGATGCATAGTCGATATTCATCTTTGCAAGGTCGGACGCTGACTGAAGTGCCGTGGAGGTCAGAAGCCCTTCCTTGATCAAAAGGCATCCCTGTGCTGTACCGTCAACACCGTAAGCCAGGAAGTTGGATTTTCCATCTTTTACATAATTCGGATCTTCACGGACCGCCTCGATCGCTCCTGCCGCCATGTTGTCATTCATAGATATAACTGCGTCAATATGAGTTCCGGACTGTACCCAGTTCTCCATCAGCTTTAACGCCTCGTCACTGTTCCAGTTTGCATAATCCTCATAAAGGATGTTAACATCCTTACGCTTTGCGAAGAACTCTGTGTCCCATGCCTCACGCCTCTTTTCTGCGTGGAAATTGCCGGACGGTCCACGAAGGACTACCACATTGGCATTCTCAGGAACTTCCTCTACCGCACGCTTTGCACCTACCGAAGCCTGCTCAACCGGGTCGGCGTCAACGGTTCCTGTTCCCTTCATTACGGAATTGTCGTCGCTGCCGTCAAGGTCGCTCTGGTGGGTCGTCGGGTTTGTCGTTATAACCGGGATTCCTGCGTCTACAAGCTTCTGTACATACGGAGCCTGGGCTGCATTATTGTTGGACTGTACGATTACAAGGTCATATCCCTTTGTGATACAATCCTCAAGAAGCCCGTTCTCTTTATTATCATCAGCCTCTCCACTGACACATGTCAAATCGATATTGTCGCTTCCCTCCGCCGCTTTCTGCATCTCGGAAGTCAGCCATGCCGCAAATGTATCTGCACTTGCCCTTGCTACAAAACACACTCTCTTCTTTCCGTCTCCCTTGTCATCTCCGCCGTCAGAGGAGCCGCCGCCGCTGTTGCTGCTGCACGCCGCCAGGGAAATCACCATTGCCGCACTGAGTAATACTGCTGTAAGCTTTTTCATCTTCATCTTTTTTCTCCCTTTCTTATCTTTATTTTCTTTGATTCTTGCCGGAATCATGAACAGGCAAATCTTATCTGCTGTTATTTTGCTGTTTTTTCACTTGTCTTCTCTTCCTTTGCCACGATCACCTTTTGTGATTTCCTGGACTTGCTCACCACGTCAAAGGCCACTGCCAGGACGATGATCGAACCTTCGATGATCTGCTGGATGTAAGCATTGACACCGATCAGGTTCATGACGTTCTCAAGGAAACCGATGATGAATGCCCCGGCGATGGTGCCGCTCACTGTACCGATACCTCCGGTAAATGACGTTCCGCCGACGATCGCCGCCGTAAGCCCCGTCATCTCATAGCCCACCGCACCGTTGGGAAGCCCGGAATTGTTCCTGGCCATAAAGATCATCCCAGCAAATGCCACAAGCACGCCGTTGACAATATACGAAATATAAATGCTTCTCTTTGAATTGATACCGCTGGCCTCTGCCGCACTCCTGCTGCCACCGATAGCGTACAATCCTCTTCCGTATCTTGTATTATTCACGATATACCAAATCAGTACGGTGATGACGATCACGATCAGCACCGGAATCGGAACCGGCCCGGCCATACCCTGGCCGATCTTTACATAATTACCGAGCTGCAGGATGTTCTGGCCGCCGGTATAGTAGAGCGCCAGACCTCTCGCCGCCTGCTGCATACCAAGCGTCGCGATGAACGCAGGAACATTGCACTGTCCTACGAAAAATGCATTTACTAGGTTACAGGCAACGGCTACTGCCACAGCTACCGCGACCGCCGCCGCCATAGACTGGGTGCTCTGATAGACTGACACCGACAAAACGCCCGAAAGCGCCAGAACAGAACCCACCGACAGGTCGAGAAAACCGCTGATGATCAGGATCATCTCGCCGTAAGCGATCAGGATGCCTACACAGAGCTGCCTCATTACATTGACAAGGTTACTGCTCTGCAAGAAGTAGGGACTGATCAGGCTGCAGGCGATAAACAGCACGGCCAACACGATGTAAATGCTGAATTTTTGTAAATAATGCGTTACGTTTGTTTTCATATCTCTTCTCCTTCTTTACCCTTGCGTCTCAATTCCCGCCGCATATCTCATGATCGTCTCCTGCGAAAAGTCCTCGCGGCCGATGCACCCGGTCACCTTGCCCTGGCACATCACGTAGATGCGGTCGCACATCCCCAGAAGCTCCGGCAGCTCTGAAGACACCATGATGACTGCTTTTCCCTCTTTGACGATCTCTGTCATGAGCTTATATATCTCGAATTTTGCCCCGATATCAATTCCTCTCGTAGGCTCGTCCAGAATCATGATCTGCGGATTGCAGAGCATCCATCTGGTCAGCAGGACCTTCTGCTGATTTCCGCCGGATAGTTTTGAGATCTCTGTCTCCAGCGAAGGAGTCTTGACATTCATCTTTCCAAACATCTGCGAAACCTCTTCGGTCTCCTTCTTCCTGTGGGCATATCCCCCGTATATATACTGTTTGAGCGACGCAAGGCTGGCATTTTCAAGGACGCTTCTTACCGGCACGATGCCGTCGTCCCTCCGGCTCTCAGAAAGCATGACCAGCTTCTTCTCGATACTGTCCTGGCTGCTTTTAATGTGCACCTCCTGCCCGCCTATCTTCACCGTCCCAGAATCGTGATGGTCAAGGCCGAACACCGCGCGCATCGTCTCCGTCCTCCCGGCTCCCACAAGGCCCGCGAAGCCTACGATCTCCCCCCTGCGCGCATAAAAGCTCACATCCTCAAACAGACCGTGCTGGGTGAAATGTTCAACCTCCAGCGCCTTCTCCCCGATAGTGATCTCTTCCTTCGGGTACACATTGTCAATCTTCCTTCCCACCATCCTGGAAATGACTGTGTCAAGGTCAAGGTCCTCTGCCCTGTCCGTAGACACCACGCTTCCGTCACGCAGTACGGAGATATCGTCAGATATCTTAAATACCTCCTCCATCTTGTGCGATATGTAGATAATGGAGACGCCTTTCTTTTTCAGCTCCTCGATCTTTGCAAAGAGCTGAGCCACCTCTCTTTCCGTAATCGACGAGGTGGGCTCGTCCATAATGATGATCTGCGCGTTGTTCGTAATGGCCTTGATGATCTCCAGCATCTGGATATCCGATACCGTCAGCGTCTTAAGCTTCTGGTTCGGCGCGTAGCTTAAGCCTTCTTCTTTAAGAAACTTTGTCGCCTCTCTCCGCACCTTTTTCCAGTCTACCTTACCGAACTTATTCACCGGCAGGCGCCCTAAAAACAGATTCTCCTCCACGGTAAGCTCCGGCACGTAGTTAAGCTCCTGAGCGATCATGGAAATACCATGTTCTCTCGCCTGTATAGGATTCTTAATATCAACAGGCTTCTCATCAATGAAGATCTGTCCCTTGTCCGCTTTGTAAAGGCCCATGATGATCTTCATCAATGTAGACTTCCCGGCGCCGTTCTCACCGCACAGCGCATGAACCGTTCCCTTGCGTACGGAAAAGTCAATATTGCTTAATGCCTTGACCCCAGGAAATGACTTCTCCACACCGGAAACTCTCATCTTGATCTCGTCCATACCTTTTTCCTCCCTTCCTTTGTTTTCTACAGTGTACTCTCGATAAATACTTTTGTCAATTATTTTATTTATGTTTGTATCTTTAAACAATATTTAATGCCTGTTTTTATGCATTATTACCATGATATTCCTGTTTTATTGAACATTATGTTGATTTTTTAACACATTCTTTCGTTAATTATTTTATTTATTGTTCACAGTTTAATAAAATATATTGACTACTTTTATTAAATGTTTTATCTTTAAATTAGTACAAATAAAGAGGGGGGATCGTATTGCCAGAAGGAAAGAACAGAACACGTGATTTTGGTAATATCTATCGGTTGATCTATGAAAAAAAGCAATGCTCCAGACAGCAGATCGCGGAAGAGCTGAGCATCAGTCTTCCCACGATCACACATAATCTGGCGCTTTTAAAAGATGACGGCCTTATATACACGTCCGGGACTTTCAGCTCGACGGGGGGGAGAAAAGCGAACATCTTCCGCTGCGTTCCCGACGCGCGCTACGCCCTGGGCATTGATATAACCCAGAATCATCTTTCCATTGTCTTGATCAATTTGAATCTGGATATCATTGATAGTGAAAGAATGAGGTGTCCTTTTGAAGATACCTCTCTCTATTATGACAATTTACAGGAAAAAGTTGAACAATTTCTTAACAAACAGAGCCTGGACAGGGATAAGCTTCTCGGTATCGGCATATCCCTCCCGGCAATTATCGAATCGGACCAGAAAACGATTTTTTACGCTACAGTAATCTCGCTGCTGGGGAATTTTTATGAACGCATCAGCTCCTGTTTTATCTACCCTTACCTGCTCTTTAATGATGCAAGCTCGGCAGGCCTTGCCGAAAGCTGGCACTCCAACTCCGACAAGCCGATGCTCTACCTGTCCTTGAGCAGCAGCGTAGGCGGCGCCTTTATGATCGGCGGAAAGACCTTCCCCGGCACTCACTCCCACTCTTCCGAGTTCGGACACATGTGCATTGTCCCCCATGGGAAGCGCTGCTATTGCGGATGCTACGGATGTCTGGACGCCTACTGCTCCGCAAAAGTACTCTCCGATTTCACCGGCGGTAATCTGATGGAATTTTTCAAAGAATTATCCTCCGGCAATCCCGGATACCGCAGAGTCTTTGACGAATACCTGGATTATCTTGCCATCGCAGTTAATAATCTGCGCATGTGCTACGACTGTGATGTCATCATCGGCGGCACCGTCGGCTCCTTCATGTCGGATTACATCAAGGACCTCAGGCAGAAAGCCATCACTCTGAATCCCTTTGAGAAAAGCGGAGACTACATCCTCTGCTGCCATTACCGCACAGAAGCATCAGCCGTTGGAGCGGCTGCTCATTACATCGACCAGTTTATTGAAGAAATGTAGGAAAAGACGAAGAAAAGACGAGAAAAATACACAAAAAACTACTCTTCCCTGATCCGGTACCCATGGTTGAGCGGCCCGCTCCCCTTCCCAAGATCCAGCATCGCCGCCAGCGCGCCTGAGATATACTCCTTCGCCCGCTCCACCGCCTTATCAAGGCTGTACCCTTTGGCCAGGTTTGATGCGATAGCGCTGGAAAGGGTACACCCCGTCCCATGGGTATTGGGATTGCCGATCCGCTTACCCATAAACCACCGGTAAGAACCGTCCCGGTACAGCAGGTCATTGGCATCATTGAGATGGTGTCCTCCCTTCAGAAGCACTGCGCAGCGATAGCTTTCACTGATCTTCTCCGCCGCCAGAACCATATCCTCCGGCGTCTTCACCGCCATTCCCGAGAGCACCTCTGCCTCTGGGATATTGGGGGTTAGGATGTCGGCGGCCGGCAGGAGATATTCCTTCAGCACATCCACCGCCTCATCACTGATCAGCTTTGCGCCGCTTGTCGCCACCATAACCGGATCCGCAACAATATTTTTTGCCCCGTATTCTTTTAGCTTTTCCGCTGTTTTTCTGATCAGGGCGCTTCCGGACAGCATCCCGATCTTTACCGCGTCAGGGTAGATATCCGTGAATATGTTGTCAAGCTGCTCCCCTAAAAACTCCGGCGGCACCTCCATGATCCCAGTCACGCCCACCGTGTTCTGCGCCGTCAGCGCCGTCACCGCACTCATGGCATATACGCCATTGCAGATCATCGTCTTAATGTCTGCCTGTATTCCCGCACCTCCGCTGGAATCGCTTCCGGCGATCGTTAAAGCTGTTTTCATAAATCCTATTCCTCTCTCATCATTAATTAACCTAACCCGGAGCCAATCGCTCAAAGCCTGCCGCTATTTAACCGTATGCATCTCTAAAAATCCATAAACCTCTGTAAGATCCCGCACATACACATCCGCCTGCCGCTTCATCTCTTCCGTATCTTTTGCACTGAATTTGTCATACACGCCCACCGTACAGAAGCCCGCCTTTTTAGCCGTCAAAACAGCATAGAGCACATCCTCGAACACCAGAATCTCTCCCGGCTCCGCCCCCAGATACCCGGCCGCCTGCTTATAAATCAGCGGATTATTTTTCCCCGCGCCGACCTCCTCACAGGTAAAGATCCGCCCGAAATATCCGCTGATGCCAAGCCGATCAAACGCCGCCTCTATATGTTCACGTCTGCTGGCTGTAGCTGCCGCCATCGGGATACCCTTCCCCTTCATCCGGGCAAGGAACTTCTTCACCTCTGGCTTTAACCGCGCTTCATAATAATAAAAGTCCCGCACCGCGTCAAGGACGCCTTGTATGATCTCCTCCAGGGCAAAGGTAAGATCATAGCGCTGCTTTACATACTCCGCACCCTCTGTCATCGTCATCGGATACAGAATCTCATTTAAGTTCTCTTCCGGCACTGTCCCGATACTCCGTAAGTACCGTGCCCCTGCATCCTCCCAGATTTCCATAGAGTCCAGGAGAGTTCCGTCCACGTCAAATATCGCTCCCTTTACCATATAGCTTTCCCCCTTCCATATGCATCCCTTTCACCACAAATCCCTCTCACATTCCAGGCATTTCTTTCGCAAGCTCTTCTCTGGCTCCAGGCATCCCTCTCGCCGCAAGCTCTTCTCTGGCTCCAGGCATCCCTCTCGCCGCAAGACCTTCTCAATCTCCCAGCATCTCTTTTGTAAGCCTCTTAAGCTTCCTGGCCGCGCCTTCGATATCCTCCTGTGCGAAAATGGCGCTGATCACCGCGATCCCGCATGTGCCGCTGCCGGAAAGTTCTCCCACATTATCCATGCCGATCCCGCCAATAGCGACCACCGGGATATCCACTGCCTTACAGATCTCCTTCAGCGTCTCAAGGGAAACCTCCTGGGCGTCTGCCTTAGAGCCTGTGGGGAACACCGCGCCCACGCCCAGATAATCCGCGCCCCGCTCCTGCGCCAGGACTGCCTGCTCTGCCGTCTGGACCGATACGCCGATGATTTTATCCGGCCCAAGCCTCTTTCGCACGTCCCCGGCCTCCATATCACCCTGCCCCACATGGACGCCGTCCGCATCCGCAGCCAGCGCAATCTCTACGTCATCATTTACCACAAAGGGAATCCGATACTCCCGGCAAAGCTTCCGGATCTCCCTGGCTTCCTCAAGAAAATGCTCCTCCTCCAGCTCCTTTTCCCTTAGCTGTACGAAAGTGGCCCCTCCTTTTACCGCCCTTTCCACCTGGCCCTGGAGAGTGTCCTCTCCCAGCCAGCTTCTGTCTGTCACTGCGTACAGCAGCAGATCCTTCTTATCGAACTTCATACCTTGCTCCTTTGTCCAATGTCTCTGCATCCATATTATAGATTGCATCAATAATCCGATTGCGGTAGGTAGAGTTGCCGTCTCCTTCCGCCATGCGGCTCCACCCGATCTCACCCGCAAGCCCCATGGCGCAGACCGCCGCCGCTGCCGCTTCCAGACGGTTCTCAGGATTTGCCACGATAAATGCCGTCATCATACCCGAGAGCTGGCAGCCCGTACCGGTTATCCTTCCCATCTCCGGCCGGCCGTTGCGGATGATAAAGCACCTCTCCCCGTCGCTGATTAGGTCTATGGCTCCGGTAACCGCCGCGATACATCCGCATTTTTTTGCAAAGTCTTTGACAAATACTACCGCCTCCGAAAGATTTTCCTCCGTCACCACATCCGCTACATCCGCGTCCACTCCCTTTGTGGTGCCGCTGCCGAGCGACAACGTCTTGATCTCGGAGATATTGCCCCGGATCACCGTAAGCTTAAGCTCCTCCATCAGCCGGATTGCCGTATCTGTGCGCAGGGCGCTGGCTCCCGCCCCCACCGGGTCTAAAAGCACCGGATGGGACAGCTCATTCGCTTTCCTCCCCGCAGTGAACATCCCCTCTATCGTCCGCTCATTGAGCGTGCCGATATTGATGTTCAGCCCGCCGCAGATCGCCGTGATGTCCCCGACGTCTCCCGGCTCGTCCGACATGATCGGACTGGCGCCGCAGGCCAGCAGCACATTCGCCACATCGATCACCGTCACATAATTAGTGATGTTGTGCACAAGCGGCACAGACTTCCTGACATTTTCCATACAAGCTCCAAACATAAATACTTCCTCCTTTTTCCGGGAGCATATCTCCCGTTTTCTCTTTGAAGTACCTGACGAAAAACCTTCATAGCACATGACGGCCAAGGCGCTTTTTCCCGCGCCAATCCCGCCCTCCGGAAACGGAAAGCGGACCTACCATGAGGGTACGTCCGCTGATCTCACACATCCTTATCCCTACGTTGGCATTATCCAAATCAGGTCTGCGGGTCCAGGCGATTCAGCCTGTTCTCAGCCTGCTTGATACGCAAGCTCCCCTTTGTCTACTCACTCAGTATACTACAGCTTAATTATTTTGCAAACATATTTTTTTCATCTCGCCCATAAAGTCCCGGATATAGTCTGCCGCCAGATTAAGCGCCGCCTGCCCAAGCTCCGCGGAAGAATCCTTCGGGTCAAAGGGCCCGAACCATCCGCTGGGCGCGATCTCCTTCGTATCCCGCACAA
>Ga0137306_103753_pt1 | contig 10998 bp, 9 predicted proteins | sample Inofroosms_March_FD_97187 | JGI IMG/M metagenome (GOLD analysis project Ga0137306, IMG submission 97187) | Mouse cecal microbial communities from Vienna, Austria - N-Acetylneuraminic and N-Acetylglucosamine D2O microcosms_March | ecosystem: Host-associated > Mammals > Digestive system > Large... | reverse complement strand
CCGTAGGCGGCAAACTGCCCGAAAGAAAAGGGCGAGGGATCCAGAAGCAGAGAAAGGGAAATTTCTCTGCTGCGCATGCAATAATGAAAATTTTCTGCGGAGCCATTGATGAAGGCGTAAAAGGTATCAGCGGGCTCGCCCGTTGTGGATTGGATCAGCCAAAGCAGATATTGGGAATCATCTGTAAAAACCGGCGTGCATACAGCTTGCTGTGTCAGGCAGTTTTGAAAAATCACATGTATTTCTATCAGAGAAGAGGGCAACTCTGTAGAACTCCCGGACAGGGGAGGGTGGTCAAGGCGGCAGCCGACCAGAAAGAAAGGTTTTTCCCGGCAGAAGGCAAGGCCGAGTCTCTGGGCATCCTCTATATATCGGGACATTTCGGAATCGGGCATAGGGGGTGAGTTCAGGAGATTGTTCAAAAACGTCTGCTGCAACATGGGGCGTACCCTCTGCAATTCATTTTCCAACTGTTTTGTCCAGTTTTTTTCCCGGGAATCCCGCTCCAGGCGGAGAATGCATTCGGTTACGGCGTCAATCAGGGGTTCGTCTCCCTGACTTTTTAAAATATAAAAATCACAGTGATAGGACAAGGCGGTTTGAGCGTAGTCGAATTCGCTGTAGCCGGAAAGAATGATGGTGCGGCAGTTCGGCCATCTTTTTTTAATTTCAGATATCAAATCAAGGCCACTGGTAACAGGCATATCAATATCCGTGATAAGGATATCCATGCGGTAATGAGTGAAAAGTTTCAGGGCGTCAGGAGCGGAATAAGTTCGGTAAACCTCCAGGGAAATATTGGAAATGGAGGAAAAGGTACGGTAAAGCCCATCGGCAATATGCTTTTCATCGTCAACAATTAATAATTTATACATCGTTCGCTCCTTTCATTTCGGTCTCCTGGGGCGGGATGGGAATTCGTATGTTTACCGTCAGGCCGTATCCATCTTTCTGAGACAGATAAAGTCCGGCAGTCTTTCCGTAGGTCATGCGGAGACGGCGGTGTATATTGATGAGTGCGGTGGTCTCCAGAGTGCTTTCCGGCGCCTCCAGTTTTTCTTTTAGTTCCGTGAGAAGTGTCTCTGAAAGTCCGGGGCCGTTGTTCTCTACGCTGAGTATCAGAGCATCGTCTTCCTGGAAAATATTCAGACAAAGAGATGGTGAGGGAACCTGATTCAGGCCGTTTTCAAAGGCATTTTCAAGGATGGGTTGAATAATCATCCGGGGTACTTTGAGACTGCGGAAGGCTTCCGGGAGAGGGGAAAGCCGTATTTCCAATCGCCCGTCAAAACGGAACTTCTGTATACTGCAGTAATTGACAGCGTGCTCGTATTCCGCGCTGAGAGGAACCTCTGAGGCGGCGTTTCTTGTGATATATTGATAGTAATTTCCAAGGTATTTGGAAAACAGGACGATATTTTCGCAATCCTCATCTTTGGCAAGACGGTAAATATTGAAAAAACTGTTATAGAGGAAATGCGGATTGATCTGGGATTGCAGCTGTTTCAGTTCTGCACGCTGGGTAAGGATTTTCTGCTCGTAAACCTGATGGATCAGATTGTCAAGATTATGAGCCATCTTGTGAAAGGACTGATACAGGATACGAAATTCATCGTTGCCGGTAATGGGCATATCTGTAAGCTGGTAACGCCCGGCCTCGATTTCCCAAATAGCGCGCAGAAGATATTTGACGGGTCGGTTGATGAAATGCCACAGAGCCAGACTGAAAAGGGAGATTATCAGAACCGAGAGGGCAATATAGGCGACCCAGAACATGCGGTAGCTCTTGATTTCTCCGAAAATCTGGCGTGTGGGGACGTGGGAAGTCAAAATAAGACCAGTATTTTCTACATCGATAGAAGTAATAACCATTTCGGCAGAATTCTCTTCCGAAACGGCCGGGCCGGAGGAAAGACGAAAACTTCCCTCTCCTGAAGAAAGTATGGTGCAACTATCAGGAAAACTGGTATAGTTACGCAAAAACTCTGAAAGGGAATCGTTGGAAAAGGTGATCTTAAGCAGGAAAAGTTCCTCCTCATTTTCAGCAGGAAAACGGACAGGACTGTGGGTATATAGACAGAGTTGGTTTTGCTCAAAAAAAAGATGGCTGTTTATTTCATCCGGCTTTCCCTGCCTGCTGAAATATTCGCTGAACAGGATTCCTGGTTCCGAATCATTGACGGAAATCGTTTTGTTCAGTGAGGGGATATAGATTGCGGCGCTTTCAAGAAACTGGCTGCTGTTCTGTAACGTAGAAAGCAGCTGTGCTGTTCGAAGGATGTATTGGGAACGTTCGTAATCGGTCATAACAGGATAAGCGTTTATCAGGTAGTTGATGTCCGGATTGGATGCCAGGCGGTAACAGGAAAACTGTATCCGGGTAATTTCATCGGAAAAGAAACCGGCATACAGGGCCAGTTGAGCAGAGGAAGAATCTGTGATTTCACGCCGGATTGTATGGTAGCCATACTGATAAATGGTGGAACCCACAATGATGAGCGGGAGCAGGAGAAAAAGAAAAAGCGCAATAATTTTTACGCGCAGGGGAAAATAGTGGTTTTTCAATGCTGTCAGCATGGTTGGACTCCTTATGAAAAAATGCCTGGTGCGATTTGGCTAAGTATAGCATAAGAGGTAAGCCGTTTCAAGAAGGGGGAAAAGCACTTTGCCCAACGAAAAGTGGGAACAAAGGCTGTAATTTCGTGGTTTTTGCTTAAATATGCAAAAAAAAGAACTTGATTTTGGACAATAAATATAAAGATATATCATTTACGTACAAAATACGTTTTTGATATAATCATCCTGTCAAAAACGGATATGAGAAAGTTAGTAGGAAAGGAGGAAATGTATGGATGAGATGATTATGCGGTTCATGGGCACTGGGGCAGGAGAAGGTGTGCCCACCCCCTTTTGCCGATGCAGAGTCTGTGAACATGCGAGAAAAGTCGGCGGAAAAGAAATTCGTATGAGGTCTGCCTTTCGGGTTTCTAAAGAAATGCAAATCGATTTCGGAACAGATATTTTTGCGGAATGCATTCGCACCGGTCTGGACATGTATGATTTAAAATATTTGTTGATAACCCATACGCATGACGATCACTTTGCCCCCTTCAATCTGTATCTCAAGTCGCTGATCAGCAGGGGAAACGGAGAAAAGGTACATATTTATCTGAATGAGGATGCATATGGGTTGGTAGAGAAATACGATTCGCTTTGTTTTGACGGCAACAGACATTTTTACACGGATAGTACAAAGAAGGATTTTGCATTTCATCAGTTGCATTTTTGGCAGGAGGAAAAGATAGGAGATTTTGTGGTTACTCCGGTAAAAGGAGAGCACAAAGGGCATCTGGAAAAAAACTCCGCGAATTATCTGATTGTCCTTCCGGACGGACGGCGGATGCTGTATGCGCTGGATACCGGTTTTTACGGGAAGGAAACCCTGTCATACCTGGAGAATGTGCAGCTGGATTACTTCATTGTGGAGGGAACCTTCGGGAGTGCAAATCGAGAGGAGAAGCCCTATTCCCACCTGGATTTAAAGAGTGCATACAATCTGTGTCAATGTCTGTTTGAACAGAATAGCGTTACGCAGAAGACACAGGTTTACCTGACTCATCTCAATCAGGAACAGGACTACACCCATGAAGAAATGGTTGCTGCATGCGCGGAGAGAAAGACGCCTTATCGGGTGACAGTGGCATATGACGGGCTTCAGATAGAAGATTATGTAAATTGAGAGTGTGTTTTGCACACGGATAGGAGAACAACAGTATGAAATTGAAAAGAATTGCAGCGCTATTGTTAGTTCCTTGTGTCATCCTGGGAGGCTGCCAGAGTGCAGCTGTGTCGGATGAGACGGAAAATGCGGATAACCGGCAGGCGGAAGAGACGGAAACCGGAACACAGCAGGACGGAGAGGGGCAAGCAGAAGCGGATTCCGCAGCGTCTCCGAAGGGAAGATACGAGGAACCGGTGGAGGTATCTATTTCTAAGGTTATGGTTACCAATCCGCATCTGATAGAAGGACAATCTCCATCGGATAATGTGGTTTTAGATCTGATCAAGGAGGATCTGAATATCGACGTTAAGATCGCCTGGGAGGCGGAGTCGAGCGAGTATAACAACAAGCTGTCGTTAAATATTGCTTCGGGTGATTTGCCGGATATTATGTATATCACCAATTATCTGACATTCCGGGAAATGGCGGATAATGACATGCTTGCGGATTTGACCGACATTTATGAGACTTATGCGGGTGACTATATGAAGCAGACCTACGCCACCTTTGGGGGAAGGAACCTGGAGCCCCTTACCATTGACGGAAAGCTTTATGCCCTTTCCACCGCGAACATCGGATACGGGCATAACATTCTGTGGCTGCGTAAAGACTGGCTGGATAAACTGGGGCTGGAAGTGCCCTCCACCATGGAAGAGTTGAAACATGTCCTAAGGGAATTTGTGGAAAAAGATCCAGGCGGGAACGGCCCGGGAAATACGATCGGCCTGGCAATCCATGCGACAAAGCCGGTGGCAGGCTATGGTAATAAATTTGGTGTAGAGCCAATTTTCCACAGTCTGGGTATTTATCCGACGCAGTGGATGAAAGATGATGCAGGAAATGTTTATTATGGTTCCATTGCTCCGGAAATGAAGGAAGGGCTGGAGATATTACACGATATGTATGAAGAAGGCCTGATTGACAGGCAGTTTGTAACCAGAGTGGGTTCCGGTGAAACGGATGCGATCGTGGATTCTGGACTGGCGGGAGCCTGGTTCGCGCCCTGGTGGGGACAGAGCGGGGACAGCTATATCAATAATCCGGATATTGAGTTGACCGTATCGAACGCTCCTCTGGACGGGGAAGGAAAATTTAACCATTTACTTCCGTCACCCACTGCGGATCTGGTTGCAGTGAGTAAGGATTGCCCAAATCCGGAAGCCTTACTTAAGATTATTAATGAAGAATATGACATATACAGAGGAATTGATGCGGAAGGAATGGCTAAAGTACAGCCGATTTTTGACCAGGGCGTTTCCAGAGAAGCTCTTTTCCCTACAGGCGGATTCAATCTGGACTATTACGATGTGGTGCCAAAACTAGGCAAACTGTGTAAGAATCTGGTGGAAACCGGTGTAATGGGTGGCGATGAAACTACGACGGAATATGACAGATGGAAAGCAGAAGGTGCAAAGCGGTATGCCGATGGCATTGATCCTTCCGATCCTAATGCGCCGAATACCTTCCGTGATTACTACGGGAGATACGTAGGCTCCAATATCCTGGATACTCCGGAAAACAATCCGGTGGATGCGGCTTATTATTATACGACGGAATCTTCTGACAGGCTGAAACCTACGTTGGATAAGCTGGAAGAACAGATGTATCTGCAGATTATCACGGGAGAAAAGCCGTTGGAGTATTTCGATGAATTCGTAGAACAGTGGAAGAAGCTGGGCGGCGATGTTCTCACACAGGAAGTACAGGTAATGGTAGATGGGCAATAAATATAAGAAAAGAAACGTGACAGAAAGATATTATCATTTGATGCTTCTGCCTGGTATGGCTTTTTTATTCCTGTTTCATATTGTGCCGCTTGGGGGCGTAGTCATCGCGTTCCAAAATTTCAAGCCGGTCAAAGGAATTTTCGGCTCTCAGTTTGTTGGGCTGGACAATTTTCGTCGTTTGTTTTATCTACCGGATTTCTGGCAGATTTTAGAAAATACGCTCCTGATAGCGGTAGGAAAAATTGGGATGGGTATGTTGATGGCGGTAGTATTTGCGGTGCTTCTGAATGAATGCAGAAGCACCGTGCTGAAACGCCTGGTACAGACGTCCGTTTATCTTCCCCATTTTCTTTCCTGGGTCATTCTTGCGGTAATGTTCAGCAACCTGCTTTCCTACGGCGGAGTGGTCAATCGCTTCCTGGGATTGTTTGGTATGGAGCCTCAGATGTTTCTGGTTAGTAATAAGTGGTTTCGCAGCATCGCTGTTCTGGGAGATGTATGGAAAGAATTCGGATATAATGCGGTTGTGTATGTAGCAGCGATGACAAGTATCGATCCCGGGTTGTATGAGGCGGCGAAGATTGACGGCGCAAACCGATGGGACCGAATATGGCATATTACCATCCCGTCTATCCTCCCTACGATCATCCTGATGATGACATTGAACATGGGGCAGATCATGAATGCCGGTTTTGATGAAATCTTTAATCTATACAGTCCGTTGGTTTATGAAACAGGGGATATTATCGATACATATGTGTACCGGGTGGGTTTGACAAACATGCAGTACAGTTTTGGTACAGCTGTAGGTCTGTTTAAATCAGTGATAAGTTTTATTTTACTGGCCGGATCTTATAAACTGGCCGATAAATTTGCGGGTTACCGTATTTTTTAAAAAAGGAGTACAACGTGAAGAAAAAGAGAAAGATTTCAACGGCGGATATCCTAATTGCTTTTTTGCTGATAGTATGTGGTCTGATGTGTCTCATACCGATTTTGAACACTGTGGCAATTTCCTTTAGCGATAAGACGAGCGCCGCTATGGGTCGGGTGGGCCTGTGGCCAATAAATTTTAATGTGGCAGGATACCGGGCTATCCTGGAAGAAAAGCAGTTCTTTCACTCTTTCTTTGTCTCCGTCAGGAGGGTGGCGGCAGGCACAGCGCTGAATATGTCGCTGACCATTCTGATGGCGTATCCGTTGTCGAAGGAGCCGGGGAAATTCCGGGCGAAGAAATATTACATGTGGATTGTGATTTTCCTCATGATGTTTAACGGAGGAATCGTGCCGAATTTTATATTGGTAAAAAACCTGAATTTAATGGATACCATCTGGGCTCTGATTCTGCCGGGTGCGGTTCCTGTATTCAACGTGATTCTGCTCATGAATTTTTTCAAAGGAATTCCGGACTCACTGGAAGAGGCGGCTGTCATTGACGGAGCGAATCCGTTGCAGATTCTGATAAAAGTTTTTCTGCCCATGTCCAAAGCAGCGTTGGCAACGATAACCCTGTTTTGCATTGTAAATCACTGGAATGCTTTTTTCGATGGGAAAATATATATTAATTCTCTGGAGAAACTTCCCTTGCAGACTTATATCCAGTCTCTCGTGGTAGATTTGAATCCGGAACAGATGGCATCCATGACGCCGAAACAGATGAGCGAACAGATGCAGCTGTCCAGTCTTACGTTTAACTCGGCAAAGGTTGTGGTATCTATGCTGCCAATTTTGCTTATATATCCATTTCTCCAGAAATATTTTGTGACGGGTATTGTTATGGGAGCGGTGAAGGAATGAGGAAAGAATCTCAATTACCCAAGCTTTAAGGTGTAGTATACACGCAGATTGGAGTCAATGATGAATCATAATATAAATACCTCCTATGTTCTGGATATTCATACCCACACACTGGCGAGCGGGCATGCTTACGGAACCCTTCGGGAAATGGCGCAGGCCGCAGCCGCAGCCGGATTGTCCGTATTGGGAATTTCGGAGCATGGGCCTGGGACACCGGGCACCTGCGATCCTCTTTATTTTTTGAATCTGAATGTGGTTCCGGAACGGCTTTGTGGAGTAAGGCTGCTGCACGGCTGCGAGATCAATGTCCGAAACGACGGGAGGTTGTGGTTGGATCAGCGCTATTTGGAGCGGCTGGACTACGGAATTGTAGGAATCCACGGAATCTGCTATGAGAATGCGGGAAAGAGGAAAAATACGGAGAATCTGATTTCCTGTATGCGGAATGAAAAGATTCGGTTCGTATCCCATCCGGATGACGGTAATATGCCTCTGGATTACGAACTTCTGGTGCCGGCGGCAAAGGAATACCATGTGGCGCTGGAGGTAAATAATAACTCTCTCCTGCGGGCAGATCGGCTGGACTGTCTGCAGAATTATCAAACTATGCTGACACTCTGTGACAGATTGCGCGTGTCGGTTATCGTCAGTTCAGACGCTCACGATCCGAGCAGCGTCGGCCGATTTGACAAAGCCCGTCAACTGCTTCGGCAAATGGATTTTGATGAAGAACTCATTTTGAATACCAGTGCGGAAAAACTGCTGGCACATCTGAAGTAATACCGGGTTATCGCAAATTTTTATTGCAGGATGTAATCACAGCTGTTTGTTTTCCGCAGATGAGAAGAATAGACAGTATCACAGAACCTGCGAATCCGTACCACATCAGTTTTTTGGACTGCAGATATGCCGCGTTATATTCTCTGGTGCCAATCCGCTTGCATATTGATAAGCTGCGAGATCACGCTGGCAATGGCAGCGCCTGTCACACCCGGAGCCGGGGATCCGAAATGTCCGAAGATCAGCACGTAATTCAGGCCTGTGTTAAGGAAAACAATGTGTTACAGGTGCGGCACTGTATTCTATTGAGGGCGTACTGATTTTATATTCTATTTTATTTAACTTTCTGTATTGTCAGTGTGGATGCATAAAGCAGATTTTGCATCTACACGGTTCAATCTTTGGTCTTTTATGAGATAGCCTTCTGAACTGATAACAATTTATATTGACTCTATTTGGTTTGCGGGCACTATTCTGTTATGGAGAACTGCTGTAGAACATTATTCAGATGCAAGTCAGAGAAAAGGAGGTTATGACGATAATGATGAGTTTGTTTGATGAAGAACAGATAATGAAATCATTTATTAAGAGTGAAAGGCACGATGAAGCTAGAGAAACAGCGGAAAGAATGATTAAAGGAACTTGAAGCCGAGGTCATGCAGTTGGCGTAATCAATCATATCAATCAAAATCAAATATAATAATGGCGTCAGAGCATATAGAAACTGAGAATCTATATGCTCTGTTTTTTGCAGTAAAGTAGGGAACATGGGCGACAACATTCGAGTCAATACTATAGGACAGACCAAGAAAGCGTAATTTTTTGTGAATTAGATTATAGAGTCCTTTACAAAACGTTACTGGTAAAAGGATCTGTAATTCTTTGAGGTTATGCTGGTGGTCTGATGGTTCGGGCAAAGATACAACAATATGTTGTGAATCAGAAAAATCCATTATGGGAACAGATCAAAACAGTGGAAATTCAGGGGCTGCAACTGTCAGTTGACAAATTTCCAAGTGCTCTTTATAGTCATTGTTATAGATTTTCCCCATAATAAAATAAACAAAGTCCTGGAACAAAGTTCGAATGCACACGGGTCAACACGCAGAAATATCTGACGGTCAGGTCAATGTGACAAAGAGAACGTGCAGTCTGATGCAGAAAGGACTAAAGCCGTAAATTATGGATAGGAGGATACAAACATGACGCTTGGAGAAAAAATATACACGCTGAGGGTGAAGGACGGACTTTCTCAGGAAGCTTTTGGAGAAAAACTCGGAGTATCCAGACAATCCGTCTCGAAATGGGAAACGGATCAATCCGTTCCGGAGTTGGATAAGATCGTGGTGATCAGTGAGTTGTTTGCAGTCAGTACAGATTATCTTCTGAAAGAATCCATGGAAGAGGATACTGTATTGAGGAAAGAAGGTTTTGGGGATATACAGGACGAAGACTCACACAGCACGCATATCGTTATACAGAAATCCATGATGGCTTTCGAGTATAAAAGCCAGAAGAACTGGCGGGGAATGCCGCTTGTGCATGTGAACATCGGACTCGGAAGATGTGCAAAAGGTGTCATTGCCATAGGGCTTGTTTCAAAGGGCATTGTTGCGATTGGATTGGCAGGCCTGGGTGTGGTCACATTGGCTCCGATCGGGATCGGGCTCCTTCTGGCAGTAGGTGGTATGGTGCTCGGCGGCATTGCGGTAGGATCCTTTGCGGTGGGAATTGTTGCCATGGGCGCCGTGTGCCTTGGCCTGTTTTCCATGGGCGCTTTGGCAGTGGGGCAGTTTAGCTTCGGCGCCATGGCGATCGGACAACAGGTTGCCATAGGGGATTCGGCCCATGGAGATATCGCCCTGGGGTTCAGCGAGGCAAGCGGAAGAATCTTCGAACAGGTTACGGGTGTAGACGGCAGCTTCGATTATCAGGGCATGCTGAAGGCGGTCGATGAGAATGTGGCAGGGCATTGGTTTATTTTCAAGGAGTGGGTGAAAGGAATCATTCATTTGATGGCGAAGGTATAAGATCGAGGCGAAGCCATATCTGTATTTGTGTTTATGCCGCTTCTGATTTGATATTCCACGAAAAAGTGTACAAGTAAAGTATCCGGCCTATCGCAGGCGATCTGGAATGGCCGGATACGGTAATAGGGATGCTGAAGGTTGAACCGAATTGTTACAGGAAGCAAAAAGAGAAGCTGAGAAAAGATGGGGAAATGGCTGCTTATGCTGGAAGCCGTGATAAGCATTGTCCTTCCGGTGCTTGGAGTTTCGGTTGAAATTTCGTTGGTTGCCGGAACAGGTATCGGGTTTGCAGTTCTTCTTGGGACATTTTTTTATACGGATCGGAAGATAGAAGAATTTGTCGGGCATAATACTCGTGATTTTTGAAAATGCCAAAAAGGAGATTTTGGTAAGTAAACTCATATCTCGTGTGCTGCAATCTGTCAAAATCATCAACATACAGCATAAGCGTCTCATAGCTTTCAAATATATACCCATTTTCCCTTAGATAAAATGAATTTTTACAGTTGTGTTCCATATCATCCTCGGCACAATCGTTGCATAATATATCAAGCAAAAGAAAGCTGTGGAGCAGTGGAAGAAACATCATTTGGTAGAAAAACCTGAGAAGAACTGGAGCTTGAGGATGGTTATTGAGGATGGGATATTGATAAAATCCAATCACGGTGTTATACTAATGATAGAAAAAGATGAAAATCATATCATTAACTCTGCGGAGGATAAAGTATTGACCATAAAGAAAAAAGATATTGAACAGTATCTTTCCGAGGTGAAGGCAGCTGTTGAAAATGATAGATACAGACTTGACCGGAACTCCAGACGGCGGGATAATATCAATTTGTTTCTGGATTACGTGATAGATGAAGCGAGGGCAAAGGAAATT
>Ga0137306_103751_pt1 | contig 11001 bp, 10 predicted proteins | sample Inofroosms_March_FD_97187 | JGI IMG/M metagenome (GOLD analysis project Ga0137306, IMG submission 97187) | Mouse cecal microbial communities from Vienna, Austria - N-Acetylneuraminic and N-Acetylglucosamine D2O microcosms_March | ecosystem: Host-associated > Mammals > Digestive system > Large... | reverse complement strand
GTATGTGAGACTGCAAAAGAGCGCGAATGGCTGCTGGGCAGGCTGTCTGAAATCGGTATTAAAGCTGTCGGGGCAGCAAATATGATCTTTTTTAAAAGCCGTCCAAGGCTGCATGCGTTCAGCATTATGCGTGGAATTATGATACGTGACTGCAGCAGTCTGGAGGGTCTGGAACAGGGATATTACCGGATCGCGGTACGCAGCCGGAGTGAGAATGAAAAAATGATAGAGATGCTCAGCCAGTGGCAGGATCAGCCGGCAGGATAAAAGATCGAGGGAGGACTTATGGCAGCTTACTTTCCGTTATTTGTGAATATAGAGCATAAAAGCTTTTGTGTATTTGGCGCAGGACATATCGCGGCAAGGCGCATACAGGGGCTGCTTCGGTTTGGGGCGGTGGTGACAGTCATTGCGCCGCGGGTTTTAGAAGAGATAGAAAATATGCAGTCCGCATATGCAGGTCAGCTTTACATAGAATACCGCAGCTACCGGATGGGTGAGATACGAGACGAAAATACAGATTATGTGCTTGCCGCAACGGATGATGCGGCAGTCAACAGCTCGATTTACAGGGAATGCCGCCACAAGGAGATTCCGGTTAACAATGCGTCTGACCGCGGGCAGTGTGATTTTTATTTTCCGGCTTTAATCGAACACGATCAGCTGGTGATCGGGGTGACGAGCACGGACGGAGACCATAAAAAGGTGGCAGGGTTCAGCGAGCGGCTGCGGCAGGGCATAAAGCAGCCGTAACAGGAGCGAAATATGAGGTTGAAAAGATGGAGATTATAAAAAGGCCGAGGCGCCTGCGTTCGAATGAGGTGCTTCGTAAGATGGTACGTGAGACACGTATGGACAGATCATCGCTGATCTATCCGATTTTTATAGCAGAGGGCGAAAATATAAAAGAAGAGATTTCATCTATGCCGGGGCAGTACCGTTACAGTCTGGACCGTATGGGCGAAAAGCTGGCGGAATTAGCAGAGGCCGGGGTGTCCAGCGTGATGTTTTTTGGGATACCGCAGTGCAAGGATGAGAAAGGCAGCGGGGCCTATGCCGCAGACGGGATAGTCCAGCGTGCATTGGAACGTGCAAAGAAGGAATTTCCAGCGATGTATCTGATCGCAGACTTGTGCATGTGCGAATATACGTCGCACGGGCACTGCGGCATTTTATCCGGGGAGAGCGTGGACAATGACAAGACGCTTGCGTATCTGGCAAAGACCGCAGTGTCGCAGGTGCAGGCAGGAGCCGATATGGTGGCACCTTCCGATATGATGGACCACCGTGTGGCTGCGATCCGCAGTGCGCTGGATCAGCACGGCTATCAGGAGGCACCGATCATGGCTTATTCTGCAAAGTATGCGTCTTCGTATTACGGGCCGTTTCGTGATGCGGCAGATTCTGCACCGGCATTTGGCGACCGAAAGACTTACCAGATGGATGTCCATAACCGCAGGGAGGCAGTCAAAGAAGCGCTGATGGATATAGAAGAGGGCGCGGACATCGTTATGGTCAAGCCGGCAATGGCGTATGGTGACATTATCCGCGAGGTAAAAGACGCGGCAGACGTTCCGGTCGCAGCCTATAGCGTAAGCGGTGAATATGCCATGATCAAGGCGGCAGCGGCAGCAGGATATATGGATGAGGAAAAGACGGTGATTGAGACGGCTGTATGCGCTTACCGCGCCGGAGCCGATCTTTACATCAGCTATTTTGCAGAAGAGCTGGCACAGTATATGAAGGAGGGAAAAATGGGATGAATGCATGCGAGCATATAGACCGTTCCAAGGAGCTGTTCGATGAAGCAGTAAAATATATGCCGGGAGGAGTGAACTCGCCGGTCCGCGCATTTCGTTCCATCGGTTCTACGCCGCGGTTTATAAAGCGGGCTGATGGAGACTGCCTGTGGGATGAGGACGGAGGCCGCTATATTGATTATATCGGTTCATGGGGGCCTATGATCCTCGGGCATAACCATCCGGCAATAAGGCAGAGCGTGACCGAGGCCTGCGGCAGGGGACTCAGCTTCGGCGCAGCGACAAAGGCAGAAGTGGAGATGGCAAAGCTGGTATGTGAGCTTGTCCCTTCGGTTGAGATGGTCCGCATGGTAAATTCCGGTACCGAGGCGGTTATGAGTGCGGTACGCGCAGCCAGAGGATATACGGGCAGGGATAAGATCATTAAGTTTATGGGATGTTATCATGGGCATTCGGACGGACTTTTGGTAAAGGCCGGTTCGGGCGGCATGACGCACGGTGTGCCGGACAGCGCGGGAGTACCCGCAGGATGCACGCAGGATACGCTGACAGCTTCTTATAATAATCTTGACAGCGTGCGGGAGCATTTTAAGCAGGCAGGAGATCAGATTGCGGCAGTCATTGTAGAGCCGGCAGCAGCCAATATGGGCGTCGTGCCGCCGGAGCCGGGATTTTTGGAAGGCCTGAGAAAGCTGTGCACACAGTATGGCGCGGTGCTTATTTTTGATGAGGTCATTACCGGTTTCCGCCTGGGCATAGACGGAGCGCAGGGAGCTTTCGGCGTGACACCGGACTTGACGGTATTTGGAAAGATTATCGGCGCAGGAATGCCGGTCGGGGCATACGGCGGAAAACACTGCATTATGGAAAAGGTATCACCGCTTGGCAGCGTCTATCAGGCGGGGACATTGAGCGGCAATCCGGTTGCCATGGCGGCAGGGCTTTCACAGCTTCGTATTTTAAAGGAAAACCCGGATATTTATGACCGGATCAATGCCCACGGCGATTACTTTTTCGGGCAGCTTTCACAGATCGTAAAAAATGCGGGCCTGCCTTATACGGTCAATCATGTCGGTTCTTTAGGATGCCTGTTTTTTACAGGCTGCCGGGTGACGGATTACGAAAGCGCAAAAACGGCAGATACGGATGCGTACGCAGCATATGCCAATGCGATGTTAAAAAGCGGCATTTATCTGGCACCAGCACAATTTGAGGCAGTATTTTTATCTGCGGCGCATACAAAAGAACACTTGGACTATACTTTGGAAATGACGGAAAAATATTTTGATTCCGTGGCAGATGCAGACAGAAAAGCATGAATCGAAAAAATACAGATCAAAAAAGCATTCTGAGTACATCAAATACGATAAGCAGGCAGAAAGCGGCGGGCCGGCACAAAGCAGCCGGGCATCGGGCCGGCAGAAACAGTACAGCGCGAAAAAGAGCAGATCGTAGAAAACAGGCCAGACAGCAGGAGATTTACAAAAAGCTGCTGATTTTATTTATTGCTGCTGCCGTGATCCTATCGGCAGCCATTGTAAGGCGGCTGTACCGCGGCGGGCAGCAGGCACGGATACAGAAAGAGGATATGCAGGAAAGCCGCATTCCAAGGCCGGAGCTGGACGTAGACCTTTTGACGGTCAATGAATATTCCAGACCTGCTGCGGAATTAAAAAAAGTAAAAGGAATCGTCATTCATTATACCGCAAATCCGGGTACCGGAGCCTCGGCGAACCGGAACTATTTTGAGGGGCTGAAGGATACGCATATTACAAAAGCGAGCAGCCATTTTATTATAGGGCTGGAAGGCGAAATCGTACAGTGCATACCCAGCAGTGAGATTTCATATGCCTCGAATGAGCGCAACAAGGATACGATTTCGATAGAATGCTGTATAGAGGATGATACAGGCAGGTTTAACAAGGCTACTTATCAGTCTATGGTCCACCTGACGGCGTGCTTTGCAGATATCTTTGCGCTGAAGGACAAGGATGTGTTCCGCCACTACGATATGACAGGCAAGGTATGTCCGAAATATTTCGTGGATTTCCCGTCGGCATGGGAGCAGTTTTTGGCTGATGTGGAGAAATATCTAAAATCGTATGGTGTATCTTGAAAAAATAACATATTAGGAGAGACATATGCAGAAAGTATATGAGGCCTTGATGCAGGGCAAAGATATCCGAAATAATCTGATTGCATTAAAGCAGATGCTGAAAGAGGAAGGGGCATTGGACACTTATCTGTCGATGACGGAAGACGATGAGATGATTGCAGCCTTTTTAAAGGATGAAGATCCCAAGACGCGCAAAAATGCGGCGCTTGTCTTAGGACTGGTGCTGAGTCAGGAAAGTATCGATAAATTGTGGGAGGCATATGAATCCGAGCAGCAGCTGTTTGTTAAGAGCGCTTATTTATCAGCCATGCAGAAGCTGGACTGCCGCTCTTATGAGGCACAGCTGAAAAGGCGTTATAAGCAGCTGTCCGCCTATGAGCCGCAGGAGGAAGAAAAAAAGCATATTCAGGAAGAGCTGATGGAGCTGCGAAGGATGGTGATCCAGTTTGACGGCGGGATCAGCAGGCATCCGTTTACCGGCTATAAGCATCCGCAGGATTTTATACTGACTACGCTCAAAAACTATCAGGATACGACAAGCGTGCAGATCGAAAACGGCGTTACAAGGATTATTCCAATGGGTGTGCAGGTGGCAGCGGGCGATATCCGCGAGGCTTTAAATATCCGCACGTTCCGTGAGATGCTTTTTACGATCCGCTGTGACAAAAACCTGCCGCCTAGGCCGTCTGTAATCGCAAACGAACTGGCCAGGTCAAACCTTATGCGTATGCTGGGCGATATGCATGAGGGTGAGGCGCCGTTTTATTTCCGTCTGGAGATCAGGGGGAGCATGCCGCTTGATAAAAAAGCAGGATTTGCGAAAAAGCTGGCAGCTGAGATCGAGCAGCGCACGAACCGTTTTTTAGTAAATTCGACAGAGCACTATGAGGTGGAGATACGCCTTATGGAAAACCGTACGGGCGGATTTTATCCATGTGTAAAGCTGTTTACCATTCCGATGAAGCGTTTTTCCTACCGCAAATATACGACCTCTGCTTCTATGCACCCGTCCATGGCAGCGCTTCTTGTAGAGCTGGCTTCTAACTGGCTGACGGAATATGCACAGGTCATAGACGCATTCTGCGGTACGGGCACACTGCTTATGGAGCGTATGTATGCACTGCCGGTGCGCAACGCATATGCTACGGATATTTTCAGCGACGCGATACAGGGAGCACGGGAAAATGCCGGAATCGCCCATATGCAGATCAATTTTATACTGCGCAGCTTTATGAGCTTTACGCATGCTTTCGAATTTCATGAGATCTGGGCAGACATGCCGGTGCGCGGCAAGAAGACAAAGGAAGAGCAGGATGAGTTTTACCGTGCTTTTTTTGAAAAAGCACAGGAGCTGTTAAAAATAAAAGGCAGGATCTTTTTGTACTGCAGTGAAAACGGGCTGGTCAAAAAGTATTTAAGGCTGCTTGACGAGGTATGGCATTTAAGACAGGAGTTCTGCATAAGGGAAAAGGACGGCACATATTTTTACATTATAGAAAAGAAACAATAAATAACATGCATTTTATGGTTTGCTGTCTGGCAGGATAACAGTAGCAAGGTTTAAGGAGTTTGTATGGGAAACGTAATTGTAGTAGGAGGGTATTCCTTTACGGATGAGGATATGGCAAATCAGGCACGCATTGAAGTAGAAGGCGTGAAGTATGTAAAATCAGAGGATGTTTCAGACGCCGGTCGGATATGCGTATCTAAAAGAACTGCAGGATTATTTAAAGACAATGCCCGGAATACACAGCGAAGATATCAGGCCGATTCCGGTTGCTCCGAATCTGGTTGTGCGCGATACGCGCGGGGTGGCAGACCGGTGGAGCAGGCGCTTAGAGCGTGAACAGAATAAGCTGAAGATTTCACTGGTGGCCAATTTTGCCTTTGTCGTTTCTATTATTGTTATGTTTATCATTACGGCTACCAGCGGACAGACTACAATCTTAAATTATGAAAAAAAGATCCAGAACCGTTATGCAAAATGGGAGCAGGATTTAACAGCACGTGAAAAGGCGATCCGGGAAGAAGAGCAGGAGCTGGAGCTGGATTTTGATACGGTGGACGACGAAGAATAATATTGAAGCATCAGTCAGGTAATAAATTTTGTGATAAATCATGCTCCGCACACATTTTTTTCATAATCCTGTGGTAGAATTGCCGTAAAAGATGCAAAGGAGTGCCGAATAGTGGAAAAATTAAAAATTCTGGTAGTAGACGATGAGAGCAGAATGCGTAAGCTGGTAAGGGACTTTCTTGTAAAGCAGGACTTCGAAGTGCTGGAGGCAGGAGACGGTGAAGCGGCGCTGGATTTATTTTATCAGGAGAAAAACATCGCCCCTATTATACTGGATGTCATGATGCCTAAGATGAACGGATGGGAAGTGTGTAAGGAAGTCCGGGAAAATTCCAAGGTGCCGATTATTATGCTGACAGCAAAGGGAGACGAGAGCGACGAGCTGATGGGCTTTGAGCTGGGGGTTGATGAATATATCTCCAAGCCGTTCAGCCCAAAGATCTTAGTCGCAAGGGCAGAAGCGATTCTAAGGCGTTCAAATAAGCTGTCCGAGGGGCAGGCAGTCGAGACAGGCGGCATTGTCATAGATAAGTCTGCGCACCTTGTCACCGTGGACGGGCAGCGCATAGAACTCAGCTATAAGGAATTTGAGCTGCTGTCTTATTTTGTGGAAAATCAGGGCATTGCGCTGTCGCGTGAGAAGATTTTAAACCACGTATGGAATTATGATTATTTTGGAGATGCGCGCACGATCGATACGCATGTAAAAAAGCTGCGTTCCAAAATGGGCAGCAAGGGAGATTATATACGCACAATCTGGGGCATGGGGTATAAATTTGAAGTAGATGAAGGCAAGGCGTGACAGTATGAAGGAAATAATCAAAGATAAGCTTTTAGGCTTTGCGAAACGGCATCCTTATGGGAGGCATTCCCTGACACGCCAGGTCACATTTGCAATGATTGCCCTCGTGGCAGGGATAGTTTTATTATGCCTGATTTTAAATACGCTGTTTCTCGGGCGTTTTTATATATGGGATAAGGCAAATGTCTTATCGGCCAGCTATGAAAAAATAGATGCAGCTGCACAGGCGAAGAGCCTGTTCAGCGATGAATTTGATATAGAATTTGAGCGTATGTGCGTAAATAACAATCTTACGATTATGATCATCAATCCTGACCGGCGTACGATTGTGCGTTCCTCAGTGAGTGATACGCAGACAATGCTCAAGTATTTTTTGGAGCTTCTGCTCGGCATCACCGATATCGATGAAATTGATGATGCGTCTTTAATCCGTTCTGGTGAGGATTTTGTCATCCAAAAACAGAAAGACCTGCGTATGGAATCTGATTATCTTGTTATGTGGGGGACGCTGTCGGATGGAAAAATGGTCATTGCGCGTTCTGCGCTGGAAAGCATTCATGAAAGCAGTAATCTGACAAACCGTTTTCTGTTTATGATCGGAGGGATTGCAGTCATAATCGGGGCAGGTGTCGCCAGCATGGTGACATACCGGATTACAAATCCGATCCTTGAGCTGACAGAATTGTCAAAGCGCATGACAGAGCTTGATTTTGATGCAAAATACACCGTATCCAGAAGCTATCAGAATGAGATTGACTTTCTGGGCGAGCATATGAACGAGATGTCGGCAAAGCTGGAGCATACGATTTCAGAGTTAAAAAGCGCCAACAATGAGCTTATGCTTGACAATGAAAAAAAGACGCAGATCGATGAAATGCGCAAGGAGTTTTTGTCAAATGTCTCCCATGAGCTGAAAACGCCGCTGGCGCTGATCCAGGGATATGCAGAAGGACTGCTGGAATGCATAAACGACGATGCGGAAAGCCGCGAGTTTTACTGCGATGTCATTATGGACGAAGCAGATAAAATGAACCAGATGGTCAAAAAGCTGCTTACGCTCAATCATCTGGAGTTTGGGGATGAGGCAGTGTCTATGGAGCGGTTTAACCTGGCCGAATTAGTGGCAGGCGTGGTCAATGCTTCATCGATACTGATCCGCCAGAGCGGCATTACGGTTTTGCATGACCGTACAGTGCCGGTCTATGTATGGGCGGATGAATTTAAGATAGAAGAGGTTATTACAAATTTTCTAAGCAACGCGATCCATTATGCGGCATATGAAAAACGGATTGAGATCTTTTATACGTTTAAAGCAGACTGCGTACGCCTTAGCGTGTTCAATACGGGAGATCCCATTCCGCAGGAAGATCTGGACAAGGTATGGATTAAATTTTATAAGGTAGATAAGGCCAGGACAAGAGAGTACGGGGGCAGCGGGATCGGGCTTTCGATTGTAAAGGCGATTATGGATTCGATGAACAGGCAGTGCGGCGTGTGCAACCGGGACGGCGGCGTAGAATTCTGGATCGAGCTGGATACCCACTGTGAAGAGGCAGCCGGCATTCCACGCATCAGCGCTTTTGACGAAAAATAGAAAAATTTGGCATATATGTTCATAAAAATAAAAGATTAAATGTAAAGAAAGGATTGCCTATTCGACTCAAAAATGATAACATAAATATTAAGCATTATGTCTTTGGTAATTGACATTAAAAAAAACGATCCCAAAACGGCTGCTGCGGCTGCAAGGAAGGCAGGCTTTTTGGGATGGAAAAGACAGCGATATGCATATATTTTGTACATGGGAGTAAGCAGATGAAGAAGAATAGGTTAGCAGCAGGTGCTTTTGCGCTTGCAGTCTCGATCATGGCCTGTGGCTGCGGGGATCAGGTTTATGAACTGACAGATGAAGAAGAAGCGGTAATTGTGCATTATTCCGCACATGTTGTTACGAAGTTCAACAAAAAACAGTCTGAGGGCGTACAGGATCTTTCAGTGCTGAAGGCTCAGATGGCATTAAAAGAGGAAGAACGTAAAAAAGAAGAGGAACAGTTAAAGGAGGAAGAGAAAGAAGAAGAGAAGAAGGACGAAGAGAATAAAAACAACGGCAATAAGCAGCAGACGGCTGCAGATGAGCAGGAAAGTAACAAGCCGCAGGTCAATTATGTATCTTTGAGCAAGGCGCTGCAGCTTGGGGACATGAATGCAGTATATAAGAAGTATGAAAAATCTCCTATTTATGCAGAATCGTCCAGTTTTATGATCAGGGCTAACGAAGGAAATGAGCTTTTAGTCCTGCATGTCAATCTAAAGAATACCGGAAATAAAGCGGCAGAATGTGATATTCTTTCCAAAATGCCGTCATTTAGGCTGACGGTTAATGGCGATGTAAGCGTATCTGCAGATACATCGATCCTGCTGAATGATCTGGGAACTTATCAGGGAGAAATCAAAGCCGGAGAAACTGTAAAGACAGTTTTGATTTTTCAAGTGAAAAAGGGAACGGTGAAAAAGATAAAGAGTATGGATTTGGAAGTGTCCGTAAAGGACAGCAGCTCCATCGTCCAGCTTATAGCAGGCAGATAAGTACATGCAGAGCATGCAGGTGCGCAGATACAGGCCGCTGTCTGTGCCTGTCTGTGGATCACTGAATCATTATATGAAAATAAAAATAGAAAAAATAAAAAAATGCATGTCAATTTAGCCGATAGTGTGATATACTGAATATAATTTGAATGGCATCGGGAGGAAATAGGTATGGATACAAACATTCTGTTAGAGAACGGAACGAATGAGTTAGAAGTATTAGAATTTACGTTGAATGGAAATCATTATGGTATCAATGTTGCAAAAATCCGTGAGATTCTCACATATCAGCCAATTACACCAATTCCAAATGCACATACGAGTGTAGAAGGAATATTTATGCCGAGGGATACAATGATCACGGTTATCAGCCTGAAAAAATGCCTGGGGCTGCAGTCAACAGAAAACGAAGGGCTGTTTATCATTACAAATTTTAACAAATTAAATATCGCATTCCATGTAGATCAGGTAATCGGAATACATAGGGTTTCCTGGGCAGATATTATAAAGCCGGATTCGACGATTAATACAGAGCGCGGGGCAGAATCCAACGGCGGAGTATCTACCGGTATTATCAAGCTGGAGGATAAGCTGGTCGTAATCCTGGATTTCGAGAAAATAGTTACAGACATCAGCCCGGAGACAGGACTGAAGGTTTCAGATATTGAGGCACTCGGTGAACGCAAGCGTAATGAATCTCCGATTGTAGTAGCAGAGGATTCTCCGTTATTGGGCAAATTAATTACTGACAGCTTAAAGAAGGCCGGCTATACGAATATTATTATGTGCATGAACGGTAAAGAGGCATGGGATAAGCTCGTAGGCTATAAAAACAGCGGCAATGTATTTGAAAAAGTACACTGCATTATTACGGATATTGAGATGCCTATTATGGACGGTCATCGTCTAACAAAGCTGGTAAAGACAGATGATGTATTAAAACAGATTCCATTGATCATTTTCTCATCACTTGTAAATGACGAAATGAGAAGAAAAGGGGAGGCGCTTGGTGCGGATGCGCAGCTTACGAAGCCGGAGATCGGTTCTTTGGTAGAAGCAATTGACGGCCTGATCGACAAAAATATCAGGACCGCTTAAAGCGTGCAGGAAATATTTTCCGCAGGATGATTATGAATGATTAAGTGGGAGCGACCGTAGTTTTAACATGTAGAGACGGCACTCTCACTTTTCGTTCGCTTAATAAAGGAGATGTTTGCATGAGCAGGAGTGAAGACTATCTGGACAATCTGCTGACCTCGGTTACTGATAAGCTGAATGAGTTTGATGATGATTTCGAGCAGAACCGCGAGGCTCTCAAAGAATCTTACCAGACACAGAATGACCTTCCATCTAAGACCCAGAGTGCACTTGATGAAATCCGTGAGGATAATTTCCTCAAAGAATTCGAGCAGGAGCTGCGAGGTGACGATATGAGCGCCGGCAGTGAAGAAGATAATTTTCTGCGGGAGTTTGAGCAGGAACTAAACGGAGAGGCTGACGATGCATACCAGTCGCCCCAGGTAGGGCAGTATGTAGACCAGATGGAAGATCTGATCGGCCGCCCGGATGGAAAAGGCGCAGGCGACATGCCGCTGGAAGTAAATACGCTGTCACAGGATGAGGCGAATTTTGACGATCTGTTTGAAAATGATTCTTTTGG
>Ga0137306_103750_pt1 | contig 11001 bp, 13 predicted proteins | sample Inofroosms_March_FD_97187 | JGI IMG/M metagenome (GOLD analysis project Ga0137306, IMG submission 97187) | Mouse cecal microbial communities from Vienna, Austria - N-Acetylneuraminic and N-Acetylglucosamine D2O microcosms_March | ecosystem: Host-associated > Mammals > Digestive system > Large... | reverse complement strand
TTTGAGAGGAGCTGTCCTTAGTACGAGAGGACCGGGATGGACCGGCCGCTGGTGGACCTGTTGGGAATCAATCCCATGGCAGGGTAGCCAAGCCGGGACGGGATAAACGCTGAAGGCATCTAAGCGTGAAGCCCCCCTCAAGATGAGATATCCCATCGCAAGAGTAAGACCCCTTGAAGAGAACGAGGTAGATAGGGCAGAGGTGGAAGTACAGCAATGTATGGAGCTGACTGTTACTAATAGGTCGAGGGCTTAACCTAATAAGGTCGGAGGGAGCAGTAGAGATACTGCGAAGAAGAAGAATGGATGATTTCAATATGTGGTTTTGAGGGTATATGCTAATTGCATTACCTAAATGGCCTGGTGGCTCAGCTGGTTAGAGCGCCGCCCTGTCACGGCGGAGGTCGTGGGTTCGAATCCCATCCGGGTCGTTGAAATGTTTTATTGCACATTTCAAATTGAAAATTTGGGGTCTTAGCTCAGCTGGGAGAGCATCTGCCTTACAAGCAGAGGGTCACAGGTTCGAGCCCTGTAGGCCCCATTTTTCACATCAAAATCTGGTCTTCGCCGATATGGCTCAATTGGCAGAGCAGCTGATTTGTAATCAGCAGGTTATCGGTTCGAGTCCGATTATCGGCTTTATATGGGAGAGTTCCCGAGTGGCCAAAGGGGACAGACTGTAAATCTGCTGGCATTGCCTTCAGTGGTTCGAATCCACTCTCTCCCATTCTATAACTTTATATTGATTAATTATCGCGGGGTGGAGCAGTCTGGAAGCTCGTCGGGCTCATAACCCGAAGGTCATAGGTTCAAATCCTATCCCCGCAATTTTGTGCCTTGGTAGCTCAGTTGGTAGAGCAGAGGACTGAAAATCCTCGTGTCACTGGTTCGATTCCGGTCCAAGGCATATGGGCGTGTAGCTCAGTCGGTAGAGCACTTGACTTTTAATCAAGTTGTCCGGGGTTCGAATCCCCGCACGCTCAGGTTGTCACTTTTCCTTATAAATAAAGGAAAGTGGCTTTTTTTATTTCCATAAATTCCAGACACCATTTTTCTGAAATGTTAGCAGGAATCAGACCTGATATACTTTATCTAAATGGGACAGGGTTGCTTCCGTTGCAATCAGTTCATGGGCGAAGTGCTCATATCTCTTTGTTGTTTCCAGACTTTCATGACCCATGAGGATACTTAAATCATAGACAGAGCTGTTTCCGGTTTTTTGGAGATGGTCAATACAGAAGTTTGTAGCAAAGTTATGACGAAGCTTGTGGGAGGATAAATCAAGGCCGGTATCCCGTTTTAAACGGTTCATGAATACTTTAATGGAATTCCGTGTTATCTGGCAACCAGAGCGGCCACAGAAGACATATTCTACATTTAGATAGGGACACTGGTTCAAATAGTCCTCAAGGAATGAACGGGAAATAAGTCCAAGAGAAACAAAACGGTCTTTAGCACCTTTTCCAGTTACTTTTAAGACATTGCGGGAAAAATCAATGGATTTCTTTGTCAAAGTACAGATTTCTTTCTGGCGCAATCCGGAATCCAGCATAAGAGCAATAATCGAGCGGTTTCTGGAGGTAATCCAGGGAACTGACGTTTTTGCAGACTCCAGAAGATATAAGATTTCTGTTTCTGATAGAATATGTACATTCTTTTTCGGACTTTTAGGAACCTTGATTTTAGATGGCTCAAAGGAAAGGCCATGTTCTTCATGTATCCACCGAAGAAAAATCCGGACATTGCGGACATAGGTGGAAACGGTAGCCGGAGAAAGATTTCTGTCACTCTGAAAGAGAATAAAGTCCTCGACTTTTGATAAAGAAAGATTTTTTATGTTAATATCTTCACCAACAAAGGAAACAAAAATGATAAGGATATTCTGATAACTCTTGATGGAATCCGGCGCAAGATTCAATAAACGTCTAGAACGGATGAAAAGTTCCAGTGATTCTTTTAAGGACATAATATTTCTCGATTCCTTTCCGCATAAGCTAATTGTCGCAAATTTTTTTTCATACGCTCACAAGCAGAAGGAAGGTTTCTTTCAAAAAATTCCAGACTACCTCCATCAGCAATAAGAATAGCTGCCATAGTAGGCATGACTTGTTTGTTAAACCAACGTTTTTTATCATCAATTGTTTTCTCTTCTTGAGAAACATACAACTTAAGGGGCTGAATCCCATGGAGAAAATCCAACCATTTTTCATTAACCGTACAGCGACTACGATTCAAATTATCTGAATTAATGATACGGACATAGTGAGAAAGTACACCAACTACAATATCACCCAGATCTGAGCCGTTTAAAAATTGCTTTACAACGGCATGGGAACGGGATCTCTTGCATTCCATTTCCCAACGAACCCAAGGAGTAGAAATCAAAGGAGAATCACTATGAGCAAGCTTTTTATTTTGTTCTAATTGTTTATCATAAACACGGAGATACATTTCACTTTCACGACTGCCGAAATAGATGGTATGACCAGTTTTCAACCCATGAGAAGAAGTTTCCTCAACATTACGTAACTTGCGGAATTTAGTTACAATAAGATTCTTCTTCCAAAGAGAATAGACGTCTTCCGTAGTGAAATAGTGAGCACCAATATCATCTACGGCAAGGTCCATGCGGGTGATACATCCAACTTTATCAATTGCGGAGAGAAATTCACGCATGAAAGTAGAATCAAAATCAATTTCATAGCCAAGGCCAAAGGGGATAGCAACCTCAAGAGTAGTTTTAAAGCTACGGATTACCTCAGAGATGGCAGTTCCAGAAACATCAACATGAATTCCCATATCGTCATTTCCATCATAGAGAACAGAAACCGGATATCCATTGAGCTGAAGCATGGATTTATAACCATAACGTCCTCGGGGCATTTCATTAAAATCTTCCCGGGAATAGCCCAGTAGGGAGAGGACATCTCCAACACAGGAAAGCTCAGTTATTGTAAATGAGAGCCAATCAATTGAAACTTTTAATCCATTTTCTAAATCTTTAAAATTTCCGTCCATAAAGGTCTCCTTGAATTTACTACCCCCGTGTTACTACCCCCGTGTTACTGTCCGGGGGTAAGACAGAAGGGATATTTGTGATATCGGGTGCAGGGTGGCCACACGGGGTGCTGGCCACTCCTGCACCTTTTCCTAAATTAATTGGTTGCAGGGGAATCCGATACCATGAATGTGGAATCCATCTGGTAATTCCCGGAAGATACTGTGTCGTAAACCATCTTGGAATACCGGAAAAATACTTCACTTTGTAATATATCAAATATTTCATCGAAAAAATCAGAAGAAGAGCCTTCTACTACTTCTTCACTATCGAGAAGACAATGAACAAAGAACAGACGCTCCACTAAAGCACAAGGGGATAACTTGGATATGGATTGCTGCCAATACTTTTTTCTTGAATCGGACATAGTTAATAACCTCTATCATATAATTTTAGGAAATCAGGAAAAAAACAAAATGAATTCGCTATCACCTGAAAACAAACCATTTTTTTCCTGATTGAAAATACTTTGACAGTTACCAATGCACTGACAACAACCGCTTGAGCATTCACAATTATTCAAAGGCCCCTTAAGGCTTCTTTTTTTATCATCTTCCTTAACCTTCCTTTTAACTTTCTGCGCCTCCAAACTTCCGGAAGCCCGTGAGTGTATTATGTCTAGGCTATGTTGTTATCGTTTCTTAAGCGACATTTAAATAATTATGAAAAATTTCCTCACTCTGCATTTTCACGGGGTTGTGACCGTCCTTGCCTGCATTAAAGGGGCATTTCAGCCCTTATTTTAAATGGAAATGGGGTTCTTCCTGGTATCAACACATAGGGAATAATCAAAGTCGAATAAAGTATCTAAGTTCAAAGCATGGCCTTCTTTTGTCAATTTTTGAAAATCTTTATCTTCCAAAGGTTTCACTATATACTTTCCTGTAGGGATATCGATATCAATGAACTCTACATACCGGATATGGTAATAGCATCCATTTGGTGTTTTCATGTGACCACTTCGGTCTCTGATACATATCTTTTTGATATCTTTTCCTTCTGACACTGATAACGCCTTGAGGTTCAGAATCCTAATAAATTCGCTTTTCGAAAGATTGGAGGCCAGATACATAGGTTCAATAATCTTTAAATAGATTTTTTCTGTTACCTTAACTTTTGCTAGATGTTCGAATTCTTGCTTCATCATATTTTTTAGCTTCCCCTTTCACGCAATGTATGTTATACTTAATAAAATGAGATATGTTTATTATCTAGCAGATATCTGCTATACATATATATTATTACTAAATATAATATATGTCAAATAGATATCTGCTGAAAAAAGGAGAAAAATGGGAAAAAATTTAGAACCTCAATTTGCATTTAGATGTGATAAAAAAACAATACAAAAATTAGAGCATATAGCAGAAAAAAACACACGAACAAGAAACCAAGAAATGAAACATATCATAAAAAAATATATTAATGAATACGAAGCAGAACACGGAAAAATCATCATAGAAGAAAAAGAGGAGAATAAAAGAAAAATATCTCCATTGAATCCATTTGGAGCAGGTTTGGCCGTGGGAGATGCACTAGGGGAAATTGTAGTTGATAAGATAAAACAGAAAAGGGATTGATAGAGCTAAGATATCTAAAGTAAGGAAGTGGGGGACTCAAGCGCTCCTACTCCCCGTAGGTATCAGAAACCACTCAGCATTATCGACGATAACCGCGCTGAGTCCGAAAGCACCCCACTTCTTAATTTGTTAAAAACTGTTCACTATTCCAAGATATCAAAAAAAGGAGGGACATTACCATGACAGACAATGAAATGCTGGAGGCTATGAAAACTTTATTAAAACCTATCCATATCAAATTAGAAGATATTGATAACCGAATTTCTAATATGGATAACCGGATTTCTAATATGGATAATCGGATTTCTAATGTCGAAAATGAAATTACTAACCTGAGATATGAAATGAAAAGAGGTTTCCGGAAGACAGAAGACGAAATAGAGACACTTACCGAAGCGTTAAGAGCAAAAGGAATTTTACCAATAGCAAAATAAGAGCAATCGCGAGAGGTAAGTTTACATTCAGTTCTACGCGCTGTCATGTAGTCAAGAGGACTTTAAGACGGCCTACGGCCTAAAGCCCTCTTAACTACATTCTAGCACGTTACAAGTATGTCAAGGGCTGCCCTACGGCGTATCGCCTGCCAAAAACAGGCAGGTTTGTCCCTTGACATACGGCAAGGGAATCTCAGGAAGAAGGGGATTGATTATCAAAAGTACGATAATAGGCTAAAAGCGCATTTTTCACAATATGGGACATAGGAACTCCATAGGTGAGAGAATCTTTGTTGAGCCGGTCATACAAAACCACTGGAAGCCAGAGAGAAAAGCGTTTCTGAGGAATGGAACCGTTGACATAATTTTTTGACATAGGATACCTCCATTTTATGTAAAATTTATAACTTTTAATCAAGTTGTCCGGGGTTCGAATCCCCGCACGCTCAGGTTGTCACTTTTCCTTGTAAATAAAGGAAAGTGGTTTTTTTATTTTCATAAATTCCAGACACCATTTTTCTGAAATTTTGGCAGGAATCATAATAGATTTTTTTCTGTTATAATTAATTTGTGAGAGAAATATTTATATTTCTTTGTTATTTTTAAACTTTTATAACCTATAAAAAATAATCGAGAACTAAAATGAAAAAGATGGAACTATTGTTAGAAGAAAAGATAGAGGAACTGTATGGCGAGATATTGATATCAACGAAGGTACCGAAGAAAAACGGCAGGGCTACGCTTACCCAACCATAGGATACATGGTTGGGTTGGAAGGAAAGATAAGAGGAGGCCAGAAGAACTTTTAGCAATGGTATTTTGAACAGGTTCATGACATTAGATAAATTATGTGTGAAAAAAGTTGCCGACGATTAATTGACAGTAACCTAATAAATGTAAACATTGTAAAGTCCTTGTAAATTTTAACTATTTATAGTATGATAAATTAGGAGGAGGTGAAAATATGAAAAAATGTTTATTTATTACAATGATTGCAGTTATGCTTATGAGCATATACACAATACCAGTATTTGCACACGGACATTGTGGCAGATATCAAAATTATGTACAATGTGAAAATATTTGTGAGATAGATTGTGAAGATGGTATTGCATGTGGAGTAGATGGGCATTATTGTAGTGAACATCGGAGTGGGGAAACATGCGAAGGATATACGGAATGTAGACCAGTGTATTATGAAAGCCATCATCACAGACGACATCATTAATAGGATGCGGGCGGATTCTTCGAAAAGTGGGGAATCCGCCCGTTCATAGTCCTATATTAGAAGAAGAGTTTTTGTTAGTTTTGATATTTGTTTATGATTAGATACAAGGAGTTTATCGAGGATATGTAAATGGTGAGTGAGGTGATAATATGCATAAATATTTGCGTAGTGTTGGATTTGGAAAATATCAAAAGAAAAAGGAAATTGTGCAACTTTTAGATGAATTAGAAAGAACAGCAGATGAGCGTAAGAGAATTCAAATTGAGTCAGACAGCAATTTATGTGAAGTACGTGCAGAACTAGCACCAAATATCGGAATTGCAATGGTAGGAGAAACAGATGAGAATGATATTTTTCGAAGAGAGTATTATTATCCTTATATGATTGCCAATGATATATCTTCGGAGGTGGATTGTAATATTCAGCGTCATACAGAAAAAGAAACATTTGGAGGATTGTTAGATGAGCCACGGGTCGGAATTTCACTGATTTTTTATTTGGATAATGGTTTTGAATATTTAGAAAGAAAGATGGATCATGTTTCTCAAAAAGTAAAAGCAGTGAAACTGACTGGACTTTCTATTGAAGGAAAGATTTTGTTACCTTTGCATAAAACACGAAAGCAGATTGAAAAAGCACAGGTTGCGGCAAAAGATCGTAGTAGTCTAATGGAAGCAGCGAGAAATGGTGATGAGGATGCTATGGAAACTTTAACAATTGAAGATATTGATATGTATTCACAAATATCCAGGCGAGTGATGAAAGAAGATATTTATTCAATTGTGGATTCTAGCTTCATGCCAAGTGGAATTGAATGTGATCAATATACGGTGATTGGCGAAATTCTTCATGTAGAGGAAAAAATTAATAAAATCAGCTTAGAACAAGTATATGATTTAAAGTTGAATTGCAATGATATGATTTTTCATGTGGGTATTGCAAAGAGGGATTTATTAGGAGAACCAATTGTAGGACGACGTTTTAAAGGACAAATTTGGATGCAGGGATTTGCAGTATTTGAAGGTTGAATTTATACTTGACGACAGGGAGGTTTCCGAATATAATAGAAAAGGATTTTATTTAGTAGTTAAAAGTTGTGGGAAACATCCCTGTTTGTTTTATAGTTTAGTTGGATAGAATGATTGTTTTTTATATTTAAGTCATTTGAGTTCTGGGAATTAAAAAAAGTTCTTTTCATAAATTTCATATCGTTTGAGTCCTCGTAGCTCAGCTGGATAGAGCACACGCCTCCTAAGCGTGGGGTCGGAAGTTCAAATCTTCTCGGGGACGTTTAAATGCCGTAACTTCAAGGGTTGCGGCATTTTTGTTACTCTAGGTATTTAGGAATAACCTCTTTTCTTGGTTCTGTGCGGGGAAGCCGCCCCGGTTATCTGTTATGCACACGCAAGCCATCCAGTACGTCTGTCTTGATACCGATAAGATACCATTCCTGTATCGGGGTAAGCAAACCACTGGCGGTCATCTACAATATCGTCCCGTTCCAGCCGGCCTTTGAAAGCATCATGGCCCTGTCTGCCGGGAGTATGGGGACAGCGATGATATTCTTGCAATTCACTGTATCGTATGGTTTGCGCTGTATGTTTTGATTTCTATCCAGCGAAAAAAGCAATCGATTTGACGATATGAAAAAATCAGGGTTGTCGGCTTTTGTGGCGGCAGGAGATCAATCAGTCATTCAATTGTCACTTTTATCTGGTAAAATATAAGTTACAGGAAGTTTGCCTATCTGCAAATGTGGACTTCCTGAGTGAATGAGCTGTTTTAGTGCAGGTGATATCATTGAAAAAGGTAAAGAAGAAAGGATTGAAGACTGACATGGTTGATCTGTATTATATTGAAGATGATCCGGGTATTGCATGGATTGTAAAAGAATATCTGGAACAGAAGAACTTTAAGGTGACGATCTGTGAAACGCTTGCACAGGCAGGACAGGCGTTAAAGAAGCATGTTCCAACCCTTGTTTTGCTGGACTGGAACATGCCGGATGGACATGGGGACAGTTTGTGCCAGTGGATTCGCAGGAACTGGAAAGAGCTGCCCATTATTTTTCTTACTGTTCGGGGAGACTGCGCAGATATTGTTTCGGGCTTTGGGAACGGTGCGGATGATTATATCGTGAAGCCGTTTGAACTAGAGATATTGCATTCGCGGATTCTGGCATTGCTCCGCAGAACGGGAAGCGTGGAGGATCATTTTCTTTCCTGGGACGGGACCAAGATGGATTAAAACCGCCATACTGTTTTCCAACGTTCGGAAGAAATCTTTTTAAGCGAAGCAGAATACCAGTTGCTTTTGTGTCTGATGCAGAATAAGGGGAAAACGGTTACCCGGGAAAAAATACTGGAGCAGATATGGGATGCAAACGGAAATTATGTGAACAATAATACATTAACTGTTACCATGAAACGCCTGAGAGACAGGCTTCACCAACCGGAGTGCCTGAAAACCGTCAGAAGTGTAGGCTACCGTATGGAGGATACCCTATGAGCGGACGGAAAAATATACTGGTCACTTTTGGATTCGTCCTGTCTGTCAGTCTGGTTGCTGCGGCTGTTTCTGTCCTGTTTGCTTCTTACCATTACAGCCGGCTTCAGTTTGAACTGCTGAATGGAATCTGCAGCGAAGTGGTGGAAGAGGAACCGGAAACAAAAATTATCATTTCCGCGGCATTAAAGGAATATACGGGAGGAAACCCTGACGGTATGGCGGAGGAAGATGTGCTGTCTGCATTGGGATACCGCATTTCTGATTTTTCAGGTTCCAACTCCTGGCAGAATATTTTGTTTGCTGCAACAGGTTTTTTGACAGGAATCTTGCTGTTTATCGTTACCTTTCTGTATCGGAATAAAAGGGAAGCCATACGGATCCAGGATCTGACGGAGTATCTGGAACAGGTAAATACTGGCAGGGCTGCCATTTTGTCCGCTTCGGGGGAGGATAATTTTTCAAAACTGGAAGATGAGATATATAAGACAGTGACATTTCTTTATCAGACGAAGGACAAGGCAATACAGGCAAAGAATGATTTTGCGGAAAACCTGTCCAATATTGCCCACCAGCTCAAAACGCCAATCACAGCCATTTCTCTTTCTGTCCAGATGATGAAGCAGAACATGGATCATAAACATCTGGAACAGGTAGAGAAACAGCTTTTACGGCTGACACATCTTGAAAATGCGCTGCTGCTCCTTTCTAGGATTGATGCTGGAATCTTACGTTTACAGAGGGATGAGGTAGATGTCTTTACGCTTCTTGTCCTGGCAGCAGATAACCTGCAAGAGTTGTTTGTAAGTTCCCGCACTGCCGTTGATATACCAGAGCAGGGGGAAATGCTGGTGACTGCGGATCTGGACTGGACCATGGAGGCGGTCATGAATCTGATGAAAAACTGTATGGAGCATAGTCCCGGGGGAACAGTTCACTGTTCCTATGTGCAGAATCCACTCTATACAGAAATTCTAATCTGGGACGATGGGGAAGGGTTTGCAAAAGAGGACATTCCCCACCTCTTTGAACGGTTTTACCGGGGGAAAAACGCATACGAGGGCGGTATCGGAATCGGGCTAGCTCTGTCAAAGGAGATGATTGAACGCCAGAATGGAACCATACGGGCAAAAAATAAACCGGACGGGGGAGCTCTTTTTGAAATTCGCTTTTACAGTCACTGAGTTGTAACTTTCATTTGCTATACTGATTATTGTAAAAGCCCATGGGGCAGATGAAAGGAGAAAACCCAAAATGGAAATTTTGAAATGCGAGGGAGTAAAGAAGGTATATGGCTCCGGTGGGAATCAGGTGACAGCCCTTAACGGGATCGACCTGTCAGTCAGCAAAGGGGAATTTGTGGCAATCATCGGGACTTCCGGTTCCGGGAAATCAACCCTGCTGCATATTCTCGGCAGCGTAGATAAGCCCACAGATGGTAAGGTTATGATAGACGGAATCGACCTTTCCAAACTGAACCGGACAGAGGCGGCAATTTTCCGGCGCAGGAAAGTGGGGCTTGTATATCAGTTTTATAACCTTATCCCAACACTGACGGTGCGGAAGAATATCCTCATGCCTCTTGCACTAGATAAGAAAAAGCCCAACCAGGAATATTTTGAGAAAGTGATAAATTCTCTTGGCATTGCGGAGAAGCTTGACGTTTTACCGAACCAGTTATCCGGAGGCCAGCAGCAGAGGGTAGCGATCGCCCGTTCCCTGATCTACCGTCCGGCTCTGCTTTTGGCAGACGAGCCTACTGGGAACCTGGACCAGAAAAATTCCAAAGAAATTATCGACATGCTGAAAATTACTAACCGCAATCTGGAGCAGACCATTTTATTGATCACCCATGATGAAAAGGTGGCTCTGGAAGCAGAACGTATTATAACGGTGGAAGACGGCTGCATTATCAGTGATGAATGGAGGAGGTAATGGATATGTGGAAAGATTATTCAGCTGGTTTCCTGAAAAATAACCGTTCTTCCAGCCTGTCCGTCATGATCGCTGCATTTATTTCCGCTTTGCTCTTATCCCTGCTGTGCGGGTTGTTTTATAATGCATGGAAATACGAGGTGGAACAGATCCAGCAGGAGGAAGGCGGCTGGCACAGCCGGATTTCCGGGGAATTTACAGAAAAGGACATGGAAACCGTAAAAAATTTTGCACATGTGGAAGATGTCGTGGTAAATGAAA